>ERZ808246.1559-NODE-1559-length-16390-cov-9.979859_pt1 | contig 16390 bp, 9 predicted proteins | sample MGYA00521083_ERZ808246 | MGnify/ENA primary metagenome ERZ808246 (study PRJEB31516, sample SAMN03275577) | gut metagenome | biome: mammalia-associated habitat; material: feces | host: Papio cynocephalus | place: Kenya | collected 2012-07-07 ...
GCTCCGGCAGCGGGTATTCCTCCAATCGTGGGTATTCCGCCCCGCAGCAGTCCTATACGCCATCCAACAACGGTGGCAGCCATAGGACTTTCGACTTCTCCAGTTCAGGCGGGCATGGCGACCCGGGTGGCACGGATGACCCTTACGCTCCGATTGTGCACTGATAACGCTTCCCTCTGATAAGCCCCACCTCTTCATTGAGGTGGGGTTTTTCATATGCATTGCAGCCCTGTCATTGGTACGGATGCCCTCAGCACTTCATTCTTCTTGCGTAATACCCGTTTCCTGATTGCCTGTTTGAGGGTAGGCAGGCCGCTTGTGCGGCCTTGTCTATGCAGTCAATATTAAGGAGCGTTATGCAGTTGAAGAAGCATAATTCTAAGACTCCGCCCGAGCGCAAGCCGAAATGGTTGAGGAAGGGTATTGCCCTCATCGCAGCCATCGCCACTCTTGCCACGGGCGGCATCGTTGCTTCCACGGCCTATGCTGGCGGTGGGCGAATACCCGTGGGTGGCCGGGGTGGGGGTGCGGTACGGGCTTATCGGGCCGGATCCGGCCCGTGGGCGCGTGATGGCGACACAAACGCTTCAAGGGCGGGGCGGAAGTGGGGACGGCGGCCGGCCGGACGTGTGCGACCGGGGCGAAGGGGTGGGCCGCCTGAATGCCACTTCGCGCCTTTGCCTATCGCCTATTGCTTATCGCCGGTAGAACCTGGGCTTGTACGCGGGCAGGACGGCTTTGTGGTCTTTTTCCGCTCCGTGGGCCAGGAGGATTGTCGCCTTTCCCGTTTTCAGTCGCGTCTCGTTCAAGGCCAGCAGTATCCGGGCTCCCTCGCCTCGGAGGTCCTTCCTGCCGACAAGCAGGATCGCCGTATCCGCGCTTAAGATCTCAAGCATTCTTTCATGCTCGTCAAGGTTGGTTACGCGGGTGTCCCTCAGCAGTCCCCGCAGGGACGGAATACCCGTCTGCGGGGTTCGCTGCTCCGCGTTTTTGATGGCCCGCAGCTTGCGGAAGAATGATTCGACGATGCTTATGTACTCCTTGGCCGTCTGTATGCGCGACACCGATTTGCCGCCAGCCCACGCCGCCGCCGTCAATTCGTCCCGGATGTCGCGCGCCTCCTTCTTGGTGGGCAGCCCGATGATGCGCGACCTGTCCGGGGCCTCTTCCGGGTCGGTTAGGGAATCGTATACCTTGGCGAGTGTTTTCCTGCCTTTGCGGCGGATGGGTTCTGGGCGCATGTCTTCTCCTTGGCCGGTCATGGTGGAGCCGGTGCCGTTCGCTGGCGAATACCCGGAGGAGGGATGCCGGCGGCGGGGTTTGCCGGTTTCTCCTTCGGATCCATCCGACCGACGGACGTTCCTCGGCTTCTTGTCTATGTATCAAGGAGTTGATTGACGGTTCGAATGGGCTTTCATGGCACCCGTATGCGTTCGTGTGGCGTTTGTCGGAGGGGGTCCGGGGGGACCTTCGCGCTGGGCCGGACCGCATGGGGCGCATCGCGCTGCGCGGCGGGCGTCCGGGATTGTTGCGAACCAAAACGAAAAAACTGCGCGGAGAACATGAAGGGATTCGAATCGGCCCACTGACGGGACGCATGGGGCGCGGTCGGACTTCGATGACGAACACACGGCAGGCGAAGGCTCGAAGGCGTTTTCGGAATCGTCGGTTCCGATATGTGACACGCGCGGCAGGTCGGGGCCAAAGGCGTCGAAACGGAGGGAACCTGGAGGGAACCGACAATCGGAAGGAACCAAAGCAAAACCCCGGAAACCGAATGATTCCAACGGTTTCCGGGGTTCCAATCCGGGCGGAGAATACGAGATTCGAACTCGTGAGGCTGTTACACCAACACGCTTTCCAAGCGTGCGCCATAGACCACTAGGCGAATTCTCCATACATTTCCTGCTTACGCACGAAACGCAACTCGAATAGAATACCGCACATTGCGCAAACATGCACGTTACGGCGTGTCTTGCCATGGCGCAACGATTCGTCGGACTGGTGGGGCGTGGGTTCTGTGCGGTTTTGCCCGGCATCTCGGCAAACAATACGCGCCTGCCTAGAGGTAGTGGGACAATATGCCCTATGACGAATGGGAACGTTTTGAAGAGGAACGCAACGCAATCCAACAACCAGGCAGGCCAGCCGGACCAAGCAGCCCAGGCCAGCCAATCCAAACAAACCAACCAGACCAACCAGGCGCAGGCGGCAACGACCGGCGCAACAATCGCCAAACTCGCCATGGTCATCACCACCTACAAGCGCCAGAACCTGCTGGCCACGCTGTTCGACTCGATTCTCGCCCTCGAACAGGCCCCGTGGCGCATCGTCGTGGTGGACAACGAGCATTCCGACGAGACCCGCGGCATGGTCGAGGAGTTCGAGGCCAAGGTCACCGATCGGTGGGGCAAGACCGTCGTCGACGGCGGCGGCAACAAGTCCCGCGTGGTGTATGCGCCGCAGACCGAGAATCTTGGCGGCGCGGGCGGCTTCTCCGCAGGCGTGAAGAAGGCGTATGAGCTCGGTGCCGAATGGTTCTGGGTGATGGACGACGATGTGGCGGTGCTGCCGGACGCCATCGCCAAGCTGGCGCCGTGGACGGAACGCCACGAGGTCATTCAGGGCAGCCGTTTCGACTATGACGGCGGCCCGTTCTACTGGCAGTACGATTTCCGCATCGGCCTGGGCATCCCGAATCCCATCGCGCCGGCCGCGTTCGGTCCTGCCGGCTACCGTGTGATGAACACGCTGTGCTTCGAAGGCGGCCTGTTCAGCCGTCGCGTCGTCAAGCAGATCGGCCTGCCCGATCCGCGCTTCTTCATCTACTGGGACGACACGATCTACGGCTACCGTGCCAGCAAGGTCACGCAGCCCATCGTCGTGCCGGACGTGATTCTGCGTCGTACCCGCGAAATCGGCAACTGGGACATCGCCGGCGTGCGTCAGCTGAACTCCACTTCCGACATGAACCGTTACCATATCATGCGCAATCGCGGCTATATGGCCCGCTATTTCATGGTGTACGGCGATTACCGTCCGTTCCTGTTCGGCCTGGGTACCATCGCCACAGCGGCCAAGGAGGTCATCCGACTGGTGGCCGTGGACCGCGAGCATCTGCGTACCGGTCTTGTGCAGATCGCCAAGGGCTGGTGGGATTCGCGCAAGCTGCTGCACGACACCGACTGGCGGCCGATGCCGGCACCGCTGGACGACTGACGGGCCGGCGACCAAGTACATCGAGTACATGTAGAGCATGCAGGGGCCTACCGTTTGCGCGGCGGGCCCCTGCATGTTTTTCGGAAGGGCGCGGGTCTTCCTGGGAGATAATGGCGGGGCATGCCGTTGATGGGGCATGACGTGCGATGATGGCGGAACCCGGCAGACGCGTCGGCCACGATGCGGATCGGACATGGGGCAAGGCCCCGGCATGAAAGCGGCATGAAAGCGAAATGAGTGTGAATTCGGAACAGACGGCGAACGATCGGTTCGAAGAGCTTGACCTCAGCGCTCTGGGGGATGAGCGAGACCGGAAGAACGGGAAAGACAGGCGCGGCGAGGGGCTCGGCGGCGCGGTGGAACATCGGCCGGGACGCCTGGCGGTCCCGCTGTGCATGGTGCTGGGTGTTCTGGCCGCATTCGCGGTGGTCGTCGTATGGTTCCCCAAAGGCAGCGCCGCGTGGAACTACCCGCTGCACGAGATTGACGCACCGGCCCACTACTATTTCATCCGCAAGATCCTGAACCAAGGCATCGGCGCGGCAACGCATCTATGGCCGAACGACGCGTTCTACCCGCCCATGTTCCACCTGCTGGCCGCCGGGATCATCAAACTCGCCGCACTATTCGGCATCACCGTCAACGTGTATACCGCGCTGAACATCGTGTGGATCATGGGAGCCGGACTGGTCTGGCCGGCCGGCATGCAGCTTCTGGCATCCTATTGGACCTGCCGGCCGCGCAGGAGCCTGAAGCGGCAGACAAACACCGCCGATGCCGACCGCAATCGGGAGACGGTTCAGGAACCCAGCATGATGCGTTGCGCGGTGTTCCCCTGCATCATGGCGTTCGCCGTGCCGCTACTCGCCATTGCATCATCCTGCTACCCCTTCCAAAGCCTCGCCACCGGGCCGCTGCTCGCATACGGACTGGCGACGGCCATCCTCCCGTTCTGGATCTACGCCACGTTGCGCTTTTTCGACGCCATCGCCGGCCGGCACAACGCGCCGAAACAACGCCGGTGGCATAACAGCATCGCCTACTGGTTCGTCATCACCCTGATCGTCGGCATACTATGCCTCATCGCCCACCCACGCATCGCGTTCACCTGGCTGCTGTTCATCATGCCGTTCCTACTGCTCCGCCTGCCTTGGAAACTGATTCTGGGCGCATTCCTCACCATGCCCGTGGCAGGGGTGGCGTTCTTCTTCTACATGGTCTCGCACTACAAGTCCACCCGCTACTTCAACCCCGCCGACTGGTTTCACACCTACACGCCGAGCCGTAGCGTACAGGACGCGCTGCGCATATTCGTCACCGACCAGCTGCCAGGCGCGACGGGCGTCTTCGCCGGAGTATTGGTGGTCGCCGCGTTCGCAGTCACACTGCTTGTCGCCATCGTGCCGCGCGTAGTACGGGCCAAACCGCTCAAAGGCCAGCATTTGAGAGCGGACTATTCGTATGCGGTATACAAGGAGCTACGCAAAGACGCCGTATCCGTAGCAGCCATGGTCCTGCTGTTCGGCCTCGTGCTCGTCTGCTCGGCATCCCTTACCGGCTGGTTCCCGAACATCGTGGCCGCCGTCTGGTATCGCACCGAAGTACGACCGCTCACCATGATCCCGCTGGCACTTGTCACCCTCATCGTGTTCGCGGCAAGCGCCATCAACGAACTCTCCACACGGCGTGCGGACGGCATCATCGCTCTGGTATTGGTGGCGGCGTTCGCCATCATCCCGCAGTTCACGAACACCACGCGCGCACAGGTGGCGGACGCGGTATACGCGAACATGCAGCTCACCGACGAGCAGCCGGGCGAACAGCTCACGCAAACCAAATACGAGATCTTGGAGGACGTGGCGCACGTGGTGGGAGACAAGGCCACGGTGGTCTCCGACCCGCTGAACGGATCGATGTACGGCACGTCGATATTCGGTACGAACATGCTGTTCCCGATCTACAATCCGGCCGCCGAAAAGAACGGTGCGATCTTCGGTGCCGTGGAGCGCGCCTTCGATTCGGGTGATTCGCGCACGCTGCTCGGCACGGTATGCCCGATCGGGACCGATGCGCCGGAATACTTCCTGTCGATGGGCGAACAGGCGCCGAGCCTGCAGATGTTCACCTTCAAGGAGCAGTATGATCCGTTCCACAGGGAGGATCTGATCGACAAGTACGTGAAGAACGGCACGTTGAAGAAGATCCGCGACTACTCGAATAGGGGAGAGTTCGCCAAGGGCTGGGCGCTGTACCGGTTCGAATGCGGGAAGTGATCGCGTAGCCGGCGCGGAACACAAAGCGGAACATCAGCGGCATGAAGCCGTGATGCCCCGCCCGCGCATAGCCGGCAATAAAACCACGGTCTACGGAATCGCGACGATGAACGGGCTGGCCGGCAGCTGCCGCTTGTTGTACAGGATGCTGTCGCAATCAGGGCTTCCACTCCACAGGTAACGCACCTGCGTGATCCTGTCGACATCATCCGAGGAAACCACCACCTGGTTCCCCTGGATCCTGGCCGTGGCCTGGCTGAACTTGCCCGACGAGTCCGCCACTTCGAAACCGTCCAGCGCGTCATCCGTGGGCGAGGCCACCTTGGAGGCGCTCGCCTTCAGACTGTAGTCGGGCTTCATGGCCTGCAAGCCCTGCGCGGTGCCGTTCTTGAAGGAGATGGTGACGTTACCCTTCTCGTCGCGGTCGGCGGAGGTGACGATCGGGCTGGAAGGAACCGCTTTCTTGCTACGCATGGCCTGCCACTGATCGGCCATACGCTTGGCAAGAATTTCCTTGCCCAGCGGGTGGATGGTCTTGGCGGTGCCCTTGTCCGTGTCGATGGAGACGGTCATGGCAACGTTCTTAACGGTGTCGAGGTTCGGATTGTCCAAGGCGGAAAGCTGCGCCTGGCGCACGATTTGGGTGTACTGATTGTCATCCCAACGGGCGAGCTGCACGTATAAGAACGGCAGGGACGCGTCGTCGAATGCCTTCCGATACTGGTTGATCAACGCAGTGAACTGCGATTCGTAGGCCAGCGCGGTGGCGTTGTTGGCGGCGTCGTTGCAACCCTGGTACCACAGCACGCCGGCGATATGGTAGCCCTGCAACGGCGCGATGTGATTCTTGTAGATGTCACCGCCCCTAACATGGCGGCTGATGGCCGTGCCGCCCCATGCGGTCTGGATGATGCCGATGGGGATGTTCGGGCTGGTGGTCCGCAGCTCGCGTGCGAAGAACTGCGCCAGGTAGCTCAGGCGGATGGAGTTCTCCTTGGTCGCCTCGGACCAGGAGGACTTGTTCTCGTCGGCAACGGGGAACTGCGAGGATTGCGCGTCCTGTTTGGCGACGACGAAATGCACGTTCGGATCGTCGATGGTTTCGGGAAGGTCCTTGTATTTGAACACCCCCTGGGGGCTAGCGTTCGGGTCGACCTTGGCGTTCTTGGCGTTGTAGTACTGCCGGTAGTTCACTTCCATGTTGGACTGCCCGGCGGCCACGAACACGTCTCCCACATACACGCGGGTGAGGGTTTTCAGCAGTTTGCCCTGGTATTGCAGCGTGAGCTTGTAGGGGTGCTGGTTGGCTGGGACCTTGGGGATTCGTATGGTGAACTTCGCTTCATGACTGCTTGCCACAGAGCCGGTGTGCTGTTTATCGTCCATGGAAAGCGTGGCGTTGAGTTTGCTCCAGTCGATGTTCGAATACGCGATGTTGCGCAGTTCGCCGGTGATGTCGATTGGTTTATTGCGCTGGAACACCATGCCGTTCGAATAATATGCGGGAAGTTTCACCGTAGCGGAAGTGTTCTGCTGCGCGGCGATTATGGTTTCGGCGGCCTGTGCAGAAGGCGCCTGTGCTGTTGCACACAAAGGAAACAGCAGCGCCAGAACGAGAAGAACGCAGCATGCTGCGCCGTGTGTTGTTCGAAACGATTTCATCGGTACCTTTTCCATCCAAATAGTGCGAATGTATTTGTAGCATAGCCGGGCAACGTTGGAAAGAGAGTGCGCGGCGGTTTGCGAGCCCGCTCGCTGTGGGAGGAATGCAGGCGGATTCGGGGCAAAAGGGCATAGCGCCGGTTAGGGTTGGAATCTGTTTGATGTGGTTGCTTCCGGAAGGTCGAGGAATCTGTGATGAATACGAAGAGAACCGTTCTGAGCGCGGTCGCTGCCGTGGGACTGGCCGTTGGGATGACACTGGCCGGGGCGTTGCCGGCGAATGCCGTGCAGTTGCGTGATACGAACGTGGATGAGGTTTCGTCGCAAGTGCATGCTGTAAACGGCACCGATGACGCCGCGAACGCGATGCCCGGCAATCCGGAGGCCGAGCTGCCGGATTCGATCGCGCAGAACATTCCCGACAATGCGGAAGTGGTGTCCGAAAGCCATGCGTTGACCGCGGATGGTGCGTTGAAGGATCTATCCACCGGCAAGACGGTTACCGATCCGAATCTGGTGGGTACGCAGAGCAGCCAGCCCGACCCGTTGGCGAAAACCGATGGCGCATCGTTTATTCCCGTTGAAGTGGGTACGGTGAAAACCAAAATCGAGGATGCCGCCAAGCCGCAGAGCAATGCCAGCATATCCGCCGAAACGGCTAAGAACAAGGCAACCGTGCGGTTGGCGTCGCTGCCGAACAATGAATACGGCGCGTACTGGGGCTCATATAACGGCACGCCGGCGTTCTTCGAATCCAACGGCAATCTGTTCGTACAACAGGCCAAAGGCGTGATCGATGTTTCCGAATGGCAGGGTGATATCGACTGGGCCAAGGCGAAGAACGCCGGGGTTGAAGGAGCCATCATCCGCATCAGCTACGGCTGGGGCAACGGGTACGACAAGAAGGCACTGCGCAACATCAGCGAATGCAAGCGTCTAGGCATTCCGTTCGGCATCTACATGTATTCGTATGCGGAGAATTCCGGCAACGCCGCTTCCGAAGGCGCCGACGTGGCGTCCCTGCTGCGCAAGGCCGGCGTGAACCCGAGCGACCTGAAATACCCGGTGTATTACGACCTGGAGGCGTGGAGCTGGACCGGCCACGCGCACCCGACCAGCCCGAGCGTGTACGACGGCATCGTGAACGCCTGGTTCAACCAGCTGCGCAATGCGGGTTACGGCAATCTTGCGGTGTACTCCTACACCAGCTACCTCAGCAACGAGCTGAACAGCAGTAATATCCACGCGAAGACGCGATGGGTGGCGCAATACGGCTCCCGCATGGGCTACACGGCATGGTCCAGCAACGACCGCGGCTGGCAGTACTCCTCGTCCGCGCATATCAACGGCATCGACGGCAGCGTGGACGTGAATGCGTTCGGAGGCAAGCAGAAAGCTAACAATACGCAAGCATCCGTTGATGTTCGTGCATTGCCGGTTATTACTGTTCCCGATGGGAATTACTACATCAACGTGCGTTCTAAAGCGGCAAGCAGCATTGATATTCCTGGAGCGAGCACGGCTGACTCCACGGCCATCCAGTTGTACTCCGGTAATGGTTCCAAGGCGCAGCAGTTCAGATTCACTCAACAAACCGATGGAAGTTATACCATCACCAACGTGAATTCCGGTAAGGCTCTGGATGTTCGTAACGGTTCAGCCGGCAACAACGCAGTGGTGCAACAGTACGCTGCAAATAACACGAATGCTCAGCATTGGTTTATTCGTGATTCAGGAGCAGGATATTATCTGCAATCCGCCTTGGGTAATTGGGTTTTGGATCTCAGCGGCGGCAGTACGGCTAACGGTACCGCGATACGCCTGTATACGCCTAACGGAACGGCCGCTCAACTCTTTGCCCTTTCTTCCAGCGAAGTCAATATCCCGACGGATGCGCCGGCAACGATTCGATCGGCGAAAAACACCGGATTGGTGTTTGACGTTCCTGGCGCATCAACTGCCAACGGCACACAGATCCAGTTGTATACGAGCAACGGTTCAAACGCGCAAAAGTTCCGTTTTACAACGGTCGGGAATGCAACCTACCACATTACCAATGTGAATTCCGGTAAGGTACTGGATGTATATGGAGGGTCGACGGCCAATGGTGCGGCAGTCCAGCAGTACGACAGCAACGGTACCAGTGCCCAACAGTGGACCGTGCGTAACTATGGTAGCGGCAAGGTGACACTGGTATCGGTGAATGCGAACAAGGCAGTGGATATTCCGGGCGGCAATGCCACGCAGCAGACCAAACTGCAGACGTATACGCCTAATGGGACGGCCGCCCAGCAGTGGACAATAAGCAAAATATCCACTCCAAGAGAACGCATGAATGCTACCGCCGACTCGCATAGGAAGGACCTTCCTGACGGCACATATACGTTCGGATCGAAGCTGAAGACATCCATGACAATCGATGTTGCCGCCGCTTCCAAAGGCAATAGTGCCAATGTGCGTTTGTGGAACGGCAACGGCACCAACGCCCAGAAATGGAAAGTCACGCACGACTCCAACGGTTATGTGACATTGACCAACGTGAATTCCGGCAAGGTGCTGGACGTTTACGGTGGCTCTTCCGCCAATGGCGCCAACGTGCAGCAATACACGTCAAACGGCACATATGCGCAGAAGTGGATTGCCGTAAAGAATACGGACGGTTCCTACACCTTCCAGTCGGCGCTCGCGGAGAACAAGGTCTTGGATGTTTCTGGCGGCTCTTCAGCCAATGGCGCTAACGTTCAGTTGTACGATTCGAACAGTTCGGATGCCCAGAAATGGGTGGGTTAAGCGTATTCTTGCGGTTTATCAGTCATGTAGCTGAATCTATTTATGGCTGGGCCACACTTGACATAAAAATGACCGGATGAGATTTGGCTTCATCCGGTCATATCAAGAGATGTGGCAATTACTTGTGTCGGTGCAGCATAGCAAAGCTGTTCGTCTCTACAATGAACGCCTTGCGGTCGTTCTTGGCCATGACATCGAGAATGATACCTGCAATAAACATCAACAGTCCAGCGATAACAAGCATGACTGCGCCGATCAGGGTGGGGAAGCGCGCTACCATGCCGGTCTGCCAGAAGTCCACGGTCACGCTGCCGCAGAGGACTATGCCAACGATGCCGAGAATAAGACCAATGCCGCCGAAGAATGGGAGTGGCTTGTATTCACGGATCATGCGGAAGATGGTGGCCATGACTTTGATGCCGTCTCCCACGGTGTTGAGCTTGCTGACGGATCCTTCTGGACGGTCCCGGTACTGAATCGGCATCTCGTACAGACGCAGGTTGTTGTTCAGCGAGTGGATGGTCATCTCGGTCTCTACCTCAAAACCGCGCGAAAGCACGGGGTAGGTTTTGACGAAGGTGAACGAGAAGGCGCGGTAGCCGGTCATGATATCGGTGACATGCGTGTCGAACAGACCATTGATGGAACCACGAACCAGGCGATTGCCGAAATTATGGAATGGGCGCTTGTTTTCTTGGAAGTACGTGGAGCTCAAACGATCGCCGATCACCATGTCGTAGCCTTCAAGAATCTTCTCGACCATATCCGGTGCCGCATCGGCTGGGTAGGTGTCGTCGCCATCCGACATGACATACACATCGGCGTCGATATCCTCGAACATGGCTCGGATTACATTGCCCTTGCCCTGGCGTGGCTCCTTACGGACAATCGCGCCCTCACTGGCCGCGATTTCCGCCGTACGGTCGGTGGAGTTGTTGTCATACACGTAAATGTCGGCGTTCGGCAATGCGGCCTTGAAATCACGCACCACCTTGCCGATGGTGACTTCCTCGTTGTAGCAAGGCAGGAGCACAGCGATGGTTGGAATATCCGTTTTAGTCATGGGATAACTATACCGCTTTAGGCATTTTGATGATGAGAGCCTAAAGCGGCATAGCTATACACGGATTAAATGAAGTTAAACCATGCCGAAATTTCCCACCATAGAGATTTCGAAACTGGGGAAACTACAAGCTGCCGGAAGAAAAGGAATATGAGCGATACTGCTAGAAGTGTGACAATTAATTTTGTTGTGCAGTAAGCGCTTGTATTCATATCAGGCAGAAGTGATTGATTTGTCCTCGACCTGTAATCGGGAGATGAAGGTTGTGCTTCGTCTCGATATGTGTCTTGAGCGAGAATGACGAGTGATACGGCAATTGCGAGCGGCCAGCAGAAATCGAGCGAGTAACGTATATCGTATCCGACGATATGTGCGTCAAAGACGAAAATAATCGCGGAAAACAGTAACAAACTGAAATAGAATAATGGACTGTTGATTTTTCGAATCGCCTTTTTCCAGATTGCTGGTAGGAGAACGATTATGGCGTAAGGTGCCACGAAAGAGAAGAATCCTCCGTAGCTTGGTTGTGTGGGTAGCCAAAGCGGCATATTGGAATTTGTCTGTTCGATAAAGGGGAATTGCGTCGCTATGTTAGGCGGTTGCAGGAAATATGAGAAAGCGAGAGGGATAAGTTGCGTTAACGGAAGACTATGGTTTGTCATGTCATAGCCAGTGAGGTTGTAATTTGCGCCAAAATCAAGGAAATTGCCAAACCTAATGGCGTTGTATGCAAAGAAAGGCGTGATTCCGAGAATAAAAGGGACAAGCGCCGTAAGCCACGTAGTTAGTTCTTTCTTGAATCCTTTAGCCGATTTTAAACCTTCTTTCCATAAGGTGACTATTTCATTCCAAAACAGAGGAAATGCCAACAGGGCGGACAATGTGAATTGCGGCCTGCAACCAATCGTCATTGCAAGTGAAAAAGCGCCTGCAGCAAGCCATTTCTTGTTAAGGAATTTTGTTTTAGCCTGAATCCAGCAAGTAAAGGCTAGTAATGTGAAGAAAAGTCCCATTAATTGAGGAACTGCATAAAAGAGATTTTCGCCAACATTTTGCGGTACTACGGTTCCAAAGTACAAGCAGCAACATGCAAGTACAGTGGAGCCAAGAGAATTCTTCAGTTCTTTATTTATTAATTTAGAAAGAGAAATTCCGAGAACAGTCGATGCGAGTATTACGCAAATGTTAAGTATATAGATCGCCAGTCCGGAGGTCAGACTTGTATTGAAAAGCAACTGGTAGGGAATATAAAGCAAAATAGCAGGCAGAACACCGAAATAGCAGTAGTATTTGCCATTCCAAAATGCCATGTCAAATAATATCGGCTTGTCACTATGAGCGCTTAGTTGAATTCGAGACGCGGCATCATAAGGATTTGACATATTGGCCAAATCTTGGCTGACAGGTATGTCGAGATATGTCTTTCCACTGAGCAAAGATTTTGCAAGATCTGCATATTGATCGTAGTCGAAATATGAGCCACTGGGCATTCGTTCAATTCCGGTTTTGCTATGTAAGCTACCTGCGGCAAGCCAGAGCCATGTGGTAAAGATTATCTCGCAAAGAACGAGCAGCAACACTACGCCACCGCAAGTCAAATCTCGCTTAGAGAACGTGCGCCTAAAGAGTTTGCCCTTTGGATTCAGGAATGTTAAGACAAAGAAAAGCACGGCTTCCAAACCTAGCCGAGGAATACTGAAATTATATGGAACCTTTGGGTTAGGAGTGACTTGTAATATTGGTATCAAGTCTCCGGTTTTGCCGAAATAATGAAGCTTGATTTTTGTTGATAAGCCTCCTACATGTACATATCGAGAAGAATTGATTTTAGGACAATATCCCGATGTGCCGGTTGCTTCGTACCATCCACCATCATGTTCTTTTTCAGTAGACATTTTCCAACGAAGTTCTGTAATTTTGTTCTCTTCTTCTGAAGGATTGACATAAAAGTAGCTTATTTCTTCAGCATTTGAAAAAGACTGCCATGCTTTATGAGGGTCGGTTATTTGGGCAAGATCATTGTCTATTTTTTTTAGGCCAGGGCCGAGTGTGCTGCTCATTGGATGCGCAACGGGATTCGAAATAGTTTGCCAGAAGGGCAGATTGAATAAGAAAACTTCAATAATCAGGAATACGCTAAAAATAAGGATTGCGCGGAAGGGCCCTTTTCGCTGACTTCCACTATTGAGCCGTTGCAAAAGTGTCATACTTGAAAATCATAGCTTGGTCCATGCATATCGTGAGGTGCCTGTAGCTGTGATAGAGTCCACTTTGGCGCGTAGAGCGTTTAACGATGGATTATTTTGAATTTCAGAAGATCAGAAAGCCAACGGTTTGAAGGTGAGGATGAGGGGCGTGACGCAGCGTATTAGATTTTTCGATATTGCCAAAGGTGTCGCGATTCTGGCTGTGGTATTGGGGCATAGTGCTATCGAAGCGAACCTGTTTATACCTCATCGTTCGGCGCAGGCTGTTATAGCGGTCTGTTTTTCGTTCCATATGCCTCTTTTCTTCATTCTTTCCGGGTACTTTATGCATTCGGAAAGAAAGTTCCGTTGGCTCAAGGAATCAAAGCAGTTGCTGCTTACCTATGCAGTAACGGCGCTGTGCGTGCTTGTCGGCGTGACCTGCATGGCAACGCTCGACCATGAGAGCCGTGCGATCGCCCTTCGGCAATGGGGCATGGCCGCAATATATGGAAGCGGCGATATTTCGAATCTGACGCTCTGGCGGGTGGATCTGCGAATCGGCGCGATCTGGTTCCTGCTCGCACTGTTTTGGGCTCGTCTGTTGCTGCACTGCCTTGCAAAGCTTCCCTATACCCCTGTCTGGGTGGTGCTGTGCTTTGCTGTCGGCTATGTTTCCTCGCGATATGTGCTGCTGCCGTGGAGCATCCAAGCGGGCATGTGTGCGGTCGCGTTCCTTTATCTGGGGTATCTGGCCAAGAAATACGATGTGCTTGGCATGGTGAAGCGTTTCCCCTACGTATGGGCTATTGTGTTTGTTATTTGGGTGGCCGACATCGTGCTTTTCGGTGGCATGAGCATGGCCGTCAATAACTATGGTTCGCGCCCTGTCTTGGCTGTAATCGGCAGCATTGCGGGAACATTGTGCGTTGTCGGCATCTCGCAGTTGATTGATCGGGTTCCGGCGCTGGGAAGTGCGTTAAGCAGTATCGGCCAGGCGAGTCTTGCCATTCTGTGCGTGCACCTGATCGAAGACGACGTATTGCCTTGGCAGCTGTATCTTGGGGTGCTGCGCATGGCGCTTCCCCAGGTTCCGTTGGTTTTGCTGAGCTTCATCGTTCGCTTGCCGATCGATCTTATCGGTGCCGCGGTGCTGTATCACGTTCCGGTGATCAATGAATGGTTCTACCCCCAGCTGGCGAAGAAGAAGCTGGACAAGGCGCGTTCGTGAATCCCGGCGATTCGATTGCAATGATCTAGCCGGGTCAGCTGATGGCCGAACATGAAGTGGGGCCCGACCGGGGATTTTCTCCGGTCGGGCCCCACCTCATATGGGATGGTCCGTCAACGGGTGACCAGCGTGTCGAGACGATGCAGGAACGCGGCCATGTCCTGGCGGTACACGGGCGTCATACCGCGGAATGTGCCGTCCGGATAGCCCTGCGCGATGCCGGAGCCTCCGAGCCAACGGATGTCAGCGGCGTGCGGCGTCGCGTTGGTCACGTCGCGGAAGGTCGAATCCTTCACGCCGGTGCCCTTACCGGCCAGGAACGCGAGCCTGCGCAGGAACGCGGCCATGTCCTGGCGGTACACGCTCACCATGCCGCGGAACGTGCCGTCCGGATACCCCGTGGAGATGCCGGCATGGGCCAGCCAGAGAATATCCTCCGCGTGCGGGGTGTTGCGGTTCACGTCGCGGAATCGGTTCCAGTCCGCCTCGGTCGGCTTCCACGTCGCTGCGTCGCCTATGCCGTCACGCGCCGCGAGCCTGCGCAGGAACGCGGCCATGTCCTGGCGCTTGACCGTATCCATGCCGCGGAACGTATACGAGCCGTCCGCTTCCCGCCAGCCGGTGCTGATCCCGGCCTCGGTGATCCACGCTATGTCCTTCGCGTGCGGCGTGGATGCATTCACGTCGCGGAACGTGATTACTGCCCAGCGTGCGTGGAGGGTCACGTCACCCGTCACGGTCTGGTTGAAGTCGTACTTCACGCCGCCGTCCCTGGCCGTGTACCAGCCCTGGAACGTGTAGCCCGTGCGGGTCGGATCCGCGGGTTTGGTGGCTCGCGAGCCATACTTCACCCGCTGCACGGCCACGGACGAGCCGCCGTTCGAATCGAACGCCACCGTGTACGTGTTGGCGGTCCAGTGCGCGTAGACGGTCGTATTCGAGGCACCCATCACCGTGCCCATATGCACCTGGGAGCCGCCGTTCCTGGCGGTGTACCATCCGGCGAATGTGTAGCCGGTGCGCGTGGCTGTGGGCATGGTGCCGTACGGGCTGCCGTACTGCACGGTCCTGGACGATTCGGAAGCCTTGCCGCCGTTGCCGTCGAAGGTGAGCGTGTACGAGTTCACCGACCAGTGCGCATAAAGCGTGATATCGCCTGTCACAACCTGGTTGAAGTCATACTTCGTGCCGCCGTCCCTGGCCGTGTACCAGCCCTGGAACGTGTAGCCGGTGCGTGTCGGGTTGGCCGGCTGCGTGGCCTTGGACCCGTACTTCACCGACTGCGAGGCGACAGTGGAGCCACCGTTCGAGTCGAACGACACCGTGTAGGACCTGATGGTCCAGTGCGCGTACACGGTCGTATTCGCGGCTCCCATGGTCGTGGACGAGCTGACCTGGCTTCCGCCGTCCCTGGCGGTGTACCAGCCTTGGAACGTGTAGCCGGTGCGCGTGGCGGTGGGCAGGGTGCCGTACTGGCTGCCGTACTGTACGGTCTTGGACGATTCGGGCGTCTTGCCGCCGTTGCCGTCGAAAGTAAGTGTGTATGTGTTGACGGTCCAGTGCGCGTAGAGGGTGGTGTTCGCTGCTCCCATGGCGGTGGTCGAGGAGACCTTCGTACCGCCGTTTTTGGCCGTGTACCAGCCTTGGAACGTGTAGCCGGTCCGCGTGGCCGTGGGCATGGTCCCGTATGGGCTGCCGTACTGCACGGTCCTGGACGATTCGGCGGGCTTGCCGCCGTTGCCGTCGAAGGTGAGCGTGTACGAGTTCACCGACCAGTGAGCGTGGAGTGTCACGTCACCCGTCACCGTTGTGTCGAAGTCGTACTTCGTGCCGCCGTCCCTGGCGGTGTACCAGCCTTGGAACGTGTAGCCGGTGCGTGTCGGGTTGGCCGGCTGTGTGGCTGTCGCTCCGACACGAACGTTCTGAGACTGAACGCTTGAACCGCCGTTCGAATCGAACGTCACAG
>ERZ808246.1560-NODE-1560-length-16388-cov-6.687381_pt1 | contig 16388 bp, 19 predicted proteins | sample MGYA00521083_ERZ808246 | MGnify/ENA primary metagenome ERZ808246 (study PRJEB31516, sample SAMN03275577) | gut metagenome | biome: mammalia-associated habitat; material: feces | host: Papio cynocephalus | place: Kenya | collected 2012-07-07 ...
CGACCTCCAGCGTGACAGGCTGGCGTTCTAACCAACTGAACTACTTGGCCATGTGGATGGTGGGAACAACTGGACTCGAACCAGTGACCCCCTGCTTGTAAGGCAGGTGCTCTAACCAGCTGAGCTATGCTCCCGCACCTGTCGTTCAAACGACAAGGCATATTATAACGTTCCCATCCGCATCTGTCAACAAAAATTTTTCAATTTTTGCCCTTTTCCTTACAGATTTTTCAGCAGGCCCTTCAGATCCTCCGCCGAAAAGTCGTACACCGCGTCGCAGAACTGACACGTCAGCTGGCAGCCGCCCTGTTCCTCCAGCATCTGCTCCAACTCGTTCCGGCCCAGGGAGATCAGCGCCCGTTCCACCCGTTCCCGGCTGCAATAGCACTTGTAGGATACCGGGCACGTCTCCAATATTTTCAGGTCAAAGTCGCTCATCACGTCCCGCAGCAGCTGCTCCGGGTCGTCGTTTTTGTCCAGCAGCGCCGAAACCGGCCCCGCGGCCATGATGCCGCCCTCCACCTTGGTGATGACGTCCTCCCCCGCGCCGGGCATCAGCTGGATAAGGTATCCGCCGGCGGCCTTGACGCTCTGGTCCCGGTCCACCAGTACGCCCAGAGCACAGGCGGTGGGGATCTGCTCCGATTCCACGAAATAGCCCGCCACGTCCTCGGCGATCTCGCCGCCCAGCAGATCGATGGTGCCCACATAGGGCTCCTTCATGTGCAGGTCCTTGATGACCGTCAACGTGCCCTCATGACCCACGGCCGCGCCCACATCCAGCTTGCCGTCCGGCCGCAGAGGCAGGTCCACATGGGGGTTGGTCACGTAGCCCCGCACGTTGCCCTCGTTGTCGCTGACGGCCAGCACCGTGCCCAGCGGACCGCCGCCCTTGAATTGCAGCGTCAGGCTGGCGCCGTCGCTTTTCAGGGCGTTGCCCATCATGGATGCCGCCGCCAGTGTGCGGCCCAGCGCCGCCGTAGCCACAGGCAGCGTCTTGTGTATCTGCCGGGCGCGCTCCGTCAGGCCGCGGCTGCAAATGGCCGCCGCCTGCACCATGCCGTCGGTGGAAATAGCTCTTACGATACGATCTGCCATAGATATAACCCTCTTTCGTCTCACACGCCCCGCCCAAAAGGGCGGGGCGCGGTCATTTCTTTTGATCCGCCCGAGTACCGGACCTCTTTATTTGCGAATGCAGCTGATATAGACCCGCTGCTCATCCGCGCGGGGCCGGCGCATACGCATATCGCCGTAAGCCCGGATATCTCCGAACCCCGCCGCAGCCAGCCAGGCGGTCAGCTCCTCCACAGAGTAGGCCCGCTGACGGTGCACCTCCGCGCTGCGGCGCCACGCACCGTCGCCGCGGCGGCGGAACAGGTCCATGTAGTAGGTACACAGGCCACGACAGTACTCCGTACGCCACACGCAGTAGGTATCCTCCGTCTCATCCAAAAATACCTGGCCGTCCAGCGCGGCCAGCTTGGCCGCGGTGTTCACGTCGAACACCAGCATCCCGCCGGGGGCCACAAACAGGTGCAGGCGCTGGAACGTCCGCTGCACGTCCCGCGGGTCCGTCAGATAGTTGAGGCTGTCCAGGCAGCACACCGCCGCGTCCACCGTGCCGTACAGGTCCAGCTTCGGCATGGACTGGTGCAGGAAAACAGGCGGCACGCCCTGTGTCTCCACGCCCTTGCTCATGGCCGCCGCCAGCATATCCTCGCTGCCGTCCACGCCGATGACCTCGTAACCCCGCTGCGTCAGCAGCCAACTCATGGTCCCGGTGCCGCAGGCCAGGTCCAGCACCAGCTTCACCGGGATACGGCTGCGGCGCAGCAGCTTCTCGATGAAGTCCAGCCGCTTTCCGTAGCCCACATCCTCGGTCAGCGCGTCATACGAGCCGGCCAGCGCCTCGTAGCAGCTCATTTCTTCTCTTTCTCCTTCATCTTCTCCAGCACGCTCTCATACCCGCCGTTGCCGTAGATCAAGCTGCGGTTCACGCGGCTGATGGTAGCGCTGGACGCGCCGGTGCGCTCCAGGATGTCGTTGTAGATCATCCCGTCGTTCAGCAGCGTGGCTACCTCGTAGCGCTGCTCCATGCTCCGCAGCTCAGACACCGTGCACAGGTCCTGGAAGAAGTTATAGCACTCCTCCTCCGTCTCCAGCGTCAGAATAGCCTTATACAGCCGGTCGTTCTTTTCTTTCTTTCCGATCTTGGACTTTGCGGTTCGAACCATGATCGTCTCTCCTTCTTTCTCCCTTTTCGGGTACTGATGCCAGTATAGCATTTTAGTCCGCGAAAGTAAACCACCTTATCAAAAATATTTTTGTCGACTAAAGCTGTAAAGCGTCACAGCATCTGCTGTCTATGTGCCATCAGCTCATCGATGAACACCTTGGCCGCCAGCGGCAGAGTACGGCGGTCCTTGGTGACAACGGCCAGTGTCCGAATGATGGGCGGTTCAATGGGCAGTGATACCACATCATAGCTGGTCTTGTGCAGCACCAGCTCCGTCAGGATGGAAACGCCCATCCCCTGCTCGATCATGGACAGGACAGAATAGTCATCATGCACACGGAGCTTAATGTCCGGCACGATCTCAGCGGCGGCGAAGGCCTCCTCCGGCTCGCTGAACGCGCCGCCCTCCACCAACAGGAATCGTTCGCCCGCCAACTCCTCCAACGTCACCGCCGCTTTTGCCGCCAACGGATGGCCGACAGGCACCACAACCCGAAACTCACCGGATCTTACCACCATTGTCTCCAGTCCCTTCACCGCTTGGGGATTCACAAAACCGAAGTCCACCGCACCGGTACGCACCCACTCCTGGATACTGGAATAATCTCCCTGGTGCAGCACGATCTGCACGTTGGGGTGCTTTTCCCAGAAGGCTCGGATCACCTGGGGCAGCCAGTGGGCCGACACGCTGGACACCGTGCCGATGCGGACAACGCCTGTCTCCAGCCCGCTGATCTCGTCGGCGCTGCGGCGCATAGCGTCGTACTGCCGCACGGCGCTCTCCACGGACGGATACAGCCGTTCTCCCTCTGGTGTCAGACGGATGCCGTAGCGGGATCTGTATAATAGTTTCATGGACAGCTCCCTCTCCAGCGAGGTCATCATCTGGCTCAATGCCGGTTGGGTGTAGCCCAACAGCTCCGCCGCCTTGGTAAAGCTGCCCACCTCCACCACCTTCAGAAACGCTTTGTATCGCTGCATATTCAAATAACCTTTCTGCATATTCACATAATAAACATCAATTTTACTTATTTATAAAATGAGTATATAATGAGGTCACCAAAAAGTCAAGGAGATGGTAACGATGCGGAAAAAGGCATTTACCGCCGGCACAAAGGCCGCACTGCCCATCTGCCTCGGCCTCATCCCCATCGGCATCTCCTACGGTCTGCTGGCCTTGCAGGCGGGACTGACGCAGTTTGAAACGGTGCTCATGTCGGTGCTGGTGATGGCCGGTTCCTCCCAGCTGATGGTGGTGGGCATGATCGGCAAGGCCACGGTGACGGCCATGGTCACGGCGGTATTCTTCGTGAACCTGCGGCATCTGGTGATGAGCAGCGCCGTCATGAGCCGCATGGGGCCTGCACCGCTGGGCGTAAAGCTGCTGTGTGCCTTTCCCCTGTGTGACGAATCCTTTGCCCTGTTCTCCCTGTCCGGCAGCCGCAGCGCCGCCTATTTGTTGGGCGCCAACACGGCGCTGTACGGCACATGGGTGCTGGCGTCGGTACTGGGCGCGGTCATCGGTCAGTTTCTTCCGGAGGTGGTGGCCAAGAGCTTCGGCGTGGCGTTCTACGCCTCGTTCCTCGCCCTGCTGCTGCCCAACGCCCAGAGGTCCCGCGGCATCGCCCTGCTGGTGCTGCTCTCCGCCGGGATGAACACGGTCCTGCAGCTGTTCCTGCCCGTCAGCTGGGCGGTGATCCTGTCCATGGTGGCCAGCGCCGCCATCGGAACGTTTTTCGTGGAGGTGCCGGACGATGAGCAGAACTGACGCATATCTGCTGATCCTGGGCATGGCCGCCGTGACGTACATCCCCCGCGCCCTGCCCGCCTTCCTGATGGATAAGCTGGCGCTGAGCAGCCGGGTCAGGCGCTTCCTGTCGCTGCTGCCCTACACGGCGCTGTCCGCGCTGATCTTCCCCGGCGTGTTCTCTGTGGATGCCGCGCATCCCCTGTTCGGCATCGCCGGTGCCGCCGCGGCGGCGGTGCTGGCGCTGAAAAAGTGTCCCCTGATCGTCTGCGTACTGGCTGCGGTCGGTCTGAACTGTCTGCTGTACCTGATGATCTGAGCACCATACAACATGAACCAAATGAAAGGAGCTGTTTTCCATGACAAAGACAAACAACAAGACGGCAAAGCTGGTGGCGGCAGTTGCCATTCTGCTGGTCACGCTTGTGACCATGGCCTGCCTGCTGACCGGTACCATCACGCCGGTGGTGCGCGTCACCGCCATGCTGATGCCTGTGTGGATTGCCTCCAGCCTGTGCCTGTGGTGCACTATTTTATAAAACGGGAGGTGCGGCAACATGAAACAGTATGTGGTAGATGCTTTTACCGACAAGGTCTTTGCGGGCAATCCCGCCGCTGTGTGCGTAATGGGCGCATGGCTGCCGGAGGAGCTGCTGATGAAGATCACGCGGGAGAACAATCTCTCCGAAACGGCCTTCGCCGTAAAGGAGGGCGAGGGGTATCGCCTGCGGTGGTTCACTCCCGGCGGCGAGATCGATCTGTGCGGTCACGCTACGCTGGCCACCGCCTATGTCATCACCCGCTTTGCTGCACCGGAATTGACTTCCGTGGCGTTCGACACTCTCAGTGGGCGGCTGACCGTGGAGAAGCAGGGCGAGCTGTTCGAGATGGATTTCCCCGCCTACGAGCTCAAGCCCGTGCCCGTGACGCAGGCCATGATAGAGGCCATGAACGGCGCTGTGCCCACGGCGGCCTACATGGGGCGCGATCTGCTGTGCGTTTTCGACAGCGAGGACACGGTGCGCGGTATGACGGTGGATCAGGAAAAGGTTCGCGGCTTGGACGGCCTGCTGCTTCACGTTACCGCCCGGGGCAGCGAATTTGATTGTGTATCCCGCAGCTTTGCGCCCAAGTGCAGCGTGGCGGAGGATCCGGTCTGCGGCTCGGGGCACTGTCACATCGTCCCCTATTGGGTGCGGACTCTGGGAAAGCCCACTCTGGTGGCGTACCAGGCCAGTCCCCGCGGCGGCACGCTGTACTGCACCCAGACCGGCGACCGTATTAAAATGAGTGGCAAGGCCGCGCTGTTCTCCGAAGCGGAGATCCATGTATAACCCACACATGACCATGCCTTTCTCTCCCCATAAAGACAGCGGCGGACGCTTCGCGTCCGCCGCTGTCTTTATTACGTATTCACGCTTCCGTTTTGCCGTGCAGCTTCTTTTGCAGCCAGTCCTTGCCGTCCACATAGCGGGACACGATGAAGGATACCACATAGTCGCCGGCAGCGTTGACCATGGTGGCGGGAGGATCCACCAGGTTGCCGATAGCCAGGGCAATGGGGTACGCGATAGCCAGCTGGTCCGGGAAGAAGATGGTGCACACCACCAGCTCGCCGGTGCCGCCGCCGCCGGGGATTCCACTCATGGCCACGGAGGAGAACACCGCCACGATGATGGCCAGGATCGCCTTATCCGTGGAGAAGTCCAGACCGAACACACCGAACAGGAACGCCACCTTGATGATGGCGGACATGGCCGAGCCGTCCATATGCATGGTAGCGCCCATGGGCAGCACGATGTCCGTCACGTCCTTGCTGATGCCGGACTCCTCCGCCACCTCCATGTTGGTGGGGATAGTGGCCACGCTGGAGCAGGTGCCAAAGGACACCGCCGCCGGGCGGAACAGCTTGGAGAACATCAGCTTGGCGCCGCCTTTTCCGCCGCCGAACCGGGCATAGATGGGGAAGAAGATAAACATATAGGCAAAGCTCATCACATAGTAGATGATAAGTGTGCGGCTGTAATCGCCGATGAGCGTCGGGCCGTAGGTGGCCACCAGGCTGGCGAAGAAGCCAAAGAAGCCGATGGGCGCATAGTAGGTAATGAGCTTCACGGTCTTCATAATGCAGCCCGTGATATCCTCCAGGAACTTCGCTGTCTTTGTCTCCGGACCGCCGTTCATCTGGACACCGAAGCCGAACAGCACCGCCGCCACGATCAGGGGCAGAATGGCGCGGCGGCTCAGCAGCTCCGCGAAGTCAGGCTTCGTAAAGAAGTTCACGATCATGTCGCCGAAGCCCAGGGCCTCGCCGACCTCGCCCTCCACGATGGTGTAGCTGCCGTCCACCAGCGGGAAAATGCGGCAGACAATGTACATCAGCACGCCGGCGATGGCGGCGGTGACAAGGAACGTGGCAACAGTCACGCCCATGATCTTGCCGGCGCGCTTCACACTCTTCATATTGGCGATGGCGGAGGCGATGGAGCAGAACACCATGGGCACCACCACGCAGAACATCATGTTGATAAACAGCGTACCGAGGAATTCGATCTTGCTGCCGAACGCCGGCGCAAACGCGCCTACCAGGCAGCCTGCCACGATGCCGGTAAGCATACACAGAATAAACCAGTAGTTCTTCAAAAATTTTTTCATAGTGACCTCCCACTCTCTCAAACGAAGTCTTACAATCCCTATTATATAGGCATTTTTCGCAAAGTAAATCAGAATTCCTGCGTTATTATTTGCAAATCATGCTCTTTCTCTGTGTCTGCCGAGGGGCTGCGCCCAAACTGCTTCTTATAGGCGCGGGAGAAGGTCGAATAATCCTGATACCCTGCCTGCGCCGCAGCCTCCGCCGGGGCGCAGCCCCGGCCCAGCAGCTGCCGGGCCAGCAGCAGCCGCTTCTCCGTCATATAGCCGTGGACAGAATACCCCGTCTCTTGCCGGAACCGGCGCATCATGTGGTACTTACTGATATAGAACCGCGCCGCCAGCTCGTCGATGGTCAACGGCTCCGTCAGGTGCAGGTTCAGGTATTGCAGCAGCGATATGACCTTGCTGTCGCCGCCGGCGGCGCCCACCTTGTGGCCGCCCCGGACCACCCGGTTCACCTCCACCATCAGCTCGGTGAACTGCGCCTGCGCCAGCAGTGCCGCGCCGTACCCCCCCTGCCGGATCGTCTCCGCCAAGGCCTGAAACAGCGGCCTGACCCGGCTGCCGCCCTCGTCCCGGTATACATATTGAAATGTCTCCTGCGCCTGCCGGAAGCACTCGGAGGGATCGCAGTCCCCTGCCGTCAGTGAACGCAGATAGTCCGGCGCGATATACAGGATCATTCTCTCATAATAATCCCCCGTTTCCACCACCGGCCGATGGATGCTCCCGCTGCCCACCAGCACGAAATCTCCCGGTGCCAGTTCGTAGCGCTCACCCTCCACGGCGTAGCCGGCCTTTCCGGCCAGCAGAATAATGATCTTGTGGAACGTATGGTAGTGATATTCGATATATTCCCCCCGACCATCCGCCAGATGGAACAGCCGGAACGGCTCCTTCAGGTAGCCGCGCACCTCATATTGCAGTGGTTCCATGCGCTCACCTCCGCATTTTTTGCCGTTATTATAGCACCCGCTATGCAAATATTGCAAGTTTTCTTTTCAATTATAACCATTCTGAAAATTTTGTTTCCATTTTGTAATTTTTGTGTAGCTTTTTTGATAGACTTGTGCTATGATATCCCATGTCAGGTGTCAGGGAGCCATCTCCCCGCCGGTTGACGGTATATGCCGGGAGCCTTACCCCGGCAGATCCTATGCGAACGGAAGGTAATATCCCATGCTTGGAAAACAGATCGCGGCACTGAGCCTTTCCGGCCTGCTGCTTTTCTCCGGCGCTGTCACCGCCGCTAACGCGGACGAGGCCACGCCCATCGATACCACCGGCTACGCCGCCGCGGCCGAGGTCCTGGCGGACAACGGCGTAGCATCCAGCGCCGCTACCGCTATGCAGACCGGCAGCGGTCTGCGTCTGGCCCAGGCCTCCGGCTTGCTGGACGGCGGCGAGACGCCCACCCTCAATCAGCTGGCCGCCCAGGCCCTGCTGCAGGAGACGGCTGCTCTGGAAAAGCAGAACTTTCTGGCGGAGTATGACGGCGTTCTGGTAGACTGCGGCTCCTACCTCTCCCTGCGCGCCGAGCCGGACACCTCTGCCGATCGCCTTCGCATCATCTTTGACGGCAAGGCGGCCCAGCTGCTGGACGTTACCGACGACGGCGAATGGTACAAGGTCACCTACGGCACCGACACCGGCTACGTCCTGGCCGAGTACTGCCAGCCCGTGCACTACGCGGACTATGAGGGCACCGCCGCCACCAATACATTGCTGGAAGACGTCATTTCTCAGGCGTACACATATCTGGGCACCCCCTACCGCTACGGCGGCACCAGCTACAGCGGCATTGACTGCTCCGGCTTCACCATGAAGGTCTTTGGCGCTTTCGGCATCAGCCTTCCCCACGGCGCCACCAGTCAGTATTATATGTGCCGCGGCGTCACCACAGAGGAACGCGCCCCCGGCGACCTGGTGTTCTTTGCCACCGGCGGCAGCGGAATCGGCCACGTGGGCATCTACCTGGGTAACGGGCAGTTCATCCACGCCAGCACCTCCAGCGGCGTCATCATCAGTTCCCTGTACGAGAGCTACTATGCCCGCACCTACCTGTATGCCGCACGGCTCATCGAAATGTAAGCACGGAAGCTTCTTCATGTCCCCCTTTTTAGATCCGGAAGCGCCAGCCTTTTGGCTGGCGCTTCCGCTTTCTCTTCCTGTATTCGGTATATTTGCATATTTATTCAATTATGCGATTGTCGCATACAGCGATATGCACAGTTAATTCGTCACTTTTGTCGGACGCGCTATGTTATTTTTGTACAAATTCACACTCTGCGCGATTTTTTATGCAAATCCATGTTGACATTTATTCACGCCAGGTGTATAGTAGCCACTGACAGGAGGGACACCTCCGAGAGTACACGTCTATATTCCGGTTCCCGGTATAGGACCATACAAGATTTGAAAGGAAGTAAGTAACATGAAAAAGTTTATGGCTATGCTGCTGGCGCTGGTCATGGCGCTGAGCCTGGTGGCCTGCGGCCAGAAAGCCGACGACACCAACAAGGATGATGCCAACACCGATAACACCGATGATTCTCTGGTGGTTCTGGAGAACGTGGTGGATTGGGGTGAGACGGAGCCCTACCGTGTCCTGGTGCAGAAGGGCGACCCCAAGGGTCTGCTGGAGGGCATCAACAAGGCCATCGCTGAGCTGACCGCCAACGACGGTGCGCTGATCAAGGAGATCGAGGACAAGGTCGCTTCTCAGGATACCTATATGCCCGACGCTGTTTCCTCTGACCTGGCCGCCGAGACCACCGATGATACCGCCGCCAGCGACAAGCCCGTTCTGGTGCTGGGCACCAGCCCCGACTACCCTCCCTATGAGTTCTTCGCGGATGCCGCTATGACCGAGTACGCCGGCATCGACATCGAAGTAGCCAAGTATATCGCCGAGTCCATGGGCATGACCCTGCAGATCGAGTCCATGAACTTCGATAACCTGGTGACCTCCCTGAGCAACGGCGACTTCGACATTGTGCTGGCCGCCTGCGAGTACACCGAGGAGCGTGCCAAGGCCTGCGACTTCTCCGATCCCTACTACACCGATCTGCCTCCCGTCATTCTGGTGAAGGCTTCCAACGCCGACAAGTACAAGACCGTTGACGATATCAACCAGGCCTCCGTCATCATCGGCGCCCAGAAGAACACCACCAAGGCCATGGCCGCCGCCGATATGTTCCCCGACGCCGCCAACGGCATGGTTCTGGAATCCCTGGTTCCCACTCTGGTCACCGAGCTGAAGAACGGCACCATCGACCTGCTGGTGCTGGACGGCAACGTGGGTCTGAGCTACGTGGGCTGATAATCCCGCCAACTACCGCAAACGTGCAAAGCCCCGGCTTTGCACGCTTGCGCTGTGTATCAGAACTTTTGAAAGGATGCTTCGTCTATGTCGTGGAATGATCTGTTTGTCAACATGGACAACACCAACTTCTTCAACTTTTCGTTCCTGCCCAAGTACGGCGCGGCTTTTGTCCGCGGTTTCGAGTATACGCTGCTGCTGGCCATTGTGTCCGTGCTGTTGGCAGTGATTCCCGCCCTGCTGCTGGCCATGATGCGCCTGAGCAAGATCAAGCCCATCAAGTGGTTCGCCGGCGCGTATATCGCCGTGTTCCGTTCCACCCCCATGCTGGTGCAGCTGTCCATCATCTACTTCGGATTGTTCCACTACATTAACCTGCCCCGGACACTGTTGTTCGGCTTCATCGCCATCAACCGGTTTATCCCAGGCGTGGTCGCTTTGGCGCTGAACAGCTCGGCGTATGTAGCCGAGATATTCCGCGCCGGTATACTGGCCGTGGACAAGGGGCAGACCGAGGCAGCCCGTTCTCTGGGCCTCAGCAGTTGGCAGTCCATGCGTCTGGTCGTGCTGCCCCAGGCCATCAAGAACGTGCTTCCCGCCCTGGCCAATGAGGTCGTTACCATGGTGAAGGAGTCCTCCATCTGCTCCGTGCTGGGCATGGCAGAGATCATGTACACCGCCCAGACCGTCTCCGGCAACAGCTACATCACCCTGGCGCCCTACGTGCTGGCCGCGCTGGTCTACTTCTGCATCAACTATCCCGCCTCCAAAGCCATCGAGGCCATAGAAAGGAGAATGCGCCGTGGCGATAAGCAGTAAAGTTCTCATCTCCGTGAAGCACCTGGTCAAGGAGTACAACCACGGCACCGTCCATGCATTGGACGGCTGCGATCTGGATATCCACAAGGGTGAAGTGGTGGCCATCATCGGCCCCTCCGGTTCCGGCAAGTCCACGCTGCTCCGCAGCCTGAATATGCTGGAGGAGCCCACCTCCGGCGCCATCTTCTTCGACGGTGTAGACCTGGCGGATAAGTCTGTGGACATCAATCTCCACCGTCAGAAGATGGGCATGGTGTTCCAGCACTTCAACCTGTTCCCCCATAAGACGGTGCTGCAGAACATCACGCTGGCGCCCGTCACCCTGAAGAAAAAAACACCCGCTGAGGCCGAGACCCAAGCCCGCGCCCTTTTGGAACGCATCGGCCTGTCCGACAAGGCCAACGAGTACCCCAATATGCTCTCCGGCGGTCAGAAGCAGCGTATCGCCATCGTTCGGGCGCTGGCCATGGATCCGGAGGTCATGCTCTTCGATGAGCCTACCTCCGCCCTGGACCCCGAAATGGTGGGCGAGGTGCTGGACCTGATGCGCGACCTGGCCAAGGACGGGATGACTATGGCTGTCGTCACCCACGAGATGGGCTTCGCCCGCGAGGTGGCCGACCGCGTGGTCTTCATGGCCGACGGAAAGATCCTGGAGGAGGGATCCCCCACGGACATCTTCGACCATCCCCAGGACCCCCGGCTGCAGGATTTCCTCAGCAAAGTGCTGTGACAACAACAAAAGCCCACCCCTTCGGGGTGGGCTTTTGTATGCTTCTTATGACTTTCCGTGTATCTCATTGCCGCAGCGAGGGCAGGTGATGACGATGCGTCCTTTCCCTCTGGGCACCCGGCACACCGCGCCGCAGCCCGGGCAGGTAAAGTAGCAGTGCTCCTTATCCATCCGCTGCTGCTTTTTCCCGGCAATGCGGCGGCTGACGGGCCACCAGACCTTCTCCATGAACTTCGCGTTCTCCGCCCGGCGCTTCTCCAGATTGCGGGAAAACATCCGGAACAGCGCCAGCAGCGTGATGATCCCAGCCACGGTGCCGATGATGCTGTACGCCAGCGGCACCCTCTCCCGCAGAAAAATGTTGATGATATCCAGCACCAGCGCCGTCCAGACCATGGTCAGCGTCAGCCGATCCACGCCGTTGCGCCCATACATGAAGCGCGACAGCGCGTTGCCGATACGTTGCAAGAAGTTCATAAAACCGTCCCTTTGCCTTCCGCGTCCACACCGCAGGTTTTCTGACAAGATATTTTACAGGAAAAGTCAGCAAAGGTAAACCCCTTTTATTCAAAATTCACAGAATGGACAAATTTTTGTTTTTTCACCGCCGGTGCAAAACCCGGCCCGCCGCCTTGCAATCTGCCATACACCTATGCTATAATAAGTTGATTATGCTGTATGTACCGCGAGCCGGCGGTCACCCGCCGACCCGCCGCAGGTCCCCGGCCTCTCCGGGCGGGATCGGCTGCGCTGTCTGCCGCACCGCGGGGCCTGCATATCCCATACTATGCCGCCGCACCGCTGCCGGTGCGGCGCGAAAGGAAGCTGCTCTATGATCAAGATCGCCCCCTCCATCCTGTCCGCGGATTTTGCCTATCTGGCCCGCGACATCGAGAAGATCTCCACCGCCGACTACGTCCACGTGGACGTGATGGACGGTCTGTTCGTACCCAACATCTCCATCGGCATCCCGGTAGTCAAGTCCATTCGTCCCACCACCGCCCTGCCCCTGGACGTCCATCTGATGATCGAGCGCCCGGTCCGCTATGTGGAGCAGTTCTGCGATGCCGGTGCGGACATCGTCACTTGCCATGTGGAGGCGGACACCGAGGAGAATATTCTCTCCGCCCTCGACAAGATCCACGCCAAGGGCAAAAAGGCCGGCGTGGTCGTCAAGCCCAAGACCCCGGCCAGCGCCGTCCTGCCCTTTATCGACAAGGTGGAGCTGATCCTGGTCATGACCGTGGAGCCCGGCTTCGGCGGTCAGAAGTTTATGGCCGATATGATGCCCAAGGTCCAGACCATCCGCGGCTATATCGATGCCATGAACCCCGCCTGCGAGCTGGAGGTGGACGGCGGCGTGGACGGCGACACCTGCAAGGTCTGCATCGCCTCCGGTGCCAACGTGCTGGTGGCCGGCAGCGCCGTGTACAAGGCCGCGGACATCCCCGCCAAGATCAAAGAACTGAGAGGATAACGTCCTATGGAGTATTTCCCCGCCCCGCTGGAAAAATTAGTGGAGCAGTTCGCCCGCTTGCCGGGCGTGGGCTATAAATCCGCCCAACGGCTGGCCTTCTATGTGCTGTCCCTGCCGGAGCAGGAGGCCCAGGCCTTTGCCGACGCCATCATGGACGCCAAACGCAGCGTGACCCTCTGCCCCGTGTGTCAGAACCTGACCGCCGGCGGCCTGTGTCCCATCTGCGCCGACCAGAAGCGCGACGACGCCACCATCTGCGTGGTGGCTGACCCCCGGGACGTGATCGCCATCGAGCGCAGCCGGGAGTACCGCGGCCGTTACCACGTGCTCCACGGCGTGCTGTCCCCCATGAATCACGTGGGCCCCGACGATCTGCACATCAGATCCCTGCTGGACCGCGTGGCCCAGGGCGGCATCACTGAGGTCATCATGGCCACCAACCCGGACACCGAGGGCGAGGCCACGGCGCTGTACATCGCCCGGCTGCTGAAGCCCTTCGGCGTCAAGGTCACCCGCCTGGCCTATGGCATTCCCGTGGGCGGCCACCTGGAATTTGCCGACGATGCCACGCTCATGCGGGCGCTGGAAGGGCGGCGGGAGCTGTGAAACGACTCGCCTGCCTTGTCTTTGCCGCGCTGACGGCCCTGTCTCTCGCCGCCTGCGGCACACAGAAGAGCGAGACGCTGGAGCTCTTCGCCATGGACACCTACATGACCCTCACCGCCGCCGGTGAAGATGCCGCCGGCACGCTGACCCAGGCATCCCAGATCATCAACACGCTGGAGGCCAGCCTGTCCCGCACCATCGATACCAGCGACGTGGCACAGCTGAACCGTGACGGCCACGCCGTCCTGGGCTATGAGTCCGCTGCCCTGCTGACCTCCGCCCTGCAATATGCCGACGAGACCGACGGTGCCTTCGACGTGACCATCGCTCCGCTGGTACAGCTGTGGGGCATCACCTCCGATGCGCCCCGCGTCCCCTCCCAGGAGGAGATCGACGCACTGCTGCCCCTGGTCGGCAGCGCACATATCCACCAAAGCGGCGCTGACGTGACGCTGGACGAAGGCTGCGCCATTGACCTTGGCGGTATCGCCAAGGGCTACGCCTCTGACTGTGTTGCCGCCCTGTTCCAGGGTGCAGACATCACCGGCGGCTGCGCCAATTTGGGCGGCAACGTGTACGTCTGCGGCACCAATCCCCAGGGCAAGGCGTGGACGGTGGCGATACAGGACCCCCAGCAGAGCGACGACTATGTATGTGTCCTCAGCCTCTCCGACGCCTTTGTGGTGACCTCCGGCGGCTATCAGCGCTACTTCACCGCCCCGGACGGCACCGTATACCAGCACATCATCGACCCTGAGACGGGCTATCCCGCCGACAGTGACCTGACCAGCGTGTCCATTATCACCCGCAGCACCCGGGACAGCGGGCAGGGCACCCGTGCCGACGCCTATTCCACCGCCCTGTACGTCATGGGCGAGCAGGGCGCCGTCGACTTCTGGCGCGCCCAGGATATGTCCTTTGACATGGTGCTCATCACCCGGGACGGCCGCGTGGTCTACACCCCCGGCCTGGCCGACTGTTTCAACGAAAAGGACGGAACCGCCTATGTCTACCAGCTCCTCGCCGCCTGAACTAAAATGGAACCGCTTTGATGCGCTGGTGGCGCTGGCAGTCGTACTGCTGGCCGTCATCTCCGCGTTGTGCTTCTACCTGCCCAAAAACCAAAGCGGCGCCCTCACCGTGGTCATCGACGTCTCCGGTCAGGAGCTCCTCCGTGTCCCCCTGTCCGACTTCACCGAGACCACCGTCACCAGCCGCGGCTATACGCTGCACATTGCCGCTGAGGATGGCGCCGTCTCCGTGACCGACAGTGACTGTCCCACCCGGGACTGCGTCCACACCGGGGCCATCTCCCGTGCCGGGCAGTCCATCGTGTGCCTGCCCGCCCAGGTGGTCGTCCACCTGGAGGGTGCGTCCGCGCCGGACGCCCCTGACGTGATCGTGGGGTGAGCACATGAAGTGGACAACGAAGAATATCGCCCTCTGCGCCGTGCTGGCAGCGCTGGCGCTGGGGCTCAGCACTCTGGAGGGGCTGTTCCCCATCTCCCTGCTGGTGCCCCTTCCCGGCGTGAAGCTGGGTCTTGCCAACATCGTGACTGTGTTCGCCCTGTATCAGCTGGGTGCCGGTGCGGCACTGGCCATTCTGCTGACCCGCTGTCTGCTGGGCGGACTGTTTGCCGGAAACCTGTCGGCCATGCTGTTCTCCGTGCTGGGCGGACTGACCGCCGTGCTGGTGATGATATGCCTGCGGCGTCTGCCGAAGCTCAGCGTCTACGGCGTATCCATCGGCGGCGCGGCGGCGCACAACGTCGGCCAGATGGCCGCGGCGGTCATCACCCTTGGCAGCACCATGGTCCTGGGCTATCTGCCCTTCCTGCTGGCCGTGTCCCTTTTCACCGGTACGCTGACCGGCTTTATCACCGCACTTCTGCTGCGTGCCACGCGGCATATCCGATTTCACTGAGAGGTGCCACTATGGATAAGAAAGATCAGATCATTTTGCAGCAGCTGGATGTGATACGCTCCATGACGGAGAACAACGTCCGCCGCATGGGCAGCGACTTCTGGGGCACGCCCTTCCAGGACGTTGGCAAGACCCCCGCCGCCCCCGAAAAGCCTGCCGCCCTCGAAAAGCCTGCCGAGCCCGAAAAGCCCGTCCCCCCCACCGCCGACGCCAAGCCCGGTGACGCCGCACCCGAAAAAACCGAGGCGCTTCCGCCTCCGGAAAAGATCGAGGACCTGCTCGCCGAGCTGGACACCTACATCGGCCTGAACGTGGTCAAGGACGAGGTCCACGACCTCATCAACATGGTCCAGGTCTACAAGCTCCGCGAGCAGCACGACCTCCCCACCACCGATATGTCGCTCCACATGGTCTTCACCGGCAACCCCGGCACCGGCAAGACCATGATGGCCCGCATGATGGCCCGCATCTACCGCAGTCTCGGCATCCTCAGCAAGGGCCAGCTGGTGGAGGTAGACCGCAGCGGTCTGGTAGCCGGCTACGTAGGGCAGACCGCCCTCAAGACCCAGAAGGTCATTGAAAAGGCCATGGGCGGCGTGCTGTTCATCGACGAGGCTTACGCCCTCAACGGCAAGTCTGAAAACGACTTCGGTCAGGAAGCCATCGACACCATCCTCAAAGCCATGGAGGACCACCGCGATGACCTGGTGGTCATCGTAGCGGGCTACACGGAGCTGATGGACAAGTTCATCCACTCCAACCCCGGTCTGGAGAGCCGCTTCAACCGTTTCCTGCTGTTCGAGGACTACACCCCGGAGGAGATGTTCGAGATCTTCAAAATGCGCTGCGGCAAGGGCTACGTCCTC
>ERZ808246.1561-NODE-1561-length-16352-cov-3.690925_pt1 | contig 16352 bp, 15 predicted proteins | sample MGYA00521083_ERZ808246 | MGnify/ENA primary metagenome ERZ808246 (study PRJEB31516, sample SAMN03275577) | gut metagenome | biome: mammalia-associated habitat; material: feces | host: Papio cynocephalus | place: Kenya | collected 2012-07-07 ...
AAATATAATAATCCATTCCAGCTTTATTTCATTTTTGGAAAAAAAGGTGCTGGTAAATCTCTTTATATGGTCAAGCTGATGCGTCGGTATCTTAAAAAAGGTTGGACGGTTTACACTGATATCGATAATGTCAATCTTCCCGGTGTCCGTATCTTCCGAGCGCATGACTTTGAGACTTTTGCTCCTGAACCTCGTTCCGCTATTTTTATTGATGAAGCTGGTATCCTCTTTGATAATCGTTCCTTCAAGACGTTTTCCGCTGGTCTTAGGGATTTCTTCAAGCTACAGCGTAAATATAAATGCTTAGTCTATCTTAACTCACAGAGTTTTGATATTGATAAAAAAATACGTGACGTAGTTGACCATATGGGGCTTGTGGTGAACCTTGGCAATGTTTTTAGCATTTACCGGCCTATTCGAAGGTCTATTACATTAACAGAGCCTACAGGCGATTCTGAATCCCGTATAGCCGATAAACTACGCTTTCAGTCTCTTTGGCATTGGAAAATAACTTATCTACCTGCCTACTTCAAGTATTTTGATTCTTATGCCGCTCCTGAGCGTGAGCCTATCCCCTTCCGTGAAGTCGTTGCTGACCTTACTGATAAATCTGTAAAACGTGTGTCTAAACGTCATAGAAAGGATGCTGATTCATGATATGGGCAGTTGGATTCCTGCTGTTGTTGGCCTTTTGCTTTTGGTTCTATCTCTCTTCACAGTCGGCCTCGCCGGTTTCGTGGCTTTTTGTCTGTCAATGCTGTTGCTTGGTTTTGCTGGCGGTCTTTTGTGTGCTCGTCGGTCACGCTCTCGCGTGAAGTGAACAATAGGGATATTTTGTTGCGCTCACCAGACCCAAACAAAAGCCCCCACTGCACCGGTACGTGACCGCAACAAAAAATCGGTTCTTGTTGCGCTTCGCGCCCGTGTGGTCGTCGCGGCTCTGTGCAGATGCCGGGAGGATATTCCCTGTGCGTTCCGGGCTTCATCAAATCTTAAGAAGGCCTTCATTGGATGTTTCCACCCATAAAACGATTGCCGTGATATACTTGTGGCACATAGAAATCCACAAAGGAGAAAACGTATGAACACGGCAGCAAATGTGTTTTTTGTGATCCTCAGGGTGTTTTCCCTGTATTTTCTGGCGGTGTCACTGTTTGGCCTGTGCAAGTGCATCAGGCCTGTATCTGCCGCAGTACAGCGGCGGTTCGCGATCCTGATCGCAGCAAGAAACGAAGAAAGCTGCATTACCGGGCTGATCGAAAGCCTGCAGGCGCAGGATTACCCGTCGGAGCTTTTTGATATCTGGGTGCTCCCCAATAACTGCACCGACCACACCGCGGAAGCGGCGCGCCGCGCCGGAGCCAATGTTATGGAACTGCCCTCTTCTATTCGATCAAAAGGAGCCGCGCTGCACGCCGCGGCAAATGTACTTCTGCACAGTTCGCGCGGATATGACGCATTCTGCGTATTTGACGCGGACAATGAGGCAGATCCGGCGTTTTTGTCGGAAATGAACCGCGCGCTGGATCGCGCTGCAATCGTCAAAAGCCGGATCCTCGCAAAAAACCGGACGCAGGCCGGGATCAGCGCCTGCTATGAGATCTACTTCTGCAGTGCCAATCATTTTCTGAACCGCGCCAGAGAAGCCGCGGGCCTGTCGGCCCGCGTGATCGGCACCGGCTTTGCGATCCGGCGCGATCTGCTGGAGGCGCTTGGCGGGTTCCCCTGCCGCACGATCACAGAGGACGCCGAACTCTACGCAGCCTGTCTTGCCCGCGGCGTCCGGATCGGCTACTGTGAAACCGCTGTTACATATGACGAACAGCCGGTCACATGGCGGGCATCTATCGTGCAGCGCCGACGCTGGATGAGCGGTATCATGCAGGTGTCGCGCCTGACGCTGCAGGAACTGCTTCAGCATTTCCTGCAGCAGCCGGACCTTAATTGTTTGGATGGGATCCTGCAGCTTACGTTCCCATTTTTACAGGCTGTGACTCCGTTTTTTACTGTTGCCGCGCTGATATTCGGCAGTATGTCTCTGCAAGATCTGCCGGTCAACTTGCTGGCTGCTTATGTCGGCTGTATGGCTACGGCCATTGCGGCGCTGGCGCTGGAAAAGCGGCTGGATCGGGCGCTTGCAGGCGGGATCCTGCTCTATCCCCTCTTCATGGCCTGCTTTCTGCCGCTGCAGACGCTGGCGCTTTTCAAGACGCAGACCGTATGGCATGAGATCCGTCATTCCGGCGTGCGGCTGGCGGAAGAGCTTGCGCCGCGCCGGAGCGAGATCGCCTGAACAGGCGACTCTCACCCCAGCGCATAGATCACGCGGTACAGAAATTGCTTCCAGAAGCGTTTGTCGGACAAAAGCTGCGCAGTCAGCTCGTCCGCGTGCTGCCGCATCGGCGCAAGGTCTTCCCTGCTCAGCTTGTGATGGCTGAACCGCGCCTTTTCGGCAATCGTCAGAAATTCCGGCGGGACATCCGTTCCGGTCTTTCTGGCGAGCCAGCAAACATGGTGATACAGCGTGACCGCGCGGCGGTTGCTGGAACCCCGCCCAATCGCGCCGCGCCGCAGGCTGAACAGCAGTGCGCGCCACAGGAACAAAACGGCGGCAGCTGCAAGCACCGGCCAGATAACATGCAGAAAATTGAAGCTCCTTGTCTGTGTTTCGGCAGGCTCTGCGGGTGTTTCCGGCACTGTTTTGGAAGGATCAGTCGAGCTTACCGGTTCATCCGGCTGCGGTTCCGGTGTCGTATCCGGTTCCGGCGCCGTTTCAGGCGTCTGATTCTGGTCGGTATCCACAGCAGGCGCTGCATCTTCGGCAGCGGGCGTTGGGTCGAGTACATACCAGCCGACGCCGTCCTCATAGTATTCCACCCATGCATGCGCGTCGTCGGAGGTCACCTCGGTCCATTCCCCTTCGGATACGGTCGTATAGTACCCCGTCACATACCGCGCAGGAACGTCCATGCAGCGCAGCAGAATGGCTGCTGCAGTGGCAAAGTGGACGCAGTAGCCGGTGTCGCTGTCATGCAGGAACCAAGAGACAAAGTCATCGCCGGACGGCACGGACGGCGTATCCAGATCATAGCGTGCGCTGGCCGATACATAATCACTGACCGCCATTGCGATCTCGTGGACATCGTCTCCCGGCTGAACGCCGAGCTGCGGCAGAAGATCGGCGAGCGCCTGCCGGGTCTCGTCCGGCACCTGCGTATAGGCCTCGTGGACGAAGGCCTCATAGGGTTCGTTATGACTGCCGCCGCGCATGGCAAAATAGGAGATCGAATAGGAAGTCTGCTGCGACGGATTCTTGACATAGGCGTCATAATATGGAACAGCATCCTCCGGCAGCTTGGCCGTAAAGTACGGCAGATAATAGATGCCGGATTTCATATTCGTCTCGATCTGCATGTCGGGGCGGTAAGAGATCGGGACGATCCCGGCCAGCAGCGCGTTGATTCCGCCGCCGCCCGTATACGTATAATCGGATTCCGGCAGGGCCTTCCAGTGGTTATCCTCATAGACCGCGAGCGAATCACCGCGCAGATGACACATGCCGCCGTTTTCCGACTGTACGCGCATGACGGCGCGGCCGTACTGCCGCTGCGGGCCGACGCGGTTGAGATTGACATTGCTGACGCTGGAATCCCACAGATAGCTGCCGAGCGTACTCGGGCTGATGGGCGATATGAATTTGACCTGCCCCGTCTGTGCGTCCCGGCGGAAAAGCGTCAGCTTGTCCGCCGCAGTCGAAAGTGTTTCCTGCAGCTGGTTCGACCAGTCGGCGCGTTCATAGCTCTCTGCCGGGAACACGACCGCAAGCAGCACGATCAGCAGCGCCAGCGGAACGGCCAGCAGCAGCGCCAGCCGGTTTCCCTCCCGCGTCTGCCGCAGCCGCAGCAGCTGCGACAGCAGAAGCAGCGCCAGAACGCCTACCACGAGCAAAATGGCCCATGCCGCCGGCGGCGTCTGCAGAATGACAAGGCACAGCGCCAGCGGAGGCAGCACCGCACAGAGCAGATAGACAAGACTTTCTCCGCGCAGGACGATCCAGCTGCATAAAAGCGCATACGGAATGCTCAGCAGCAGCAACATGAGCGCGGCATCTCCGTCCGCCGGTGCGGTGGTCAGAGACAGAACCTGGAGTTCAGGAAAGGCCTCCACATATTGTGTACTGATGGCGTAAAGAAGCGCGGACAAGCTTTCCCAAACGGCGTCTTTCAGATAATACACGCCTCCGGCCAGCAGAAGGACCGCGCCAAGAAGCCAGATCCAGCTTTTCGGCAGCAGCAGAAGCGAGGAGCACAGAAGCGCGATGCACACGCAGGCCAGCGCCAGCCGAAGCGTATCCGCCGGAACCGAAAACGAGGTGATGACGCAGAAGCAAAGCCCGATCGTCAGCGCGGCGGCGCAGAGAACGGACAGAAGAAACGACAGTTTTGATGCTTTCATACGGCTGCCTCCTCTGTCTCCGGCCGCACGTGATAGCGCCAGTCCGCATTCGCATAGACCCGCGCGGCAATGGACGGCGTATCGCCGGTCAGATGGGTCTGCAGCAGCGTCCGGAGAAGATCGGTCAGATCCTCCGGCGTTTTGATTGCCTTGGAATGCGGAACGAGACCGTCCGGCTCCAGCCAGTCGATCTGATGTGCGACTTCCTGCTCGATCAGCCAGCCGGACAGCCACAGAAGCTGACGCAGCGTGCTGTCGAGCTGCGTGCGCGTGCCGGAAAAGTCAAAGCTCAGGACGATCAGACCAAGATTCGGTTCCTCCGCCTCACGGATGATCATCCTGTCTGTCTTTGCAGACAGCTTCCAGTGGATCTCGTGCAGGCTGTCCCCCGGACGGTATTCCCGAAGATCATGGATCTCCGAGAACCCGCCGCCGGGCTTTGGATGGTAGGAACGGTATTGGAACTGACTGAGATTCGGGAGCACTGCCGGCTCCTGCGGCTCCGGCTCGACCGCGATGCTGCAGGCGGCCGGCAGCTGCATGGGGATGCTGAACAGACCCAACGCGTCACAGACGCGCGCACGGGTCAGGCAGAACGTCTGCAGCCCGGCATGGCGCGTGTCGACGCGCATGGAAAACCCGCCCGTTCCGCCAAGCTGCAGCTGCTGGATGCGCTGCGCGCCGCTGACGGCGTCCTGCACACACAGCTGCAGACGGCAAAGGCTCACGGGCAGCGAGGTCTCATGCCGCGCCAGCAGCCTGTACTGCGCCTGCTGGCCGCAGAAGCAGCGCGCGGGCAGCTCCGGCGCATAGGACGCCCGCAGCATGGCGGGCAGGCTGAGCGCCAGAGAAAAGATGGGCAGCAGCACCGCAAACAGGAGCAGGAAAAACGAGAACCAGCCTGTATAAAAGCTGTGAAAAACGACGCTGACCAGCAGAAACAGCCCGTAAATGATCCGGTTTTTTGCCATGGGCTTATAATCTCGGCGTGGGGACCTGCCGCAGGATCTCTTCAAGGATCTGCTGCGCGCCGACCTGCCGGGCGTCGGCCTCCGGCGCGAGCAGCAGACGGTGCGCGATGGTCTGCGGGAAGGTCACCTGAATGTCCTTCGGAACGACATAGTCCCGCTTCTGCACGTAAGCGACGGCCTTGGCCATCGATGTGAGCGAGAGCGTTGCGCGCGGACTGGCGCCGCGCAGGATCAGCGGATGCTGACGCGTGGCACCGATCAGGGAGACGATATAGTCGACCAGCTCGGGCTTGATGTAAACAGCGGCGGCCTCGTCCTGCATGGTGACAAGCTCCTGCCGGGACAGGACGGGGGCGACGGTCTGCAGCGGATTGACGCCCTGCCGGGCAAGCACCATATTGCGTTCGTCGGCGGGCTCCGGATAGCCGATGGACAGGCGGATGGTGAACCGGTCCATCTGCGAATCCGGCAGCAGCTGCGTGCCGGCAGCGCCGGTGGGGTTCTGCGTGGCGAAGACGATGAACGGCTGCGGGATCGGGTGGATGACGCCGTCGACCGTGACCTGCCCCTCTTCCATGGCCTCGAGCAGAGCAGACTGCGTGCGCGAGGTCGCGCGGTTCAGCTCGTCCGCCAGAAACAGATTGCACAGGACTGCGCCCGGCTGATAGACCAATTTGCCGGTCTCCTTCTGATAAACGGAATAGCCGGTGATATCAGACGGCAGAACGTCCGGCGTAAACTGCACGCGTCCGTAATCAAGTCCCAGCGCGCGGGAGAAGGCCAGCGCCATGGTCGTTTTGCCGACGCCCGGGATATCCTCCAATAAAACATGCCCTCTGGCAAGCAGAACGGTCAATACCCAGACAAGCACACGGTCCTTGCCGCATACCGCTTTTTTGACCTCTTCCAGAATCCTTCCCGTCTGGTTCAAGCCGATGCCTCCTTTTCTTTCGTATGTTATTTGTATTAAGTATAGCACATCTGCGGCGGGCAAAACATAAATTTTTCCTGAAGATTCCGATCAGCCGGAAAAACAATTGCGCATGGCGCGGCAATTGCCTGTTTACTTTTTTCCTCTTTTAGGCTATGCTATTGTAGCAAAGATTTTGGAAGCTTCAACTACGAAAGGAAGGTTCTGTAATATGGAAACTGCAATCAAGCGCGTTGGCGTACTCACCTCCGGCGGCGACGCCCCCGGCATGAATGCTGCGATCCGGTCGGTCGTACGCGCGTGCACATATATGGGAATTGAATGCGTCGGCATCCGCCGCGGCTACAATGGTCTCATCAACGGCGACTTTGTGGTACTGAGCAACGAAAACGTTGCGCATATCATCAACCGCGGCGGTACGATGCTCTATACCGCGCGCAGCGACGAGTTCCGCACGCTGGATGGCCAGAAGAAAGCGGCTGCGACCTGCAAGCTGCTTGGCCTCGAGGGGATCGTCTCCATCGGCGGCGACGGCTCGTTCCGCGGCCTTGTGGAGCTGGCCAAGCAGGGCGTTTCCGTCGTCGGTGTCCCGGCGACGATCGACAATGATATCGTCTGCACAGACTATACGATCGGATTTGATACGGCTGCAAATACGGCGGTCGAGGCGATCGATCGCCTGCGCGACACCATGCAGTCGCACGAGCGCTGCTCGGTCGTCGAGGTCATGGGCCGCAATGCAGGCCATCTGGCGCTGTATGTCGGCCTGGCGACCGGCGCAACGGCAGTCCTGGTACCGGAGAAGCCGGTGGACTTTGACCGCGACGTCATTGGACGCATCCGTCAGGCGCGTCTGGCCGGCAATACGCACTTCATGATCATTGTTGCCGAGGGCGCGGGCAGCGCGATCGAGATCGGCAAGGGCATCCATGAGGAGCTGGGGCTGGACCCGCGCGTAACGATCCTCGGCCATATCCAGCGCGGCGGCACGCCGTCCGCGCGCGACCGCGTCATGGCGAGCCGCATGGGCTATCATGCCGTCAAGGTCCTGGCGGAGGGAAAGACGAACCGCGTCATCTGTGCGCAGTCCGGCAAGATGGTCGACATCGACATTACAGAGGGCCTGTCCATGAAGAAGGGCCTCAACGAGCAGCAGTACGAGGTACTGCAGGCCATGACAGGCATTGACAACTGAAAACCGAAAAAACCGGGCGTGCTGCCGATCGCAGCACGCCCTTTTGTTATCCCGCAGCAGCCTTACGGCACCAATCATTCCCCTCTCTCCTCAAAGCAGCGGCGCTTCAACGCAGGATGCGGAAGCTGCGGCTGCCAAATAAAAAACACTTGATGCCAAAACCGCATGGGATGACGCAGATATCCGGATTTATGCCTTGGGATGGTATTTGTTGTAGACAGCCTTGAGGTTCTGTTTGACCAACTGCGTATAGACCTGTGTGGAGGAAATATCGCTGTGGCCGAGCATCTGCTGAATGGAGCGGAGATCCGCACCGTTTTCCAGCAGATGCGCCGCAAAGCTGTGGCGCAGGGTATGCGGGGTGATGTCCTTGTCGATATGCGCCTTTTCCTGATAATATTTGATGATCTTCCAGAAGCCCTGACGGCTCATACGCTCGCCGGAGACGTTGACGAACAGCGAATGCTCGGTCGGAACGGCGATCATCTTGGGGCGGACCGTGTCGATATACTCGTGCAGCGCCTGCAGCGCCTCGGGGTAGATCGGGATGATCCGTGTCTTTTCACCGCTTTCGCAGCGGATGAAGCTGCCGGGAAGACTGACGTCGTCGATGTTGAGACCGATCAGCTCGCTGACACGGATGCCGGTCGCATAGAGGATCTCGAGCATGGCCTTGTCGCGGCAGCCCTTCATTTCAGATACCTTGGGCTGCTGCAGAAGCAGCTCTACCTCTTTGCCGGTCAGGATCTGCGGCAGCTTTTTTTCCGCCTTATCGACCTTGATGTTCTGGATGGGATTCTGTTCGATCTCGTGATTCTGAATGGCGAATATGTAAAGGCTCTTGATGGAGGCCAGCGCGCGGGAGATGGTCGCGGCGGATTTGCCGTTGGCCTTCATGCTGCCCATGTAGCCGGAAACGACGGCCGGGTCAGCGTCGAGTACGTCGATCCCCTCGGCAGTGAGATATGACGCATACTGCCGAAGATCGCGCATATACGATGCGACGGTATTGTCAGATGCGTGTTTGATATGAATGAGATAATCCTCATATCGCACAATAATGTTACTCATGCCGTAATCCTTCCGACCACAAAATTGGGAAGCGAGGCTCGCATAATTGCAAGAGCTGAAAAAACCGCACAGAATCTGCGGACTTAAGAAATCTTAAGGAATTATGCAGGCAAAATTATTTCTACCTGCCGATCAACAGGAAGTGCTGTTACTATACCGCAAACATCGGAATTTTTCAAGGAAAAAGTAGACATTTCGAAATTTTTGTAAATTATGACTAGGAATTATGTAAATTGCATTATGTAAATAAAGCAACTATGCATGGCTGCAAAAGACGCACTTTTCCGGAAAAACACAATATATAGTACTGGTTTCTATGTGGGAAATCGAAATCTTGAAATGACGCACTTCCTGCATAGCATGTGTCAAAAGGTAAATATTATTTACCTTTTGACACATGCAGGAACGCCGTCATCGTCTGCGGCGTGTGGAGCGCGGCTTCTGGCGGCAGCTGACCAGTCCGGCGAGCAATGCGGCGGCGGCCGTGCAGAGCAGAAACGGTACTGCCCTGCCCGGCTCCGCGCCGAGAAACAGAAGCCGGATCGTGACGCAGATGACGGCATAGCATCCTCCGGCTGCAAGCGCGTACAGAAGCTTCTGCCCGGGGCTGCGGCGGATCACCAGCACGCATCCAAGAAAGACGGACAGCACGTTGACGGCGCTTGCCGCAATAGAGATCTTCTGCTGCGGGATCACACCGCCCATGACGAGCGCCGCAGCCAGCGCGGAAAGCGCGAGCGTAAAGACGCAGGCCAGTGCGAAAGCCAGAAGAACGGTCTGAAGGAATCTGCTGCTGAACGATTGAGTTTGCATGGTACTCCCCTCCTCTTTTTACAAGCGTATGAGGCAGAGCGCAAAAAAGAACCGACTGCAATGCAGCCGGTCCTTGGGACAGACGGAGGAAGGCTCCGGCACGCAAAAGCCCCGGCTGCATTGCAGCCGGGGCCGATAAGACCAGAAGCCGTTGAAAGTGTGGAATTACTTTTCCTTCTTTGCCTGCTTTTCTTTCTTTTCTTTTTCCTTCTGCTCCTTGCGGGCAGCCAGAGCGGCAGCCTTCTGCTTGGCAGCTTCCTTCTCCGCCGTGTTGTTGGTGGAGACGGCGAACTTAGCAAACTCGACGCGGACGCGGTCGGTGGTGGTCTCAATGACGAGGGAATCGTCCTTGATGGAGACGATATCGCCGATGATGCCGCCGATGGTCGTGATGTTGTCGCCGACCTTCAGGGAGTCACGCATCTGCTGCGCTTCTTTCTTGCGCTTGTTCTCGGGGCGGATCATAAAGAAATAGAACACCGCGATGAGAATGACGAACATGAGAATCATGGAACCACCACCGGCGGTACCGGCTGCAGCTGACTCTAAGAAAAGGTACATGGTCTTTCCTCCATATTTGAATTTTATTTATTATATCGTGCCCGCGGATGTTTTTCAAGTCGGGATGGCAGAAATTATTAAGTATTTACAAAATTATATTTTTTCCGCCAGCTTTTGCGAATATTCCGCGCGGAACGCCCCGAACGAGCCTTCGTCCAGACTTTCACGGATGCGTTTTGTCAGCGTATTGTAAAAATACAGATTGTGCATCACGGAAAGCCGCATCGCGAGCATCTCCTCCGCCTTGAACAGGTGGTGCAGATACGCGCGGGAATACCGCCTGCAGACCGGGCAGCTGCACTGCGGGTCAATGGGGCCGTCGTCTCTTGTATACTTGGCGTTTTTCAGGTTGATGCTCCCCTGCCACGTAAAGAGCTTTGCGTGCCGTGCGTTTCTGGCGGGCATGACACAGTCGAAGAAATCAACGCCGCGCGCAACAGCCTCAATAATATTTGACGGTGTGCCGACGCCCATCAGATACCGCGGCCGATCCTTCGGCATATATGGCTCAACGGCCTCAATGATCTCATACATGACCTCCGTCGGCTCACCGACAGCCAGTCCGCCGATGGCGTAGCCGGGAAGATCGAGCTTGGCGATCTCCTTCATGTGCCAGATGCGCAGATCCTTGAATGTGGCGCCCTGATTAATGCCCCAGAGCTGCTGGCCGGGGTTGACGGCGCCCGGTTCGGCGTTATACTTCGCAAGCGCATCCTTGCACCGGGCGAGCCATCTGGCCGTTCGCTCACAGGAGGCTTTGGCATACGGATGCGTTGCCGGATTCTGCACGCATTCGTCGAATGCCATGGCGATATCGGAGCCGAGATTCGACTGGATGCGCATGCTCTCTTCCGGCCCCATAAAGATCTTGTGGCCGTCCAGATGAGAGGCGAACGTGACGCCCTCCTCCTTGATCTTCCGCAGGCTGGCCAGAGAAAAGACCTGAAAGCCGCCGGAGTCCGTCAGGATGGGGCCGTTCCACGTCATGAATTTGTGCAGGCCGCCCATATCGCGGATGACCTCGTCGCCCGGCCGCAGGTGCAGGTGATACGTATTGGACAGCTCGACCTGCGTGCCGATGGTTTCCAGATCCGCCGCGGACAATGCGCCCTTGATCGCGGCCTGCGTGCCGACATTCATAAAGACCGGCGTCTGCACGGTCCCATGCGGGCAGGAAAATTCCCCTCGCCGCGCCGCGCCCTCTGTTTTCAGTACTTTGAACATAGATACCTCAATATTATACTGTAATTTTTCTCGTTTTCAGGCGATATCTTCTGCCGCTGTAGAATGCGCATACAGATATTCCGGCGCAATGTCAATCTCGCCATCATTCCAGACAGTTACACCATAATCAATATAGACACCCATGAACGTGTGTTCATCGGCAAGCGGTGCAAAGCAGGCATCTTTCAGCAGCGGTGTGAAATCAAAAACCTTTGTTTCTCCCGTCGTAAAACGAAGCCAGAGTTTGTGACCGGTCAGCGGCCGAACACCGCACACCTTAATGACTGGCGCCTGCTCCCCTGCATAAGCGATCCCATTGGAAATATACATGGGAATTTTCCTCCTTATCTCAGCGGTTCGATTTTGCCAAACGGGATGTTCCGCACCGCATTGTTCCAAGCGGCGTAGAGTTCATCCTCGTGGATGGCTGCCCAGGCCTGCACAAGCTTCAGCTGCTTGACAGGAAGGCTTCCTGCAATCAACTCACCGTCCACACCAACGGAAGCTTCAAATTCATTGTAGTACACATGGAAATGTGGTTTGTGATGTTTGTCGGTATCACTGTAGATCATTTTGATAATGATGTTATAGAATCTGCAAAGCTCAGGCATGATCAACTCTCACCTCTCCTGACACGTCCTGAATCATATCGTTCGTTATATTTATTATGCCATATTATTCTGTGAAGTCAACGCTTTTCCCTGTGAATGCCGTGCAGCCGTTATCAGCTGACGCGAGCTTCATGATATATACATCGCATCGCCAAAGGAGAAGAAGCGATAGCGCTTCTGTACGGCGACGTTATATGCGTGCAGGATCTTTTCACGGTCTGCAAACGCGGAGACCAGCATGACGAGCGTGCTCTCCGGCAGGTGGAAATTCGTGATGAGCGCGTCCATCGCCCTGAAGCGGTAGCCCGGATAGATGAAAATATCGGTCCACGCGGAAGCTTCATGAAAGAAGCCGTTTTCATCTGCCAGCGATTCCAGCGTCCGGCACGAGGTCGTGCCGACACAGACGATGCGTCCGCCGGCCCGCTTGGTCTCGTTGATCAGATCGGCGGTCTCTTTGGAGATCATGCAGAACTCCGAATGCATGTGATGCTCGGAAATATCGTCGGCCTTGACAGGCCGGAAGGTACCAAGACCGACGTGCAGCGTGATATATGCTTCCCTGACGCCCTTGGCGGCGAGCTTGTCCAGAAGCTCCTTTGTAAAATGCAGGCCGGCAGTCGGCGCAGCGGCGGAGCCGTTGATCTTGGAGTAGACGGTCTGATAGCGCTCGCCGTCCTCCAGTTCTTCCTTGATATACGGCGGCAGCGGCATTTTGCCCAGCCGTTCGAGAACTTCGAGGAAAATGCCCGTATAATGGAACTGCACGAGCTTGTTGCCGTCCTCTTTCTCTCCGACGACGGTCGCGGTCAGTTCACCGTCTCCAAAGGACAGCTCCGTGCCGGTGTGCGTCTTGCGGCCAGGCTTGGTCAGACATTCCCAGACGCCGTCGCCCTGATCCTTGAGGAGCAGAACCTCGACCGCGCCGCCGGTCGGAACGCGGTGACCGAGCAGCCGCGCCGGCAGAACGCGGGAGTTGTTCATGACCAGACAGTCACCCGGCTGCAGAAGGTCTGCAAGATCATAAAAATGCCGGTGGGTGATCTCGCCGGTCTTGCGGTCCAGCGTCATGAGGCGCGAGGAATCCCGCCGCTCCAGCGGCGTCTGCGCGATCAGCTCCTCCGGAAGCTCATAGTAAAAATCGTGAGTTTTCAACAAACACAGCCCTTTCTCCGTGCTGATTTTTTCCGCGATTCACATTGACAGGCCATAGGGAATATGATATGATGAGGCCGCTGGGATTCGTGGACACATGTTCGCGTCATGAGAACATATATTCCCAGACACAGACTGAATGTATTATATTACATTCCAAAGTGACATGCAACCGGAACTTTCCGGCGAGTTTGAGGATTGGAGTTTTCATCATGGAAAAATTCAGAGTCGGTATCATTGGTGCAACAGGCATGGTCGGCCAGCGGTTCATTCTGCTGACGGCAAACCACCCCTGGTTTACCCCGGTCGTACTTGCGGCGAGCGCGCACAGCGCCGGCAAGACCTACGCAGAGGCCATCGGCGAAAAGTGGCATATGACTGATCCGATTCCGGAGAGCGTCAAATCCATGATCGTGATGGACGCCGAGGCCGATGCGGAAGAGATCGCCCAGCAGGTCGACTTCGTTTTCTGCGCAGTCAACATGAAAAAAGACGAGATCAAGGCGCTCGAAGAGCGGTATGCAAAGCTGGAATGCCCGGTCGTCTCCAATAACTCTGCGCACCGCCATACGACGGACGTTCCGATGGTCGTGCCGGAGATCAACGCAGACCATATCCGTATCATTGAAGCGCAGCGCAGGCGCCTCGGCACGAAGCGCGGCTTTATCGCCGTCAAGTCCAACTGCAGCCTGCAGAGCTATGTTCCGGCTCTGCATCCGCTCATGAAATACGGCATTGAAAAGGCGCTGGTCTGCACCTATCAGGCCATCTCCGGCGCAGGCAAGACCTTTGAGACGTGGCCGGAAATGATCGACAACGTCATCCCCTACATCGGCGGCGAGGAAGAAAAGTCCGAGCAGGAGCCGATGAAGCTCTGGGGCCATATCGAGGGCGACAAGATCGTCAACGCGACCGAGCCGAACATCACCGCGCAGTGCCTGCGCGTCCCCTGCTCCGACGGCCATATGGCGGCCTGCTTCGTCTCGTTCAAGGGCGAAAAGCCGTCCATCGAGCAGATCAAGGCCGATTGGGCTTCCTTTGCCGGACGCGCGCAGGAACTGAACCTGCCGTTGGCCCCCAAGCAGTTTCTGCACTACTTCGAAGAGCCGGATCGTCCGCAGACGAAGCTCGACCGCATGCTCGAGGGCGGCATGGCCGTCTCCATCGGCCGTCTGCGCCCGGATACGCAGTACGACTATAAATTTGTCTGCCTGTCTCATAATACCCTGCGCGGCGCTGCCGGCGGCGCAGTCCTGCTGGCGGAGCTTCTTTGCGCAGAAGGATATATCACAAAGAAATAATCCCGAAGGGAGCGATTCTTTGAAAAAGCCTGTCTTTGAGGGCGCTGCGACCGCAATTGTGACGCCGTTCAACGAAGGTACGATCGATTTTCCCGTCATGAACCGGCTGCTGGATCTGCAGCTGGCCGCGGGCGTCGACGCCATTGTCGTCTGTGGGACGACCGGCGAAGCGTCCACCATGACGGACAACGAAAAGCTTGCGCTCATCGCGCATACAGTCAAATATTGTGCCGGGCGGTGCAAGGTCATCGCCGGCACCGGTACAAACGACACGGCTCATGCAGTTCAGCTGAGCCGTGTCGCTGCGTCTATGGGTGCAGACGCCGTCCTGCTGGTCACGCCCTATTACAACAAATGCACGCAGGAAGGGCTTGCTGCGCATTATACCGCGGTCGCCGACGCGCTTGCCTGCCCGGTGATCGTCTACAATGTCCCGAGCCGCACGGGCGTCGACATTTCCGTCGAGACCTGCCGGCGTCTTGCGGAGCATCCGAGGATCGGCGGCATCAAGGAAGCCAGTGGGAGCCTGCCAAAGGCTGCGCGCATCCTGCGCAGCTGCGGGGACGATCTGCCGCTCTGGAGCGGCAACGACGATCTGACGGTCCCCCTGATGGCGCTTGGTGCGAAAGGCGTCATCTCCGTTCTTTCCAATGTCCGGCCGAAGAAGACGCTCCAGATGATCCGCGCCTGTCAGCAGAACGACTATGCGCAGGCTGGGCGCATGCAGGCGCAGCTGATGGGACTGATCGACGCGCTGTTCTGCGAAGTGAACCCCATTCCCGTCAAGCAGGCGCTTGCGCTGGAGGGCATTCCCGCGGGACTTCCGCGCCTGCCGCTCACGCCGCTGAGCGGCGCACATGTGCCGCTTCTGGAACGCGAGCTTGCCGCTGTACCGGAGGCATAACCACAGAGGTTCACCATAATTCTTGGCACTTAAAACAAGAAATTAGTTATTCACACTGTCAACAAGGTTTTCAACATGCAGAAAATCTACTTATTTCGACAAATACTCAGAATTTTACCAGTTGCTTACAGGAACGAAAAATGAAGTTCTTTCACGGTGAAATGTGCGCCTCTTGTTGACATAACGCAATTTTTGCAGGAGTTTTTGCAGGAACGGTCTGCAAAAAACCGCTTGCCGTGGCTCCGGCAAGCGGTTTTTATCAGCCATTTTCAAGGCTCATGGTCGCGTAGGCGTTGAGGTCCTGACCGGCACGTTTGCCGGAAAGATACTCGTAATACCCCTGCGCGCCGATCATGGCGCCATTGTCGCCGCAGAGGCGCAGGGGCGGCATGCACAGCCGGATGCCAAGCTTCTCGCATTCCCGCGTAAACTCGCCGCGGATGCGGGAGTTGGCCGCAACGCCGCCCGCAATGGCGAGCGTCTTGTATCCGGTCTCGCGCAGCGCCTGCATGGTTCGGGGAACGAGCATATCGCTGACAGCCTTGGAGAACGACGCGCAGAGCGACGGCAGATCCAGCGCCTCGCCGCGCTGCTCATGTGTGTGGATGAGATTCAAGGCTGCCGTCTTCAGGCCAGAGAAGGACATATCCAGCGGATTGCCCGAGAGCCTGGTGTGCGGCATGGGGTACTTATTCTCATCGCCCGTCTGCGCGGTCTTATCGAGCGCCGCGCCGCCGGGATACGGCATGCCGATCACGCGCGCGATCTTGTCGAAGCACTCGCCTGCCGCGTCGTCGCGCGTGGTGCCCATAATGTGAAACTTTGTATAGTCCTGCACGTCGACGATCAGCGTATGTCCGCCCGAGACCACCAGACACAGAAACGGCGGCTCCAGATCCGGATAGGCCAGATAGTTGGCGGCAATATGGCCGCGGATATGATGGACCGGCACGAGCGGTACGCCGAGACTATAAGCCGCAGCCTTGGCAAAGTTGACGCCGACCAGCACCGCGCCGATCAGGCCGGGCGCATAGGTCACGGCGATGGCGTCGATGTCCTGCCGCGTCAGGTGCGCCTGTGCGAGCGCTTCATCGGCCAGCGCATAAATGGCCTCAATATGCTTGCGCGAGGCAAGCTCGGGCACGACGCCGCCGTAGAGC
>ERZ808246.1564-NODE-1564-length-16332-cov-6.795417_pt1 | contig 16332 bp, 20 predicted proteins | sample MGYA00521083_ERZ808246 | MGnify/ENA primary metagenome ERZ808246 (study PRJEB31516, sample SAMN03275577) | gut metagenome | biome: mammalia-associated habitat; material: feces | host: Papio cynocephalus | place: Kenya | collected 2012-07-07 ...
CTCATGTATGATATACGGGTCGGGTCATCCCCGACTCATGGCAAAGGAGATCTCCGTCCTCGTCGTCGACGGCTACATTGACGACCCCGCCGCCCTCGGCGTCCCCCCGTACATATCGCCGATGATACGCTCGATTGCGGGAGCCGCCAAGGATGCCGGCGCGGACAGGGTGGACTATCTCACGATAGACATGATAAGGCACGGAGCGATGATTCCTCAGGACAGCGTCAGTGTCGTCCTCTCGGGCAACACCGTGCCCGGGAAGTATCTCAGATCGATGCCTATGTCCGGAAAGGAGCTCGCCGCCCTCGTGCCGAGACTCGGAGGCTGGAAGCTCATAGGCGGTTCCGCCGCATCCTCGGATGCCGCCGAAGGATTCGATTTCTCCATAAAGCGCGACATCGCCGCATCCCTGTACGACGGGATGAGCGGGAAGGAGGTCGGAGAGAGGCTAAGGACCCTCGACGAATGGAACCGGTGGATGCTCCTGGGGGCGGACATCGTCGCCTCGCACCAGGACTTCCCGGAACCGCTCGTTGCGGAAGTGGAATCCTATCGCGGATGCCACAGGTTCTCCAACGGCGGATGCTCGTACTGCATCGAGCCGACAAAAGGCAGACCGCTGATGAGGTCCCCCGACGACATAATCGCAGAAGCATCCAGACTCAGGGAGCTGGGCGTCAGGAACCTCCGCGTCGGAGGGCAGACGTGCATCGTGTCCTACGGTTCGGATCCGGACTCCCCTGTGCCGACCCCCGTCCCTGAGAAGGTGGACGACCTCTTCGAGGGACTCCAATCGCTCGGATTCGACGTGCTCCATGTCGATAATGCCAATGCTGCGGTCATAGCATCGCATCCCGAAGAGTCGGGACAGGTCCTCGAGACGCTGGCGAGGAGATGCACTCCGGGGAACGTCCTAGCCCTTGGCATGGAATCGGCCGACCCGCGCGTTGTGATGGAGAACAATCTCAACAGCACGGCGGACCAGGTCATGGACGCAGTGCGCACGATCAACAGGATCGGTGGATCGAGAGGCTCCAACGGCATGCCTCTGCTGCTCCCGGGAATCAACATAATCTGCGGACTGGACGGCGAGACCGCCGCGTCGTACGACATGGACATGGACATCCTGGCGCGCATCAGGGACGAGGGGCTCATGGTCCGCAGGATCAACATACGGCAGGTCCTGCCCGTCCGCAGGGAGTTCTCGACCAAAGTGGACCAGCGCAGATTCAAAAAGTTCAAGGAGCAGGTGCGCGAGGACATCGACCGGACCATGCTGGAACGCGTGGCGCCCTACGGCACAGTTCTGAAGAACGTCTACATGGAGCTCCAGGACGGGAACACGACGTTCGGAAGACAGATCGGGTCGTATCCGCTGCTGGTCGGAGTCCCGTACAAGGTGGATGTGGAGGAATTCCGCGACATATATGTCACGGACTGGGGATTCAGATCCATCACCGGCGTGACATATCCTTTCGATATCAACTCCATGCCCATGTCGGCCCTCGCCGCGCTGCCGGGCATCGGCAAGAAGAGGGCGCAGAGGCTCGCCGCCGAAAGGCCCTTCAAAGACTTCGACGGACTGCTCCGCGTGCTGGAGGACCCCCACGTCGTCGACGGCCTGAGGAACATCGTCGTATTCGGATAAGCGCGGACTGCGCATCCTTATCTAAGCGCAGGAGGTTGAGGACTCCATGAATTCCGAGCGCATCGCGAAGTTTCCCTTCCTTGCGGAGGCTCACGACTTCGTGGATGACAGCGGCGCGAGCATCGCCGACCTCATCACATCCCCTTCCTACGAGCCTGCACGCTCCAGAGGAGTCGGGAGGATCATGGATGCGCTGGAGCATTCCGAGGTCAGATACGTCCCGATGGTCCGTGCGAGCGAGTACGACCGTCTGATGGAGGTCCTTTCCTACCCGTATGCGAGGATGATCGTCTCGGCGGTCGGAGAAAGATTCCTGACCAAGCGCTACGCCCTGGCAGAGGCCGTCAGGATGAACAAGATCCTCGCCGGCGAAGACAGGGACACGATCATAGAGGTGTCGGAGCAGCTCAATGCGCCGTCATCGGCAGATGCCGACGGAATCATACGGATGAAGTTCACAGACTATCTCAGGCTGGCCACCCGCATGAAGAGCGTGGAATGGAAGCTGGTCAACTGCGACATCCACTCCGGAATGGTCTGCCTGCCGCAGGACAAATTCAGCCGTCTCATGCAGAACGCCCTCCAGGACAAGATAGAATCGGAGCTCCCTCTGATGACTCCCGATGAGTTCAAGCCGTACCTCCGGGATGATGTGTCCAAGGTCATGGTCGCGCTGGCAGAAGCCAAGGCCAAATTCAGCCCCTCCGGCGGAGAGCTGAAAAGGGATTTCCTGCCTCCCTGCATCGCGCACATCCTGCAGATGTCCCGCCAGGGATTGAATCTCCCGCACAGCGCCAGATTCGCATTGGTTTCATTCCTCAATGCCCTCGGCCTGCAGTACGACGACATCATCAAGATCTTCGCCGAATCCCCGGATTTCGATGAATCGAAATCCGAGTATCAGATCAAGCATATCATGGGACGGGGTGACGAGGGGTACACGCCTCCGGAGTGCTCCACGATGAAGACCTACGGCCTTTGCTTCGAACCGGATGCACTATGCCAGCAGGAATGGCTCAACCATCCCCTGTCGTACTACAGAGCCAAGGTCAGGATGGCGGAGAAAACGAGGAACGGGCAGACTCCTCCCATGAAGAACAGCGAAGCCGAGAAACAGCGATCCCCTCGGACAGGCTCCTGCGGACACTCCGAGGCTTCTTTTCATGATCGGAGCCAGGCGGTATGCGAGTTAAGCCTGCTATAATCTTGGAGATCCGAGTGATATTGCTAGCCGACTCTATTGGACAACGGTCTCGGATGCTTGCGTGGATTGAACACACCATATCAGACGCCATTAGCAATCACCGACTCGCTGGTCGCCAGGCTCGTCATGATTGATAAGAAGGGTTGAAACCGCACGGACCTCCATGGGATCCGCGCGGATGGTTTTCCGGGATTCACTCCTTCTTCTCTTCGGGATGCATCCTCTCGAGATTGCGCCAGGTGATGATCGCCCTCTGGATCGCCGTGAGATTCCCGACGACTGCGAACCAGATCATCATGATCTCCATCCAGGTTATGGAAAAACCGGCGACGTCTATGGTCCCGTGACCGAACTGCATGGCGACGAACTGTATCAGGGGGAACAGAGTGGACAGGACCACCCTGTCCGCCCTTCCGAGCAGTCCCGCATAGAGCCTCGGCGCGCCTATGGCCTGCGCCTGCGTGCCCATATACGAAGTCAGGAGGACCCCGACGAGGGCCAGCATCCCGAGGTAGGGATCGCACCATGTGGCGCAGAAGGCCACTCCGCCTATCATGAACACGTCCGCGTACCTGTCGAAGACATGGTCCAGGTAGTCCCCCTTCGGTCCGGCCTTGCCGGACATCTTGGCGACTTTGCCGTCCAGCGCATCGAAGTATCCCGATACTATGACCATCAGGGCCCCTACAGGAAGGAGCCAATCGTTCCCGTCTGTACCGCTAAGCCAGAATACGAATCCGCATGCGAATGCGAGAATGAGTCCCGCCCATGATATCATGTTGGGATTTACGTTGATCAGACGTTTCGCCACAGGCGTGAGCGCGAAGTCCACGCTCGCTCTCTTGCTGTCTAGAACCATGATTCCATCTCCGATGACCAGTCCACGCTGCCCGGCGGATAATCGTCCGCAGCGCCACTTATGATTTTCTCCGCGATATCGGCCATCTCGCCAACCGTGAGGGAAGACGAATCCATCTCCCCTATCGGTATATCCGTCTCCGAGGCCTCGCAGAGGATCTCATCCAGGATCTCGGCCTGGACGTTCTCCCTGACCTTCGCCTCCGAATAGCCGCGCGAGCGGAGACGGCCGGCCAGGACCTCCGGGGAGCAGCGGAGCAGCAGTATGCCTCTGGAGTCCATGAAATGCGACAGATGGCTGTCGAACACAACAGGATCGGCCTCCGCCCTGAACGGTTCCAAGGCGTCGTTGAGGGCATCCAGATCCACCTCGTACGTATCGCGTTCCCTGTCGTATTCTCCGAGGAGTCCGTTCTCCCTGATGAACGCCTTGCCGTCGACTACCTCGTAGCCGCGGCGTCTCAGCTCGGATGAAAGGGTCGTCTTCCCCGTGCCGGGCGTCCCGGTCAATGCGAAAAGGACCATGCGTCCGCGAACCGCAGAGGATGAGATAACGATATTGGAGGAGGACCCCGCATCCCGCCCGGGATGGAGGGGGACAGCCCCCGGTTTCAATGCACCATGCCGAAATACGGCTCAGCGCGTGCGATCGCGGCATCCCACGACGGAGTGTGGGTCAGCGCACCCGTCCTCTCCACAACGAACGATGCGACGGAGGACGCGACCACGAGCGCGTCCGGGATGGCGTATCCGCGGTAGAGGGCCGCATAGAATCCTGCCCTGAACGAATCCCCGCATCCTGTGGCGTCCACAACGGCATCGGCCTTCACGGCGGGGATCTGCAGGATCTCGTCCCCCACCCTGGCACGGCTGCCCTCGGCACCCATTGTACAGACCACGAGACGCGCTCCGCAGTCGAGGATATCGCCGACGCCGGCATACCTCTTCAGGGACTCAGCCTCATGGACGTTGCAGAACAGCGAATCCGCGAGCGGAAGAGCCCTGGAGAGAAGATCCGCATTCCATATGCGGTGCGATTCCTGCGCCGGATCCAGAGCCTTGCAGGTGGCCTCTCCGAGATGCTTCATCACGGATATGTAGTACTCCGGATCGCCGGTGCAGAAGTGCACGTACTGGGAGCGCTTGGCGTTCTTGAGCATCGATACGCCGATCTCGGACGCGTACCCCTGCGGACCCTGGTAGAACAGGACCTTCTGATCGAGATCGGGGTCGTTGACCACGATGGCGGTCGACGTCTCGTAGCCGTCCACGGCCACGAGTTCGTCCATTATCAGGCCGGAGTCCTCCATGACGTCCCTGTATCTCTGAGGAAGGTCCTTTCCGACCAGAGCGCAGATGGCCGTCGGGCATCCGAGCCTGGCGGCGGCCACAGCTATGTTCGATCCGGTTCCTCCGAGGGACGAGGATTTCGTCAGGACGTCCTCCGACGTGTTCTCGCGCGGGAACTTCCTGACGGTGAGGATCTGATCCAGCGTGACATGCCCGTAGACGGACAGGAAAGGGTCCTTCAGGTCCCTTCCTCCCAGCCGGACATGTAGGTTATCTGCTCGTTCGTGAGGGAGTCGATCTCCACGCCCATGGATCTCAGCTTTATGCTAGCGATCTCCGAATCGATGGATGCGGGGACGGCATGGACAGTGTTGTCCATCCTCTCGTAGTTGTTCACCATATGGACGAGACCGAGAGCCTGCGTAGCGAAGCTCATGTCCATGATCTCGGCGGGGTGACCCTGTCCTGCGGCGAGGTTCATCAGACGTCCCTCGGCTATGAGGTACAGCCTCCTGCCGTCGTTCATCCTGTACTCGTCGATGAAGTCGCGGACCCTCTCCTTGGAGCTGCTGCACGCGTCCAGAGCGGTCTTGCTGATCTCGTTGTCGAAGTGGCCGACGTTGCCCATGACGCATCCGTCCTTCATGACGCGGATGGCCTCCTCCGCCACGACGTCCTTGCATCCGGTGACCGTTATGATTATATCCGCAACGGCGGCCGCCTTGGCCATCGGCATGACCTCGAATCCGTCCATCTTGGCCTCGATGGCCTTGATTGGATCGACTTCTGTCACGATGACGGAGGCTCCCAGGCCCTTGGCGCGCATGGCGACGCCCTTCCCGCACCATCCGTATCCGGCGACAACGAGACGCTTTCCGGCGACGATGAGGTTCGTGGCTGTCATCCATCCGTCGAAGGCGGACTGTCCGGTGCCGTAGCGGTTGTCGAACATGAACTTCATCTTCGCATCGTTGACATCGAGAACAGGGAACTTCAGAACCCCGTCCTTGGCCATCGCTCTGAGCCTCTGAACGCCGGTGGTCGTCTCCTCGTTGGCGGCCTTGACGCCTGGAAGCACATCCTTCCTGGAGGTGTGGACCATGGAGATCAGGTCTGCTCCGTCATCGATGATGAAATCCGGCGCCATGTTCAGAACAGTGTTCAGATTGTTGTAGTACTCCGACTCGGTCTCCCATTTCTTGGCGTAGACGTCGAGCCCGTACTCGTCCCTGAGGGCCGCCGCGACGGAATCGTCGGTGGAGAGGGGGTTGCAGCTGGCGAGCCTGATCTTGGCACCGGCATCGGCGAGCGTGACGGCGAGCATTCCTGTCTTGGCCTCCGTGTGCAGCGCCATGCCGATCTTGAGTCCGGCCAGAGGCTGCTCGTCGATGAAGCGCTTCCTTATGTCCATGAGCACGGGCATATGGTCCGCGGCCCAATGGAGCCTGAGGGATCCTTTCTTCACAAGGTCTTCCATGTTATCACTCCAGTCCCGCCTTCAGGGAATCGCAGATCGCTTCCACCGTAGCACGGCGACATTCATTTCCCGAGAAGCCTTCCGAGACCTTTATTATTGTCTCATCATCGCCGCGCATCTCATCCACAAAACGGATGATATTGGAGACGGCGCGGGAGATCTCATCGCAGATCGGGACCGTGGCGGCCTTCGACGTGCGCGAAAGCGGGTTGAGATCTATGGAGATGACCTTCTTCCCCATGGCGATGAGGGCCTCCGCCCTGTCGCCGTCCTCTATGGGAACGAGTATCACATCGCTGGACCAGATTCCTTCGCGGGTGCAGAGGGCGCGGTCGTGGTCCAGACCGGCGATCCTCTCATCGGGCTCTCTTCCGAGTACTCTGTCCGCACCCTTAGATTCAAGCAGGGAGATGACGGCTTCCATCCTCTCCGGGGTCCTGTGGAAGAGATTGACCTCTATCTTGGCGGGGACGGCCTTCGCCAGTGCTATGAGCCCGTCCGCGTCCAAGGCGGCAGCGTTACCGTTTATGCATATGACAGGGTTCTTTGCGGCAAGCAGCATGGCGGCCGCGGCGCGCTCCGCATCCTCCGCAGGACGCGTGGTGCGCTCGCCCATAAGGTAGTCGAATGCCTCGCCTCTGCCCTGGGATATGAGCCCGGTGGGCGTCACCACGCCCTTGCCGACCATCTCGACAAGCAGTTCGCGGGTCATTAGCGACTTGTATCTGGGATGACTCTTTGGAATGTCCACGCCGTCGGAACCGCTTCGTGCCGTATATACTGTGGCTTCCGCCGTCTTGGACGATTGCGAGGGGCCTACGTCAAGCCTAAGTAGCGGACGGCTCTAACTGGAACCATGGCAGAATTCAGGATCGTCCTGGTAGGACCGAAGTTCCCCGGCAACGTCGGAGCGGTGGCCCGCTCCATGGCGAACTTCGGGCTGAGGGACCTGGTCCTGGTCCACCCCTCGTGCGAGCTCGACGACGACGCGTTCCGCAGAGCGAAGCACGGATCGTTCATCCTCGACGGAGTCAGGATAGTCGACACGATCGACGAGGCTCTGGACGGGTGCTTCCTCGTGGCAGGCACCAGCGGCGTGACCACGAAGGGGGACAGCAACTACACGCGCATACCCGTCCCCGTAAGGGAGTTCGCAGAAGGATGCAGAGGCTATCAGGAGAAGATCGCACTCGTCTTCGGAAGAGAGGATATCGGACTCCTCCAGGAGGAGCTCGAGAGGTGCGATGTGCTCGTCTGGGTTCCTACCGGCGACGAATTCCCCATCCTGAACCTGTCGCATGCCGCGACGATCGTCATGTACGAGATGTATCAGGCGGACCATGTGCCCCGCAAGACCCTTCCTGCGAGCAGGGACCAGAAGGAGAGGCTGTTCTCCACCTTCGATGACCTGATGCAGGAGGTCGGATACCCCGAGAACCGCAGGAACGGGACCAGAGTCATGTTCAGACGCATGATGGGACGGTCCATCCCTTCGGAATACGAGTTCCGCACCATCATGGGCGTCATCGGCGACGCCGTCCGCATAATCAGGAACGGCAAGCCCTGGGAGAAGAAGGATTAAGCCCTTACCGGCAGGAACACGAGGACCTTGTTGTCCTCCAGGTCGTCGCGCAGAACGACATCCGGAAGGATGCCTGTCTCGGACACCACCTTGTCGAATATCGCATCTATCTGCGCGGTGCGGAATCCCGAACCGAGCGATATGACCATCTTCCCGAGAGACGGATCGACCGGATAGGGGGCGTTCTCCACAGCCCTCCTCACAGCCTCCTCGGGATGCATGGTGTTCACATAGGAGAACGTGTAGGACCTCTCAGGGAACGTGCTGAAGAACGGGCCTTCCAGTATGGAAGCGATATTGTTGATCGCGAAGGTCGTGGTGTACTCGTAGACACGGAAGAACGCGTCTATCTTCATGTCATCGACCATCATGGACTTGTAGAGCGCCATGTTGTCGATAATGAACATCCTGTCGACCAAGGGAAGGCTGGAAGATACCTCGTCGAACGCGCGAGAGCGGGCCTCCTCGAACTCCAGCGGGATCCCCACGACGGCTATCACCTTGCAGCCCATCCTCCTGGCGCAGGAGACGACATTGGTGAACGCCATCGTTCCAGAGAATCCGCCCAATATCGAGAATATTATCACAGCACGAACCCCTTCGAGACGAGAGCAGAGCAGATCGTCGTCTCCCGAAGCTATGGGGCGATCCAGATCCGGATCGGATACCTGCCTCTCGGCGGCTCCGGCGGGATGGACCTTGACGATCGGAACGGAATGAGGGGTGTGGCCGTTGACGATGCGGCCTGCCGCGCCTCCGCATACTATCAGGACGACATCATCCAAATCTCTCACCGATGTTGGCCCTGTCCTCGATGTAGCGATGCGCTGCGGCACGAACCATGTCGTCGAAGCTCCTCCCATCGGACGACAACTCCGTTATGTCGACCGTCTGCACCTCGTACACAGGCTCCGTCCCGCCGGCGACGCGATCCTCGGCATAGGAATCGAGAACCGTCCTGACGGCATCGGAAAGGGAGCCGAACTCGCCCTCGACTACCAGCGCGCGATAGACGGCGATGGTATCGGGAGACAGCCTCAGAAGGACCTTGGAATCGTCGGCCATATGTCATCCAGCTTTGATAGAATGAAAGTAAAGGGTTTTGGGGGGTTCCGGTGAAGGAACCCGATCATCCGAACAGTGCGGAAAGACCAGCGGCGGCCTCTTCCTCGCTGACGGCCTCTTCCTCGGGCTCTGCCTCTTTGGCGGGAGCCTCGGTAGCGGCGGCAGCGGCGGCGGGTGCGGCAGCGGCGGCGGGTGCGGCGCAAACAGATGCGCTGGCAATGGCCTCCTTGATGTCGACTCCGTCGAGAGACGCGACGAGTGCCTTGATCTTGGCTGCGTCAGGCTCGACTCCAGCGGCGGTCAGGATGGCCTTGATGGCATCCTCGGTGATGTCCTTGCCGGCAGAGTAGAGCACCATAGCGCTGTAGATATACTCCATCTCAAATCAACTCCTTATTTAACCGAATAGTGCACTGAGACCAGCGGCGGCTTCTTCCTCGCTGACCTCTTCTTCTTCTTCCTCGACCTTCTCCTCTGCGGGTGCGGCGGCCGCTGCGGGCGCCGAAGGCGCTGCAGCCGCGGCGGAGCTGAGCCTCGCCGCGATCTCGTCGCTGGTGTATCCGGAAGCGGAGGCGAGAGCGAGCATCTGCGCGTCTGCCTTCGCGAGGAGCATGTCGATGTTCTCCTTGGTCGGTATCGCGGCCTCAATGGAGAGTCCCATGGACTCCCTGAACGCCTTCGCGATGAGCGGAACGATCGTCTCCTTAGTCGGATACGCGATCGAAACACCCAGAGCCAGGGCGTTGTGCGCGGCCGTAGCGAACATGGTGGAATAGTAATCCTCGGGGATGTCGAGAACATCCTTTCCGTAGATGACTCCGTCCTCGTATGCGGACCTGAGCTCCATACCCACAACCATGGGCAGGATCTCGAGCTTGGGGAGCATCGCGGCCACGGGTCCAGGGATGGGTTCGCCCTCCTTGACCAGCGTGGTGTCCTTCTTGATCACTATCTTTCCCGCATCGATAGCTGCGGGAAGGCCTATCTTCTGAAGTTCCCCGATTATGGGGCCGGGTCCGAAAGGCGTGGGTCCCTTGTGGACGACAATGTCGAAAGGCGCAAGCTGTCCCTCCTTGGCGGGGGCCGGCGTCATCGTGGCCTCGAGCTTCTTGTAAAGCTTGAAGGGATCGATGTCCGTCGTGACGATTGCGCACTGTCCGTGCACTGCATCCTTGAGTCCCAGGATCTCGGGCTTCTCCTTCGCCGCCTCCTCGATGGCCAAGAGCATGAGTTTGTTCTTGGTCATCTTGAGCTTGGCGTGGGCCCTGAGTCCCGCCCTCATGGACTGGATCTGCTGACCGGGAATCCCGTGCATGTCGACGATAGCGACAACGGGAAACTCGCGCATATCCTGTACCAGCTCCTCGACGAGGTCCTTCTTCCAAGTTGCGACGTGTGCCATCTTCATGCCTCCTTACAGGACCCTCTCCGAGGGGCCCATGGTGGTCTTGACGTAGGCGGAAGCAATGTTGTGCTTTCCCTTCTCCAGGTGGGACTCGACACGCTTCAGGATGAGATCGACATTCTCAGCGATCTCTTCCGCAGACATGTCAACAGACCCGACGGGAGCATGGAAAGTCTTCCTGTCCTTCGATCTGATGGTCACAGACTTGCGGAGACCGTCGATCATCACAGAGGGATCTGCTCCCGGTGCGATGGGCTTCGGCATCTTTCCGCGAGGACCGAGCACGGTACCGAGCCTCTTACCGACGACAGCCATCAAAGGCGCCTCGGCGATGAAGTAGTCGGTGCTGTTCGCGATCTTCTTAGCCTGTTTCTTGTCGTCCGCAATCGCTCCGAGTTCCTCGGGGGTGATCACGGCATCGGCCACGTCCTTGGCTTTCAAGGCTAGTTCGCCACCACCAATCACGCAGATCCTGACCGACTTGCCGCGGCCGTTCGGGAGAATGATATCCTCCTGAATACGGTTCTTGGGCACAGACAGGTCAACATCCTTGAGATTGATGGCCAACTCAACCGTCTCGGTGAAATTGCGCTTCTTCGCACTCTCCAGTGCCTTCTGCACAGCCATCACGGTTGGTTTTTCTGCCAATACAATTCCTCCTCGTAGTTCGAACGAGTCCTTTCGGGACTCTCCTACAAGTAAGGGGACCTATAAGGGGATAGTATTTAAACCTAACAGACCGGGTCAGATACAATCGCGCTCTTTAGCTTTGAGGGTTGAAGACGTTACGTAAACCGACCTACAAAAAAGCGTATTATCGATTCGTGGAATGTCAATCCTGCCACTTTCAAAGTTTTCATGACCTGGAATTGGCACGAACAGGTATTGATGAAGTACGGCATCACCAAGAATCACCACAATCCGCAGGTGAGCCGCATTTCCAAGAACAGGTGTCGTATAGATAACGCTAGCGCAACCAACCGTACCGCTCTCGGGTTCCATTCGGATGCTGTAGAAAACAGCTCAACAGACAAAACCTCTTGTTTACCTGCAGGAATGCCGGAGATGATGCCGCCATGCATCCGTCGGTCGCCCATTGGACTCCATCTCATCCTTGAAGAAAAGCATCTTTCATCATATTTCCCTATTCTAATAGGGAAAAATCATATATTATCAAATAATTCCTAATATCATGGAAATAAAGAGACTGGATTACCTACGGTTTCTGAAAGACTCCACTGGGAAGACAGATCTCGTAAAGGTTCTAACCGGTATGCGCAGAACCGGCAAAACCACCGTGATGCTCCAACATATGGGATTCATCCGCTCATCCGGTGTCCCGGAAGAATCAATCTGCTACATCGACCTGGACCTGCTGGGAGAAGAGATCGATTCGCAGGAACTAAAGGAGATGCTCCAGCCGTGCCTGGGCCGGGAAGGCCTACACTACATCATGATCGACGAAATCCAAGACGTAGAAGGATGGGAGCGTGTGATTGCCATGCTGGTGGCACGCAGAGATTGCGACATCTACATCACCGGCTCCAATTCAAAAATGCTCTCGTCCGAGCTATCGACAAAACTCTCAGGCAGGTACATGGAAGTCGAGATACTTCCACTATCGTTCAAGGAATTCGTGGAGCTGCACGGAGGCGATGAGAACGACAGGTTCCTCCAATACCTCCGCTACGGGCCCCTTCCATCGATCGAACCCGACAGAGGAGATAGAGTCTGTCGCGCTCAATCGGAGGGCGTGTACAACACGGTTATGATGAAAGACATACTCTCGCATACATCCGGCAATGCCGACAAACTGAGAAGCGTATGCCGTTTCCTATTCTCCAATGTCGGAAGAGTGACCAACGCCGAGAGGATATCGACCGAGTTGAAGCTGTCCGATGATACAGTGAGGAAATACCTGGACGCATTGCTGGAAGCTCACCTGTTCTACCATGCGGAAAGATACGATATCGTCGGAAAGAACGTGTTCAGATCGAAAGGCAAGTACTATGCGACAGACACAGGAATGAGGAACCTCCTTGTCAACGCGAATGAGCTGAGGGACATCAGCGCCCCGTTGGAGAACATAGTCTTCTTCGAACTCCTGCGCAGAGGATGGAGGGTATTCGTAGGCAGCTATCGCGATAAAGAAGTGGACTTCACTGCAATCCGCGAGGATGAGATCAGGTATTACCAGGTGTCGCAGACAATTATGGCCGAAGAGACCTATTCCGGAGAGATCGGACCGCTGAAAGCGATAGGCGACAACTATCCGAAGACCATCCTTACTCTGGACAGATTCGGCCTAGGCAACGACAGCGGCATACGGACCATCAACCTGATAGATTGGCTGATGGGTCGTATCGATGCGTAATGCCTTTCTGGCGAGTGAATCTGCTCCGCGTCATGCCGAACGAAGCCACGGAAGCGCTGAAAGAATGCAATGAAGAACGCATCCGATGAAGCTCGGACGCGGAAATGGGGCGGGTTTCCCCGCCCCTGCGAGTTTCAGTCTGCGAGGGCGGCGTCGTACTCGCCGGCCCTGACAGCGGCCTGGAAGTCCTTGGGGTTCTTCCCGTCGAGGGTGACACCCATGGCGACGCAGGTTCCTGCGACCTCCATGGCCCTGGCCTTCATGGTGGCTCCCAGGAGGTCGTCGCCCTTCATGTCGACGATCTTCCTGATCTGCTCGATGGTCAGGTTTCCGACCTTCTCGGCCTTGGCGTTGTGGGCTCCGGACTCGATTCCGAGCTCGCCCTTGATGAGAGCGGACATGGGAGGGGTTCCGACTTTGATGTCGAAGGACTTGTCATCGTTGATGAGGACCTTCACGGGGACCTTCATCCCATCGTAGGCTTTCGTCTTCTCGTTGATCTTAGCTATGACCTGGCCGATGTTAACGCCCTTGGGTCCCAGTGCGGGGCCGAGGGGTGGACCTGCGGAGGCCCTGCCCCCGTCAACCAATGCCTCAACAGTATCTACCATTGTTCATCTCTCCTTCTCGATAATCCGTACGCTGTCTCCTTTGACAGTGACGGGTATGGGGACCATGGCTTCGATGAGCTCCACCGTGATCTCCTCCTTGGCCTGGTCTATCTGCTGGACCCTGGCCTTCTCGCCCTTGAACGGTCCGTTCACGAGCTCGACTATGTCACCCTCGACTATTCCGACAACCGCGGAGACGGGCACGAGGTACGGGCTGATCTCTTCGATCGAGATCTCTCCGTTCGTCTCGTTTTCCCTGTCCTCGCTGCGCGAGTTCTTCTTCTCGTCCTTGACGAAACCCCTCGCCTTCTTGATGTCGCGAACGGCCTCGTTCAGGCGGTTGGTGTTCATCCCTTCGACGAACAGATAGCCTCTGAGTCCCGCGGGGCTCAGGATGGCATAGACATCCCTCTCAGACTGACTGCTCTTGGCCTTTGCGTTGGACTTCTCGAAGAGAGCCTGCGCAACAGCCTTCTCCTGGTCAATCTGGGTTTTTAGGATCATGATCGACTGCGTGGCGACGGCTTTGAACGATATCGAATCCGATCCGCCGTCGTCAGCGGTCACGGTCACATCGACCGTGTCTCCGTACCTTGCTCCTCTGGGGCACTCCACGCAGAGGAACAGTTCTTTGGCGGCCTTGCCGCCGGCGTCCACCTTTATCTCGGAGGAGCTGCGGTAGCTTCCCCAGATTTCCTCCTTGGATGCATCGCAGAGCGTTACATCCCAGTCGGGAGCGCTGGAGTCGGGACCCGTGGTGATGGAGAACGTTATCTTCACCTCGGATCCGTCCGTGGAGACGGAAAACGGCCACTCGGCTTTTGAGCCTGCGTGGACTTTCTGGAGCTGGGCATCGCCGGAAACAGAAACCATGCTACCACTCAGAAAGTGTCGGGCAGAACGCTCATTATCCACCAGATTGCGAAGCCGAGAGCTCCGATCAGCACTATGCCGATTCCGGTGATGTACAGCGTCTTGGTATACTCCTCGCGAGAAGGTGTATGGGCCATCTTGAGGATTCTTCCGTACTTTCCCTTCCCGAAGCCTTTGGCTTTGGATTCGAACTCGTCCTGGAGGTCGTATGCCACGGACTCTTCGTCTGCCATTTTATCGTTCTCCTTCCGCTAAGCGGGCTGTCCTCGTTACCACTGAAGGGTAAGAGGTCAAGGAAGACCTTTATCAGGGTCTTTATTAAAAATCTTTCGATTATGGCCAAAATCGATCAAAAACCTGTCTGGCACAGTCATTCCGGAGCGTGACGGAAGGCCCTCGGAAATGTGAAAACGACCGCTCCAGGCCTCTCGTCGAATCTTTTTATATGAGATGTTGGTACGGTCAATTATACCCTAGGGGGCCACAGCATGGAAGAAGAAGTACTTTGCAACGTCGAACTTGTCAAGGACAGCAACGATTTCGTCATCAAGATCCAGAGCGACCTCGGTGGCGTGAGGGAGTACAGGTCCTCCAACTTCGAGGAAGTCCTTGAGCAGCTCATGCAGGATCTGCAGGAAGAGTTCGAATCCCTCTGAAAAGGCGATATCATGGCAGCCGACAAGATTAAACAGGTCACAGATGTCCTCGACATGCTCGCCGAGGACACTTCCATCCCCAGAAACATCAGGAAGGGTGCCACGGACGCCAAAGCCCGCCTCCTCGACAACAAGGAAGCCATGGACGTCCGCGCTACCGGCGCCATCGTCATCCTCGACGACCTGGCCAACGACCCCAACATCCCCCTGCACGGCAGGACCATCATCTGGAACGTCATCAGCCAGCTCGAGGTCCTGAGCCAGCAGAAGTGAGCCCTTAAATCCCAAAAGGCCGGGCGGCGCTCAACAGCGCTGCCCGGCGATTATATCCAAGAAATTCTGGAATATCTCGGAACCGTGCTCGGTGTTCTCCACCTCGGGATGGAACTGGACACCGTAGATCGGACGGTCCCTACATCTTACCGCTTCATTCGGACAGGAGGACGACGAAGCCGTCACATCGAATCCCTCTGGGACGACCTTGACCTCATCGTTATGGGATGCCCATACCTCGAACGAGTCCGGGAGACCTTTGAACAGGTCATCGTGAGAGGAAACCTCGAGACGAACGCCCCCGAACTCAGGAACGGTGCCTGGACCGAGCTTCCCGCCGAAATGCTCGCAGATGAACTGCATGCCTGCGCAGATTCCGAATATAGGGAAATCCGCCTTGTCGAGATACTCTCCGTTGTTCCCCATGCGCGCGGAGTCGCTCGCCACGCTGGGAGCTCCTCCCGAGAGGATGAGACCATCCACGTCGGCGATCTCCTCGAAGGGAGTCGTGTTCGGGACGATCTTGGTATCGACCTTGAGGTATCTGAGGACGCGCCATTCGCGATGCGTCCACTGCCCTCCGTTGTCGACGACGTAGACCTTCATGCCACTGCAACATCGGGGGCGTATATTTGCCTAAGCATTTCCGAGAGGTTGATTATGCTCCGGGGCATTCGGAGGCATATGGGCATAAGTTTCGCCAACAAGTCGTACGTGAAGCTCAAGGAATGCGGCAACGAGTTCGTCGATCTGGTAAGCGGCATGATACCTGCAGACGAACGCGTGTTGAAATCGTTCAAGGCCGGGAGGGACGGCGTGGTTTTCACTACCGAGCGCCTCATAACCATAAACGTCATGGGAGTCACCGGGAAGCAGAAGGCGATCGCGGTACTGCCGTACAGCCGGATATCCGCATATGAGATAGAGACCGCATCGGTCATCGACATGGACGCCACTCTGACGCTCTGGATAAGCGGTCTGGGGGAGACGGTTCTGGAATTCACATGCAGAAC
>ERZ808246.1565-NODE-1565-length-16314-cov-3.099084_pt1 | contig 16314 bp, 14 predicted proteins | sample MGYA00521083_ERZ808246 | MGnify/ENA primary metagenome ERZ808246 (study PRJEB31516, sample SAMN03275577) | gut metagenome | biome: mammalia-associated habitat; material: feces | host: Papio cynocephalus | place: Kenya | collected 2012-07-07 ...
AATTGTGGAAATTCGCGGCGGCGCGGGCGGCGAGGAGGCGGCGCTGTTTGCCGCCGTACTCTACCGTATGTACACCATGTACGCGGCGGCGAAAGGCTTCAAAACCGAGCGCATCGGCGCAAACGAGACCGAACTCGGCGGCGTAAAAGAAGTCGTGTTTTCGATAAGCGGCAAAGGCGTATACAGCAGACTTAAATACGAAAGCGGCGTTCACCGCGTTCAGCGCGTGCCTGACACCGAATCGCAGGGCAGAATTCATACTTCCACCGTAACCGTGGCGGTATTGCCCGAGGCGGAAGACGTCGAAGTCAATATAGACGAAAAAGACCTTAAAATAGATACGTTCCGTTCGAGTGGGGCGGGCGGTCAGCACGTCAACAAAACCGAATCGTGCATACGCATGACGCATATTCCGACCGGAATCGTCGTTACTTGTCAGGACGAGCGTTCGCAACTGAAAAACCGCGAAAAGGCTATGAAAGTAATGAAAAGCCGTCTTTACGATTATTATAACACGCGGTACAGAGACGAATACGACGCCAACAGAAAGAGCCTTGTCGGAACGGGCGACCGTTCGGAGCGGATACGCACTTATAACTTCCCGCAGGGCAGGATAACCGATCACAGAATAGGTTATACCGTATATACGCTGGAACAGTTCCTCGAAGGCGATATAGGCGATCTGCTGGATGCGCTCGCCGTGGCGGACAGAGAGGCGAAATTAACCGAAAGCGAGGATATATTGTAATGAAATCGTCGTTAAAGGCAAACGGGGTGTCGCCGTCGGCGACGCTTGAAATAACGGCAAAGGCGAAAAAACTTAAATCGGAGGGCAGAGATATTATCGCGTTCACCGCGGGCGAACCCGATTTCAATACACCCGATTTTATCGTGAACAGCGCGATAACCGCCTTAAAAGGCGGCTTTACCAAATATACGCCGACGGCGGGTATACCCGAACTCAGAAAAGCGATAGCCGAAAAACTCACGCGCGAAAACGGGATAGAGTGCGACGAGAGCAATATCGTCGTTTCGTGCGGGGCGAAGAGTTCGCTGTATCATGCGATGCTTGCGATTATAGACGACGGAGACGAAGTCGTAATCCCGTCGCCGTACTGGGTGACGTACGTCGAACAGGTAAAACTGTGCGGCGGGGTTGCGGTTACGGTAAAGGCAAGGCGCGAAAACGGATATAAAATTACGGCGGACGACCTCGAACACGCGATAACCGACAAGACGAAACTCTTTCTTATCAATTCTCCATGCAATCCTACGGGCGCGGTATATACGAAGACCGAACTCGAAGGGCTTGTCAGCGTGTGCGAAAAACACGGGCTGGAAATAATTTCGGACGAGATATACGAAAATCTCGTCTTCGGCGGTGCGGAACACGTTTCGGTCGCCACGCTCGGGAATTACGCCAAGGAACATACTATAACCGTAAACGGCGTGTCGAAGTCTTACGCTATGACGGGCTGGCGCATAGGTTATCTGTGCGCTCCGACGAAAACGGCGGCAAAAATATCGGCACTGCAAGGACACACCACAAGCAATGCCTGCTCGTTCGCGCAGTATGCGTCGGTAACGGCAATTAAATGTGGAGACGATTTTATTGCCGGAATGCGCGGCGAATTCTCAAAGAGAAGACAGACGATGATCGATTGTTTAAGCAAAATCGACGGAATATCTTTTTCCGTACCCGACGGTGCGTTTTATGTCTTCGTCAACGTGTCGGTGCTGTTCGGCGGGGATATGAACGGCAGTAAAGAGTTTGCCGCAAAACTGCTCGATTCCGGCGTCGCGGTTATTCCGGGGTCGGCTTTCGGCGACGACGGTTGTGTCAGGCTGTCTTACACTCTGCCTGCCGACGAGATTGTCGAAGGAATAAACAGGTTACGCGATTTTATCGAAAAACTCGCATCAACCCTTAACGTTAAATAACTTTTCTGCCGATAAAAAATTTCGCAAATTATTTTTCAAAAACTGTTGAAATATTTTTCGGTTTGGTATAGAATATAATTACGAAGAAAAACGGAGGTATCATTTTATGATAAAACTCATTTACGGCCCCAAGGGTTTCGGGAAAACCAAAATTATGCTTGACGACGTAAACGCCGCAGCCGCTAAAGCGAAAGGCAACGTTGTTTTCATTACGGATAAAAGAATGTGCTCGGTCGCAATCGACCTTAACGTAAGATGTGTTTATACCGAAGAATACGCGATAGACACGCTCGACGGGTTTGAAGGTTTCGTCAAAGGACTTATCGCCGGCAACCACGATATAGAAAATATCTTCATCGACGGCATTTTAAGGATAACCAATGCGAATCTCGACGAACTCGAAGACGCATTCAATGAAATCAAAAAGATTTGCGAAGACAACAACGTCGCGCTCGAAATAACCGTTTCCGCGACGAAAGAACAGTTGCCCAAATATATGCTTGAATATATAGCGTAAACGCAATACGAAATAAAAACCCCTGCGAAGACGGAAATTTTCCGTCTTCGCAGGGGTTTTCTTTTACGCGGAAATAAAACGAGACGCGATTGTCCGCGCCTTCGTAGTTATTTCTTTATTCTGATTATTTTGAAACTCAGCATCGTCACCAGTTCCGCCGGAATTAAAATAATGAATATCCAGGGGAAGAATGCGCCTGCGGCTTGCCATACGATTAAAAATACGTCGAGTACGAGCGATACTATCAGCAGTGTCACCGACCAGAATCTAAGCGACGGTTTAGCCCATATCGAAGAAAAGACGACCGCGACTATCGCCGCCGCGGGGATGGGGTAAACGTAGCAGTAAAGCAGATTTTTACCGATGCCGCCAAGTACTGGCAACAGCGCGACGAATACGACCGTTTCGAGCAATGCGATCGCGATGAAAGTGATCGCCGTTATCAGTATGCGGTTGCGTTTTTTAACCGTTTGCGCGTACGTCGTCTGCTCGGCAACGATGTCGGGTTCGGCGTGTTCGGAAACGAGAAAGTCCAGCGTTACGCCGAACAGAGACGCTATCGTCATAAGCACCGTTACGTCGGGGATGGATTCTCCGCGTTCCCACTTGGAAACCGCCTTGTCGGAATAGTTTATTTTTTCGGCAAGTTCTATCTGCGTCAACTTCATCTGTTTTCTCAAAGATATTAAGTTTTGGGCAAAAATCACTTTAACGTCCTGCATGGTAAGTTCATTTTAGCACACTCGTTTATAAAAATCAATCGAAAACGGATAGTTTTATGGCGAAAAAGCGATAAAAACGTGTCGGCAGGCTGAATTCTACTTGCGGTAGAGCCGCGAAAACACGCGGTAGAAAGGATAAAATCGGGTTCTACGCGCGGGATTTTCCGTTTATAATCGAACGCGCGAACAGTAGGTTGTATTTTGCCGCGCCTCGGGGTAAAATAACGGTAACGAAACGAAATGTTCGGACTGTTCCGTGCGGAAAGGAGGCGACTATGTTATACGATAAGAAAATAACCGTTTTCGGCGACTCTATAGGCAAAGGAGTCTTTACCGACGGCGGAAAGATAGAAGTACTTAAAGACAATGCCGTAAGATTGTTTTCGGATTGGAGCGGTTACGAAATCGACAACCGTTCGGGATACGGGCAATCGCTGAAAAGACTTACGGAAAAAGGCGTGATAGACAAATTTATCGCCGATGCGGATCAGACGGTGAAAAACGTAGTCGTACTCGAACTCGGCGGAAACGACGCCGATTTCGATTGGAAAGCGGTTGCGGCGGCTCCCGGAGAGGCGCACTTCCCTAAGACGAGGGTCGAAGAATTTTCAGGTATGTATGCCGATCTTCTTACGAAGTTGCGTCGTGCGGGTATAGAGACGATAGTATGCACGATAGTGCCTATAAGTTCCGAAAGATATTTCGACAACGTTATCAGTAAAATGGTCGACGGCAACAGAGTGCTTGAATATTTCCGCGGCGACGTAAACACTATTCATCGTCATCAGGAGATGTTCAACAACGAAATTCTTAAAAACGCTTTCAGAACGGGTGCGGAAGTCGTCGATCTTCGCCGCGAGTTTCTGAATACCAACGAATTTGAAAGTCTTATCTGCCGCGACGGAATACATCCGAACGCCGTCGGGCAGAAAAAGATATTTGAAGTGGCGCGCGCGTTCGCGTCGTAAAATCACGCTCATATTATTTCTCCGAGGCGGGGTGGCGGTTTCTGTAAAAAAGAACCGACACCCCGCGCTTTTATCCCGTATTCGGTTGCATTATTCGCCGTAATCTGTTAAAATTATGTTATGAAATTCGTTGAAATTACAGTTTCCGCGACTAACGAGGCTCAGGAACTCGTGGCGGATATTATGTGGAATTATACAAATTACGGCGTCGCCATAAGCGATGCGCTGGACGTGAAAGAACTTGTCGAAAATCGCCGCAATACATGGGATTACATCGACGAAAAAGTCCTTGAAGAAATGAACGCCGACGTTACGCTTGTAAAGGCGTACGTTGCGACGGACATCGCCGACGAAACGATACCGAAAATCGAACGCGATTTAATCGAGCTCAAAAAACGTTGCGACGGATTTATAAAAACCGGCAGTCTGGAATTGGTAAGAAGAGTGGTCGACGGCGACGACTGGATAGAAATCTGGCGCAAGCATTATAAGCCGATGAAATTCGGCAACGTTGTCGTATGTCCCGCATGGATAAATTACGACGCCGCGCCGGGAGAAGTAAAAATTCTTATCGACAGCAATATGGCTTTCGGTACGGGCGAACACGAGACGACGTCCATGGTACTGGAACTCATGCAGGATTATATTGCGGGCGCAAGAACGGTTATCGACATTGGAACGGGCAGCGGAATACTCGGCATAGCCGCCGCGAAACTCGGCGCGAAACGCGTGTTTATGACCGATATAGATTACGTAGCCGTAAAAACAGCCGCGCATAACGCCGAAGAAAACGGCGTGAAAGACGTCTGCGAAGTCTGCCTTAACGACCTGCTCGACGAGAAGAACGTAAAAGGCGAGTTGATTCTTGCGAATATTACAGCCGACGTGTTGCTTATACTTTCAAAGACGATCGTCGATCACGTCGAAGACGGCGGAGTGATGATAATGAGCGGAATAATCAAAAGCCGCGTCGACGAAGTTATCGAAAGATATTCGTCGCTCGGATTCGCGCTCGAAAAAAGAAGGGATAAAGGCGAGTGGATCGCCCTTGTTATGAGGAAAATATGAAAGCGGTAGTATTTACGCTCGGTTGCAAGGTAAACAGTTGCGAGAGCGCATCGCTTAAAAGCGGACTTGAAAAACTCGGTTACGAGACGAGCGAAGAACTCTCTTTTGCCGACCTTTACATAATAAACACATGCGCCGTAACCGCCGAGGCGGAGAAAAAATCCCGTCAGGCAATCGCGCGCGCGAGGAAGTACAATCCCGATTGTAAAATCATAGTCACGGGGTGCGCGTCCGAAAAGTCGCCGAAAGACTTTCTCGCAAAGAACAACGTAACGCTGGTTACGGGCGCGAAATCGAAAGATCGTATACTTTCGATGCTGGACGAACGCGGCGAAAAGTTTGACGAAACCGACGAATATTACGAAGAGTATCTCCCCGCCAGAACCGACAGAGAAAGGGCTTATATAAAAGTGCAGGACGGTTGCGACAATTTTTGCAGCTATTGCATAATACCCTATCTGCGCGGCAGGTCGCGTTCGAGAAAAAAAGAGAACGTTCTGAAAGAGATAGAGTACCTCAACCCCGAAGAGGCGGTCGTTACGGGAATAAACCTGTCGGCTTACGATAAAAAGGGCGAGGGACTTACGGGACTTATCGACTATCTCCGCAACGTCGATTGCAGAATAAGGCTGGGTTCGCTCGAGGTCAACGTAATAACGCCCGACCTGCTGCTGAGCCTTAAAAATCTGAAAGATTTCGCCCCGCATTTTCATCTGTCTCTGCAATCGGGCAGTAACGCCGTGTTAAAATCGATGAACAGGCATTATACGCGTGAAGAGTTCGCCGAAAAATGCAATCTCATACGCGAATATTTTCCCGACGCGGCTATAACGACCGACATCATCGTCGGCTATTCCACCGAAACCGAAAAGGACTTTGAAGACAGCGTGAACCTTGCCGAGACGGTACGATTTGCGGATATTCATTGTTTTCCGTATTCCCGCCGCGAGGGAACGGTCGGCGCGAAACTCAAAGAACTTCCGCCCAAGGTTAAAGACGAGCGCATGAAGGCTCTCACGGAAGTTAAAAACAGGCTGAAAAGAGCATTTATAGAGCGAAACATAAATACTTTACAGGAATTTATTCCCGAAGAAACCGAAAACGGATATACGTCCGGGTACACGGGCAATTATATCAAGTGTTACGTCAAAGGCGAGATACGCGGCGGCAGGCACACGGTAAAACTTACCGACTTTTTCAAAGACGGCGCCGTTGCCGAATTATGCGCCGATCGGAAATAAATCAAGGGTGACGATATGGAAAATTGCGTTATAATAAACGATAAAGACAATGTAGGCATAAATCTTGCCGGGAACGATAAAATACCCGCCGGGCATAAATTCGCTTTAAGAGATATTAAAAAGGGCGAATATGTAATAAAGTACGGCGAGATAATCGGCAGAGCGACCGAAGATATTAAAAAGGGCGAATGGGTGCATACGCATAACGTCAAGTCGCATCTGGACGAAAGCGTCGAATACGAATATACCCCCGAATATCCCGAAACGGCAGTAAAAACGGGCGCGACTTTCAAGGGCTTTAAGCGCAAAAACGGCAGAGCGGGCATCAGAAACGAAATATATATCATCCCGACCGTCGGTTGCGTAAACGACGTGTGCCGTCGACTTGAAAAACTTGCTCAGAAATACGTCAAAGGTTCTGTGGACGGGCTGTTCGCGCTTACTCATCAGTTCGGCTGTTCTCAACTCGGCGAGGATAATCTTAACATTAAAAAACTCTTGTGCGGGGTCGCTTTGAACCCCAATGCGAGTTATGTGTTGTTTGTGGGATTGGGTTGCGAAAATAACGGTCTCGACGGAATAAAGGAATACCTGAAACCGTATAACAGAGATAACATAGTTTATTTCAACTGTCAGGACGTAGACGACGAAATAAGTTACGGACTCGACGTGTTAAAAGATTTCTGCGAAAAGGCAAGCGTATTGAAACGCGAAGACGTACCGATGAGCGAACTCTGTATCGGTCTTAAATGCGGCGGCAGCGACGGTTATTCGGGTTTGACCGCAAATCCGCTTGTCGGCAGAATAAGCGACCGTGTGGTAAAAGAGGGCGGCTCGGCGATTCTGACCGAAATACCCGAGACGTTCGGTGCGGAAAGATTGCTGATGAACAAATGCAAAGACCGCGCGACTTACGAAAAGTTTCTGAACGTTATAACGAACTTCAAGAAGTTTTACACTGATAACGGGTTTCCCGTATACGAAAACCCCAGCCCGGGGAACAAGAAAGGCGGAATAACCACGCTCGAAGAAAAGTCACTCGGCTGTGTCGAAAAAGCGGGGTCGACGAAGATCGTAGACGTACTGGCTTACGGCGAAGGCGTAAAAGAGCAGGGCGTGTCGATACTTAACGCCCCCGGTAACGATCTTATAGCGGCGACGGCTCTGGCGGCAAGCGGTTGTCAGATAGTGCTTTTTACGACGGGCAGAGGAACGCCGTTTTCGACTTTTGTACCGACTTTCAAAATCTCTACAAACAATCGTCTTGCAGAGCATAAGCAGAACTGGATAGACTTCAACGCGTACTCTATGGACGATGCGGGTTTATACGCCGCGATTATGCGGTGCGCAAACGGCGAAACGAAAGCCAAAAGCGAAGATGTCCGCGAAATAGCGTTTTACAAGACGGGCGTAACGTTATAAACTACAAACAACGAGGGGCGTCCGATTTTCGGAGGTCCTTCGGCAACGTTTGAATTATCGCTCTGCATTATTCGGTTTTTAGTCGACTGAATGCAAAAATAAAATGTCGCTGGTCGGTGCCCTTCGGGGATTGCCGTATCCCGCAAGCGGGAGCCCTCGGCAAGAATTTGCAGGCAAATTGACGAACCTTCGGTTCTCCCACCGCCCAAAGGCAAAATTAAAACGAAGAACGACAAATCGTTCTCCGTTTTAATGGTGCCGCTGGTCGGGGTCGAACCGACACGGTATCGCTACCACGGGATTTTGAGTCCCGCGCGTCTGCCAATTCCACCACAGCGGCTTATTATTGCGTAACCGATAGTATAAATCTCCGTCGGCACGATAATTATAATACCATATCCGTTTCTAAAAATCAAGAAATTTTTACCTATTGAAAGGAATTTTTATGAACAAACTCGTTCTTATCGACGGCAACAGTCTTATAAACAGGGCGTTTTACGCTACGCCGCCGCTTTCTACCAAAGACGGAAAACCGACTAACGCGGTTTACGCGTTTGTCAATATGCTGGTGAAAATAATCGCCGATCTGAAACCGAAATACATTCTTGTCGCATTTGACAGAAAAGAACCGACTTTTCGTCACCTTATGTATTCCGATTACAAGGGAACGAGAAAACCCATGCCAGAAGATTTGCGTCCGCAGATAGACCTTCTGAAAACCGTACTCGATTCGCTCGGCATTGCCCGTTACGAACAGGCGGGTATAGAGGCTGACGATATAATCGGAAGTATGGCGAAACGATATAAGGACGAAACCGTGATTATAACCGGCGATAAAGACAGTTTTCAACTTGTCGACGAAACTACGTCGGTGTATTTTACGCGACGCGGCATAACCGATACGGAAATCTACAACGCCGAAAATTTCAAAGAAAAAACGAGTATAGAGCCATTGCAGATAATCGACCTGAAGAGCATGATGGGCGATTCTTCCGACAATATACCCGGCATAGCGGGTGTCGGCGAAAAAACCGCGCTTACGCTGATCTACAAATACGGCAGTCTCGAAAGCCTTTACGATCACGTTTCCGATCTCAGCGGCAAACTTAAAGAGAAAGTCGAAAACTCTAAAGAGACGGCGTTTTTATCCAAGACGCTTGCAACAATCGACACGCATATAGAAATTCCGCTTGCCGACGACGATATGAAATTCGAGTTTCCGTTCGGGGCGAAAGGCAGGCATATGCTTGCCGAACTCGACTTTAAGAACATAGTAAGAAGAACCGAGTTGTTCAGAACGGACGACGGCGGGGAAATCGAACCCGAAGTTGCCGTCGTTCTGCCCGAAACGGTCGAAATTACGGGGCGGAACGATTTGCCGTCTTTCCCCGTCGGGGTTACGCTTTCCGTCGCTCTCGATAAAGACCTTTCGCTATACGACGGAGAAAAAGAGTACGTCGTTAAAATAACCGATAACTTTTTCGATCGTGGCATACTGTACGGCGAGGCGATAAAATACCTCGGCGAACTTCTCGGCGATAAAAACCGCAAGGTCGTCGTATTCGGCAAAAAAGCATTGCGCACCGAATTGTATAAATTCGGCTATGAATTCAACGCGTTTGCCGACGACGTAAGTATAGAAAAATACCTCGCCGATTTCAGCGGCAAGGACGAAAAACTGTCCGACGTCATACCGGCGTACGGACTCAGCGAAAAACACATAGGTTGGTCGCTTTGGCGCGCGCACGAAATTCTGGGCAAAAAACTCGTCGACGAAAATATGCTCGGACTTTATACCGATCTGGAATTGCCGCTCTGCGACGTGCTTTTCGGGATGGAACGCGCGGGGTTCAAGGTCGACGTTGCCGCACTTGACGCTATGGCGGCGGAATACGACGAACGCATAGCGGAAATACAGAAGAAACTGAACGAACTTGCGGGCGAAACGATCAATCCGAACAGCCCGAAACAACTCGGAGTTATACTCTTTGAAAAACTCGGGCTTAACTCTGGGAAAAAGAAGAAGGGCAATTATTCGACCGGTGCGGAAGTGCTTGAAAAAATCATCGACGAGCATCCCATTGTTCCCCTCATCCTGAAATACAGACAGTTGCAGAAACTCAATTCGACCTACGTCAAGGGTTTCAAACCGCTTATAGATCCCAAAACGGGGCTTATACACACCTGTTTCAATCAGACGCTTACCACAACCGGCAGACTGTCGTCCAAAGAACCGAATCTGCAGAATATCCCTATACGGGAACAGGAAGGCAGAGAGATACGCAAACTGTTCGTTTCGTCGTTTGAAAACGGAAGAATTACGGGTGCGGATTACTCGCAGATAGAACTACGTCTGCTGGCGCATTTCAGCGGTTGCGAAGAACTTATAAACACGTTCAGAAACGGCGGAGACATACACAGGCTGACGGCGTCGCAAGTGTTCGGCGTACCCGAAACCGAAGTTACTCCCGAAATGCGCAGGAGCGCGAAAGCGGTCAACTTCGGCATAATTTACGGCATATCCGATTACGGACTTTCGGAGCAGTTGAAAATTTCCGCAAAAAAAGCGGGCGAATATATCAAAAAATATTTCGATGCCTATCCGCACGTCAAAGAGTATATGGAAAGCAACGTCGAATTTGCCAAAAAGCACGGGTATGTACAGACGCTGCTCGGCAGAAAGCGTTATATACCCGAAATCAATTCGTCCAACTATAATCTGCGTACTTTCGGCGAAAGGGCGGCGATGAACATGCCGTTACAGGGTACCGCAGCCGACATAATCAAGATAGCGATGATAAAGGTCGATAACCGTATCCGCCGCGAGGGGTTGAAATCAAAACTCATATTGCAGGTACATGACGAACTGCTTGTAGATACCGTTTTCGAGGAAGTCGAAACGATTAAAAAAATCCTTACGGAGGAAATGCAATCGGCGGCAGATTTATCGGTTCCGTTGACGGTGGAAACGGAATGCGGGGTGCGCTGGTTCGACGCTAAGTAAATGAAAAAATCGATAGCGATAACGGGCGGTATAGGCAGCGGTAAAAGCACGTTCGCAAACGCTTTGCGAAGTCTGGGATATACGGTGTTCGGCGCGGACGAAATCTATGCCGGGTTGCTCGGAAATCCCTATTTCGTCGAAGAGGTATGTGCGGCGGTCGGTGTCGCGCCGTTGACGCGGGGCGATAAAATCTCGCTCGACAGAAAGGCTGTGGCCGACAGGGTTTTTACCGATGCCGCGGCGAAAAAAAATCTCGATAATCTCACGCATAAGGCGATTATCGACAGAATGTTTGAAAAAATCGATACGTCGGACGGACTTGTCTTCTGCGAAGTTCCGTTGCTTTACGAGTGCAATCTCGAAAATAAATTCGACTGTGTGATAGTCGTTATCCGCGGCGAAGACGACAGGGTAAACTCTGTCGTCGCCCGTGACGGAAAGAGCGAAGAACTTGTCAGAAAAATAATAAAAAATCAGTTCGATTATTCAAAACTCGAAAAAGACGGGCATACTATATTCGTGGAGAATGACGGTGAGCCCGGGTCGTTGCGTGAAAAGGCGAGAATCATCGCGGAGAGTCTCGAAAGGTAACATAATAATTTTATGCGTCGCGGTCGCGGTTTTCGCGATTGTCTTTTCGGTGTATTCGTTGTGGATACCCAAACGCTACGGCGCGGAAGTCGGGTTTGCCTGCCGCAGATACGGCGTTAGCGAAAATCTGATTTTTGCCGTCGTCAAAACGGAAAGCGGATTCGATAAAACCGCCGTTTCGGCAAAGGGCGCGGCGGGGCTTATGCAGGTAATGCCGACGACGGCGAAATTCGTGGCGGAAAAGTACGGCGAAAAAACCGAAGACCTTTACGATCCGAAATTTAACGTCTGTTGCGGTACGGCATATCTTGCATACCTTAAAGATAAATTCGGTGACGAAAAAGTTGCCCTCGCGGCGTATAACGCCGGCGAGGGCAACGTGGTAAAATGGTTGAAAGACAAAAGGTATTCGTCGGACGGTAAAACGCTTTACGAAATACCGTTTGCCGAAACCCGCGGATATGTAAAAAAGGTACTGCGCTTAAAACGCTGTTACGACGTTTTTTACAGACCTTTTTCATAAATATAAATCGCAATCGATACGACGGAATTTTCGTTTACGACGGAAATTACCGCCGTATTTTCGTTAGTCTTATTCGGCAACGCCGCATGGGTCATTTGCTTATTTTGTAAGTCGGTACGAGGCGTTGAACAAGGTATTTCATCTTATCGGTTTCTTCGTATGCCGCCGCGTATAATTCTTCCATATTCTTCCAGAAGTTCTCTTCGTCGAATTTTATCGGCTGAGCGATGTTTATAAGTCCGTTTGCGGTCTTCTGTAATCCCTCTTCGCTCATAAGTCTTTCTTCGTAGAGTTTTTCGCCGGGGCGTAAGCCCGTGCATACTATGTCGATATCGACCCCGGGTTCGAGCCCCGAAAGTTTAATCAGGTTATACGCAAGGTCGTAAATTCTTACGGGTTCGCCCATATCGAGAACGAAAATCTGTCCGCCTTTGGCATATGCGCCTGCCTGCAATACGAGCGACACAGCCTCGGGGATGGTCATGAAATAACGGATTATGTCTTTGTGCGTGACGGTTACGGGGCCGCCCTCTTTAATCTGCTGTTTGAATAAGGGGATAACCGAACCGTTAGAGCCTAAAACATTGCCGAAACGCACGGCTACGAATTTGGTCGACAGGCTGTGTTTGCCTATCGTCTGAATGATCATTTCGCATATACGCTTGGACGCCCCCATTACGTTAGTCGGGTTTACCGCCTTGTCGGTGGAAATCTGCACGAATGTTTCCGCACCGTATACGTCGGCATAACGCGCCACGTTGAAAGTCCCGAACACGTTGTTCTTGATCGCCTCGTTGGGGGAGGTTTCCATAAGGGGAACGTGTTTATGCGCCGCCGCGTGGAATACTATCTGCGGGCGATATTTTTCAAATACGTCTTTTATCTTGCCTGCGTCGCGGATACTGGCTATAAGCGTAACCAGATTGAGGTCTCTGTGTTTGCGTTTGAGTTCCTGTTCTATGTCGTAGGCGTTGTTTTCGTATATATCCAGAATTATCAACCCCTTGGGGTGATGCGTCGCTATCTGTCGGCAGAGTTCGCTGCCTATTGAGCCGCCTCCGCCGGTTACGAGAACGACCTTATTTTCGATATAGCCGATTATTTCGTCTATGTTTACTTTTACCTGCTCTCTTCCGAGTAAGTCCTGAATATCTACGTCGCGCAGGCTCGAAATCGAAATCTGACCGCTGACGAACTGGTATGTACTCGGCAGAATTTTGACCGGACAGCCCGTTTCGCGGCAACGGCTCATGATTTTATTCAGCCTTTTTTTGCTGCACGAGGGCATAGTTACGAAAATTTCGTCTACCTTATAGCGGACGGCGTATTTTTTTATCTCGTAAGTAGACCCCACGACTTTTACGCCGCATACGATTTTGCCTATTTTGTCTACGCTGTCGTCTATAAGACAGACCGCTTTGTATCCGAATTTGTCGGAGTGACGCATATCGTTAAGCAGTGTCGCGCAGGCGGAACCCGCGCCGACGAGCATGACTCTCTTCTGAGTATGAGTCATTCCTTTGGCGAAATATCTGCCCACGGACAGAATACGACCGAAAAATCTGACGAAACCCGTCAGGAAGAATGTGAATACGGCAAAACAGGCGATCGTGCCGGCGTTTACGGGTCTGCCGTCTGCGGGACGCAACCAATAGTAAAGTACGTCAAGCAACGCAACGCAAAGAACGCAGAAACCGAGTTTCAACGCCTCGACAATACTCATATTTGAAAGTATGACAGAATACATTCCGAACAACGCGAAAAAGGCGATTACGCAAATTACGTTACATGCCGCCCAAACGGCGAGTTCGAGCGTTACGTTGAAATATGCCGCTCCGACCGTCATGATATAAGAAAGACCCGCCGATGCGAACACCGCCAGAACGTCCAGAATAACCAGTAATACGGTTTTTAATACGTCGTTTTGTCTGTCCTTCATTTCAATTACCTTATGTGTCCTGCTTTCACGCCGGCGGATGAATATTCCGCCCCCGAAAGACGATTTTCGTTATTTTGACCTCATAATGATAACACTTGGCGCGGTTTATGTCAAACTTTAATTGATAATTTATATTATTTAATTATATATTATAAGCGTAGGATGTTATCTGATGGACTTCGTTCTGGCTGTAATTGTCGTGCTCGGCGGGGCTGCGACTTTCGTATACGGGCTTAAACTTCTCGGCGAGGGTACGGAAAAACTCGTCGGGGCAAAACTTAAAAAATTCGTCGCAGGTTGCGTCGAAAAGCCGTTCGGCGGGTTTCTTGCGGGCGCGGCGGTCGCAGGCGTTACGCAGAGCAGTGCGGCTGTCACCATGGTTGCCGTCGGTCTCGCTGAGGCGGGCGCGATTACGTTTCTGCAGTCCGCCCCCGTCGTTATGGGCGCAAACGTCGGAACGACCGTAACCGCTCAGTTCATAGCGATTTTCGGGCGCGGAGGAAATTATAAGTCGGCGGTCGGAGCGCTCGCCGCGGCGGCGGGGGTGATTTTCGGTTTTTTCAAAAACAAAACGCTGAAAAACGTCGGCGACGCGCTTGTCGGGTTCGGACTTATGTTATCGGGGCTGTCCGCTTTGTCCGGCAGGATAAACGCTTTGAAATCATATGATTTTTTAAGCGGATTCGCATATGTGGATAACCCGTTTCTGCTGTTCCTGTTCGGCGCGGCGGTGGCGGCGGTCACGCAGAGTTCTTCGGCGATAACGGGCATACTGATAACGTTTTCCGAAAACTCTTTCGCGGCGTTTTACAGGGCGATATTCATAATAACGGGTTCCAACGTCGGCAGTTGCGCGGCAGTCATTCTGTCGTCGGCGAATAAGTCCGAACCCGCAAGAGAGGCGGCGGTTTTTAATTTCGGGTTCAATGCTTTCGGAGCGATTTTGTTTCTGCCGATCCTTGTGGCGGCAAAGAATTTTCTGCCGGTAATCTTTCCGCATTCCGCAACCGACGCGGGCAGGGCGATGGCGGATTTTCATACCGTGTTCAACCTTTTGTCGTCGCTCGCGGCGTTTCCGTTGCTGAAATTTCTCTGCGGGGTCACGCGAAAACTCGTTGCGGGGCAAAAACGGGCAACGTGCCGAAAATTTTCAAAAAATAAAAAAACAGCCTGAAAAACGCTTGCAATAAAGACGTTTATATGATAGAATATGATAGACTTCGCGCGGTCCTCTGACAAAGAATGGTCACGAACGCGTAGTATTACGGAGGTTTAAGTCAATGAATATTATCGAACAGATCGAAAAAGAGAATTTGAAAGGCAGCGTTCCCGAATTTAACGTAGGCGACACCGTTAAGGTTTCGTTCAAGGTTATCGAAGGTGCGAAAGAGAGAATACAGGCTTTCGAGGGCATAGTCATCGCCAAGAAGAACAGCGGTATCAGAGAGACTTTCACCGTCAGAAGAGTTTCTTACGGTATCGGCGTCGAAAGAACGTTCCCCCTTCATTCCCCGAAGGTTGCCGACATCAAGGTCGTAAGAAGAGGTAAAGTCAGAAGGGCTAAACTCTATTATCTTCGTGATCTTACCGGTAAAGCGGCTAAGGTCGAAGAAATCCTTTAATTTTAAGTTAAACGAAAACGACGAACTTCGGTTCGTCGTTTTTTTATGTCCGATAACAGTCATCGGAATATCGGCATTTACCGCGGCTGTGCGAAAAAATTCAAAAACTTTGTCAAAACCGTCTACAAATCGGGAAAACGCAAAAAAATAATCGATAAAATGCGAGTTTGCACACAAAATCATAAGTTTGCACACAAAAATTAGAGTTTGCACATAAAAGTGCAAATTTTGCACAATTAAAAAAATCATAGTTTCGTGAACTCTATCAATAAATATTTTGCTTATATAAACAAAAAAGCCGAAGATTTTCTCTTCGACCTTAAATGTTTTTATATGATTTCAAAATGTTTCGTCGCCGATTTTATTGCAGTCATTTGTTCCGTATGTTGTCAAAATCGATTTTCGTTTCAGGATGAGAATCAAATTTTTTGTGGGATAATACTGCCAACGTCTCGACGTGCTTGGTCTGAGGGAACATATCGTACGGCTGAACGGATACGAGTTCGTATTTCCCGTTGCCGTCGCCCTTTATCAGTTTATCTCCGTTGCGGACGAGCGTGCCGGTAAGAAGTCCGACGTCGCGCGCCAGAGTCTGCGGCGAACACGATATGTACAGTATGCGGTCGGGCAGGGTTTCTTTTATACAATCGATAAGTTCTTCGTCTACGCCTTGTCTCGGCGGGTCGAGTACGAGTACGCAGTCGCCACCGTTTTTTTGCGCGTTTTCAAGGACTTCGGGCAATGCCTCTTCGCACG
>ERZ808246.1566-NODE-1566-length-16310-cov-22.346170_pt1 | contig 16310 bp, 15 predicted proteins | sample MGYA00521083_ERZ808246 | MGnify/ENA primary metagenome ERZ808246 (study PRJEB31516, sample SAMN03275577) | gut metagenome | biome: mammalia-associated habitat; material: feces | host: Papio cynocephalus | place: Kenya | collected 2012-07-07 ...
GCCCGCTTTACGCGTCCGAGAGGAGGTCAAAACGCCCCGAAGCGGGATGCCGGTTTCCATTGCGGTCTCTAGCCTTCCGCTTTCTCAACAGTTTCTTCTCATTTTGGGGTATCGTCCTCCACCTCCGGAACGGTTTGCCCCGGGTGTCTCACGACAGGGTACACTTTTCGCTTCGGCTCCGGTTCACGAGAGTGGTTGCAGGATAAAAAAAGATATGATATAATGGTTGCAGAATACTGAAAGGTAGATTGAGAGCATGGCGACATACCAGTATATCGCGAAGGATTCCGCGGGCGTCGAGACGCGGGGCCTGGTCGAAGCGGGCGATCGCAGCGCGGCAATTGCGGCGGTGCGTGCACAGGGGCTTATGCCGACGGCGATCGGCGAAGTGAAGAACGCCGCGCCGGCGGCCAAAACTTCGGCGGCCAAGGCGCCCAAGACCGCGAAGAAGGGCGCGAAGTCCGCCGCGAAGCCCGCCAAGGGCAAGAGCGTGCTGGACAAGAACATCGAGATCAAGTTGCCGAACTGGATGCGCGGGCGCATCAAGACGAAGGTCCTCACCCAGTTCACGCGCCAGCTCGCGACGCTCGTCAACGCCGGGCTGCCGCTCATGCGCGGCATCGAGGTCCTGAAGCGCCAGCAGAAGGATCCGCAGATGGTGGAGGCGCTGAACGGGATCGGCGAGACGATTTCCTCCGGCGGGACCTTCTCCGAAGCGCTGACGGCGTACCCGAAGGTTTTCGACAACCTCTACGTGAACATGGTGAAGGCCGGCGAGGCGGGCGGCGTGCTGGAAGTCGTTCTGGCGCGTCTGGCGGAGTTCGCCGAGAAGAGCGACAAGATCAAGAACAAGGTCAAGGGCGCGATGATCTATCCGATCGTGGTGCTCGTCGCGGCCATCGGCATCACGGCGTTCCTGCTCGTGGCGGTCATCCCGAAGTTCAAGCAGGTCTTCAACGACATGCTCGGCGGCGCGGCGCTCCCCGGCATCACGCAGGCGGTCATCGACCTTTCGGAGTGGGTGCAGCACAACGGGCTGACGATCGCCATCGCGGTCGCCGCGCTTGTCATCCTCAAGAAGGTGGTCGGCAAGACGTCCGCCGGCGCGTATTTCTACGACGTCTGCTCCCTGCGGATGCCGGTGACGGGGACGCTCGTCCAGCGGACGGTGGTTTCGCGCGTGACGCGCACGATGGGCACCCTGCTCGCTTCGGGCGTGCCGATCCTGCAGACGCTCGTGATCGTGCGCGACACGACGGGCAACCGCGTCATTTCGAAGGCGATCCAGAACATCCACGACGCCGTCAAGCAGGGCGAAGGCATGACCCAGCCGCTGTCGCAGTGCTGGGTGTTCCCGCCCATGGTCACCTCGATGGTGGAAGTCGGCGAGGAGACGGGCGCGCTCGCGGACATGCTCACGCGCATCGCCAACACGTACGACGACGAGGTGGACAACGCCGTGGCGGGCATGACCGCGGCGATCGAGCCGGCGCTCATCATCGTGCTCGCCGTCGTGGTCGGCACCATCGTCATCGCGATGTTCCTGCCGATGATCAAGATCATCAGTTCGGTCTCGGGCGGCGGCGCCGTCTGACCGGCGGGGGGAAACGCCATGAAGCGCGCGTTTACGCTCATAGAAATGCTGATCGTCGTCGTCGTCCTCGTGACGCTGATGTCGATCGCGTTCAAGCTGGGTTCCATCGGCGGGGACGAAGAGGCGCGCATCACGACGGTCACGCGCCTGCAGCGGCTGGAGAACTGCCTTTCGGGCTACAATGCCGCGTTCGGAAGCTATCCGCCCGTGAAACTGCACGCCTCGCGCGACTTCTACCTCAAGGTGGACGATTCGGGGCGGCAGTCCGACGGGGGCGACACGGAGTCGAAGCTCGAGTGGCCGTCCGTCCGGGCGGCGTGCCGGGCGCAGCCGATGGGCGCGGCGTTCCCGTTCGGCGAGAACAAGCGCGAACACGTCAAGAGGGTCTCCGACGCGGTGGTCAAATGGTGGCAGCAGAAACAACAGCAGCAGGGCGCGAGCGAGGGCGCGGAACCGAAGATCCTCAAGGGTTTCGGCATCGGCAACGAGGGGCTTTTCGGTTCGTACCGGGACGATGCCGAATGGAACGACGTGCAACTCTTCCGTTTCGGCGTCATGAGCTACCTGCTGCCGCGGTATCTGGTGATGATGGACGGCGCGGAGCGGTATTTCGAGTATGCCCAGTGGGAGTCGAGCAACATGCTGCCGTGCAATCCGTGGACGGGCGAGCGGTTCACCCGCTGGCGCGATCTCCAGACGAACGCCAACAACAACGCCAGCCTGCAGGCGCAGATCAAGTACATTCCGTCCCAGGCCGTCACGGCGCGCTGGATGCCCAACCTGCAGGAAATCTGCAGCGGCGGGCAGACGCGGATGCTGTTCGGCGTGAAATTGAACGAGGAATACGCGACGGGCGGATTGCTGGCCCCCTCTTCCTGGCAGAGCGAAGAGTACGTGAACGAGAAGCTCCATACGGTCGGCGGCTACAATTCGGTTTCCGACAACTACATTCTCGACGAAATAACGGTGAACGACGGGTGGGGAAACGAATTCTACTACTATTCCCTGCCGCCGTACCAGTCCTACACGCTCTGGAGTGCGGGCGCGAACGGCAAGACGTTCCCGCCCTGGATGGATCTGGGCATGCTGGATTCGGAAAGCGACCGCAAGACGGCGACGGAATGGCTCGCGGACGACATCGTCCAGATGAGCAATTGAGAGAAGGAGACGGAATACATGAGAAAAGCTTTTACGTTGGTTGAAATGCTCGTCGTGATCGGCATCATCGCGGTGCTGGTCGCCGCGTCCATCGGCGGATTCGCCGGCATGACGCGCGCGGCGGAGAACAAGAAATGCCAGGAGCTCGTCGCCAACACGGCGACGGCGCTCACGTTCCTCTTCCAGAAGAAAGGCATGTGGCCGAAGGTGTTGCGCGACGGGAACGCCGCGCACCTGCTGGACGAGAAGGCCGCGCGCGCGCTCGCGGCGCCGATGTCGCTCACGACGGACGGCAACGGCAAGCTGGCGGGGCTCGACCGACTGGGACTTGTCACGCCCTGGGCGGCGGCCGTCGTCAAGCGGCGCGGCAATTCGGCTTCGCTCGGGGACGTCGTGCCCGGCGGCGGGACGGTCGAGGACCATCTTCTGCGCTACGCGATCGACGACGACGGCGACGGCGTCATCAATGACGTGAGCGTCGGCGGGGAGTCCGTCAGCGTGCGCGCGACGGCCATCGTGTGGAGCTGCGGCAAGGACGGAAAGGACTGGCCGTATTCGAAGGGGATCAAGAAGGGGTGTTCCTACAGCTGGACGCCCGGGCAGACGAAGGACGTGAAGTAATGGACCGCCGCGGTTTCACCATTGTCGAGCTGATCACGGTCGTCGCCATCATCGGCATCCTGCTGGGGATCGTGACGACGGCGGTCTCGAGCTCCATCCAGTCCGCGCGCGCCCGCAAGGCGGACGCTTCCTGCACGCTCGTCCAGCAGGCGTTCGCGACCTACAAGGCGCAGTTCGGCTATTGGCCGTGCTTCAACGGAGGCGTGTCGGGCCCGACGCCGACGGAAGGCGACGACAACGTCAAGAACAATTCCGACCTCATTGAAATACCGGCCGACAAAGTGCGCCAGATGGTCAAGACGCTCGTCGACGAGGCGAAGAAGGGCAATCCGCTCATGGACGTCTCGGGGCTTTTCGTGGCGACGAAGTCCGGCGAGCGGCGCTCCAAGGTCCGCGGCATGGACATTCTGGAGGCTTTGCGCGGCACGCGCAAGAACAAGAAAGGCACCTCGCTCGAGTCGCTGTGGTATGGCTATCCGGAGTCGAAGAAGGGCTATTTCCGCAATTTCCGGGTGCTTTACTCGATTCCGACGGACACCATGACGGTGTCGCGGATGTACAACGAAGGCGACGGACTCTAAGGGGGCAAGGACGGATATGTGCAGAGGCAGACTACAGCGCGCGTTCACCTTGATAGAGCTTCTCGTCGTCATGGCGATCATGGGTCTTCTCGGGACCATCTCGGTGGGCGGCTACCGGGCGATGCAGCGCGGCATGGAGCAGCGCGGCGTCCTGCTGAACGTGCGGCAGTTCGTGCTCGCGGCGCAGGAACGCGCGCGCATCGACCGCGTGCCGGTGAACGTCTATTTCTGGAACGAGACGCTAAGGGAAGAAACCGACACCGAGCCGCCCGTCATCGTGGGCAAAGCCGCGGCGGTCCGCCGCACGGGGCGCATCACGCAGTCGCAAGGCGAATATCTCTACGACGAGTTCGGCGATTTGCGCGCGATGATGCCCGAGACGGACGCGTCCGGGAACGTGAACGTCTCCAAGGGCGGCAAGCAGGGGCTCTTCCTCTACCGGATCGGCAAGAGCTCAAACTTCGAGCGCAGCCTGATCGCGCCCGACACCGAGACCAATACGGCCTTTGCCGTGTATGTCGACGCCCGCTTGCCGGGCGATCCCGACGATGCGGAATTCAAGCGCACGGAAATCCGCCCCTACGCCTTCCGCGTGGTCGACGCCAACGGCGTATCCTGGAAGACCGGCGACGCCTACGGCTTCGCCTTCGAGGAAATCCAGCTGCCCAAGAACTTCATCTTCGGTTCGTCGTACAGCGAGAAGACGAGCAGCCCCGTCACGGAGATAAAGGTCTTCAACTATGAATTCGATCCCCTGGAGGACGCCTACAACAAGACGTTTCCGGATACCGTGCAGATCAGCAACCTGCGTCCGGCGCCGAATGGCATGAAGGCGGTGTCGATAGGCGATTCCAACGCCAGCGTCGATTAGGAGGTGTGGAGAAATGAACATGCGCCGCGCGTTTACACTGATGGAAATCAACCTCGCCATGCTGATCATGGCGACGGGAGTCCTGGCGGTCGTCGGGCTCTACTCGATGGGATTCCGCGAGAACCAGCAAAGCACGGACGATGTCGCGTCCGCCGCCTACGCCGAGGCGGTGATCTCGCCTCTCGTGCGCTATTTCTCGGACACCAACATGACCTGGTCCACCTTCAAGAACCTGAAGTCCAAGCCTTCGGACGCCGGGTGGAAGGATTATCTGCAGGAAAAAAGCGGGAACAATATCGGCGTCCGCTCGGGCACGCTGGGCGTGGCGCAGAGCGCGTTCGGCTCGTACGCCCAGACTTCGTGGCCGTCGAGCGCGGCGGGCGGGCTCAAGGCGGCGGGGCTCGTCATCCTGCACGACGAGGATTCCGCCGTCGTGCGCATCGGTTTCCGGGCGGCGCTGTCGGACGAGATGCTGATGGCCGCACCCCTCTACTATACGGAAGTGCGTTTCCAGGGGAGGATGCCGTGAAGCGCGGATTTACGATAATCGAACTTTTGGTGGCGAGTCTTCTCTTGGGGCTTCTGCTGACCATTCTGACCATGATTTTCAACCAGTCGTCCATCGCCTGGCGCACGGGCATGGCGGGCGTCACCGACCTGGACGAGGTGCGTGCCAAGGCGGCGGCGGTGCGCGACCAGGCGGACAGCGCGTATGTCTGGAACAATCAGCTGTACGCCCTGCAGTCGCTCTGGGACAAGAACGGCTCGCTCCGCACGCGCGCCATCGGGCGGATGAACGCCGCGTTCCTTTCCAGGTCCGACGTCGAGAAGGGGACGCGGGAGTCGCCTTCCGTGAATATCGGCAGCGGCAGTTCGGGCGGCAGTTTCAACACCTATTCGGTCAATGTCGAGAGTGCGGGCCCCGACCGCAGTTACGACGAGACCTGGGACAACATCTGGAGCAACCCTGTCGATGGAATACTCAACAAATAAGCGGGACGGACTCGCGCGCGGCTTCACGCTCGTCGAGCTCCTGGTCGTGGTCGGCATGATCGCGGTCCTGCTCGGCTCTCTTTCGATGTCCGTTTCCTCCGCCCAGGAGCGAGCCCGGCGGCAGAAGGCCTTGGCGGAGGTGAAAACCATCAACCAGGCGGTCCTCGCGTCCGAGAACTTCAAGAAGAACAGTGCGCTGGCGGCGTCGGGCGGCTGGAAGGAGCTGTCGGTCGACGCCTTCCCCGACCTGTTCGGCAAGGGGCAGGACGAGCGCGCCCAAGGCACGATCCCCGTGCTCTTCATGGCGGCGGTGAACGCGGGCGGCAAGGTGCTGGATCCGTGGGGCAAGCCCTACCGCGTGCGCATCACGCAGGGTACGGCGGCGTCGACGATCAAGAGCGCGACGGGCGGCATGGAAACGAGTTTCAGCGTCCCCAACATGTATCGGCTTTCGGAGGAGGAACGCAAATGAGAAAGATATCCGCGCGCCGCGGTTCCGCGCTTCTGGTCGTTTTGGGCATGCTCGCGTTCATGACCGTCTCGGCCGTCGCCTTCGCGGCGTACATGCGCCGGGCGCGGCTGCCGTCGAACTATCTGCGCCGCGCGACGTCTTCGCGCGAACTCGTGAAGGCGGCCCTCGCCCGGGCGATCGACGACATCGACCACGCCGTCAACGACAACCCCCACCCGGGGCTCGGGAGCGAGGCGTGCAAGCGCCGTGACGAGAATCCAGGGCAATACGTGAACACGAACCGCAACGGCTGGGTCGGGCGCGTCTTCATGAATGCGGACATGTCGCGCGCGGGCAAGTCGGGAGATGTCCCCAACGGCGCGGTCGATCCCGGCGATACGGTGCCCGTCCTGTCGCTGGAAGGACTCGCCTACGTGCCGGCGCCCCTGATGGGCGAGGCGCGGTATTACGGCCGGCGCACCCCGACCGCCCAGTGGCGGTCGTTCGACTTCGACGCCGGGCGCTACGCCTATCTCGCGCTGGATGTGTCGGACTACCTCGACATCAACCGTCTGTTCGCGGGCGAGCCGCGCTCCTCCGCCGCGAACACCCGTCTCACGCTCTCCTATCTGTTCGACAACGTCTCAGACGGGGTGAATTGGGACAATCTGCTGAAGGGCGCGGCGCAGGCGCGGAAAGTCGACGGCGATCTGAACATCACCTTCGATGCGAATCTGCCGCCGCTTACGTCCGTCGCGGATATCAACCTCGCGCTGGGGACGGATTCCCGCGGACCTTTCAAGAGCTGGTTCTGCGAGTATCTGCAGGGCAACGGACAGCTGACGCGCCTGAGCAAGGACGCCGACAGCGAGAATCCGCTCCTCATGCCCCTTTTGACGGACGGCTGCTTCCCGACGAACGACATCCGCAAGACGTCCAATGCGGCCGCGGGAGTCTGGAACGGCAACGGCCAAGCGGGCGACGCCTACGATCTGGCGTCCCCCAATGCCCAACCCTTCCATTTCGCCGCGGGCGACATACCCAACAGTTTGGACTCGCTCTTCAGGGACTACAATCGCAGTATCTGGAATTCCTACCTCGGGCTGGTCGGTCTGGCCGCGCTGTGCGACTATCTGGATCCGGATCGCGTCCCGACGTCGCTCGCCATCCCGACGGTCGAGCGCGTGCCGATGATTTGCGGCTTCCAGATGCAACCCATGCAAGGGAAAGTGCAACTGACGCGCGAACCGGCCGCCGACAATCAGGTCCCTGTTCTGCTTCCGGACGGTACAGTGGCGCCCGAGACGGGGGACCCGAGAACAGAAAGGGAACGGGATGTCACGGCGACGGTCGTCTACCGGCTCTCGATGGCGGAACTCCTGCAGGGGGGCGGCGTCCGGGCGATTGCCGCGTTTCCGTTTGCCCACAAGGACGAAAAGGATACGTCGAACTGGAAAGCGGACGGGCGTTTCGCATTCTTCTTTACGGACGGCGAGCCTTCTCTGCGGACGGGTCAGGCGCTTGATTCCCTGCATCTCGGCGACAAGACGATTCCCGAAAGCCAACTTACGGATGCGGGCGTTCTCAGCCTGAAAATGCCTGAAACGGGCGTTTCGTTCGCGTCCCCCGTGGCGGACAATCCGCTCCAGGGAACGGTCAACGACCAGATAACCCTGAATTTCAACGGTGCGCAGGTGGTGGAGCCCTTGTCGAAGATAGACTTCTTGACTGTCAAGTATACGTGGAAGCAAACTCTGCCAAAAAGCGGAGACTGGGGTTTGGGTGAAAAGGCACGCTGGGAGCCCCTGTTTGCAGCGGTGAAGGACGACATCGCCAAGTGCGAGATCACGTTGGGATTGCCCGTCCTGGACGCGAGCGGCAGTGTCGTGCACAAGAAGTCCACGGTGTGGAAGGGCAACCTCCCGCTGGGCAAGCTGCAGTTGAACGCCGCGGTTTGGCTGCGGGTCCTTGACAAGGACGGCAATGTCGTGGATATGGTGCCGGCGTGCGTGGACGACGACAATATCCAGAATCCGCAGTCGGCGGGCGGCGGCATGTTTACGGACGTGTTCAGGGCCGAGTTCGGCGCGGCGTATCCGTTGATGCTCCTGGATACCGCGGGCTCGAGCGCCGGCATGGCGAAGATGCCGCTGTCTTCGCTTGCGGAGCTCAACAAGTTTTGCTCGGAAGGCGTGGATGTCTCCGTCGCGGACAGCGCGTATTTCGTCGCCGATCCGCGCTACAACTACGCGCCGGAGAACTGGTTCCAGTCGGGGAACGCCTGCAACCGGGACGCCTGGAAGACGGCGAACGGCAATGCGAACGGGGATTCCGGGAACGATATTTTCTTCGCGACGAGCGACGCCGGGTATCTGCAAAGCCTCTATGAGCTCGCCAACCTGCCCCGGGTGACGGAATTGGGCCCCAATAATGGAATCCGTGGCGTTTTGGAGGTCCCGGGCGGCGGGACGTCGTTGCCGGCAAGCCGGGAGAATACGTGCCACAAGGGGCGGTTTTGGAAGAACTACGACCCGATGTTCAACGACCCGGTCAACCTGGAGTCGAACCTCCTGTTCCATGCGAGCTACCAGGGGCAGAAGGTGAATCCCTACACCGACAATATCGAAGTCCTGCGCGGCGTTTTCGCGAATACGCCTTTGGACTGGAAGCGCGCTTCCACGAACGTTTCCGGCAATGTCAGCGAATGTGCGGGGAATTATTATGGCGATGTCGCCGGCTTCAACGCGAAATACGCCTGGTCCGAGGCCAATTCGCAGGAGCCCGCCGCGCAGATTTCCCGCGACGTGCTGGAGTCGTTCGCCGACATGTTCCGCCAGGAGGTGCGCAACAACTACGCCTCCAAGCCTTGGGACGAGATCTTGGCGGACCTGATGAACGATGCGGAGCCGAACATGCTGGGCGGCATCGACCTCGGCAACGCGCGGCTCTACAAGGCGGACCGCGACTTCCTGTACGGTTTCTGGCGCGAATGCTTCGCGGTGCGTCAGCAGCTGTTCCTCGTCTTCGTGCGGGCGGAGCCGCTCATGATGGGCGGCGCCGCGGCGGGGGCGACCCCGCCGCAGTTGGGCGGGCGCGCCGTGGCGCTTGTCTGGCGCGATCCGAATGCGGTCGGGAACACGGGCACGGACTGCACGGGCTATCCGCACGCGACGCGCGTGCTCTTCTACAAGAACCTGGAGTAAAACATGAAAAAAGCGTTTACGTTGGTCGAACTTCTCGTCGTCATCGGCATTATCGGCATTCTGTCCGGCGTTTTGATCGCCTCGTTCTCGGGCTCGTCGGAGTCCGCCCGCGCGGCGAAGTGTCTGACGAACCTCAAGAACCTCGCGAGCGCGAGCCAGCTGTACAGCTCCGCGACGACCTGGATGGTGTGCTCCAGCTCGGGTTCCTATCTCTCCGAAGACGGCAAGTGGTACTACGAAACGCCGGGCTGGGTGAGCTGGCTGTCGAGCGGAATATTCCCCTCGCAAAACGAAGCCAGCGGCACGGAAATCGGCACCTACCACGAAAGCGAGACGGATCGCATCTACAGCCTGACGAACGGCGTCTTGTGGAAGTACCTGTCGGGGACGAGCTCGGCCTACGTCTGCCCGGAACATGTTGAGGCGGTCGCGCCGAAGTTCCGCCCGCTCTGGAGCTACGTGATGAGCCCGTCCGTCAGCGGCTGGAAGTACAAGAGCGTCACGCGCGCGGACCGGCGTCTGCTTTTCGCGGAAATGCCCTTCGACGGCACGGTAAACGGAAACTACGCACCCTCCACCTCCAGGTCGAAGTACAACGACAGCGAGTTGCAGTACTGGGAAGGCGATGTCATCGGCTTCAACCATAAAGCCGGCAAAGGCGAGAAATGCGCCCATGTCGTGTTTGTGGACGGGCACGTCGAGAAGTTGCGCCAGCCGAAAGGCGGTTTGAGCGATTCGCAGCTCAAGGACCTGACGCAATGGCTCTGCGAGGGCAAGGACATCTCCTTCGACGGCAAGGAATACGAAAAGCTGGCCGACTGATCCATGTTCGCGGCGCTCCTGCTCGCGGCCGCGCTGACGAACGTCACGGGGGTCGTGACCTTCGCGCGGCCGGACCTGCCGTTCTGCTTTGTTTGCGACGAAGCCGGCAAGACCTGGCGCATCGAGAATCCCGCACAGGTTCCCCTCGCGCGCGGCACGGCGCTGACCGCCCGCGGCACGCGCGAACTCTCCGAAAAGCGCCGGCTGGATACGGAGGAGCTTGTCGTCCGCCACGGCAAGACGCCGCCTCCTCCCCCGAAGCCGCTCTCGATTCCGGCGCTCTTTCGCCGCCTCGGCTATTTCGGCGATATCGATCTCTATGGCGCCGTCTTCGTGACGGAAGGGCTTCTGCGGGACGTCAATCGCCGCCAGAAGACGACACAGCTGCTCGTGGGCGAGGGCGCGTGCAATCTGCAGGTGGAGCTTCCCGTTCCCCTGGAAGGCGACCTCCCCGACTGGCTCAGGCTGGGCGCGCGCGTGCAGGTGACGGGTGCGCTCGCCTATACCTCCATCGTGAACATGGATACGGGCGAACGCCGCCGCATCGAGAACGTGGAATTGATTCCTTCGTCGACGGAAGATGTCGTCCTTGTGGAGCGTGCGCCATTCTGGACCTTGCGCCGCCTGTGTGCGCTGCTCGTCTCGCTGGGGGCGCTGTCTCTCCTTCTGGTCGTCTGGATACTGTCGTTGCGCCGCATGGTGGCGAAGCGTTCGGCGGAGCTCGCGGAATCCGTTCGCGCACGCGAAACGGCGCGGATCGAGGCGCTCGCGGTCCAGAGGGAACGCCTGCGCCTCGCGGCGGATTTGCACGACGGCTTCCAGCAGTATCTGGCCGGCGCGATGTTCCGTCTCAAGGCGGCGTTCAATTATCTGCCTGGCGGAGCGGACAAGTGTCGCGCCCAGCTCGAGAAGGTGCAGGACGCCCTGCAGCACACCCAAAACGGGCTGCGCGCCACGCTGTGGGCGCTGAACGAGGAAAGCGAGGGCCCCGAATCGCTGCCGGACCTCTTCCGGTTCGCCGCGCGTCGCATGCCCCATTGGGAGGGTGTCGTGACCATCCTGTGCAAGGGAACGGAGCGGAAAGTCGTGCGGCGTGTCGCCTTGGCGCTTCTTCTCATCCTGCAGGAAGCGGTCGGCAACGCGATTCGCCACGGCGCGGCCAAATCCGTTGTCGTCGAGATCGCCTTCCGCCCGAAGGACATGCTCCTGACCGTTTCGGACGACGGTTGCGGATTCGATCTCGCCGCGGCGACGTCCCGCGGGCATTACGGGCTCGAGACCATGGAACGCCGCATCACGGAACTCGGGGGCGGCATGACGGTCGAGTCCGCGCCTGGGAAAGGGACGATGCTGGTCTTCCGTCTGGGTTTCTAGGGGGCGGCTTTGTTTGCCCGTTCCCGCGGCATTGGCGCGTAAACGCGAAAAGAGGGGCGAAGGCGCCTGGTGAAATTGTCCGGTCCGGTCTGCGTTGCCGCATCCGGTGCGAAGGCGCCTCGCTGGAAGGTCTGTTCGGTCTTGCCCTGGCCGGCCTCGACAAGCATCCGCCCTTCGGCCGGCAAGATCGGGAGAACGGGAGAGACGGGGCATCCGTGCCGGAATGTGGAGCCGGAGCATGCAGACGGGGGATAAGGCCCCTGCCGCGACGGGGGGCAAACCGCGGACAGGAAATAACGGAACTTTTGATGTTGCATTTCCGCGGCGGATTCGGTATAATATGAGGACATTTCAACTTTGTAAGAAAGAAGAAGAGGTCAAAAAATGGGTACAGGTCGTACACTCCGCAAGGAATCTCACGTCCGTCCGTGCAAGACGCCCGCCGCCAAGGCGCGCAAGTGCGCGGCGCAGCGCCGTCGTCTCGTCAAGTTCGGCATGAAGGAAGAAGAAGTCAAGCTTATGGGCGACGAGGACGTGCGCGTGCTCGTGCAGCGTCCGACGGTCGTCAAGAAGCTTGTCGCGAAAGCCGCGGCGAAGTAAAGCCGATGAACAAACTGTTCTGCTCCGTAGACGAACGGTTTGAAAATCCCCTCTTCGAAGTTTTCGATGGAGGGGATTTCGTTTTGTCATCCTACCGCGACATCGAGGAGAAGCGCCCGCAAATCCAAATCTACTATCCCGACAAGGCGCAGACGGACGCCGCGCGCGCGGCGCTTTCCGCCGCGCTTCGGCTTGTCGGGGCGGGCGATTGCGCGATCGAATATGCGGAGATGCCGGATGAAGACTGGAAGCTTTCGTATCGCCGCCATTTCACCACGGAGCGCATCGGCAAGCGGCTCGTGGTGCGACCGCCCTGGGAGCCGGAACCATCCGGCGGTGTCGCGGTGACGTTGGACCCGGGGCTCGCGTTCGGCACGGGCAAGCACGAGACGACCCGGGCGTGTCTCGAGTACATAGACGAGGCGGCGGGGGAGCCTGCGCAGTCCTTCCTGGACATGGGTTGCGGCTCGGGCATCCTTTCCATCGCCGCGGCGAAGCTGGGGTACCGTCCCGTCGCCGGGTTCGACATAGACGAAGAGGCCGTGTCCGCCGCGCGGGAGAACGCCGCGCTGAACGGCGTCGCGGTCGACTATCGCGTCTTCGCCCTGGGCGGCGGGCGGCTGACGCTGGACGCCTCGGTGGAAGCCGCCAAGGGAATCTATCCCGATCTGGCTTTGCAGGGAAAGGCGCCGCCGCCGCCGGAAAAGCCCTTTGAGCCGGCCGACTTCGTCGTCGCGAACATATTGGGCCCGCTTCTGATTGCGTTTGCCGGGGAAATCGCCGGCTACGCGCGCAAACGCCTGGTCGTCTCGGGCATCCTGGACGAGCTGTATCCGGACGTGCTCGCCGCGTTTGCCGCCCTGGGCTTCGCCGAGGTGTCGCGCAAGGTCTACGGCGAGTGGACGACGGGGCTTCTGGAGAGGACGTCCGTCTGATGGGGGGGCTCGGTCTAGGCGTCCTCTGCGGACTGGTCGGCTTCGTCCTGGGTGCGCTGATCGCCGTCTGCGTGGGAATGGTCCGGTCGGACAAACTTCGCCGCGCCCTCGCGAAGGCCGAATTGGAGCTGGACTACGAACGCGCCGCGCGCGCCCAGGAACGCGCCCAGACGGCGCGCCTGCAGGACGAGAAAGCACGCACGCTCCAAGCGTCCCTGCAGGGACTTCTGGCGGAAGTCTCGCAGACGGCGAACGCCGCGCTCAAGTCTCGCGAGGAGGAGCTTGCCGCGAAGAACCGCAAGCTGCTGGAACCCCTGAGCGCGCAAATCGACGCCTTGCAGAAGGAGACGCTGGCCAACAAGACCAAGATCGCGACGAAGCTGGACGATTTCTTTTCCTCCATGCAAAAGGCCGCGGACCAGTTCGGGCAGGATGCGCGGACTTTCCGCGAGACGATGCGCGGCGCAAACAAGCGGCAGGGCACATGGGGCGAGAACATCCTCAAGGCGCTTCTGGACTCGTTCGGGCTCCAGGAAGGCCGGCATTACCTTTTGCAGACGGGGGTCCAGGGCAAGATTCCCGATGCGCTCGTCATCGACCATGTCGGCGAACGGATTCTGGTCGTGGACTCGAAAATGAGCTGGACGAACTATGCCGCGGCGTGCGAGCTGGAGGAGGGCGCCCAACGCGAGGCGGAACTCAAGAAGCACGTTCAGAGCGTGCGCGCGCACATCCAGGAACTGGCGAAGAAGGATTATCCGTCCCTTGCGGCGCCGGCGGCGTTCCCGGACTACAAATACGTGCCCTTGACGGCGATGTTCGTGCCGTGCGAAGCCGCGCTGGAGGCGGCTCTGCAAGAGGATCCTTCGCTCGTGAACTTCGCCTTCCAGGAGCGCGTCGTGCTGGTGACCCCCCATACGCTTCTCGGTTTCCTCCTGCTTGTGAGCCGTGCCTGGTCCCAGTTCCAGATCGAGCGCAACACGAAGGAGATCATCCACGAGGCGTCGCTTCTCGTCAGTCGCGTGGACGCGCTTTTCGCCGCGCTCGAGCAGGCCGACAGGCAATTGGGCGCGAGCCGCGAAAGCCTTTCCCGCGCCCTGCAGCTCGCGAACACCGAGGGAACGGGGCAGAGCGTCAAAGGCCCCGTGAACCGGATCATCAAGCTCGGGGCGCGCGCGGAGAAGAAACTCAAGTCGAAGTCGCTGGCCTAGCCGGCCGTGCGCCGGGGGCGGGCTCCTGCCGCGCGTCCAGGTCGCGCAGGCGAAGCTGGCCGCAGGCGGCGTTCGCGTCCTTCCCGCGCGAACGCCGCAGCATCGTCTGCACGCCCGCCTTCATGAGCACGTCCAGGAACATGAGGAGCGTCGCCTCGGAAGGCGTGCGGAAGTCCGGACGGTGCGCGACGGGCGAGAGCGGGATCAAGTTGACCTTCGCCATCGGCACGCGGCGGACCTGACGCGCCAGTTCTTCGGCGCAGGCGCGCGAATCGTTGACGCCGGCGATCACGGTGTATTCGAAGGTGATGACGCGCTTGGTCCGCCGCGTATAGTCCGCGCAGGCGGCGAGAAGTTCGTCGATCGGCCAGCGCCTGTTCACCGGCATGAGACGGGAACGCAGTTCGTCGTTTGGCGCGTGGAGCGAGACGGAGAGCTCGAATTGGATGCCTTCCGCCGCGAGGCGGGCGAAGCCCGGCACGACGCCGCAGGTGGAAAGGGTGATGTGCCGCGCGCCGAGATTGGGGCCTTTCCCGGCGTTGATGAGTTTCAGGGCGCGCATCGTCTCGTCGTAGTTGGCGAAGGGCTCGCCCATGCCCATGACGACGATGTTTGTGATTTCGCCGAATTTGCGTCCCGCGAGATATTCCGCGACGATTTCGTCCGCCGTGAGCGAGCGGACGACGCCGCGCGAGCCCGAAGCGCAGAAGGCGCACCCCATGCCGCAGCCCACCTGCGTCGAAATGCATTGCGTAAAGCGGCCCGTCGCCGGAATCAGCACCGTTTCGACGCAGTTTCCGTCCGCATACTTGAGCAGCAGCTTGCGTGTCCCGTCCGACGAGACGGTGACGTCCGCGCATTCCACGGGCGTGAACGGAAACTCCCGCGCGAGCGTCTCGCGAAGGTCCTTCGGCAAGGTTGTCGCGCCGTTCCAGTCCGAGATGTAATCCCGGTAGAGCGCCTGCAAAATCTGATCCGCCCGGAACGGTCTCAAACCGCGCGCGGCCAGAATGGGTTTCCATTCCTCGGGTAAAATGCTCCATGCTTTCGTCATGTCTCTATTATACCAAAATCCCGCCCGCCCTGCTGGAAGTTTATGTTGAAAATCGCAGGTTGAGGCCCGGGCGAGACACCCGATCGCCGACCAAACCGCCGCGTCCGCCGTCTAGCGGGCGGACGCAAACCCTGGCCGCTTGAGGAACCCCGCCCGTCTTTTCCCGGTATTTCCCTTTATCCCCGGTTCTCTGTCTTTCAGAGATGGACGGCCTCTTCCGCCGTTCATCTCAACGAAAACGGCATTATTATACCATATTTTGGATAAGACGTGGGGTAAAAAGTGTAAAACCGGCGACGCGGCCGGGGGAGAGAGAGAGGGTAAATCTCACGCAGAGCCGCAGCGCACGCAGAGAGGGGGAGCTTATCGGGGGTTAACCGTGCAGAGAATGTAGAATATGTAGAAGAAACTCCGAGGAGCAACAAAGGCTATGCTAACGCTTCGCCTGAGTGCTCCGCGGGTACCGCTCACGAATAAAGGCGAACAGCCTTTTAGATAGACCGCTTCGCGGTCTGGTTGGGGCGGGCGGACCGCAGGGGACTGCGGTCCCTACCGCTGGACGGTCCAAGGCCCCTCCTGGTTCTGCATTTTCTACATTCTCTACACGGTTAAATTACCCCTACCGTTGGTTGTGGGCGGAGCGTACGAAGCCGGCGGCGAAACGGTAGTGGAGCCTTTTGCCGCCCCTCGGAGTTCCTACTCTGCGTGCCTCTGCGTATCTCTGCGTGAGATATCTCCTGCGTTCAAATTGGCTGGTGAGGTTAAAAACATCCAAATCCTCCAGTTCTCCTGCATCTCTGCATGCGATTATTGCTCTGAAAGACAGAGATAATGGGAGATTG
>ERZ808246.1567-NODE-1567-length-16308-cov-3.714268_pt1 | contig 16308 bp, 12 predicted proteins | sample MGYA00521083_ERZ808246 | MGnify/ENA primary metagenome ERZ808246 (study PRJEB31516, sample SAMN03275577) | gut metagenome | biome: mammalia-associated habitat; material: feces | host: Papio cynocephalus | place: Kenya | collected 2012-07-07 ...
ATTGTTATTTTCCTTTCTGCCGCAGCCTGTCTGCGGCGCACGTGACATCAGTCACATGCGAGTGTATCTTCCAAACAGTTTTCCATCAGAAGCTTGTGATCGACAAAATCCTTCATGCTGTCATCTACAGTGACCTTCAGATTGCTGGACGTAACCCCCACGCAGTTTCGAAGGAAAATACCGCGGATCTTGCCCGGTTCGAAATCCGGCCCGCAGGTGGGACGGAAGTCATAGCCGGTGATGGGATACTTCGAGGTTTTGGTCAGTGTTACATGTACGTTGGCAAGAGTCAGATCCTCCAGAGGGGCAGACTCTTTTCCGGCCAGGTACACGCTTCCTTCTCCGATGCAGCGGACGTTGGTAATGGAAATATCGTGGATTCGTCCGGAAGGAATCTCGTCCTTGCGGTTGATGGAGGCGATGTTGATCGGCTCACCGCACCCCCACCAGCAGGAGGAAGCCTGACGGGTCCGGATGATGCAGTCGGAAATTACCACATGCTCCACATTTCCCTGATCGCGGAGCTGGAAGGAGATGCCGCGGTTGGAGTCATAAATATTGCAGCCGCGAATGTTGATATCGCGGAAGTCCTGAACGCTTTCGGTTCCAATCTTGATGGCGGCACTGGTGGAAGCGAGGGTACAGCCAGAGATCACAATGTCCTCACAGGGGCCGTACTGCTGGTTGGCCTCTGTTGTTTTCAGAACGATGCAGTCGTCGGCTGCCTCAATGTGGCAGTTGGTGATCCGGACATGCTGGCAGTGGTCGGGATCAATACCGTCGCAGTTGGCCATCATGCGGTTGTTCAGAATCCGGACACTGTTGATTTCGACTTCGCTGCAGCCAACGAGGTGCGTGGTCCAGAAGCCGCTCTTGCGGATGGTAACATTCTGGATGGTCAGATGCGTGCAGTGCTCCATCAGAATGAGTGGAATGCGTGGGTAAAAGGCGCCGTCAATCTGATCCTCACGGCGCTCCCCGTAATAGATTTCCTCCGATCCGTCGATGATGCCGCCTCCGGAAATGCGGACGCCGTCGGTATCTTTCGAGTAAAGGAAGAACTGCCGGGGCTTTCCGTCATAGGAGCAGTCCTCGAAGGTAGGAACCTCTACCATGTGGTTGCTGCCCTGTCTTGCCTGTTCGCTCAGATACAGATAGTCGTTCAGGTCTTCACTGGCCTTTAATACTGCACCGGTCTCAATGACAAGCTCTACATGGCTTTTTAAAACGATGGATCCGGACAGATAAGTGTGTCCGGCATCCAGAACCACGATACCGCCGCCCTGTGCAGCGCACTGGTCAATTGCTCTTTGAATTACGGGAGCGTCATTGGTCCTGCCGTCTCCGCAGGCACCCTCCTGAATTACATGAATGCTCATTTGTCTTTTCTCCTTCTTCTAAATATCATGGACAGCATAGAGGAAGAAAATGATAAATACTACAACAATAGGATAATAAACAAGAAAAACTATCTTATTGAACAAAAACGGACAACACCTGGATGTCGGATTTTACAGACATTCCTGCTGTTCATCTCTCCCTTGCCTGTCCCGCCTATTCTATTCTGAACGGTGCTTGAGAAAGATCAATTGGATAAACCGGGAGGATGTTCCACTTTTCCGAGGTTTGCCGGGATGCGCGATGATTTTCAGGCGCTTAAGGACGAAATATAATCCGTTGGGGTCATTCCTGTCTGCTTTTTGAACAGTTGGGAAAAATACTGCGGATTGTTTCCGCAGCCAACCTGCTCGGCAATGTTTTTGATGGACTCGTCCGGATTCTGAGCGATCAGCTCCTTGGCCTTGAGAATCCGGACACCGGTCAGATACTGAGAAAACTTCTGCCCGGTCTCTTTATAGAATTTCTTGCTGACATAATCCACATTCATGAACAAATCGGTTTCGGCGATCTGCTTCAAGGTAAGATTGCTGTCCTGCAGGTGTGTGGTTACATAATGGTAAATCTGGTGCACCATGGGACTGTACTGACTGGAAAGGCCGGAGGCTGAGGCATATTCGGCAATGCGCTGCATGACCATGGCGCGAAGTGCAGGAAGATCCTGCTCCTGTTCCATTTGAATCAGCCATCCCGCCAGTTCAATGGTGGAATGGCTGGGACTGTCTGCGGCCATATTCAGAAAAAGATTACTGGCAAGCTGCTTCAGAAAATCGGCATTGTCAATGCTGTCAAGCAGCTCACCGGCCCGACCGAGTGCACTGTCTCTTGTATGGGTATCCTGAAAATGGACAAAGCACCCTTTCATTTGTGAATAGACACCGCTGTAATTACTCGTAGGAACGATCTGATCCTCATGGATGAAATAGATGGTACTGAAACGCTGCAGCTTTTGGACAATGACGGACAAAAGCTCCTGCAAAGAGGAGAAGAACGCCTCCTCAATTTCCGGTGAGTCTGCACTTTCCTGGCCACAGGCTTTTTTCAGAAACTGGACAAGCTTTTCGGAGTCATTGCCGGGATTTGGAAGGAACAGAACCAGTGTATTGGTGACATAGGTCTCGTATACAACAGAATTCGGCAGCTCCCTGGAAAGAAATCCGCGCAGTGCGGCAAGAAAAGAGGAAAGCTCCTCAAAAGGAAGATAGTACACGTAATACAGACGGTATGCCGTGAAGCTGAAGTCGATGTACTGGCCGTAGTGGCGAATCAGCTCCTCTGGAGACTCATTTCCATTGAGACTGTCACTCATCATACTGGAAATGACGCTGTGGAACATTTCCCGATACATGCAGAACTGCTGACTGCGCATGGAACGGACGCGGACCGCCTGCTCGTGCTCCTTTCGGCAAGCCCGCACACTTTCCAGAATCTGCGATTCATTACAGGGCTTGAGAAGATAGTGCCGGACGCCGAAGCGCATGGCCTCTTTGGCATAGGAAAATTCTCCGAAGCCGGACAAAATGATGAACTGGATGTTCAGATCCGTCTCGGAAATCCGTCGGATCAGTTCCAGACCATCCATGCCGGGCATCCGGATGTCGGTCAGAACGATGTCCGGGGATTCGTCCAGAATCATGTCATAGGCCTCGATGCCGTTTTTACAAAGACCGGTGACCTCGATATCCTCGCTTTTCCAGTCAATGATGCGAGAAATGGTTTCACGGATGATGCGTTCATCATCCGCAATCAAAAGCTTCAGCATAGATCAGTATCCTCCTGCGTTCGGAATGGGAGACGAATGGTGGCGACGGCAAGGCCGCCTTCGTTGGAAAGGGAAAGACCGTATTCGTCTCCGAAAATAAGGCGGATTCGTTCGTCAATGTTCAAAAGACCGATACCGAACCCGTTGGGCTTGCGTGTTTTGCTTCGCAGCTTTTCCAGAAGCTCTTCTTCAAAGAAGGAGCCTTCGTTTTTTACAGAAATGTTCAGGATTCCCTCTTTGATTTCTGCAGTAAGATCAATGTGACAGACCTCTGTCATTTCTTCCATGCCGTAATGGATGGCATTTTCCACAAGGGGCTGAATGGTAAGCGGAGGAATCTGACCGCTTCGCGCCTCTTCTGAGATTTCGGAATGAAATTCCAGCTGCTCTTCAAAGCGGATTTTCTGGATGGTGATGAAGGAATCGACCAGTTCGAGCTCGTAGGAGAGCGTCACCAGAGGCTTCTGATTGGAGAGGGAAGCACGCAGCAGATTCCCGAGGGATTCCGCAATTTGTGAGATCTTTTGGTTTCCTACGGCCTTGGCTCTCCAGTTAATGGTTTCCAGCGTGTTGTAGAGAAAATGGGGGCTGATCTGGGAACGTAGGGCACGCAGCTGGGCATCCTTGGCGAGAAGCTTGTTGGTGTAGGTGATCTGGACCAGCTCCTGGATACGGCGTGCCATTTCATTGAAGTTGTGATGCAGAGAACGAATCTCGCGCGGCTGATATTCCATCGGCGTGCTTTCCTTGGGAAGCTCCAGCTCATTCTGACTGAAGGATTCCATGCGGCCAATCAGCACATCAAACTGATGAATGATGGCATTGATCAGCCGATTGGACAGAAAGGTCACGATGAGCATACCGGCAGCAAGAATCAGCACCAGGAGACGCATCGATTTCTGAAGTGCATTTGCAATTTTGTCATAAGGTGCCATAGAGAGATAGTGGTACTGATAATGCGGAAGCGTTCCCTGAATGACGAAATATTTGTGTCCATGGAACGACTGAATCTGCCAGGGATCATTGCTCGTCTGAATCAGATCCTTTGCCTCTTCATCCGACATATCGTCCGGTGCATAGAGAATAGAACCGCCGGGCGTGAAGAAGATAAATTTCTGGTCGGGATATGTGGAAACAAATTGAGATGCAGAGGATACCAGACTTTCGATGTCAACCGCAATGACAAGGTTTCCGAGAGACTGCAGGGAAAGACCGCTGATTTGCCGGATGTTGCGGCTAAGAAGCAGATAGCGGCTGCGGCTGCAGGATGTCCAGGTGACAGCTCCGGCCCTTTTTTGCCCGTTGAAAATGGCGGCATCCAGAAGATACGGCACCGTTTTTTCCTGCAAGGCCCAGTTGGTGCTGTTGGTTGCCGTGGGTCCGAAAAGAGCGGCATAGGCAATATGATTGGAACGGAACAGGGAGGAATATTCGGAGAGTGCATTGTTAATGGTACGGTTGTATTCATTCATTCCCGGGACGTCATTCCCGGCAGGTGCATCCGAGAGCTGCTCCTGAATGGCAGAGGAAGAGAGCATCAGGGTGGAAACGTATTCTACATTTTCCATGGATTGCGCAATTTGTGCAGAGGTAACGGACAGACTGCTTGCCAGGGAGTCAGACAGAAGCTGATTGTAAGCAGCGGTGTAAATCTGATATCCGGCAAGTGCGCATAGAAGAATCGAGACACTGTTCAGAAGAACAATGATGTAAAACACCTGTTTCAGAGACAGAAACTGATATACGTGGCGTTTGAACCACGGAAAAAAAGAAAGATGCTTCATGATTACGGCGTTCCCTTCCAAAAGCTTACTGAAAACAAACGTGAGAAAATGTGTTTCTTCTATAAAAATACGTTCAAAACCGAACATTACTTATCATAAATCGGTGAAAGCAAAAAGCAATTCCGCAGATCTGGAAAGACGGTTTTTTATACGCAGACCTCTGTTTTAACTATTAAAATGCTGGGAGCAGATGGATAGAATAAAGGCAAGTTGAGACCTTAACAACCAAGGAGGGAGTATCAGAATGAAAAGAAAATTGGCATTATTAGCAGCAGCGGCTGTGACTGCAGCAACGCTTGCAGGATGCGGAAGCTCCTCTGCAACAGGAGAAACGGCTTCCAACTCCGACACGGCAGCAGAAACAGCAACGACACAGTCTGCAGAGTCTTCGGAGGGAAGCAGCGGATCTGCAAGCCTGACCATGGCATGGTGGGGCAATCAGACCAGAAATGAGAGAACCCAGAAGATTATCGATCTGTATACCGAGCAGAATCCCGGCGTTGCCATCGACGGACAATTCTCAGAATTCAATGATTACTGGAACAAGCTGGCAACGGCAGCAGCCGGACATTCCATGCCGGACATCGTACAGATGGATTACAAATATCTGAATCAGTACGTTTCCAACGGACTTCTGGTGGATTTGAAGCCCTATATCGAGGATGGAACCATCGATACCTCGGATGCCAATCAGGATGTTCTGAATTCTGGCATGGTGGACGACGGACTGTATGCTCTGTGCAACGGAATCAATGCACCGGCACTTCTTTACAATAAGACACTGCTGGATGAGAACGGCATCACCGTAAAGGATAATATGACCATGGACGAGTTCATCCAGGTCAGCAAGGAAATTTACGAGAAGACCGGCTACAAGACGAACCTTTGCTATAACCAGAATGAGCAGTGGCTGGAGTACTTCCTTCGTGCGGATGACATTGTTCTGTACGAGGACGGAAAGCTTGGCGGTGATTCCGCGGATCCGTACGTTGATTTCTTCAAGCTGTATGAGGACGGCATTGCGGATGGATGGGTGATTGATCCTTCTGTTTTTGCAGAGCGCAGTATCGGATCGGTTGAGCAGGATCCTCTGGTCTACGGCTCCAGCCCGGAGACAATGTCCTGGTGTGCATTTGCTTATTCCAATCAGCTGACGGCAACCGTAGCAGCAGCGCCGGAGGGAACCGAAATCGGCATTACGACCTGGCCTTCTGCAGATCCGGTAAAATCGGACTACTTAAAGCCCAGCCAGTTCTTTGCAATTTCCAGTGACTCCAAGAATCCGGAGGAAGCAGCAAAGATTCTGAATTTCATTACCAATTCGGTTGACTGCAACAATATCCTCCTCGGCGAGAGAGGAATCCCGCTTTCCAGCAAGGTGGCGGATGCCATCGCTCCGAATCTGGATGCGGACACCCAGAGAGTCATCACCTTCGTCAACGAGGTTGTCAGCCCGAACTCCTCCCAGGTCAATCCGCCGAGCACCAATGGTGCAAGCGAGGTCAACGATCTGATCAACAAGCTGCAGGAGCAGGTATGCTACGGTCAGATGACGGCAGAGGATGCAGGCAAGCAGCTGTTTGAGCAGGGAAATCAGATTATGGCCAGCAACGCCGGCTGATGATACTGCAGACAGAATTGAAATTTACAGAGTGATCGCAGCAGGAGCAGGAGAATGTCTCCTACTCCTGCTTTTTTGACGAAAAAATCAGGCATCGGGTGCAAAAAACACTGGAGAAGACATATGAAAAAACTGATCAATCGTGAAGATACGGCAGGATATATCTTCACCCTTCCATTTACTTTGGGATTCCTCTTTTTCATGGTTGTTCCCATGGGAATCTCCTTGTACTACTCGTTCTGCAATTATGATATCCTTTCGGCTCCGACCTTTGTCGGACTGGCTAACTACAAGCAGATGCTGACCGATGGAACCTTCTGGCAGACCGTAAAGGTTACTTTTTTCTTTGCCTTTGTGTCGGTTCCTCTGAAGCTGGTTTTTGCCCTGATTGTGGCAATGCTTCTTCTGAAGAACAGCAAGGTTTCCGGGATTTACCGTGCAGTTTACTATCTGCCATCGATTATCGGCGGATCGGTTGCAGTGGCAATTCTTTGGAAGAGAATGTTTGCCATGGACGGCGTGTTGAATAAGATTCTCCAGGCAGTAGGGATTAACTGCACGATTTCCTGGTTGGGCGATACCAAAACGGCTATCTGGATTCTGATCCTCCTGGCGGTATGGCAGTTTGGTTCCTCGATGCTGATTTTCCTCTCTTCTCTGAAGCAGATTCCGACCTCCCTGTATGAGGCCGCCATGGTGGACGGTGCGACAGGACCGGAGCGCTTTTTCAAGATTACGCTTCCTTTGCTGACACCGACGATCTTCTTTAATCTTGTCATGCAGATGATCAATGGATTCCTGGCCTTTACACAGTGCTACATCATCACACAGGGAAAGCCGATGAATTCGACGCTTCTGTATACCGTGTATATGTATCAGCAGTCCTTTGAGTTCTACCATACCGGATACGGTGCTGCTCTGGCATGGGTAATGCTGCTTTTGATTGGTCTCTTTACGCTGCTGCTGTTTGCAACCAAGCGTTTCTGGGTATATGAAGGAGATCAGTGAGGTATCATCATGAAAGAGAAAAGAAACATTCGAACCATCATTTATCATGTGGTGATCTGCCTGATCGGGGTCATCATGATCTATCCGCTGGTGTGGATGGTGATGAGTTCTTTTAAGGAAACAGGAACCATTTTTAATACTGCAAATTCTCTGATTCCGGAGAAGTTTGTTCTGGAAAACTATCAGAATGGATGGAAGGGCTTTGCGGGGATTTCCTTCGGTACCTTCTTTAAGAATTCACTTTTCATTGCCATTGTGGCAACCCTTGGAACCATTCTTTCCTCAGCAGTCGTTGCTTACGGCTTTGCAAGATTTGATTTCCGGGGAAGAAGGCTTTTGTTTGCGGCCATGCTGTTATCCATGATGCTTCCGGCCCAGGTTCTGATGATTCCGCAGTATCTGTGGTATCAAAAGCTCGGATGGGTGGGCTCGTACCTTCCCCTGATCGTTCCCTATTTCTTTGCTACGCAGGGCTTCTTTGTTTACCTGATGTCGAACTTCATTGAAGGAATCCCGAGAGAGCTGGATGAAGCAGCGAAGATCGATGGTTGCTCCTATTTCGGAATTTTCCGTCTGGTCATTGCGCCGCTTATGAAGCCTGCAGTGGTGACCGGCTGCATCTTTTCCTTCATGTGGAGATGGGACGATTTCCTGTCTGCCCTTTTGTACATTAACAAGACGGTGCAGTATCCGGTGTGCCTTGCCCTGAAGCTGTTCTGTGATCCGGGCTCTTCCTCGGACTATGGGGCGATGTTTGCGATGGCAACCCTGTCGATTCTTCCGGCGGTCATCATTTTCCTGTTCTTCCAGAAATATCTGGTGGAAGGAATCAGTACTTCCGGTCTGAAGGGGTAATCGCCGCGGCATCGCAAGCGGACGCCGAACTTTCTGGGATAAAGGAGAAACCTCCTGCTATGGGGCAAGCCCCCGGGCAGGGGTTTCTCCTTTTTGAATGTATGGTAAGATGGCATAGGGATGCTTTCATGAAGGGGGTGGCGGCCGCATTCGGCAAAACCGCTGCACTCGAAGATGTCTGATGACATCTTCTCCTGCGCGAAATTCTCTCTGGTATCGCGGATTATGTCTCAGTGGGGTGGAAAATGGACAATCAGGGTCGAATCATCTTATTTTCCGGAAGGACGGAGGGACTTTCTGCAGAGGAGGCCGGGTGGAACAGCAGCTTTTCCATGCAGACCCGTCATTTTCACAGCGAGCTGGAATTGTATTTCCTGATGGAAGGGGAACGATATTATTTCGTGGATCAGAATACCTACCATATGGTTCCGCATACTGGGATTCTGATCGGGAAAAACCGTATCCACAAGACCAGTGAATGTCCGGAGAATCCGGCGCACCGGCGGTTTCTTCTGGAGTACGGACAGACCCATTACGATCTTCTGCTGAGAGGACTGGGCTATCCTGGCTTTGAAGCCATTGGGACTGAGCTTTCCGGACCGGTCTGCTTCGAAGAAAAGGAGTGGGAAAGGATATGTCTTCTGATCTCGGAGCTTAAGACGAGCATGGGTGCCGGGGAGGAACATTCCTCTATCATCCTGAAGGGAATGGAGCTTCTGGATTTCTATGTGGTCTGTGCAGGCCGAAGGAGGTCGGCAAGTAGCAAACAAGAGGCGGGAGAGCTCCAGGGAAAGGGAACAGAGCGGATTCATCAGATCATTGATGAGATTGCGCAATATCTCCAGCAGCACTGCAGTGAAAGCATCCGTCTGGATGATCTTTCCGCAAGGTTCTACATCAGCAGATCCAGAATGACCAGTATGTTCAAGCAAATCACGGGTTTTACGGTGATCGAATATCTGTCCTTTGTCCGGGTGCAGAAGGCAGAAAGGCTGCTGCGGGAAACGAATCTTTCGATCACGGAGATTGCCGGCGAAATGGGCTTTGGAAATGTGACCTATTTCGAACGGGTCTTTCGGACGGCGACGGGGCATTCTCCCCTGCAGTATCGGAAAAAGAAACAGATATAAACCTGATAAGATAAGAAATTCACAATATAGACCGATTATTGTAGTATTATGCTTCTAAACAAGATATCCTGTTCCACATAGAAGCGCACCATGACAGTTTACCATTAAGGCAGTTGGATGAAGAACCGCCAGCAGGAATGCGGCATTCTGTGTGGTGATAAGGCGACCCGCAGGGGCAGCAAAGGGGGTACTTATGAATTACAAGGACAATAAAGTGACAGATTTGAAGATTGCCTACATTGGAGGAGGATCCAGAGGCTGGGCATGGACCCTGATGACGGATCTTGCACAGGAGGATCAGATTTCCGGTGAGGTGCGGCTGTATGATCTGGATCAGAAGGCTGCTGAGGTGAACAAGAAGATCGGAAATCATCTGATGAGCAGGGAAGAGGCGAAGGGAGACTGGAGGTTTGAAGTGTACCCGACTCTGGAGAGTGCACTGACAGGCTGCGACTTTGTCATTATCTCCATTCTGCCCGGCACTTTCGATGAGATGGAATCGGATGTTCATCTGCCGGAGCGCGTTGGCTGCTATCAGTCCGTTGGAGATACGGCGGGCCCGGGAGGAATCATCCGTGCGCTCCGAACCCTTCCGATGTATGTGGAGATCGCAGAGGCGATCCGGGACTTCTGCCCGGAGGCGTGGGTCATCAACTACACGAATCCGATGTCTCTTTGCGTGAAAATGCTGTACTATGTATTCCCCGGGATCAAGGCATTCGGCTGCTGCCACGAGGTATTCGGTACGCAGAAGATGCTGCAGGGAATTTATGAGAAGGAAACCGGCGACAAGGTCGATGACTGGCACAACATTCTTGTAAATGTAACCGGCATCAATCACTTTACCTGGTTTTCCAGCGCCTCCTACAAGGGAGTGGATCTCTTCCCGGTTTACCGGCACTATATTGAGAACCATTTCGAGGAAGGCTTTGAAGCTAAGGACAACGGCTGGCTGAATTCCCATTTCCTCTGCGCCCACCGGGTGAAAATGGATCTGTTCAACAAATACGGCTGGATTGCGGCAGCAGGTGACCGCCATCTTGCGGAATTCATGCCCGGGGATACCTACCTGAAGGATCCGGATACCGTTCATGCATGGAAGTATGATCTGACTCCGGTTTCCTGGAGAAAGGAAGAGCTGAAGGAGAGACTGGAGCGTGCACAAAGGCTCGAGGAAGGCAAGGAGGAGATTAAGCTCGAGGCGACCGGTGAGGAGGGAACTCTTCTCATCAAGGCACTCTGCGGTCTGACACGTGTGGTGGCCAATGTGAACATTCCGAACACGGCGCTTCAGATCCCGAATCTTCCTGCGGATGCGGTCGTGGAGACGAATGCGGTCTTTGAAAGGGATCACATTCATCCCATTGCTGCCGGACCGATCAAGCGGGATATCTATGATCTTGTGATTCCGCATGTGGAAAATCATGAGAGAACCCTGCGGGCATCCCTTACCTGCGACCGGGATCTTGTGGTGGAGGCATTCCTGCATGATCCGAACTACAGTGCCAAGTGCAAGGATCCGGAGGTAACCCGGAAGCTTGTGGATGACATGATTGCGAATACGATGAAATATCTTCCGGACGGATGGAAGAAGTAACATAAAGTAGGGAACCATTGGAAATGGAAAAGCTGCGCGTCCTGGCTTACGGCCAGGACGCGCAGCTTTTTTTTTATGATGGTGCATCAGGAGCCGGAACCTGGGCCGGGTGCAGGAGCCGAGTCATATTTCTCGAGAAAGCTGTGATGCTGTCCGTCCTTTTTGTATCCGAGCAGCTTGTCGATGCTGACGTTCTCCGTCGCATGGAAGATGTTGCTCTCAATCATCGGATTGCTTTTTTTCAGCTCGGCAATGATGCGCTTGGTTTCCATCCGCTTGTGGCCCGTGCGGGAGGAGTCCCCGCTGTCCGGCGTCACCGCACAGGTTGTGCAGGTGTCGGTGAAGTGGCAGGCACACTGGATGAAGTGCAGATGATTTTCGTCTCTCCAGGCCTTGATGTCATCCTCCCGGATGAAGTAGAGTGGGCGGATCAGCTCCATCCCGTCGAAATTAGTGCTCCGAAGCCTTGGCAGCATCGCTTCCCATTGTCCGGAATACAGCATACCCATAAAGGCTGTCTCGATCACATCATCATAGTGATGTCCGAGAGCAATCTTGTTGCAGCCAAGCTCCTTCGCCTTCTTATATAAATAGCCGCGGCGCATGCGGGCACAAAGGTAGCAGGGCGAGGACTTCATCTGATAGACGGTATCAAAGATCGTCGTCTCGAAAAAGGTCAGAGGGATCCCGAGAAGCTCGGCGTTGCTCTCAATAATATGCCGGTTTGCTTCGTTGTAGCCGGGATCCATGCACAGGAAAACAAGATCGAACCGGAACTGTCCATGCCGCTGGAACTCCTGGAAAAGCTTTGCCATGAGCATAGAATCCTTGCCGCCGGAGATGCAGACGGCAATTTTATCCCCGTTTTGAATCTGCTGATATTTGATGATGGCGCGTGCGAAGGGATTGAGCAGGTCGCGGTGAAAATGCCCCTTTTGCAGGGAGAGCTCGATTTTCTTTCGAAGCTCCGCATTCTGAGACTGCTTCGTAATCGCATGCAGGGCCCAGGCTCCGTACCCGCCGGAGAGACTCTGCGCGGGAAAACCGAGATCCTGCAGCTCCTCGGCAAGGTCTCTTGTCACAGTGCCGTACTTGCAGTACAAGACGATGCGCTTATCCATGGAAAATGGTGACAGCGTCTTCCGTGAGGCATATTCGCGGACCTGGTCCGGGGAAAATAAAACACATCCTGGGATAAAACCGTGCTCATAATCACTTTTCTCTCTCGTGTCTACGAGAAGATATTCATCAGGGCGAAGCTCGTCCAGCTCCGCGGGAGAAATTTCCAGAGGGAATTCTGTCATCGTGTCATCTCCAAATGCTTGAATGAAAGGATTGCAGCAGCTCTCATTGTACTGACTTGCTGTATTTGCGTAAAGTTATTTCCGCCGGAATCTGCGCTCTGGTCCGATGACTCCTCAGAATGGGCTGAAATTAGAAAGGCCAGGTGATCATACGGGAAAAATATTGTGCCTGCATGAGTAGTCCGGATGATCCTGAATGTGACGGATGCCTGTGTCAAGGGAGTGGCCCGCAGCAAATAGAAAAAATACTATACAAATCTTGAAATGCTTTTTGATCTATTTTTTTGCGTTCGTGCCCCTACCCTTTTTGAATGTAGTAGTGTATGATAATAGAGCATTTGATGAAACACAACATCTGGTAGAGCTTAACGGCGAAACGATCAATATTTTGTATTTTCGATCAACAGCGGTTGACGGATAAAATTGTGCGGAATTTTTAGAGAATTCAAAATCCACACGATGACCTGTACAAAAACGCCGCTTTCACGTCAGAAAATCACAGGACACAACGAAAAGGGAAGAACAGACCAGAAGACATTTCGGAAGCAAAGGGGCGGCCGGAAGGATGGAAGCTGCGTCAAAAGGAGCAATACATATGGAAGCAAATGAAAATGTATCGGTGAAAACCAATGTCATCAAGAGAAACGGGCAGGAGGTCGATTTTGATATCGCGAAGATCGTCAATGCGATCAAGAAGGCGAATGCGGAGGTAAGCGGCATCTATCAGATGAATGACTACCAGATCAATGCCGTTGCGGACAACATTGCGAAGAAGGTACAGGCTTCCCCTCATGCCGTGAACGTGGAGGATATCCAGGACATGGTGGAAACCGGCATTATGGAGATGCGCGGCTATGAGGTCGCGCAGAAGTATGTCCGCTACCGTTATAAGAGAGAGATTTCGCGCAAGTCGAATACGACAGACAATGGAATCCTTGCCCTGATCAACCAGCAGAATGAGGAGGTGAAGCAGGAGAATTCCAACAAGAATCCTGTCATCAATTCCACGCAGCGCGACTACATGGCGGGCGAGGTGTCGAAGGATCTGACGAAGCGTGTTCTTCTGCCTGAGGATATTGTGAAGGCCCACGAGGAGGGCATCATTCACTTTCATGATTCGGATTATTACGCGCAGAAGGAGCACAACTGCGATCTCATCAATCTGGAGGACATGCTGCAGAATGGAACCGTCATCAGTGAGACTCTGATCGAGAAGCCGCACAGCTTTTTTACGGCCTGCAATGTCACCACACAGATTGTGGCGCAGGTTGCATCCAATCAGTATGGCGGACAGTCGTTCACGCTTTCCCATTTGGCCCCCTTTGTAGATGTCTCCCGCAAGAAGCTGACGAAGCAGGTGATGGAGGAGCGGAAGCTCACCGGTGAGACGCTGGATCCGGAGATCATCAGCAAGATTGTAGAGACGCGTCTTGGCGAAGAGATCAAGTCCGGAATTCAGACCATTCAGTATCAGCTGATTACGCTGATGACGTGTAATGGGCAGGCTCCTTTCGTGACGATGTTCATGTATCTCGATGAGGTTCCGGAGGGACAGACGAGAGATGATCTTGCCAGAATCATTCGCGAGGTTCTGCTGCAGAGAATGCAGGGCGTCAAGAATGAAAAGGGTGTCTGGATCACACCGGCCTTCCCGAAGCTGATCTATGTCCTGGATGAGGACAACATTCATCCGGGTTCGAAATATTATTCGCTGACTGAGCTGGCGGCGAAGTGCACGGCGAAACGGATGGTTCCGGATTATATCTCCGCGAAGAAAATGAAGGAATACAAGAACGGCGATGTCTATCCCTGCATGGGATGCCGTTCGTTCCTGACACCGGACACAGAGGGGCTTGGTCCGAACGGGAAGCACAAGTATTACGGCCGCTTCAATCAGGGCGTAGTTACGATCAATCTGGTGGATGTAGCCTGCTCGTCCTACGGCGACATGGATGCGTTCTGGAAGATTTTTGATGAGAGACTGGAGCTGTGCCACCGGGCACTGCGCTGCCGCCATGAGAGACTTCTCGGAACGGTTTCGGATGTTGCTCCGATTCTGTGGCAGTACGGCGCACTGGCAAGACTGAAGAAGGGCGAGAAGATCGACCGCCTTCTGTACAATAATTATTCCACCATCAGCCTTGGCTATGCCGGCCTGTATGAGATGTGCATGCGGATGCTGGGCGTTTCGCACACGGATCCGAAGGGCAAGGAGTTCGCTCTGCAGGTCATGCAGCATCTGAACGACAAGTGCGCTGAGTGGAGAAAGGCGGAGAACATCAGCTATTCCCTTTACGGAACGCCGATGGAATCGACCACCTACAAGTTCGCGAAGTGCCTGCAGAAGCGGTTCGGTATCATCAAGGACGTGACGGATCACAACTACATCACGAACAGCTATCATGTCAATGTGCGTGAGAATATTGATGCGTTCACGAAGCTCCGCTTTGAGGCGGACTTCCAGAAGCTCTCTCCGGGCGGAGCCATCAGCTATGTGGAGGTTCCGAACATGCAGAACAACATCCCGGCGGTTCTGTCCGTGATGCAGTACATCTATGACAACATCATGTATGCGGAGCTGAACACCAAGTCTGACTACTGCGAGGTATGCGGCTATGACGGTGAAATCCGCATCGTGGAGGACGAGAACGGCAAGCTCGTCTGGGAATGCCCGAACTGTGGGAACCGCGATCAGAGCAAGATGAGCGTAGCGCGCCGTACCTGCGGCTACATCGGAACGCAGTTCTGGAACCAGGGCCGCACCCAGGAGATCAAGGACCGCGTCCTGCATCTGTCCAACAAGAGCTTCGGCACAGATGAAAAATAAAAAAAATGTTTTTTTAAAATGAACAATATAAATCCGTCGGCGGCTGGGCTGTCGGCGGATTTATCATGATGAAGAGCCGCAGACGATCTGCGGCAAGGGGGAGATTTGGAAGTGACATCGATATGTCACTTCCAAACAGCAGCATCGGTGCTGGCGCACCGGCTGCCACGTTCGGCAAAACCGCCTTCGCGGTTTTTGCCTCAGGGAGGTATAAAAATGCATGTAGGAGAAATCATGACGGCGGACTGCGCCAACGGAATCGGAATGCGGGTGACGGTCTTCGTCTCCGGATGCCGGAACCATTGCCCCGGCTGTTTCCAGCCGGAAACATGGGACTTCGATTACGGAAAGCTGTATACGCCGGAAATGGAGGATGAAATTATTCGAGAGCTGTCGCATCCTTACTATGATGGCTTGACGCTTCTTGGCGGTGATCCGATGGAGGAGAGCAATCAGGAGGGCTTACTTCCTCTCCTGCAGCGAATTCACAGAGAACTCCCGGAGAAGAACATCTGGGCATATACCGGCTATCTTTATGACCGTGACCTGGTACCCGGAGGGAAAAAGTACGTGGAAGGCATCACAGATCCGTATCTGGATCTCATTGATGTGCTGGTGGACGGACCGTTCATTGAAGCGAAGAAGCAGATCACGCTGAACTTCCGCGGATCGTCCAATCAGAGGATCATTGATTTGAAGGAAACGAGAAGGACGGGAAAGATCGTCCTGGATCCACTGAACAACTGAAATGCAATCTGTAGAACAAATGAACATGGTATTGGCAGAGAGCTCCTGTACATGGCTTCTGCCATTTTCTTTGCTTGCGCATTACTGCTCCCGTATGCTCCGTTCCAGTCACAGAAAGTTATCGGACGGTTCACAAAATATTTCGAACGAATCTGCTGAATATTCCGTCTGATTCGGATATAATGAGGGTGAGTCAAATCACGAAGGGAGGAACCATACTATGTCGATTACTGCGACGGAACTGAAAAGCAATCTCGGAAAGTATCTTCTGCTTG
>ERZ808246.1568-NODE-1568-length-16308-cov-3.711069_pt1 | contig 16308 bp, 10 predicted proteins | sample MGYA00521083_ERZ808246 | MGnify/ENA primary metagenome ERZ808246 (study PRJEB31516, sample SAMN03275577) | gut metagenome | biome: mammalia-associated habitat; material: feces | host: Papio cynocephalus | place: Kenya | collected 2012-07-07 ...
AAATACCTTAAAGAGAAAAACGCGGAAGTTAAAGTCGTTGCGGTAGAACCCGAAACGTCGCCCGTGCTTACGAAAGGCGTAGGCGGATCTCATAAAATTCAGGGTATAGGCGCGGGTTTCGTCCCCGCGACGCTCGATACGTCCGTTTACGACGAAGTTATCGACGTACCTAACGACGCGGCGTTTGCCACCGCGAAAGAACTCGGGAAAACCGAGGGCGTGCTTGTCGGCATATCGTCCGGCGCGGCGCTCTGGGCGGCGACCCGCCTTGCGGAAAGAGAAGAGAACGCCGGCAAGACCATAGCGGTTGTTCTTCCGGACGGAGGAGACAGATATTTCTCGACGCCGTTGTTTCAGGAACAATAATCATGTATAAACTCGAAACTCATTTACACGTCGCCGGGACTTCGCCGTGCGCGATGACCGACGAAAAGACCATAGCGCGGATATATAAGGATAAAGGCTATAACGGTATAGTCTATACTTCGCATTTCAATTCTTATATGCCCGTATATTTCGGACTTACCGAAAAAGAGTATAACGGGAATTTCGTCGCTCATTATCTTAACCTTAAAGAGGAGTGCGCGAAGTTCGGTATAGACGTATTTTTCGGTATGGAATATATGCCGGACTGCGTATCGTACTTTAACGATAAGTCGCCCGATAAGGCGGAATTTCTTATATACGGTGCGTCGACGGATTTCGTTGAAAGCGGAGAGGCTTTTTCGGCGTTGACGCTTTCCGTGAAAGACGTAAGCGAACTGTGCAAAAGAAACGGGTGGATATTTTCTCAGGCTCATCCGTTCCGCGCGATGATAAATTATCGTCATCCCGAACTTATAGAGGCCGCCGAGGCGTATAACGGTTGCCCGCGTTGCGACAGCCGTAATGCCGACGCCGAAAAATACGTTGCCGATAACGGGCTTATACCTATGGCGGGCAGTGATTTTCACGAACCGCAGGACGGCGGATCGGGCGTAATGCTCGAAAACGCAGTCGGGAACGAAACGGAACTCGTGCGCGAATTACGCCGCCGAAGACATACTCTTATAAAAAATTGATTTTTACCGCCTGCGGCGTCGATCGCGGGCGGTATTTTTTTGTAAAAACGTATGAATCGCTTGACGAAATTTTGCATAAAGTATAAAATAACAACAGTTATTTTATTGTAGAGGTGTATTGAGATGCCGGCGAAAACGGTTTTCGATAAAGATACGGTCGCGCAAGCGGCTTTCCGCATAGTCGAACGCGACGGGCAATCCGCTCTGAACGCGCGCAGTCTGGCAAAAGAGGCAGGTTGTTCGACGCAACCCATATATCTGCGTTACCCGGATATGTCGGCGGTAAGAAAAGAGGTGATCAAACTCGCGAGGGAGGTTTACGGCAAATATATCTCCGACGGACTTCGATTGAAAGACAGCCTCTTCGAGGGATATTTGTCGGCTTATATACGCTTTGCGCGTGAAAAACCGAAACTCTTCGGTTTGTTGTTTATGAGCGACCTCGGCGAAGACGCGGACGACGGGCTGAAAGACGCGATCGTCGGCAAAATAAGCGAAGTCGCCGGGTACGATAAGGATACGAGCGAAAAATTCTTTTTCGCCGGGTGGTTTTTCGCCCACGGCATAGCGACACAACTCGCATGCGGGTATATAAAGTGGAGCGAAGAGGAATCCGACGCGTTTCTGAAAGAAGAGTTCGCTGCGTTGAAAAAATACTACGGAGACAAGAAAAAATGACGCTTGTAAAAATAGAAGACGTTGTTAAATTTTACGGAAAAACTAAGGCTCTGAAAGGCGTAAGCGCAGAGATTAAAGAGGGCGAGACGTATGGGCTTTTAGGTCTTAACGGCGCAGGCAAAACCACTTTGATTTCTATTATATCCGGGCTGCTCAAAGCCGACGGCGGCGACGTGTACGTTGACGGTTTAAGCGTGACGAGTCGTGCGGACGACGTGAAAAAACTGATCGCCGTATCCCCGCAGGAAACCGCAGTCGCGCCGAATCTCACGGTAAAAGAAAATCTCGAATTCTTCGCCGAATTATACGGTAAGCCAAAGGATAGGGCGATTATCGCTATTGACGAATTCCGCCTTACGGAAGTCGCGGATAAGAGGGCGAAGGCGTTGTCGGGCGGGTATGCAAGGCGTTTGTCGGTTGCCGCCGCACTTATAACCGAACCGAAAGTGCTTATTCTCGACGAGCCTACCTTAGGGCTGGACGTCGTGGCAAGGCGGGAATTATGGAAGATACTCGGCGACCGCGCCGGCAGCGTAACGACGGTGCTTACCACGCATTATCTCGAAGAGATAGAGGCTTTGTGCGACCGCGTCGGCATACTTAAAGAGGGCGTGAAAATATTCGACGGAACGGTTGAAAGCCTGAAAGCGCAGACCGGCGAAAATTCGTTTGAAGACGCCTTCGTAAAAATATCCGCCGAAACGATAGAAGGTTGAAAATGAAAATGTTTGTATTTGTTAAAAGGAATCTGAAAGAGTGCGGGCGGGATCCCGTGACTTATATCTTTTGTCTGGCGTTTCCGATCGTGATGCTGGCGTTGTTCGCGGCGATAAACGCGAGTATACCCGTTAAGCAGACGACTTTTGAATATACTTCGCTGATTCCGGGCGTAATCGTGTTCGGGTTTTCGTTCGTGTCGCTTAATTTAAGCCTGCTCGTCTCTAAAGACCGTAAGTCGGCTTTTCTCAGACGTCTTTACGCATCGCCGTTAAAACCTGCCGATTTCGTTTTCGGTTATGCCGCGATAGGTGTGATCGTCGGAATTCTGCAATCGGTTATGTGCGTCTTTTCGGGCTATATATTGTCGCTTATAACCGGCGACGGTTACTTCGCGTTCGGTGCGGCGTGTCTGCTTATATTGTCTCAACTGCCGGAACTTTTCGTGTGCGTCTTCGTCGGTATTTTTGCCGGAGCCGTACTGTCCGAAAAGTCCGCGCCTGCGATCACGTCGGCGTTCGTATCGGCAAGCGGAATACTCGGCGGAGCATGGATGCCGCTGGATATTATGGGAGGGTTTGAAAAGTTCTGCGGATTTATGCCGTTTTATCCGTCGGTAAAAATCGGAAGAGCGATAACGGGTGCGTTACATTCGGTTTCCGATTATGCGACGAATTATCGCGCGGCGTATGCGTTCGACACGACGACGTGTCTCGGATTTTTAACCGTTTTTCTTTATGCCGTTGTTTTCGCGGTGTTTTCATTCTTTTCTTTCTTCAAACGCAAATAATACGCTTGACTAAAACGAAGAAAAAGGGTATAATTCATTCTTCGGAAAAGCCGCTTTTTACAGTGGCGCGCCAAGGAGGTATCTGTATGACGAATACTGTTAAATACGACGTTGTGATAGTCGGGGCGGGCCCCGGCGGAATATACGCCGCTTACGAACTCAGCGGCAAAAACCTTAAAATAGCCGTGTTCGAGGCAGGGCATCCGCTCAGCAAGAGGAAATGCCCCATCGACGGCAAAAAGGTTAAATCCTGCATAAACTGCAAGACCTGTTCGATAATGTCGGGTTTCGGCGGGGCGGGCGCGTTTTCCGACGGTAAGTATAACATCACGAACGACTTCGGCGGCAGTCTGCACGAACATATCGGCAAGCAGGCGGCTATCGAACTCATGAAATACGTCGACGATATAAATATGCGTTACGGCGGTCAGGGTACGAAGATGTATTCCACCGCGGGTACCAAATTCAGCAAGATATGTCTGCAGAACAAACTCAATCTTCTCAACGCGCAGGTGCGTCACCTCGGTACGGATAAAAACTACGTCGTTCTGGAGAATCTGTACGACGAACTCAAAGATAAAGTCGATTTCTATTTCGATACGCCTGTTTCGGGCATAGAAAAAGTTGACGGCGGTTTCAGAATCGCCGCCAAAGGCGAAGAGTATTTCTGCGAGAAGTGCATAGTTTCGGTCGGGAGGAGCGGCAGCAAGTGGATGGAAAGCGTCTGCAAGAGCCTTGACATACCTACCATGTCCAATCGTGTGGATATAGGCGTAAGAGTTGAACTCGACGCCGAAATTTTCGAGCATCTTACCGACGAACTGTACGAAAGTAAAATCGTATATCGTACCGAAAAGTTTGAAGACAAGGTAAGAACATTCTGTATGAACCCGCACGGTATAGTCGTAAACGAGAATACCAACGGCATTGTCACCGTGAACGGACACAGTTTCGAGGGCGACGACAAGAAGACCGGCAATACGAACTTCGCGTTACTCGTTTCAAAGCATTTTTCCGAACCTTTCAAAGACAGTAACGGCTACGGCGAGAGTATCGCAAGACTTTCCAACATGCTCGGCGGCGGCGTTATCGTTCAGCGTTTCGGCGACCTTGTAAGGGGCAGAAGAAGTACCGAAAAGCGTATAGAAGAAGGTCTTGTCGTTCCCACGTTGTCGGCGACGCCCGGAGATCTGAGCCTTGTATTGCCCAAGCGTATTCTCGACGGTATTATCGAAATGATTTACGCGCTCGACAAAGTTGCGCCCGGTACCGCCAACGACGACACGCTTTTGTACGGCGTCGAAGTCAAGTTCTACAATATGGAAGTCGACATCGACGAAAATCTCGAAAGCAAACATAAGGGATTGTATATAATCGGAGACGGTAGCGGCGTAACGCATTCGCTTTCGCACGCGTCGGCAAGCGGCGTTTATGTGGCAAGGAAAATTTTAGGAGAGTAATTTACGGTCGTCTCGGGCGGCTTTGCGGGGGCGAGGTTATCGTCCCCGTTTTTATAATCATGAGAAAGATTGTACAGTGCCTTCAAAGCAGCAACGTAAACGTCACCGTATACGACACCGTAAAGGCGATTAAAAAGGCGGGCTTTGACGGGGCGTTTGCTCAGTGGTATAAACGCGGCGCGGGCGGTGTGACCGTAGGCGGCAGAGAGCAGGTCGGGCTGATCCGCGACGAAGGGCTTTTCGTGCCGTTCGTTCATCTCGGGTACGATCACATAAACGACCTGTGGCTTGACGGAAAACCCGGCGACGATATGATCGACGACTATATCGCCGATCTCGACGAAGTCGAAAAGGTCGGCGTCGATACGGTCATACTTCATCTCACCAGCAAACAGAATCCGCCCGCGCCGAACGAACTCGGCGTAAACCGCCTTATGCGCCTGTTTTCGGCGGCGAAAGAACGCGGTATTTCGGTCGCTCTCGAAAACAACAAAGTGCCGGGGTATTTCGAGTATGTGTTTCGGATGACGGGGGATAGCGCAAAGGTTTGCCTTGACGTCGGGCATTGGCATGCGCATTTTAAGGATCGTTTCGACCGCAAACTGCTCGACGGCAGGATCGTCGCAGTTCATCTTCACGATAATTTCGGCGAAGAGGACGAACATCTGTTGCCTTACGACGGAAACGTCCCGTGGGAGTTCTATGCCGAAAATATTTCGGCATGCGGGTATGGCGGCGATATTACGCTGGAAAGCAGATATTACGGGAAATACACCGTAGAATCGCTTGACGAATTCTACCGCAAGGCTTTTGCAAAAGCGTGTAAATTACGCGAAATCTTCGATAAATACTGAAATTTTGAAACTCTACCGCCCGTTTACGAGCGGTTTTTTTATGCTTGGGCTTATGTTTGCCGCTTTTATCCGTCGGCTTTTTCACGCAGATTTTATCGGAAGCGGTCGATTCTCGCTTTCTATCGTCGATAGACAGCCGATTTACCCGCTCTCGAATTAGTAGAGTTGTCTAAAATCGGTGGATAACGGCTCTTCAAACTTTATAGCCTGATTATGAAACTCTATATATAATAATGATTGTCATCGGGCTTGTTTCGGCGTATAATTTAATCGTAAATTCGGCAAAAGCCGATCAAAACGGAAAATTACGGGAAACCGCCGATTGCGGACGAAAAAACCTGAGAGAATTAAAATGAAATTTTTAACGAGATTCTTCACACACTGGACGAAGAAAAAAGTAATAATATGCGCGTTGACCGCGCTCGTTATGGCGGGCGCGAGTTTCGGCGCGACGAAACTATTCGGTAAGAGCGGAATAGAACAGATTTCCGCGCCGAGCGATACCGCAAGTACGAAGATCGCGCGCCCGATCGGCGAAACCGTCGAAGGGCATAAGAACGACGCGAATTTTAATCTGTACGTCGCGCAACAGGTACTTTCGGACTTCGGAAGTTTCGAGGCGGTTTCAAACGGTACGACGCATACCGTCGTCGAACAGGCGATATACGCCCGTCGCGCCGTAAGCGGCGAATCGTTTTATAAAGAATCGATAAGTTACAGCGCGTTCGCAAAGCCCGCCGACAGGCGTTTCGCAACGGGCGATATTTACCTTTATCGCAGCGGCGTATCCGATAAGTCGGGCAACACGGCAGACTGGAACGCATCGCCTAAGGCTCTTACCAAAAGCGGATTCGACGACAGATACGGTTCGGTGTGCCTCGGACTCAGCCCGTACATACTCCGCGACGAAACCATAAAAGACAGTCGGTTTGTCGAACATCATGCGGACACCGGACTTTACGAATTTGAATACGACCTCGTAACCGACGTTACTTCGGGAAATTACGCGACCTATTTCATGCTCAAAGAGATGAAGACGAATTCCGGAGCGGCTAACTATTCCGAAATTCATCGCGTTACGCTCAACGTGTTTATGGATAAGGATTGGGTCGTCGATAAAATCGTCAGCAACAGCGCGTATAAAGTTCCGTTATTCGGCGGTCAGGAATGTACCGAAGACATGGTCGAAACTTTCGGCAACTTCGGCGCGTATAAAACCGTGAGCGACCTGCCCGAATACGATTATTTCAAAGATTATTTCGATATGACCCCCGCCGAAGACGTTACGGAAGAAAAAACCGCGGTCAACGTCCTCAGCGATATGTTCGGTAAGTATATGGGCGATAATGCGCTCAACGCGAGACTTGCCGCAGACGTAAACGGCGCGAAAGTCAACGCCGATATAACCGCCAGAATAGATATACAGAATCCCGAAAATTTATCGCTCGCGGCTAAGGTCGGCGATAAACTCTTCATATCGTATAACGACGGAACGGTAAGTCTTTCTTACGACGAACTCAAAGTAAAACTTTCCGTAACCGACCTTAAAAAATTGTTCGGCGGCAATAGCGGCAACGCTGCGGAAAGCGACGGCGAAGACGGTGACGACCTTGCGGGCAGCATAATGTCGGCGATGACGCTTACCGAAAGCGACGGCGCGTGTGAAATTTCCATACCGATAAATCTCGGCGACACCGCCGTCAACATTAAAATATACGGCACGGCTAACGAAAACGGATATGATTTCGCCGGGGCAGACGCATCTGTCGGCGATATTCTTACCGCAAAAGTTACGCTTACCGAAACCGAACTGCCTTTGCCGACCGATCTTTCCGGTTACGCGGATATATTGCCCGAAATAGAAAAACTCGTCGCCGACGGCGGAGTGTCTCTTAAAGTAAATACGGGACTTAACTTCGGCGGGGCGGATCTCGTCGCATATGTAAAAGCGGACTTTAACGAAAAACTCGCAACGATCAATATTCCCGACTTTTTCGGTGAAACCGTCGCGCTTGCGGCAGACAAAGACAATATAAAACTTACTTACGGATCTCTGAACGCGATTTTGCCGCTCGGCAGAATAGGCGATCTCGTCGACATCGTAAAGGCGAGTTTCGGTGACGAACTCGCCGATCTGACGGCAAAGTTGCCGGATATAAAAGATATAGATTTCGCGTCCGTTGTCGCCGAAATCGCGGCGTCCGAAATAAAGAAGACAGAAAACGGCTATCGTTTCGATATAAACCTCGGCGAAGACGGCAAGGATTTTGTCGTCTGTATAGGCGTTGACGGCGGAATAAAGTCGCTCGGCATAAGTTACGGCGACGTTAATGCCGTAATCGAGGGTGCGGGCGATTACGAATTCGTATCTCCGGACGAAGAAAACGCCGTCGATCTCGTGCGGATTGCCGAAAGAGCGATGTCGGCAATCGTTCCGTTTATCAAAAACGACGGCGGCTATGCCGTAAACGTGAACGGACTTAAAGTCGCTTTCGGCGACAACGCATATACGGTAAACGGAAACGTCATGATCGACAAAGACCTCAACGTGTCCGCGAACGCCGTGCTTGCGCTCAACGGAAACGCGGTGATGACAGCCGATATTGTCGTGTACGGCAAGACGCTTTACGCAGAGGTAAACGGATATAAATTCGCAGTGAATCTCGCGAAAGAGAGCGGGGAAAACGAAGAGAAATCGTTCGACCTGTCGGCGTTGAAGGGATATAACGATTACCTCGACGAAGTCGTCGGAGTCATTGAGAATATAGTAAAAACCGATTTCAAGTCGGTCGCATACGGCAAACTCATAAAGAAATTCGCCTATGACGATCAAGGCGGAGTTATAACGCTTACCGTCGACGGCGGGGTATTCGGACTCGGCGACGTAACGCTTGCCGCGGGTATCGCGGACGATAAAATATCCGTAACGCTTGCCGAAACCGCGATAAGCGAACACATAACGCTTGCAGTAGAAAACGCCGAAGTGAAGACGAACGTTGCGGCGATCGCCGAACCCGACGCGAAAGATTACGTTACGAACTTTGCGGTTAAAATCGGCGACGACATAACCGCATACGTTAAACTCGATTTACTCGGCGGCAGATACGACGTAAAAGCGCAAATCGGCAGTTATATCGTAAATGCGCAGATTGTCGGCGATGAAATTTTCGTAAAATACCGCGATCTGGTCGTCAAAGCGGAAATCGGCGATGCCGACGAAATAATCGCGTTCGTAAATGACCTCTTCGGCGATAAAATCGATCTGAGCAAAACTCTCGATAAACTTAAAACGATAACCTGCGGGCTGAAAGTGTCCGCTGATGCCGACGGATTGATCGTTACGGCAGACAAGGCGAAAATAACGCTTGCCGGGGCGACTTTGACGGTCGACTTATCCGCATACGCCATAAAAGGCGTCGATAAAATAAGTATATGCGTCGGCAACGACGAAACCGAATTTGAAGAAGACTATTCGTCCGCGGCGTTTGAACTTAAAGACGTTCTGCCCGCGCTCGATCCGTTAGCCGCATTTTTGAACGGCAGAAATACGCTGGTCGTAGATGCGACGATTTCGGGTATGGAAATTTCGGCTGTCGCGGGGCTTGTTACCGACGGCGAAAATAAGTATCTCGCGGTTAAAATCGACGATTTGTTCGGCGCGACGCTCGATGCAAAAATAACCGAAGATACGGCGTACGTCGCTTATGGTGCGATAACCGTAAAAGTCGCGTTTGCCGATATAGGCGATCTCGTTTCAAAGATAAAGAGTTTCGTCAACGAAATCGGCACGGCGAAGTCTGAAACTTCGACTGGAATAACTTCCGTCACAGCGGAAGAGATTATAAACGCCGTCGTTGATTCTCTCAAAAAGACGAATAAAGACGGCGGATACGAGATAAACGCGGCATATAACGATTACGCCATTTCGCTTGTTTTCGGTAAAAACGAACTCTCTTCGGTAAAAATAACCGCTGGCGAAAAACTTTCGGCTGACGTTTCGTTCGGCGGAACGGTTGCGTTTGTCGCTCCCGACGAAAAGAACGCCGTCGATATTGCGGAACTTACTGATAAAATTCTGCCGACGGCAGGCAAACTGCTTAAAGCCGACGGTTACGGCATATCCGTAAACGGACTAAAACTTACTTTGGGCGACAATACATATACGGTAAACGCAGACGTCACGACGGATAAAAACCTGAACGTGTCCGCTAAAGCCGAACTTACGCTTAACGGTAAAGCATTTATAAAAGCTGATGCGGTTATATTCGGCAAGACGCTTTACGCTGAAGTAAACGGATATAAATTCGCAGTAAATCTCGCGAAAGAGAGCGGGGAAAACGAAGAGAAATCGTTCGACCTGTCGGCGTTGAAGGGATATAACGATTACCTCGACGAAGTCGTCGGAGTCATTGAGAATATAGTAAAAACCGATTTCAAGTCGGTCGCATACGGCAAACTCATAAAGAAATTCGCCTATGACGATCAAGGCGGAGTTATAACGCTTACCGTCGACGGCGGGGTATTCGGACTCGGCGACGTAACGCTTGCCGCGGGTATCGCGGACGATAAAATATCCGTAACGCTTGCCGAAACCGCGATAAGCGAACACATAACGCTTGCAGTAGAAAACGCCGAAGTGAAGACGAACGTTGCGGCGATCGCCGAACCCGACGCGAAAGATTACGTTACGAACTTTGCGGTTAAAATCGATGACGGCAACGTCGTTTACGCGAAACTCGATTTGATCGGCGGCGTGTTCTCGTTCGACCTTGCAAGCGATTACGATGGCGTCAGAAGTCATCTGTATGTAGAATACGTTGCGGACGAGAGAACCTTATACATAAAATGCGGCGACACTTACGTCAAATGTCCGATAGACAGAATAAAGAACATTACCGACGCGCTTACCGATCTGGCTCATCCCGAAAGGAAATCGGGCAGGTCGGATGACGAAACCGAAACCGTCGACGTTCAGAAATCTTTCGCGATTATATCCGTCGTACGCGAAATCGTCAAAAACCTCGGCATAACCGTCGATGACGACGGCGCGAACGTTACGACTTCCGTCGGAGACAGCATTAAAAACCTGCTGAACATAGGCATATCCGTTGACGTTGACGAAAATTACAATACGACTTTAAGTCTTAAAGTATCCGAACTCGGCGATAAAACGCTTACTGTTTCGGTTAAAGAAAACCCGAACGATTACGCCGACTTCTCGCAGGCGAAAGACGAAACCGTCGATCTTGCCGATGTCTTCGACGATTACTATCCGACGCTCGTTAAACTCGCCGACGTTTCGGCGGGAGTAAAGACATGGACTTTCGGCGTCGACGAACTCAACGTAAGGGTCAAAGGCAAAGATTACGTCATCGGCAAAACGAGTTTCACGCTGAAATATTCCGCAGACGAAACGATAATCGACGTACCCGCGCTTACGATAAACGATAAGACGCTGGCACTCAAAGCGGCGTATAAAAAAGAATATAACGATGACGGTTCGCTTAACGAAACCGCGACGCGCGTTTATCTGACGTTCAACGACATGACGAACGCATCAAGCGAACTTAAATTCAGCGTTTCCAAAGCCGTTCTCGATAAAATCATAAGTGAAGATTTAAGCGAACTTATGAACGCCGTTCCGCAACTCAAAGCGTTGCTGTTCTCCGAAAAACTCGGACTTTCCAATCTCGTGAACCTCTCGACGCTGGTAAGTAAAACGACGTACGATAAATCTGCGGATAAGACGCTTAGCGTGACGATAAACGGCGACGCGCTCGTCAAAGGGTTAGGCGAACTTACGCTCCGCGTATCCGAACCCGCGACCGGCTCGGTCAGACTTAACGTTACGGCGGCAGGCGACGCCAACGCCGCAGAAAAAGACGTAGTGGTAAACGGTATAACGCTGTCGGTTTCCGCCGACGACGCCGCGAAAGAATTGTTGTACGACGTAAGCGGACACACCGACCTTGACAGTCTGCAGACGCTGTTGCACTCTTTCGTAAAAACCGCCGACCGCACGAGTTTCAGGCTTGTCGGAACGATACCCGTAAAATTGTCGGGCATAGTCGGTGCGGATGTTCAGATCGGCGTCGACGTCAAAGTCGACATCGAAAGAAAGAAAGGGCAGTCCGACGTCGTATACGTTGCCGCAAAACTCATAAGAAACGATCTTAGTTTCCTTGCCCGCGCCGCGTTCAAAGACATGGGCGGCGAAAGTTATCTGTTCTACGATAACGTAAGCAATAACGTAACGATTATGCGCAATTCTTACTACTGCAAGAAGTGCAAGACGTATAAATGTGCGATAGCATGGCATAATTCCTGGGTTAAAGATACCGACCGCATCGGTAATTGCAGTTATAACGCCACCGTTTCCGCCGAGCAGTTCAAAACCGGTATGGTCGATTATATGATGGAAATGCTCAACATGATCGACAGTATCAGAAACGCGATAACGGGCGCGACGAGTTCAAAGCAATTCGGTATAGACGACGTTCTTACGGGGTACTCTTACGGAGATTCTACTTTCGCGCTGAAGATAGCGTTAAACCCGATAGACGACGTTCTCGGCGATGCCAATATCTATATAAAACATGACGAAAACGATGAACTCGTTTCGCTTACGGGCGACGTCAGACTGCTCGATATAACGGGCGTGAAGTGCACGGGCGAATTTACGATAAACCTCGTCGACGCCGTGTCGGGCGACGCAAAAGACTGCGTGACGAACAAAACGCTATATTAACAAAATTTATTCGCCCTCCCTGAAATGACGGTCAAATGCCATTTCAGGGAGGGCGAGATATTACAAATATTTTCGGACACAACAAAAAAGCCCCTTGCAGGGCTTTTGCTTTGTATTTTTTAACCGACCATGTTTACGATTATCGGCGAAACGGTTTTATTCTTTTCAAATTCTTCCGCCATACGCTCGAAATTCTTTTCGATGTCTTTCGTGTCGGTTACGGGTACGGAATACCCGGATAAATTTACGGCTTTGTTCGCAAGCATGTTTATCGCGCTTTCGCTGTTGCCGTATCCCGTCTTGACCGAGAATAGGTTGAGCCTCTTTTCGAGCGCGTCCTGAAACGACAGTTCTACGTCGGGGAAAGAAAATCCGACGAACGCAACCGAGGCTGTCGGGGCGGCAAGTCTGAACGCAAGGTCGAAACTTTCGCCCGATCTTGCAATCAGTATGACTTTGGGTGCCATTCTGCCGCCTGTTATGTCCGAGACTTCTTTTTCGGCGTTGTTTGTCGAATTTACGGTGTAGTATACGCCGGCATCCGCGGCGAGGTTAAGTTTCTCGTCGGACGAATCGAGCAGGATTGGTACGCCCTGAAAGTATATGATGAGTTGTGCGATGATCGAACCGAGCAACGTTCCGCCTATTACGGCGACATGCTGCCCCTTTTCTATTTTAAGTTCGTCTATCGCAGACAACGCGAGTTTGATCAGTTCTATATATATTGCGTCTTCGTCGCGGATACTCTGCGGCAGAACGTAAACGTCCGACGCGGGTACGACGGCGAAATCTTTCAGAAAACCGTCTCTCGTCTTGCCGGCAACCGAAAATTCGTAACAGAATTCGGGACGGGAGTTGACGCAATGCGGGCATTTGCCGCAATTTCTGACGGACGAAACGTATACCCTCGTACCCTTTTCAAATTCGGGCGATTCGGCAGGAAGTTCGTTTATCACGCCTATCGCCGCGGTGCACGGGATTATCGGGTATTTTACCTTTTTGTCTTCGCCGAGATAAGTCACGGCGTCTTCGCTCGTCAAAAGCGTTTTGGTAATACGCAGTTTGACGCTGTCCATATCGGTCAGCGATTCTGTGCGGTCGACCTTTTCGATTTGTCTTATGTTTGAAATTTGCCAAGCCTGCATAATTACCTCGTCGAAGAATTTTCAACGAAACTCTTCACGATATATTATATACTACTTTTTTGAATTTAGCAAGTAAATGCGTCGTTGTTAAAATTTTAGCCTAAAATTAAAATTCGCGAGATTTTACCCTCAAACGATTGACACGGCAAAATAAATGTTATATAATAGGTAAGCATTTAATGGCGGGCGGGCATGTTTGTCGCGCATGTAGCCATAATCCAGACTGTGAGGTGAGAGTATGAAAGCGGATATACATCCTTCTTATAAGATCGTTACCGTTACCTGCGCTTGCGGCGAGACTTTCCAGACCGGCACCACCAAGAACGTTGACGTATTAAAGGTAGACATTTGCAGCAAATGCCATCCGTTCTTTACCGGTAAGCAGAAACTTGTCGATACCGGCGGGCGCGTTGACAAATTCAAGAAAAGATATAATATCTGAACTTAACGGCTTGCGGGTTTTCCGCATAGTCGCGATTACGCTCGGGGCCGCGCGGCTCGGGGCGTAATTTTTTTATAATCGCAGCATAAAGGGCGTTTTCAAAAAACCGTTTACGGCGGGACGAAACGCCGCGGCTGTATCGTATCGAATATGAGTAAAGGTAAACGCAAAGAAAAATCTCGCAAGACGAGTATAGGCGGTCAGGCTGTTTTAGAGGGCGTAATGATGAGGGGTAAAACCTCGATCGCGACCGCGGTAAGAGACCCCGACGGCGACATCCGCATAGAGGCGGAAAGGCTTAAACAGTCAAAGTCGTCGAAAATTCTTTCCAAAATCCCATTCGTAAGGGGGGCGATAAGTTTCTTTTCGTCGCTCGTTACGGGCACAAAGATACTGATGCGTTCCGCCGAAGTGTACGGCGAGGGCGACGAAGAGCCTTCCGGGTTTGAAAAATGGCTGTCGAAGACTTTCAAAATCGATATAATGAACGTCGTTCTGTTTTTCGGTGTGGCGTTGGGACTTATTTTTTCGATAGGTCTGTTTTTCGTTGTACCCGATTTGTTAGGCAGAGTTTTCGACAGGTTCGTACCCGCGTCGGCGTACAAAGATTTATGGCGCAATCTTTTCGAGGGGGCGCTCAGAATTCTTATTTTCGTGGCGTATATATTGCTGACGTCGCTTATGAAGGATATACGGCGCACTTATATGTATCACGGGGCGGAACATAAGACCATAACGTGTTACGAAAAAGGGCTCGATTTAACCGTCGACAACGTCCGCGCGTGCAGACGCGTTCACGATCGTTGCGGCACCACGTTTATGTTTATCGTAATGGTAATAAGCATACTGGTGTTTTCTTTGTTCGGGTATTTCGTTCCTCAGGTCAGAAACGGAGCGTTGAAACTTTTGTGCAAACTGGCATTGTTGCCGGTGGTGGCGGGTATATCGTACGAAGTTTTGCGACTGCTTGCAAAGACAGACAGTCCGCTCGTTTATCCGCTCAAAGCGCCCGGGCTTTTACTTCAGCGCATTACCACCCGCGAACCCGACGACGGAATGATCGAAGTCGCGATCACGGCTTTTAATAAGGTACTCAGAATGGACGAAGACGCAAGCGAACCCGAATGTAAATTCGTCTGCCCCGAAAAGGTCGTCGACCTTGTAAATCGTATAAAAAACGATTTCAGGGCGGCGGGTATAGAAGACGATGCCGACGCCGAATGGCTGGTTTCCTGCGTTACGGATATAAAACGCAGCGAACTTACCGACGGCAAAAAGACGGTCTCGGCTAAGAATATCGACAGGATAAATGCTCTGACGAAAGAGCGCGAAAGCGGCAGACCGCTGTGGTACGTTCTCGGCGATTGCGATTTTTACGGGTATTCGTTCAAAGTCGACGAAAGAGCCTTGATACCTCGCCCCGAGACCGAAGAACTCGTCGAAAAAGCCGTAGAACTTATCGATAAAGACGACGAAGTATTAGACCTCTGCACGGGCAGCGGTTGCATTGCGATAGCCGTAAAATTAAAGACGGGCGCAAGCGTAACCGCAAGCGACGTGTCCGAAGACGCTCTGTCGCTCGCAAAAGAAAACGCAACCGTTCTAGGTGCGGACGTAAATTTCGTCAGGAGCGATTTGTTTGACGGTTTAAGCGGTAAATTCAGCGTTATACTGACGAACCCCCCGTATATAAAAAGCGAGGATATAGAGCGATTACAGACAGAGGTAAAGAACTATGAACCGCGCGTCGCGCTCGACGGCGGAGAAGACGGACTCGATTTTTACCGCAGAATAGCCGACGGCGCGAAAGATAGGCTGTTCGACGGCGGCGTGATACTTGCCGAGATCGGCGAGGCTCAGGGGCAGGCTGTCAGAGACATATTCGTCAACGGCGGTTACGCCGTCGAAGTGTATAAGGATATTTCGGGTAACGACCGAATCGTCAAGGCGGTGAAATTATGATAGAAAAACTCGAAAAGATACTTGCTCGTTACGACGAACTCGGCAATGCGCTTGCCGACCCCGCGACGCTTTCCGATATGGAAAAGTGGAAGAAATTCGCAAAAGAGAGGTCGGACATAGAAGAGGCGGCGACGGTCTATCGCGAGTATAAAAAGACCGATGACGATATGCATGCCGCCGAAGAAACTTTGCGCGGCGAGACCGATGCTGATATGAAGGCTATGCTTGAAGAGGAGTATTATGCCTGCAAGAAAAAACTCTCCGGTCTTACCGAGCAACTTAAAATACTGTTGTTGCCTAAAGACCCCGACGACGACAAAAACGTCATTATGGAAATCCGTGCCGGCGCAGGCGGGGAAGAGGCGGCGTTGTTTGCTTACGAACTCTATCGCATGTACCTTAAATTCGCCGAAAAAAACCGCTGGAAGACCGAACTTATCGACGGTAACGA
>ERZ808246.1569-NODE-1569-length-16300-cov-7.349646_pt1 | contig 16300 bp, 14 predicted proteins | sample MGYA00521083_ERZ808246 | MGnify/ENA primary metagenome ERZ808246 (study PRJEB31516, sample SAMN03275577) | gut metagenome | biome: mammalia-associated habitat; material: feces | host: Papio cynocephalus | place: Kenya | collected 2012-07-07 ...
CGCCGATGGTACTGCACCACCATGTGGGAGAGTAGGTCGTCGCCACGCTTCGAGACACCCGACTGAATAATCAGAAGGGTGTCTTTTTTTTATTTGCATAATTCATTTATGGCGTTTAACTTTGCGTCCTTTACTGAGATAGATGAACTATTTGAAACGAACAATCTGTTGTGTGTTATCCGCTTTTATATGCGTGTTTCTCAATGCGCAGACGCAGGTGGCTGATTCTGTGATGTTCAGATTTCACTTCCGGCAGGGTAAGTCTCAACTTGATTTGGCTTATAGGGATAATCGTCATCAGTTGGATGTGCTCGCTGACACCCTGCGTGGAATCATCTCAGATTCAGGACGTGAAATCCTTTCGATTAACATAGAAGGCAGTGCCTCTCCGGAGGGAACCGATGCGATTAATGCAAGTCTCGCGCTCAATAGGGCACGTGTTCTCCGTTCCTTACTGCTTAGGTCAGTGGGGGGGGTATAAACAACGAACTGTTTAAGGCATACTCACTTGGCGTTGATTGGATTCGCCTTGCAGCCTTGATCCGGGATTCCGGTCTCCCGAATAAGGAAGTTCTTAATGACATAATCACAAAAAACCTTCATCGTCCGTCAGGGGATATTGTTGCAAAAATAAAGGACTTGGACAACGGTGCGTCATGGCGTGTCCTTAACGCCCGCATATTCCCTGAACTTCGTCAGAGTTCCGCTTCAGTCATTGTTTACGTTCGCCCGGCTCTTGAACCGGCTGTTCCCGAGAAGGAAATTGTGGTACAACATGACACCGTCACTGTATTCAACCGAGACACGCTTGTGCTGCATTCTCGTGACACTGTCTATATCCCGTCTTCGCGGGGCGTGGAAGAATCTTCGTACACTCTTGGTTGGCGCCGCAAAATGGTTGTGGCGATGCGCACCAATCTTCTTCTTCCATTGCTCAACATCGGTGTTGAAATCCCCATAGGAAATCGCTGGTCTGTTGGCTTGGATTGGTATTATCCGTGGCATTGGAGGCAGTGGCACAAGCAGACTGAAATGAAGTATTGTGCCGAGATGCTGTTTGGCGGTGTTGATGTCCGGTATTGGTTTGGCGACAGGCACTCTGCCGGAGAGGAAAATTGGCAATACCGTTTGTTCGGTCATTCCATCGGTTTGTATGGTAACGGGGGATATTACGATTTCGGCCGCGACTACAGCGGATGGCAGGGGGCGTTCTCGAATGTCGGGGTTGATTACCAATACTCGTTCCGCATCGGGAAAAAACGGGACATGCGCCTTGAGATATCTCTCGGAATAGGCTGGATTCATTCAAATGCGCAGAAATATAAGGTCTACACTGAAGGCGGGCATGCCTACCGCACGGGTGTCCGGCAGAGCGTTAACTGGTTCGGCCCGACAAAGGCTACAGTCTCCCTTGTCATTCCAATTTACAAGACTGTCAAGAAGGAGGGCGAGCGATGAGAAAACTGAGCCATATTTTGTCCTGCCTTTTCCTGGTGTGTGCGGCATCGTGCAAAAGAGTCCCTCTGTATGATGCGGATTCGAGCGTGTATCTGAATGTTCAAATCTCCACATCGACGGGAATAGTCGCTCCGGAGCCTTTAAACGGCGTTATTCCTGATGGTCTTCGCACCAAGCTCGACGGCCGTGTTCCGGAACGCCTGCAGGTGAACTTTTATGATGTTGAAACTCACAAACTTGTCACGAAGGCCTATGTCGGCCCGACAGGTGGGTTCGTCGACATTACGTCCGGGCTGTATGATGTAGTCGTCTATAACATAGACAGTGACGCGACCCGTGCCGGTGGCGTGGAGAATCTTGTCAGCGCGTATGCCTACACTGCAGAAGACGGCACTCGCGTCTTCGGGAAATATGACCATGACATAAGCTCCGTTCCGCAGGAGACATTTACCCTTATCCGTGAACCGGATCATTTTTATGTGGGGCGCAGAGAGGATGTGCTTATCCCGGAACACTCGGCTGAAGACGAGACAATAGTCATAAACATAACGGCCAACACTCTCGTTGACGCATATATACTCAGAGTGCTGAACGTGAACGGAATAGAAAATTTCGGAGCGGCCAAGGCTTATTTTACCGGTCAGGTTCGCGCACGTGAAATTTGGGATGGACGCAATATCTTGGAGCCGGCTGCCATCGCCGTAAATTGCGGTGCGGCGCGGGGACTCGGTGAAATATACTCTGTGTTCAACACTTTTGGCAAGTATCCCGGAGCTTCCGGCAGACTCTTCCTGAACATAGACGTTGCCAACTCGTCCGGAGACAAACGGGAATATGTATTCGACGTGACAGACCAATTCGATAATCCGGACAACACGAATCATGTAATCATGGTTACCGAACGGATTGACATCCCTAAGCCGGGTTCAAGTTCCGGCGGGCTTGCCCCTGATGTGGATGATTGGGATGAGACGCATAAGGACATTGATTTATAAGACAAAGACAATAACATTAATTATTTTACTGTTTTAATCTAATCAAAATGAAAAAGATTCTTTTTATCTTAAGCATTGCACTTGCAGTGTTTGCGTCATGCTCAAAGAACGTGACGGTCGAGCCGCAGCAGAAGGAGATTGCGTTCAGCGTCGCTGCAGACAAGGCAACGAGGGCTCCGCTTGAGGGAACGGCGTTCAGTGATGCGCAGAAACTTTATGTGTCGGCTTACAATTCAGTGAGCGGGAAGTACTTTGAGGGTGCCGAGTTCTCAAAGGGAACTGACACATGGAAGGCCGGAAAGTATTGGCCGGTGAACGGAGTCACGAGCTTCCTCGCTTATGCCGCAACGGATGATGTCACGGCAACATGGGGCAGTAATTATGCCGATGAGGTTTCATTCGATCTCGCGAACGGATTCTTCAAGGCCGATGCAGACGCAACCACTCCTTATACTGACCTTCTCTATGCGAACGGCGAGCAAAAGGCCGAGAAGGACTACAGCACTGTTCCTATGACATTCAAGCATTCCGGTGCATGGATAGTCTTCAATGTGAAGCTTGCCTCTGATCTCAGTGGTGCCACGGTAAATCTGGACAAGTTCCAGCTTGCTAACATATTCAAGGGCGGCAAGTTCACTGTTGACAACACTTCTTACGCGCTCAATGCCTCATGGGAATTTACCGGTGCGGCGGCGGATTATGAAGTTGAGAGTTTCGCGACAAAGAAACTTTCCACAACCGCTTACACTTTCGGCGCAATCATCCCTGAGCAGGCTCAGACTTCCATCAAGTTCCAGTACACCCTCAACGGAAGCGAAGTGGCGCCTCAGACTGTTCCATACGAGCACTTCCTTAACCGTTTCGAGAAATGGGAGATGGGCAAGAAATATGTCTATAACATCACCATCACCTTCAATGAAATTGAAATCGAGCCGAGCGTTGTCGACTGGGACAGCGTAAACGGCACTGACATCAACATCTAAACGCTGAATTATGGCTGCCGGGACCTGACCGTACCGGCAGTTGCCAATATGAAAAAGATTGTTTACATATCGTTGTCATTGCTTGCAGCTGCCGCTTGCCGTTCTCAGATGGATGAAGAGCCATTTCTGCATGCAATCACGTTCGTGTCGTCCGTTGATGCGACGAAGGTTGTCCCGGTCACCACGTCGAACATTGGAGATCTGGATGTCATGGTCATGCGTGCCGGCACGGATAATCTGTATTTTGCCGATGTCGCGGCTCGCGGAGAAAGCGGGCTGTTTGACTTTTCCGCACCGCGTTATTGGCTGCCGGGGGCCGCGTTGGATTTTTATTCCGTGGCGCAGTCGGCAAGTGTGAGCAATTTTTCGGTTTCAAACGGAGCTGTCGAGTTTGACTATGACGCGACCGTCGCTGAGTCCGATGTCGTTACGGCAGTGACCCGCGACTGCCGCTACACCAAAGACAACAGAGGGGTGGTTCCGATGCGTTTCCGCCATGCTCTTGCCCGTGTGGAGTTTGCCGTTGCCTATGAGACTGATGCTGACGGAAACAAGGTGTCGAAAATTTCTGATGGCATTTATTTCACGGAACTTGCCCTGAATGGAATGGCGACAACAGGACATTGCTCGGTGCTTGACGGCGCGGCATCCTGGACTTGCGGACAGATTCGGGACTGGACTGTGCGGGACTTCACTTCAGAGGGCGCTGAGGGCCTTTATGTCGGGCGCGACATCTTCGCCGGAGACTGCATAAACACTCAGGATCGTTCCAAGTCATTTTTTGTGATTCCCGGGCAGACCCTCCGCAAGGTCAGAATCTCGTTTGTCGAGGGGCGTCCGCAGCCCTATGAGCAGGAGATTAATGTCCCGCAGACGCTGATTGAGCCGGGTATGTGCTATGTGTTCGACTTGGCAATCAAGTCAAATTTTGTGAGTCTTACGGGAACCCGCATAACCCCGTGGATGAGCGGTGATTCACAGGAAATAACAATGCAATGAGAAAATTAGGAAATATAATCGTGCTCGCAGCTTTGACTGGAGGGGCTCTCGTTTCCTGTGAAATGGAGACGGTTCCTCTTGACACATCGGACAGTCGTGTTCTTGTGGAACCGACCGCAAGTATAGGCATTCCGCGGACACGTGCAGGCTTTTCCGGCCCGGTCGAGGGAATCTCATTTCCTCCGGGCACATCCGGCATTTTCGGTGTCACGGCATACATCGACACGCATGTGCCGACTTCCTGGGTTCCTACTTCACGGATTAACTTCGATCCTGTGAATTCCGACAGCAGGCAGGTATACCATTTTGCCGAGAACAAGTTCTATCCGCGCGAAGGGCAGCTATATTTTTATGCCTATTCGCCATTGGTGAACTGCACATATTCCGCTGGCACGGAAACTGAGCATCCGAGGCTTGTCTATGACATCACAGGGCAGGAAGATATCTTGTGGGCCAAGAATGAGTCTGGCATTGGAGCAGGCAATGCGGATGCCGCTCAGGGGCAGCCTGATTTCCTGTTCACCCATATGATGCAGAGATTCACGTTCAGTTTGCGTCGGACTGACGGCGTTACAGCAAATCCTGTGGTTTCCGAAATCCGCATATCTGGGCTCAAGACAAAGGCTGTCCTTGACATCATTGACGGAACACTGGACTTTGAGGAGAATCCGGACAAGACGGCTTTGGGGATAAAGTATGACTTCACGCTACAGAAGAGCTTCGAATCTTATCCATACGGCCTCATCATCGAAGCCGGCATCCGTGAATTTGACCTCATTGTTGTTATGGACGATATTGAATACACCAGGCATGTGACGATGTCTGACGATCATGCGGGAGAGGCCGGCTATATGCACGAACTGAAAATCACGATGGACGGAGCGGTCATCTTCCTCGATGAACCGGAGATTGTTGACTGGGATTCTTTTGAAACTGACGGCAGGATATGAGACAGACATTGAGACATACGATTCTTTGCGGACATGCGCTTATCCTGGCGGCATTTGTGGGCTTCTCCTCATGCTCCAAGGACGCAACGGTGGAGAAAGATGGGATTGTGGAGATTGAACTGATGGCACCGTCCATCAGTGTCCGGACCATGACGACGCGTTCAATGCCTGTGGAGGGAACGACTTTCCCGTGGCAGCCGAGAAATTATAATCCGCGGGCTACGGCTTATCAATATCCGATCTCTTTGTGGATTTGTGAAAAAGGGACGTATTCGCCTCACCAGAAGGGATATTGCAACAAATGTATGGTGTATATCCCGTCATCCGTTGCAGAAAATACACATTGGTGCGAGGAGGATTACAGATATGTGGTAAAGTCGCTTCCGGCTTATATGCGCAAGAGTATAGATGTCTATGCTTATTATCCGTATCAAGGGATTGGTGATCTGGAAAAATACACTCCGGAGAACATTCCGTTCACTACAGAAGACCAAAAGGACTGGATGTGGGCGGATAAAATCACGCTGAATGACATTGCACCGGACTCGCCCGACAATAGGCTGGCGTTTACATTCCATCATGCGATGACATGTCTGGAAGTCCGTCTGTCCACGCTGTACGATGGCGAAATAACGCTCAATCATATCACACTTTCCGATGCAAAGGAGAAGCTTGTCGGAAGCGGGACAATGGACATCCGCAATGGAGCCTTGGCATATACTGCCGACAGGGCGGAACTTACAATCAAAGCGGACAATTTCGAAAACGATGAGTTCAACATATACCAGAACCTCTTGCCGACGAAAGGTGAAGGCTCAAGAAGCTACTGCTTCCTTATGCCGCAGAAAGACTTTGATGCAGGAGAACTCACGATGACTTTCTTCTTCGATGCGGATGAGAAACCTTGCCGCGTCTCCTTTGTCGTTCCGAACAGTTTCAAGGATGCCGCTACAGGCGTGGAGACGGATGTTGCGGTACTCGAAACAGGTAAAAGGTACATCATGAATCTTGTGATTGACAATGGACTGAAGATTACTCCCGTGAAATTTTCGAAAGAAGACTGGACTACTGTTGATGTTGATTTGAAGTTATAGCGATGAATAGACTCTTTACATATATGTTTGTGGCTGTGTTCGCTCTGCTTTGCGGTTCGTGTTCCGATTTCGTGACGCCGGAACAGAGCGACGGGACCGTGACCTTTTCCAGCAGAGTCAAGATGTGGTCATCTGATGGTGAGGGTACCGAAGACGCTCCTGCCGGTACGACGTTCCGTGTTATGATCTGCCGGTCCGGTTCCCTTAACCAGCAGAAGAACGGCACGTATGTCTATGACCCGTCACTTGACGTGCAGTTCCTTGCCCCAGCGCGTCTTGACGATGACGGAACTTTCATCGAGGCTGATCCGGATATGGGAGCTGACGGTCTGACTAGCGTTTCTGATATTTTTCTGTTCTCACCGGGTGTTGGACTTCAGTCATGCGGAGGTCAGGATGCGATTGTGACTTGTCCGAATCAGGTCAATGCGCGAGGCAGCGATGCCGGGGGCATATATCGGGCGGTTCTGGAGGCACAGGATCTCGAGAAATACGAGGTCAGGACATTTGACGAGCCGCTCCGTGAGATGCGTTCCAGAATCAGTTTCGAGGTCAGATCCGACGAATCTCTTACGGAACAGATAGTGGTGCATGACATACAAGTATACGGAGCCGGACTCGGAACCGCGGACGAGCGGCTTCTGTATCTTCCGAACACACGGCAGTGCACGACTCCTGACGGCATTGAGAACGTCATGGATATGGGCTCGATAGATGCCGTCTCCGAGTCCGACGGCTCAATATGCTTCAAGTCGGGTTCAAAATATGTACTCTCCGCAATCTATGCTCCCAAGACTGTGGCTGCCAGAAAACTTGGAGTTGCCGAATCCAACGGCAATCTGCTTGACACTGACTACATCAAGGCTAAAATCAACCTCACTCAGGGAAATCGTACGGGAGAGACGGAGCTTATCCTGAACTCTGACGCGGCCGAGGAATTTGCGGAGTTTTTGCCGCGGCATGAATATGTGTTCAGGATTGTTGTCACTTCGACTTTTCTCAAACTGTATTTGACCGTGACGGGCCTTCGGGGAAATGATTGGCAGGAACCGGATGATAATCACGAGGTAGATTTTGATGCTAAAACCGTCTATCTGGGTGAATTTGCCATAAGAGGGTGGTCCGATGTCAAATATCCGGAGCAGGAATTTTAAATTGAAATCGGCAAAACGGGAAATATATGAAAACAAATATGAAAGTCTTGGACAGAATACACGAACTCAAGGCAGAATTAATGGTTGTGGCTGTTTGTCTTGTCGCATTCGGATGCGGGAAAGTAGAACTTGACGGCATTATGACAGAGGCGGACGGTGCCGGCAGGATGTTGTTGACGCTCAACGCGGCAAAAGAAAACGTCCCCGGCAGGACAAAATCTGTAGGTGTCGATGTGAACGAGGGAACTGATGCTGATTATTCCGTAAGGGATTTTCTGTTTTTCCAGTTTGACGAGAATGGCAATCGCCTTGTAGCTCCCCAGTATTTTGAGTATACGCAGGACAGCAGTTCCGGTCAGACAGTGCCGGTTGTGCTTCCAAAGAATGAGGGCATCGAATACACAGCCGTGGTGCTTGCCAATCTGCATACGTCTGCCGCAGTGTCCTTGTTCGCAAAGGCGACGACTCTTGAGAAATTGATGCAGGAGTATATGAGTTTTCATAGGGAAACCGATGCATACACTGCGAATCCAGATGCCGGATATGACCTCTTGATGAATGGCTATACAACGTTTACGAGCGCGACTGCGAGACTTGACGTGACTCTCTACCGCAATGTGGCAAAATTCACTGTTCGGATAGATAACCCTTCTACATCAGGGATTACTCTCAGAACGGCCCAGATAAAATCCGTGCCGACAAAAATCGACTATTTCTGTCATCTGATTGAAGATAAGTGTCCGGAAATGTTGACCACGCCATATCCTAAGCATAGTCTTTTCACGACATTCGACTATGATGTGGAATCATTTTCTGTGGCTCCTGGCGAGTCAAAGACGCTGACATATTACCTGCCGGCACACCTGATGGGAACATCTTCCGCTTCTACAGAGTCTCAGAAAAGCGTCATGGCACCGGACTATGCCACTTTCATTGAACTGTACGGAGTGAGTGCCGATGGAACGACGTTCATGCGCTACCGTTTCTATCCGGGAGAGAACCTTGTCAGTGACTATAACATAAAGCCCAACTATCATTATACGCTTCCGCTGAAGTTCACTACTATGGGAGACCCGGCCTCGGATGCCCGCATTGAGGCAGTGTCGGCAATCATTGAAGAGCCGGAGGCAAACAGCTACATCATAAACCCGCTTCTTGGCGATTTTCAGCGGCTCTACAACATTCCTGTCGCGAATAGGGTGAACACTTTCTGGCTGAACGAGGCGAATGCCGGACATATCCAGAACGCTACGGGAAAGACTATCACGGCAGAGAACGAATGGTCCGCAGAGATTATCTGGCAGACTTCCGCCGAACAGCTGATCGAATTTTATGAGTTTGACCAAACGACCCGGCAGTACACGCTGACTGCCGACGACGGACGCGTGTCTCCGGTCTACAAGGGCGGAGTGGCGCTTAGCGTGAAACCGAAGAAGGGTGCAAGAGGGAATGTGCTTGTCGGCGTCTTCCGGACGGATGCAAGCGGAGCTCGCGAGTATCTCTGGAGCTGGCATCTTTGGATTACTGACTATAACCCGGACGAATGCAGAAATCAGAACTGGGACGGACGATGGAAATACATTCTCCCTTCCGGTAAAGGAGAAGTACATCGCTACAAGGGCAGCGCCTGGGATGGAGATGATGCGAAATATCACAACAAGTGGGTGATGGACAGAAACTTGGGTGCAATGTCTGCGGACGGCGAGGATCGTTATACCATAGAGGGACTCTTCTATCAGTGGGGCAGGAAGGATCCTTACCATGACAATTATAACACTGTGTGGCCAAATACATTCAGTTACGACAAGTCCAGCGATAAGTTTGTCAGGTTCTATTATAATGACATAAATTTCGGTGAGTATCTGACATTGTCATATCTGGTGAGCCACCCGACAGAGTTTACTCGTGGCTCCGGATATTTCGCATATGGCGACACCTATAAAAAGAACTTGTGGGCAGATCCGGACTGGAACATTTCAGCACAGGGCGGCACGACAAAGAAGAGTTTCTTCGATCCTTGTCCTCCGGGATGGAAAATTCCAGAAAGTGAGCTTTGGGACTATTTCTTGGATAATTCCAGTTATTTTGTGGCTCATTCTCTTCCGGTCGGAATCGACGACGGTTTCAAATATTTCTTTGACTGGGTAGATAACGGCGAAAACTATACCATATATCCTCTTGGCACCGGTGGCGGTGGCTTTTATGGCCCTTCATCGATGTTGTGCCTTGCGACATCTTCTCCTGCCGCACCATTCCTGAGCGGAACTATTGCGACTCAGAAGCCTATGTCACGATCCATTACGATGACACGTAACGGAATGGGCATCCGCCCCGTTCAAGAGTAGTCTGTGACTTTATCAGAATTGTTCTTTGATGTTGTAGTTGTTCCTTTCTGAGCTACTGCGCGAAACCATCTCGCAGATGAAGCCGGCGAGGAACATCTGGACTCCGATGACGAGCGCGACGAGCGCAAGATAGAACAGCGGCTGGTCGGTCACCGGGCGGAATGCCTCGTGGTGAGCCTGCTGGACGAGCTTCTCGATGATGACCCAGAGGGCTATTATGCCTCCTATAAAGAAGGTGACGAGACCCGTGAACCCGAAAAAGTGCATCGGCTTCTTTCCGAAAGTGCTGAGGAACCAGAGCGAGAGCAGGTCAAGAAAGCCGTTCACGAATCTGTTCAGTCCGAACTTGCTCTTGCCGTACTTGCGCTTCTGGTGATGCACCGGTTTCTCGGTGATGCGCGTGTAGCCGGCGTTCTTCGCCAGATATGGTATATACCGGTGCATCTCCCCATAGACTTCGATGTCCTTCACCACCTCGTTTCTGTAGGCCTTCAGACCGCAGTTCATGTCATGGAGTCTGATTCCGGTAATCTTCCGCGCCGTGGCGTTGTAGAGCTTCGACGGGAGATTTTTGGTGAACTTGTTGTCCTGCCTGTGCTGCTTCCACCCGGAGACGATATCCCACCCGTCCTCTACGATCATCCTGTACATTTCGGGGATTTCTTCCGGAGAGTCCTGCAGGTCGGCATCCATTGTCACCACAACCCTTCCCTCCGCAGCCTTGAATCCGCAGTAGAGGGCGGCTGACTTTCCGTAGTTTCGTCTGAAAGATATACCTCTGATATTGCTGTCTTTCTCCGCAAGTTTCTGAACCACAGACCACGAGCCGTCTGTGCTCCCGTCGTCAATCATGATGATCTCATATTTCCAGTCCTGCTTTTCCACGACCGAATGTATCCAGTCAATGAGTTCGGGAAGAGACTCCTCCTCGTTGAAAAGCGATATGACGATGGAAAGGTCCTTTGCGTATTCTTTCATAGCCGGGATTCTCAATTGTCTGACTTGTCTACTGCTCCTCTATGTTCGAAGCGTTGTCGTCTCCGCTGTTGCGGAATCTTTCGAATGGATCAACTTCCGGGACATATCTTGACAGTATGGCTGAAAGAATCGTTCCGTAGAGGAAGCAATATATGAAATTCGAGAAGAACGTTATTGCCGGCATGTTTTCTTTGAAGCCGTCTATCACAGCGAGTGAATTGGAGTCGAGCATCGACGAGTATTGGCTCAAGGCGATGTCAAACGCCTGCTCGATGGACTCCGGGCTGATGTAGAGCATGTCGGCGAGGTTTGCTGCGGAAAAAATAAGAGCCGAAAAAAGAGACGCGAACACTCCGAGCCTCAATGTGTGCTGACGCTGTACTCCGTCGAACGAGTCGGCGAGTCTCTGCATGAAAGCCTTCATAATGTATATGCACCCGGCAAATTTTGCAATCCACAGCACCGCCGTTATAAGACTTGCAGCGACGGAAGATGAAATCATCTGCGGAAGATACTGTACGGCAAAAAGATATGCCGTGGACGCGGCTCCGAGCGCGAGTCCTGCGATTGCCGCATGATTGAGCAGGGCTCCTTTTGATATGTTGTCGTTCATAATATTGTCATTTATCCGTTTTCCGGTGTGCAAAGATAGAAAAAAATCCTTACCTTTGTCCGCTTATTTGACATAAGGTGCCGTGTTTGTAGACGGCTAAGTTGAATTCAGGCCTGCAAGTACTTCTGTTGTAATTAAGGAAGCGGGTCCTAAAATGTAAAATTATGATAAACATCACATTTCCCGACGGCAGCGTGAAGTCCTTTGAAAAAGGCGTCACCGGCTATCAGATTGCCGAGAGCATAAGCCCGAGGCTTGCATCAGAAGTTTTGGCAATGACAGTGAAGACTGCGGACGATGACACGGCCGGGAAAGGTTCGTTATATGACCTCGACCGCCCTATCAATGAGGACTGCGCGGTCACTTTCCACAAGTGGGGAGACGACGAGGCGAAGCACGTGTTCTGGCACTCCACCTCGCACCTTATGGCCCAGGCTCTTGAGGCTCTTTATCCGGGCGTGAAGTTCGGCATAGGTCCTGCAATCGAAAACGGGTTCTACTACGACGTCGATCTTCAGGGCAGACAGATTACAGAGGCCGACCTCAAGGCCATCGAGGACAAGATGATGGAGTTCGCGCGCACGAAGGAAGCCTTCGTGAGAAAGGAGGTCTCCAAGGACGACGCGCTCAAGGCCTTCGCCGAGAAGGGCGACGAGTACAAGCTGGAACTCATCGGCGAGCTTGAGGACGGGCACATCTCGTTCTACACCAACGGTGGCTTCACAGACCTATGCCGCGGGCCTCACCTGAGGGACACATCGGTGATTAAGGCAGTGAAGCTCACCTCCATCGCCGGAGCATACTGGAGAGGCGACCAGAATCGTCAGCAGCTCACCCGTATCTATGGAATCTCTTTCCCGAAGAAGTCGATGCTCGACGAGTATCTTGCCCTGATGGAAGAGGCCAAGAAACGTGACCACAGGAAGATAGGCAAGGAGATGGAACTCTTCACCTTCTCGTCAAAGGTCGGTATGGGACTCCCTCTGTGGCTGCCTAAGGGCGCCGACCTGCGCTCCCGCCTTGAGGAATTCCTGAAGAAGATTCAGAAGTCCTACGGCTACCTTCCGGTCATCACCCCGCACATCGGAAACAAGGAACTCTACGTGACCTCGGGTCACTACGCAAAATACGGCAAGGACTCGTTCCAGCCGATTCACACCCCGCAGGAGGGCGAGGAATATCTGCTCAAGCCGATGAACTGCCCTCATCACTGCGAGATTTACCGCAGCAAGCCGCGTTCCTACAAGGATCTGCCTCTGCGCTTTGCCGAGTTCGGCACAGTCTATCGCTACGAGCAGAGCGGCGAACTTCATGGACTTACCCGTGTGCGCTGCTTCACCCAGGATGACGCCCATCTTTTTGTTCGTCCGGATCAGCTTAAGGAAGAGTTCGAGAAGGTCATCGACATCATTCTCTATGTGTTCAAGACCTTGAATTTCAAGGAATACACGGCTCAGATTTCACTTCGTGACCCGAAGAATCCGTCCAAGTACATCGGCTCCGACGAGAATTGGGCAAAGGCCGAGTCCGCCATCATCGAGGCGTCTAAGGAGAAGGGGCTTCCGACCGTAGTCGAACTTGGGGAGGCCGCTTTCTACGGGCCTAAGCTCGACTTCATGGTCAAGGACGCCATCGGCAGGAAGTGGCAGCTCGGAACCATTCAGGTGGATTACAACCTTCCGGAGCGCTTCGGACTCGAATATGTCGGGGCGGACGGACAGAAGCACCGTCCGGTGATGATTCACCGCGCACCGTTCGGCTCTCTCGAACGCTTTGTGGCAGTGCTTCTTGAGCATACGGCCGGCAAGCTTCCTCTTTGGCTGACTCCGGATCAGGTGAACATCGTTCCGGTGAGCGAAAAATTCGCGGATTATGCAAAAAAAGTTTGCAGTTTGATGAATAATTCCGATATTCGCGCTTCAATAGACGACCGTAATGAGACGCTCGGCAAGAGAATCCGTGAGTCAGAACTCAAGAGGATCCCTTTCCTTGTCATCGTGGGTGAGAAGGAGGAGGCCGAGGAACTCGTTTCAGTGCGCCGTCAGGGCGGAAAAGACGAGGGTTCAATGTCAGTTGAAGACTTCATCACATTGGTAAGCAATGAGGTGAAGGCGCAACTGGCCTGACCTTATGAAATATTATTAACATTTTATTTTTAGGAGGATAATTTTATCGCAGCACCATTTAAACCAAAGCCGCGCCCGCAGGGTCCAAGACCGCAGCAGGGCCGTCCTGCTCCGAACCAGAAGAAGGACGAAGGCAGCCTGAGAATCAATGACGAGATCAGAGTACCGCAGGTGAGGCTCGTCGGGGACAACATCCCTGAGCCGGGCATCTATCCGACATCAAAGGCGCTCAAGCTCGCTGATGAACTCGAACTTGACCTGGTGGAGATAAGTGCTAAGGCGGATCCTCCGGTGTGCAAGATTATTGACTACCAGAAATATCTCTACCAGCAGAAGAAAAAGGCGAAGGAGATGAAGTCCAATGCGGCGAAGGTGGTCATAAAGGAAATCAGGTTCGGCCCGAACACGGACGAGCACGACTTCCAGTTCAAGCTCAAGCATGCGCAGGAGTTCCTGCAGGAAGGCTCGAAGGTCAAGTCTTCGGTGTTCTTCAAGGGACGCTCCATCATCTATGCGGAGCAGGGGGAGAAGCTTCTCCTTCGTTTCGCGCTGGAACTTGAGGAGTACGGGCGTGCGGAGCAGATGCCTAAGCTTGAGGGCAAGAGGATGATCATGATGATCGCGCCGATTGCAAAGAAGAAGTAGCTCTACGCGAAATCCTCCGCGCGGGGACCGGAGAGCGGTTCAGTTTTGTGAATGTCAGTTAGAGACATTATATTATTATTAACAAGTTAAATGATTTAGCTATGCCAAAAATCAAGACCAACTCCGGTTCAAAAAAGCGTTTCACGCTTACCGGAACGGGAAAAATCAAGAGGAAGCATGCTTTTAAGAGCCACATCCTCACCAAGAAGACCAAGAAGCAGAAGAGAAATCTGACTCATATCGGACTCGTTGCAGCTCCGGATCAGAAGAGAGTCAAGGCTTTATTGGGATTGTAATCATTACTTATGTTAAACTTGGTTGCAGTATAAAAGCTCCTGAAAGATTGGACACTGCCTCCATAAAAACAGTTAAATTATGCCAAGATCGGTAAACTCAGTAGCCTCAAGGGCTCGCCGCAAGAAGATTCTCAAGAGAACCCGCGGTAACTTTCTGTCAAGAAAAAATGTCTGGACGGTAGCGAAGAACACCTACGAGAAAGGTTTGACCTACGCCTATCGTGACCGCAAGAACAAGAAGCGTGAATTCCGCGCACTTTGGATTCAGCGTATCAACGCAGCCGCACGTCAGTACGGAATGACTTACTCTCAGTTTATGGGTAAGATCGCAAAGCAGAACATCGGCCTCAACCGCAAGGTTCTTGCTGACCTCGCCATGAATAATCCGAAGGCTTTCGAAGCAATCGTCAACTCTGTAAAATAGTCTGATGATATGAGCCTGAAGGAATTCTTCCACAACCGTTGGGTGAAGTTCGGTTTCTGGGCTTTGCTCTACATCCTGTGGGTGATTTGGCTCGGAAACTGGTGGTGGCTCCTCGGCCTTGCCGTCCTCTTTGACCTCTGTGTCACGAAGAAAGTCAAATGGCTTTTCTGGAAGAAAGAGTACAAGGAGGGAGAGAAACGCAATGCGGCGCTCGACTGGCTTGATGCCATCATATTCGCTGTCATTGTCGTGACGTTCATCAACATCTTCTTTTTCCAGGCTTTCAAGATTCCTTCATCCTCAATGGAAAGCACGCTGTACACCGGTGACCACCTTTTCGTGAGCAAGCTCGCATACGGTCCTCGGATGCCGCAGACCCCGCTGACCATCCCGTTCACTCATAACACCATCGGCAGCAAGGAATCCTATTCCGAACTGATACGATGCCGTTACAGGAGACTGAAAGGGTTCGGTCATGTGAAGAGAGGCGACTGTGTGGTTTTCGGTTTCCCGAACGGTGATTCTGTCCTTGTCAAGGCTCCTGCGGATGACTACTACATGCTCTGCAGAATGTATGGAAGGGACTTTGCCGTGAGAAACTACGGACCTGTGAAGGTCCGGCCTTCCGACAAGAAGGATCATTACGTCAAGAGATGCGTGGCCGTTGCCGGTGACACTCTCGAAATCAGGGACGGGGCGGTCTACGTTAACTCTGAGAGGGAAGTGACCTTGCCGGGAATGCAGAACAGCTACACTGTCACCACAAACGGACAGCGGCTCAATCCTCGCAGCCTTGAAAGGCTCGGGCTCAACAAGTCCGAACTCTGGTTTGACCAGACGCTTCCGGGCTATCCCGCGATGCCTCTCACGGAAAAGATGCTGGAGGAGCTGAAAGGCTATTCAAGCGTCGTTTCAATAGAACCGAACATCGACTCATATCCTCCGGACTATCCTGACTCGTGGAAGACCATTTTCCCGTTTTCGGAAAGCTTCGAATGGACACGGGACAATTTCGGACCGCTGTGGATTCCGCAGAAAGGCGTGACGGTCGGGCTGAACGCTGAAAACCTGCCTCTCTATGAAAGGATCATCACCTCATACGAGGGAAACGACCTTGAGGTCGGGGCTGACGGGACGATAAGGATTAACGGAGAAACGGTGACGGAATACACTTTCCGGCAGGATTATTACTTTATGATGGGAGACAACAGGCACAACTCTCTCGACTCGCGCTACTGGG
>ERZ808246.1570-NODE-1570-length-16297-cov-2.756926_pt1 | contig 16297 bp, 9 predicted proteins | sample MGYA00521083_ERZ808246 | MGnify/ENA primary metagenome ERZ808246 (study PRJEB31516, sample SAMN03275577) | gut metagenome | biome: mammalia-associated habitat; material: feces | host: Papio cynocephalus | place: Kenya | collected 2012-07-07 ...
TGCCGGGAGTAGGCTCTCCCGATGAAACGGGAGAGGTGGCACGCGTAGCGTGACGAAGAGGGGGCGACCTGCCTAAGGTTGCCACGACCCGCAAGCGGGTCTCGCAATGACAATGTATAATAACAGAGGTTGCCGCGTCGCTACGCTCCTCGCAATGACAATAATCATACAGTGCCGCACCCGCAAGCGGGGCGCGCACTGACAGAATATTATGCCTCGAAATCGTATACGCCGTAAGTCAGCGTCTTGTTTACGTTGCCCGCGGAAAATTCCGCCGTTACGCCGTAAGGCACTTCGACGTGATAAACCGTCTTGTCGCCCGATTTACGCCACGAAGATTTAATTCTGCCCCTTACGCTGTCGTAATAACAGTCTACACTGTCAAGCCCTGCGGTTACGGGTTTTATATAAACTTTATCGCAGGCGCAGGCATCGTCGGCAACGGTTATTCCGCCTAAAAACGCGTAGAAAAATGCGTCGTAACTACCGAACATCGGGTGATCGAACGAATCCATTTCGTTGGACATTTCGCTTTCCCACCTTTCCCAGACGGAAGTCGCTCCGTTCGCGACCATATATCCCCACCCCGGGAATTCGGGATTTTTAAGCATTTTAACCGCAACGTCGGCGTAACCGAATTCGCCCAGAACATAGAACAGATGTCTGTAACCGACGTTTCCGCAAGTCGAATGATAATTTCTTGCAATCACGTCTTTCGCGACGTTTTCGGCGATTGCCTTGCGGTCGCTTTCGGGCGCAATGCCGAGCGTCAACGCCATGGAATTTTCGGTCTGCGTTCCGCCGGCGTAATTCTTGGTATTTGCGTTATAATAATGCGAATTGATAGTCTTTTTAAGGTTTTCGGCTTTTTCGGCGTAATACTTTTCGTCGGCGGCATTGCCCGCAATCTTCGCAATCGAAGTCATGAACAGCAAATGCCAGTAAAGCGAAACCGTAGAGACATAAATTTTATTCGCCACCACGCCGAAACAAATCGGATATACCCAGTCGGCGTAATACGAATAATTCATTATTCCGTCGTCGGAAGACGAAAGCAGGAAGTCGACCCACTTTTTAAGGTTGGGATATTCCTTTTTCGCGGGGGCATCGTCGCCGTACAGTTTATACGACAGATACGGCATCATAAGATACGCCACACAAACCGGGTCTGCGGGTCTGCCACCCGTATAGAACGGCGCGGTATCGCCTATCTGTCCGCCCGAAAGTTGCGTGTCGGTTATATCGCCAGTAAACTTGGGGAAGAACCTCGACATATCGCAGTTATAAGCCGTCTGATAAAGTCTTGCGCCGAGGTCGTTGAGCCAGCCGAAACGCTCGTCGCGTTGCGGGCAGTCGGTCAGAATGGAATGTTCGTTATTATGCTCGGTTCTTACGGCTATTTTGTGCAGATAGTTAAGCGTTTCGTCCGAGCAACCGAAACCGCCGATTATCGGCGTATCGGTGTGAACGTGTTTCGCGACTATCTTTTTAAGTTCGACTTTTCCGCAGAAAGTCACTTCGGCATACTGGAATCCGTGATAAGTAAATCTCGGATGCCATTTTTCGGTTGATTTTCCGCTTAAAATATAGACGTCGGTGGCCTTTGCGCTGCGCAGGTTAAGACGGTTTACTTCGCCGTTGTCGTCGAGACGCTCGCCGTACTTTATCGTGACGGACGCGCCGCGTTCGCCCTCGACTTCTATCTCTGCCCAACCCGCGATATTCGCGCCGAAATCGACGATGAGTTTATCGCCCGATTTACGCGTCGAAACGGGCGCGTATTCGTCGCAAACCCTTATCGGGTTAATCGTCTGCGGTTGAAGAAGTTTTTTGTCAACAGTGGCGAAAACGGTGTACATCCAGCCGTTCTCCCATGTAGGCTCGAACTCTCTCGACGCCCAGTGCGGCGCAAATTCGTCCTCGACGCGCGCGTCGTAGACTTCGCCGTCGTAAATACTGTTTTCTCTGACCGCTCCGCCGCGCACCCACCATCCGCAACCGACCGCCGAATGAAATTCGGTTTCGCTGCCGTCGGTATAGGTGACGTTTACCTGCATAAGCATACGTTTCGCGCCGAGCCAGCCGTGCGCGACCTCTATGCCGAACACGTTATCGCCGGGCTGTAAAATCGACGAAACGTCGTAGATATTATAGTAAATGCGTTTGGTGAAATCGCTTGTCGCGGGGGAAAGAACTTCGTCGCCGACCTTTTTGCCGTTGACGAAAAATTCGTTATACCCTATACCCGCTATATACGCGGTTGCGATTTTAACGGGTTTATCGACGGAAACGCGCAATCTGTACAGCGATGATCCGCCCTGACTGTTTACGGGCAGATTTACCCAGTCGCCTTTCCATTCTTCGGGGGCGAGAGCGGTCTGAAAACAGAACTTACGCTCGTCCGAAGTTTCGCCGTCGGAGACTTTAAGCGTCGCGTAATATCTTTTCCCGCTTGCGAACGGCTTGCCGTTATAGCGGAAGAACGTATCGTTTCCGCCTTTTGCGTCAAGCATATCGTATTCGCCTTTAAGCGATTTTTCTTCGGAAGACGCCACGCCGAGCGCGAAAGCCGTCTGATTGTTGCCGTTGAATTTCCATTGAAACAGCGGCGCGGATATGACCCCGAGGGCGAACTGTTCGCCGTCGGTTTTGATTTCGGTAATTTTAATCATTGTATGCCACAACTTTATTGTTTTTTCAATCTCCGCCCGTCGCGTTTCGCGGCGCAACCTTATCGGTCGCACCCGACTTAAACGGGAAGAAAAGTAACTGCTATGCGGTAATTCACCCTGCCGGGAGATTGCCACGACCCGCAAGCGGGTCTCGCAATGACGGGTTTTCCCGCAACGGCGCGAGCGGAGATTGAATTTATTTGTCCTTATGCCTTTTTGCCTTTTTTGCGTACTATTATTACGCCCGCGGTTACAAACGCCAGTCCGAGTATCGAAGAAACGCTTACGACGTCGCCCTTACAACCTTTCTTTGCGTCTTTTACGGTAACGGTAAGAGTTCCGCGCTTGGTTTCGCCGTCAATGGTTACGCGTACGCCGTATTCGGTCGTACCGGTGACCGACGTATCGATGTCTTCGACGATGACGTTGTTTGCGCCGAGACTGATATTCTCTTCGGTTCCGTCGGTGTATCTGACGGTGATTTCATAGTCGGCAAGGTCGATCGTCGCGCCTTTCGTAACGGTTATTTCGCCCGAAACGCTCTTGATACCTTTCTTTACGGTAACGGTTACGGTTTTAACGATAGGATCAAGCGCGTTGCCGTCCGCATCCTTACCGCCGGTAAGCGTAACGGTTACGGTTGCCGTACCTATTCCGAGACCCGCAAGGTTGCCGTCTTTGGTAACGGTTACGACTGCGGGGTCGGAAGATTCGTAAGTGAATTTACCGGTCGTAGCGTCGATAGGTGTCTTTACCGCGCCGATACTGCCCGTTCCGCCTACCGTGAGAGTGACAGAGGGATTGACGGTGAAGTCGGTATATTCTTTATAAATCTGCCAGAGACTCTTGACGCCGTCTTCTTCGTAGCAGTAGTAAACTATATCTTCGGTAACGTAACCTTCGACGATAAGGCAACCCTTGCCTTCGGCGGGATAGTTATTTTCGCCGAGCGAGCCTTTCCACGCATATATCGGCATGCCCGCAAGGAAGGTTATCTTGTCGCCCGCTTTATATACGGGAACGTAACCGTACGATGCGTCGCTCTTCCAGTGATCTTCGCTGCCGTAACCCACGTTGGCGTTGGAGCCTTCGGGTTTAATCATTATAAGAAGGTTGGTTCCGAGTTGCCATACGCCGATACGGTCGATTATATCGTTGTCCTTGTCGGCTTTGCCGTAATACTTATTGCCTTCGGCGGTCTCGTATACGATATATTCGGACATCTTCTCGCTCGACTCGGTAGAAAGCATATTGCCCTTGCTGGTCGAAATCGAGTTCATACCGATTATCATGTGACCGTTCCAGGTACCGGGCTGATTTCTGTCGTCGTTTACGTCGTAGCCGCTTACGCCGAGAGAAGTAAACGAAGTAACGTTCTTATATTCGTAAACGTTTACCTTTACGGTAGCGGTAAATTCGCCTATGGTTATCGTGAGGTCTTTAAGACCCGCAACGGTGTAATTGATGTCGCCGATCTGACTTGCCTCGACGTCGAATACGTCGCCGACGCTGCCGTCAACGTACAAATAACGCGCCAAAAGCGTATAACCCATAGAGGTGAAGTTATTGTCTGCGGTAGCGGTCGCTACGGGAACGTAAAAGATTTCGATGTCGCTTACGATCTCGATGCCTTTCTTCGCGGGTTCTTCGCTTACGGTAACCGTGATTTCTTTGCTTACGTCTTTATACGAAACGGTTATCTTTGCGGTACCTACTTTAATACCCTTTACAACGCCCGTTTCGCTTACGGTTGCAACCGTATCGTCGCTCGACGCGTATTTGTACACCGCGGTAACGGTTGCGTCGTCTTTAACGTTGATCTGTTTTACGCCGTTTACGAACACGCTCATCGTAGCGTCTACGTCGAACGTTTCGGGTTCGACGAGTTTTACGAACTTCGTACCGTTATAAACGTAAGTTACGGTTTCGGTAAGTCTTTCACCGTTGATGAACGGTAAACCTTTTTTGACGGTGAATTTATCGCCAACTTTGCAGTATGCGACTTTATCCCTTACCATCCAGTTACCGTCGGTATCTTTTACGTCGATTTCGTACTTGTTACCGTAAATAATATATCCGGAAACAGTAAGTTTAACGCCGTCTCTGTCGTATTCAAAATATCTTAAATATTCGGTGTGTGCGCTTGTATCGGATTTCTGATTTGCAGTATCGGTTTCGACCGCAATCTTATTCCAGTTAAGGTCTACGCCGACGTTGGTTACATTAAGTTCGGTCGTGTCGAGGACTTTAACCGTAATATTTACCGAGAAGTCGCCGACTTTAAGCGTTACCTGATAGCCGTTTTCGTTGACGGTGTTCATATCGGGCGCGTTTTCTATGGTTACGTCGTCCGCTTCAACCGTTTCGGGTACTTTTACTTCAGTTGTATAGGTATAGAACAGTTCGGGGAGAACAAATTCGTCGCCCTTATAAAGCGTAAGTTCTTTTTCCTTGGTGTCTATGCCGTTTTTAGTGAGTTTATCGTAATCGATATAATCTTCTTCGTCTACCCACAAACTACCGTTAAAAACATAAGTCTTTCCGTTAGTGCAGACAAATTCCTTTCCACCGCTGGTTATTATAAAGTTTTTACCGATAACGAGTTTATCGCCTTTTGCGGGGGTCTTTCCGGTATAACCCGTATTATTGAAATAGAACGTAAGTCTGCCCTTTCCGTCAGAACCGGCCCAACCGTAAATGTAAGCAGCCTTATATTCTTTATTTGCCCCGACAATTTTTACAAGAGCCAAAGCATCGGCAGCGGGATTAAGATTTGCAACGTCTTTATTCTCGATATTGGAAGGAATTCTTAATTCAGTATTATTCGACCAATAAGAAACATCCAAAGTGTCAGGCAATTCAAGTTCCGTTTGCTGAGCAAGAGTATCACCCTTTACCCAGAACAATCCGTTGAAAATATATTTGATACCGTCAGCACAAACATAAGTCGTTCCGTTATGATTGACGGTAAAGCCTGCGCCTACGCTCAATATATCTCCGCGTTTAGCGGTTTTCCCTGTATAACCTGTGTTGTTGAAATAAAAACTAAGGCAACCGTTCCACTCATAAATGTTGGTCGCATTATACGTTGTATCTCCGCTTACGACTTTAACAAGAGCGAGAGTGTCAGCGGTAGGTTTAAGATCTGCAGAATTTTTAATTGCAAAACTCGTAGGAATTCTTATTTCCGTATTGCTGTTCCACGCAGTTGCGGAAATCGTCGCAGGGAACGCAATTTCAACCTCTGACGGAAGTTCCGTGCCGCTTATCCATGCAGAACCGGTGTAAATATAATTTATATCTGCTTTTACTTCGATATTATATTCGGCGCCGTCTTCGTTACCGGTTATTGTAAGTCCTTTCTTTACGGTGAGTAAATCACCCTTTGCCGAACTTGCAAACGAATATTTCTTTCCGTTGGCGTTCGCGTTATTAAAATAAAGTTGGAAAGATTTTCTGCTACTGGCGCATTGTCTTACATGACTGGGAGTATAAGTTTCTCCGTCCGCACCTGTAAGAACGATATAACTTGCACCGTTTATCGTCAGACTCTTATCGTCTTTGCCGACAAATTGCGTATTCGCAAACTCAATCTGAGTGTTCTTTGCAAGCGTAACGTCTCCAAGTATAAGGTCTTCAGCCTCGGTCGGAAGTTCTTTACCCTTAATCCATGAACTGCCCGTAAAGATATAGTTTATATCTTCGCTGACGGTCAGATCGGGATAACTTGCAAACGTAAGACCTTTTTCTATCGTAAGCAGATCGCCTTTTGTCGCAGAACCGAAATTATAAGACTTTCCGTTTACTATGAAGAACAACGAAAATCTTTTTCTAGCGTTTACGATTTGTCTTACATGGCTGGCGTAATACTTATTCTCGCCGGACGTAACATAAATCTGAGTCGTAGCACCGGTCGTCTGATTCGGAGTAATCAATTCATCATTATCTCCGCCCGTAAACTGGCTACATTCAAATTCGATGTTACCGCCGGACGCAAGCGTAACTGCGCCGAGGGTAAGTTCGTCCGCGGCGCCGACGGTCATGATCGACATACCGAACGCCAACGAAACAGCCATAACTATAGTCATAAAGACTACAATCAGTTTCCTTTTCATTATCTTTCCTCCTGATAATTTTTCAATCGCGATTTACGCGTGATTTCTTATTTACCGTAAGCGTAACCGAATCTGCCGATAGGCGCGCAGTCTCCGCTGACGTAATAGTCGAGTATATCGTCCTGTCTGGTTACGTTGTCGCATACCTTAAACGAAAATTCGACGTTGTCTTTGTTAAGACCCAGAACCGAAAGCGGAATTCTGACTGCCATTTTATTGCCTCTTACCGCTATGTCGCCCTCGCCGCATTCCGACCAGTTAAAGCCGTTCGCCGTGCATTTTTCGATCTTTGTCTTATTACCGCTTACGCTGCGGTTGATTATATAATTGAACCCCGCGAAAGAGTTCGTCGTATCGCCCGCGGATATAAGGATATTCATCCAGTTTTTATCCGTTCCGTTATACTCGGTTATCGCGTCTACCGTTTCGACGTAAATATACGCGTAGTTATCGTCGTGAACGACCTTCATCGTCTTTATGTCGTTACGGTTGGAGTTATCTATATAAGCGTGCTGTACGTTTGCCGCGTTTTCGCCGTCGCGCGCCATTGCGTCGCCCGCGAAATCGGCGTATTCGACGAAGACGTTATCCCACGCGGAAAAATCCGAAATATCGGCGATCGTCTTTGTCTTCATCTTATACTTTTCGGCATTGTTCATCTTGAACTTTCTGCCGTTGGCGACAAGTTGAATATAGAAACCGTCTCCGTATTCTTTACCCGGCTCTACTTCGCGCGAATATTCGGCATTGTAATCGTCGACGAACCATACTTCTTTACCCGTATAGCCGCTCTGACCATAAGGTATGCCCGCCCATTTATTGGCGTCGGTATGATATTTGCCCGACGGATATTTGATAGCCGTCCATTCGTTCCAGCCGGTAACGAAAATATTCTTTACCATGCCGATGCTGTCGTAACCGAAAGCGTTATCCCATTGCCACTGGAAGTTAGAACCCTGTTTCCAGTCCGCGGTTTTACCGCCGCTGCCGTCGTAACCCCTCGAGGAGTTAGGCAACTGATCGGAGAAGAAAACGCTTGACGCCGAGTGCTGAGCGACCGAAACCGAAATGTTTCCGTTTTTATTCGGCACGGGCGCGCTCCACTGAATCCACGGCAAGCCCTTTTCGTCGTTTACGTTAGCCGACGACGGCCACTGAGATTCATAGAAATTGAAATACTGATACAGCGGACTGTCGGTCGACAGGAACTGCGACGGATCGGTCTGATCGGACGCTCCGCCGTTGGCGGTAGATACGCCGACTATTACGGGGCGCGGGTCTCCGTCGAACCTGAACCATATATCGTCGTAAGTTCCGCTCGAATAAAATCTGTTATACAATGCGTTTACGACGGTCGCCGAACCAGTGTTGGTGTAAAAACCGACTTTGGGGACGTTCCAGCCCTGCGCTTTATATTTCAAAAGCGTCTTTATGACCGTTTCCGCAACCGAATCGTACATTACGGAGTTGGTATAATCGAAAAGAATATAATCCAGCCCCGCCATGGTGAACAATTCGACGTGTCTGTTGATGACCCACGGATCGTTCATAGAATAATAACCGTAAAGCGGTTCGCTGTTGAAGTGGAACTTCCATGCGGGCGAATCGGTCGTGTTGGTCGGATCGTAGAGCGCGTCGGGGTTTTCGCGTTGAAGTTTTGTAACGTCGTACGTTCCTCCCGACGCCCCCTGATTGCCGAGCCACGCGAAATAGAACATACCGAGGTATTTCTTTTCGCTTGACGGGTCTTTTACCGTGACCGTTCTGCCGTAATCGTCTACGGCGGTAAGATTTGCTATGCTGTATTCCTGCGGGGTAAGGTTTCTTTTATCGTATTTCACCGTTACGCCTCCGTTGTCGTCGTTATCCGATGCGCCGCCGCAACCGACAGCGAAACTCATTACCGACGCCATTGCTATACATGCCGCTTTTTTCAATTTATTTTTCATCTTTTCCCTCAGCCTTTGAGACCGTCCATCGCGACGCCCTCGATAAGTTGTTTCTGGAATATGAAGAACAGCACGGCGGGAACGACGCTCATCACTACGCCCGCAGCCATTCTTACGTTGGTTTTATCGTTTCCGACCGCGCCTTCGGTGATAAAGTAGAAAACTTTATACGCCAGCGTATCGGGGAATTGATCGTTGATACGCCAGATAAGCGGTCCGTAATAATCGCCCCAACCCGCGTTGAAAACGTTGATTATTATATAGATAAGCACGGGTTTGAGAAGAGGAAGGTTTATTACCGCGTATCTTCTCAGCGGTCCCGCTCCGTCGATTTTGGCAGCCTCGTCTATATCTTTCGGCAGGCTCTGTATAAACGACCTTGCAAGGAAGATATAAATCGCGCCGCCACCCGTAAGGTTGGGGATAGTCAACGGATAAAGCGTGTTTATCCAGTTGATTTTGCTGTAAAAGACATATAGCGAAATCTGCGTTACGACGGCGGGCAACATCATCGTCGACAGCATGAACATAAACAGGAAGTTCTTGCCGACGAATTTGCATCTTGCGAAACCGTACGCGACGAAAGTCGCCGAAAGCGGTACCGCTATGCCGTTGAAGAGTATTACCTCCATCGTGTGCAGAAACGCGCTTATATATCCTTTATCGCCGAGGATTTCGGCGTAGTTTTTCCACTGCGCCTTAGCCGGCAGAAGTACCGTGTTCGGGCGGATAGCCTCTTCCGCCGTCATAAGACTTTTGCTTACCATAAACACATACGGGAAGATAAGCACGACGGCGAATATCACAAGCAACGTATAGACTATCGTCTTATAGATTATCTTGTTCGTTTTCGCGGAAGTATAGTATTTATCCGCGCCGTTGTCTTTCGTTATTGCGTTTCTCATCAGTCCTCGTCACCCCCGTAAGTAAATCTTCTGAGGAAGAACAGAACCCCCGTGAGAATAAGCACGAATACGAGCATTATCCAGGAAAGCGCAGCCGCGTAACCGTAGGAGTAATCTCTGAACGCCTTCTGATAAATGAGAACGGCGAACATACACACCGCTCTGTCGTTGCCCTCGCCCACTGCGCCCGCGAACGTAAGCGTTCCGTTATACTGGAGCGTACCTATAAGCATCGTTACGACGTTGAAGAATATCATCGGCGCAGACATCGGTATGGTTATATGGAAAAAGCACTTTATTCTGCCCGCGCCGTCTATCTCCGCAGCCTCGTAGAGTTGCGACGGAATAGACTTGAAAGCCGAAAGCCAGAGTATCATTCCGCCGCCGATACTCCACATATTCATCAGCAGAATAGATGATATGGCGGTCGTCCATACGGGACTTTCAAAAAAGTCGCTGTGCGCGCCGAAATTCGCAAGTATCTGATTGAATATTCCGTTCTGCGAAAAAATATCTTTCCACAACAACCCGCTTACGACGCCCGGTATGACGCACGGCAGATAGTACAGTACCCTGAAAAAACCTACGCCTTTGACTTTGCTGTTCACCAGCGCGGCGATAAGATAACTTGAAACAAGCACAATCGGCACGCTTACGAAGGCGTAATAAAGAGTGTTTCTTACAACCGGCTTGAACGCCGAATTCTTCGTGAATATGTGAACGTAATTGTCAAAGCCTATAAAGTAATAGTCCGTACCCTTATATCTGTGAAAAGAATATATGAGCGACTGAACCATCGGATAAGCCGTAAACAGGGCAAGACCTATCACGAGGGGGAGAACGAACATCCACCCCTCGCGGTTATCGTGCCAGAATTTCTTCGCTTTCGCGGCGAAAGAAATTTGTTTTTTATACATCGTCGAACGCCTCGTTGATACCTGCCCTGAACAGTCTGTAAGCGTCCGCTTTGGTCTTGGATATGCAGTAACTACCCGTATATTTATTCAGGTTCGATACGATGTCGCCGGTAAGGGTGGCTTTGACGTTCGCAAGGAAGTCCATACCTACCTTATATTGTGCGCCGTAAGTGTAAGCCGCCATGTTGCAGGTGTCTTTATGCTTGGCGCACCATTTTGCGTCGGGGTTGGTTTCGGAAAGGTCTTTTCTGATAGACGGAGTGGTAAGTCCGCCGTTCTCAGCCATTGCCTGCTGTCCGTCGTAACTCATAAGGTAAGACATAAACGCCATAACCGCGTTGAGTTTATCCTGATTGTCTACGATCTTGCTGTTGACGCCGTAACCCGCGAAACCGAAACCGATAGCGGAATTTTCTCCGTTTATAAGCGGGAAGGAAACAACGTCGATATTGCCTTTGAGATCGAGCGGATATCTTTCTTCATAGTGGTCGATAGACGCCGACTGGAAGATAAGCGCGGTACGGACGTCCGTATCGTCGGCAGCCGAAACGAAACTCGATATGGCGTCGTTCTTGGAACTTATATATCTCTCCTCGGTAAGGTTGTTTATAAGATCGAACACCTTGCCGGACTGTTCTTCGGTAAGCGAGAATTCGCCGTTGTCGTTTATGACTTCGCCGCCGAAACTCTTTATTATCGGGTAGCCTACGGATTCCCAACCGACGTTGGCGTCGACGGGATAAACTTTTTCGTATTTACCGCCGAAACTGTCGTAATACGCCCTGAGTTGACTGCATACGGTAAGGAAATCGTTCCACGTCCAGCCGTTACGGATTAAAGACGTATCGACGAAATCTCCCGCCGACGCAAGCATTTTCTTGTTGTAGAACGTAACTACCGAGTCGACAGATCTGCCGATCGCGTACAATTTGCCCTGAACCCTGCCCATGCTCTGGAAAGCCGTATCGAAATCGTTTTCGTAATCGAAAACTCCGGCGGTCTTAGCCTGAGAGACGAAATCTTCGAGGTTAAGGAAAATTCCGTTTGCGACCATACCGTAATAGTTGGTCGAATTGCACCATACTATGTCGGCAAGAAGATTGGCGTTAAACTGGTTGATACATCTTTCTACGGTGTTATCCGCGGAAAACGGAGTGTTCACGCTTACGTCTATAAGCGGATATTTGGTGTTGAACGCCGAAATAAGCGCGTTGATCTTCTGTCTTTCGCTGTCGTTATCGGGTACGGCAACCGAAATCTTCGCGCCGGTCGTTGCCGGAATATCGAAGTTTACGGTATAAGACTTCTCTTCCGGTACGTTATCGTTCGGCTTGCCGCCGCAACCGATAAGCGAAAACGCCGCGACTATGCTCAACGCAAACGCAACTATCTTTGAAAATTTTCTCATGATTAACTCCCTTGCCCGCGATCGCGAAATCGGCGGACGATTTTAATTTATTTGTTTTTATAATCGCATACGAGCGACGAAAGGTTCATCGCATATATTCTGTGCATAAAGTCGTTGGGGTGATTTACGTTGCTGGAAGAAATTTCGCAATATTTTCTGCCCGCATCGAGATACGTCTTGCCGACTTTCTGCATATCGAGAACGACTACGCTGCCGTCTTCGTATTCTGACGCTATCGTATTGAGTTTATTGAGGTATTTGGTAAAATACCCGCCCGCCTGTTCGTAACGGGGATTGCACGGAAAACTGTTTATAAGGATAAATTCGCAGTCGGGCGAGACGTTTTTGATCTCCGTCATCGTCTTGCGGATGTTATCCTCGAATTCGACCGCCTCGACCTTGGCCGACATGTCGTTCATGCCGAACGCTATGACGCACAGATCGGGTTTGGCGAGTTTTGCAGCCGAAAGCACAGCCGTACCCTCGGCAGATGTCGGATAATCGCTCTGTTTACCGCCTACGCCGCCGTTATAGAGCGATACGTCGACGTTATACAGACGTTCGAGTTCGGCTTTGAACTGTTTGGCATAACAAGGCGTGGCTGGGTCGATGTTGAGTACGTCGCCCGTCGAAGAACAACCCTGAGTAATGCTGTCGCCGAGCGTAACAAGACTTATGCCCTCGCCGCTTTCGAGTTTAGCCCTTACCTTGGTAAGGTTGAATTTATCGTATTTGGCGAACGGAGTCTGATCGACTTCGGCAATATCGTAAACGTAGGTCACGCTTAAATATTTCGGATAGAAATAAGGTCCTTCGGTATAGGCGAAAGGTCCGTTGCCGATATTCCACACGACGTAAGAAGTCATCGTGGGCAGCGGCGAAGAGGTTTCAAGCGTTATGCCGTCGGGCGGATTGATACCTTCGTCGGCTTTTTCGTACAGCGTCGGAATACTCGACCCTTCGGGAATAACAAGGCGTTTATTGGCGGAATCCACGACGTAATCTCTGCCTTCGACGTAGGTCTTCTGCAAAGTCTGATCGAGTACGGAAACGACTTTCAGCGGTTTATAATTGAGTTTTGCGTAAGCCGTTCCGTCGTCGTAAGAAAGAGGCAGAGTGATTTCGTTGTACACCACGTTGCTCTTCCAGTAAGGCGCGCTCATATTCGCCGCGTAACCGTCGGCTGAATACTGCAGATTTTCATAGTCCTCGACATAGAGGGGAAAATCGGATTTATTCACTTTGTTGCCTCCGTTATCGTCTGAAGAATTGTCCGTATTGCCGCCGCAGGCGGTTGCGAAACACATAAGTCCTGCCACGGCGATACACGCCGCTTTTTTGAAAAACTTCATCTTTCTGTTCCTTTTCATTTATTTTTTCATTTAAGGGGATTGCTTTTGCTCGGCTACGAGCAAAAGCGGATATATCCGCTCAAAAATTTCCGATTTTTTGGTTTTTACGGGCGATTTATCACTTCTTTTTGCGTTTGCAGGCAAACATGCCGACGGTCGCCAGACACAACGCCGCGCCGCAGGTCAAATCAAGCGTTCCGCCGCAACCTTTCTTGCCCGCCGTTTCGTCTTTGATAAACGTAACCGTTTTGCTTGCCAGTCCGAACCCGTCTTCGGGTGCGTATACAAGCGTCGCTTTAACCGTTCCGTCGGATTCTTCCAGTACCTTGACGGTCGCGTCTACGGTTTTGGTTTCGCCCTTATACGTTATCGCGTCGATTTCGACCGTGTCGCCGTCTTTCGGCAACGACGCGACCTTATATTCGTTTTCGACGGCGAGTTTTTCGACGTAATTCGTAAGATATAAACTGTCGTTCGTGGTTATACCCGTCACTCCTCGCATAACCGCGTCTTTCATCGAACTCGTTTCGTACGTCCAGAGCCACAGGGGATAGCCGTTCTTTGCGAAATACCCGAACGCGGAATTATATGCGTCGGCTTTCGTACCCTCTTCACCGTAGAACGCCGTCATTCCGCCGTTGCCGTCGTATTGCATGTCGATACCGCTGCGGAACGAGAACGCCTTTTCGTCTACGTTCGCGCCGCCGTCGGTGTACGCAAGCAACGATACGGGTATATCGGAAAGATAGCGTTTGATATTTGCGAAATGTCCGTTATGGAAGGTTATCAGCGCGATGCGATCCGCCATATCGTATTCCGCTATCTTTTCGGAAAACAGTTTAACGAGTTCGTTTGATGTGTTTTCGTCTTTGATTTCTATAAGATATATAAGGTTCTTTTCGTATTCGCCGTTCGCCGCAGCGAAGACCTCGTCAAGCGTGGAGATTTTGTCTCCGTTTTTCATATTGAGTTCTTTAAGTTGGGCAAGCGTCATCTGACTTATTCTGCCGGACGCCGTCGTTCCGTCCGGATTGAACATCGCGTACTGAACGGGATCGTCGTGAAGAAGAACTATCTGCTTGTCAAGCGTAAGGCGGATATCGATTTCGACGTGATTCGCACCCGCTTTCGCGGCATCGGTTATCGCGCCGACCGTGTTTTCGGCATGAACGAGCGTATTGCCCCTGTGTGCCACGTTATAAGGCGCTCTGCCGAGAATTCTCGAATCTCCCGACGCATAAGAGATAAGCGAAGTAACTGTTTCGTAATTCGTCTGAGACGAAGTTATCACGCCGTACACCCCGTATGAAAGCGCGTCGGCTATACCCGTCTTCGTACCGTCGGTTTCAAGCCATACGGCTTTGAGTCTTGACTGGATATATCTGACGGTTTCGGCGGTGGTCTTTCCGCCGAGGATTATCGTCTGCGCTCCGCACAGGTTAGCCTTTTTTATGGCGCCGACCGCGGAATCTCTGTCGGTAACGTCGCCGTTTACGCGATAGAAAACTTTTATTCTGCTATCGTCGGCGGCGAGCATGCACACAGCCGTCGAAGAAGACGCCAGCGTCGCGCGCTTTACGCCGTTGTTTTTAAGATAAGCCGAAAATTCGCTAAGAACGTCGGTGCTTTCGACATCGTAAACCGCCGCGATGTCGGCGACGTCGGCTTTCGACCGTGCGTCGGCAAGATCGGCTATTTCGTTGCCGCCCGCGTCGACGATTTTAAGACCCCCCGAAAGACGGAATATCGCGGCGTCGGCTATACCAGCGCCGAAACATTCGTCGTAAACGGCTTTATCCGTTACGTCGACCACCGCGAGCGCGCACGCGGTTATAGGCTTTTGAGTCTGTTCGACCGACCTTCCGGCCGCGCCGGCAGACGATACCAGCAGCATATTTGATAAAATCGAACACAGTAATTTCTTCATAAAACCCTTTCCCCCATCTCCGCCGCGACACGAGGGCGCAATCGTCGATGGTCATATTCTAACATAATTTTACAACGGAATTTGTCGATATGCAATGCATATTATAAAGATGAAATTGTATTTTCGACAGATATTTTCGATTTGCTTGACATATTTTTTGTACTATGCTATAATTTTTATATGGAAGAATTAAAAAATCTGTTGCCCGAAATAACCGTTGCCGAGGCAGGACACGCCGTCGTCGACGACGACTGGAAGAGTTTTATAAACTTCTTCCCTTACTACCGCATATATCATATAGTGAGCGGCGAGGCGGACGTTATACTCACAAACGGAAGTATGCGCATAAAAAGCGGAAACATATATTTCGTGCCTGCGTTTTCAATAAAAAGCGCAAAACTCATAACCGATACGCTCGATCACGAATGGGTACACTTCACCGTCGACACCAGACTTAACCATTACATAGAGACAGCCGAAAAATCGGTAAGTTATACCGCCGACGAGGGCACGTCGTATATGTTCAGGCGGATTATCGAAATCTACGAGAGCAAAAGCGAAAATCCGATAGCGAAAAACGCAGCCCTGTCGGGGCTTGTAAGTTACCTGCTGTCGCAGTTTTTTATAGGTTTCGACGCAAGTCAGGGCAGCGAAAAAGAAAGATTTTCGCCCGTTCTTAAATACATAGAAAGCAACTTGTCTCAAAAAATAACCAACGACGATCTATGCAAGTTGGTCTATCTTAACAAGATTTATTTTTCCAATTTATTTGCGAAGTTGTTCGGGGTTTCGCCGAAACAATATGTTCAGCAAAAGCGGATGATGACCGCCGCGACGATGCTTGTCACGACGAATAAGCCTATAAAAGAAATCGCCGAAGAGGTCGGATATTACGACGATGCGTATTTCAACAGGAGTTTTACCCGATTTACGCATATGACCCCGCGGGAATACAGAAGAATGTTGCAGAAATAAAAGATATGCATATATCCGCGTATGACCACGGTTATGCCGGTCAAGAAAAAAGCGAATGGGATTTGTGCATTTTTGCA
>ERZ808246.1571-NODE-1571-length-16276-cov-3.961655_pt1 | contig 16276 bp, 9 predicted proteins | sample MGYA00521083_ERZ808246 | MGnify/ENA primary metagenome ERZ808246 (study PRJEB31516, sample SAMN03275577) | gut metagenome | biome: mammalia-associated habitat; material: feces | host: Papio cynocephalus | place: Kenya | collected 2012-07-07 ...
CCGGAAATCCGGAATATTGCTCTCTGTAGAGACGCCTGCACCGCCGAAAAAGACAAACTCAAGCATTCCGAACTTAAAACAATTACCCTGCTCAGAGGTTTCCGTATGTACAACAATGCGGGAACGGCAATCGGTGCAAGAACTCCCTGCGATTATACTTTTGAAGTAGTCGATAAACCCGGAACTTCGGACAAAATGCTTGTCAGAAAGACCGAAAGCCTTACTATCGTCAATGCTCCCGAAAAAGTCGAATATACCGTAGGCGACAGTTTCCTTACCGCAGGCATGACCGTCAAAGCGGTTTACACCGACGGCGGCGAGAAGACCTTCGCCGTTAAAGACAGAATGGTCGAAAACCTTGCCCTTAACGAAGTAGGCGAACAGGACGTCACCGTAACTTACAACGGCAAGAGCGTAAATCAGCGCGTAACCGTAAAAGCCGCCGTGGCAACCGTCAACGGCATTTCGGTTAAGAGCGGCGCAAAACTCTACCTTACCCAATATTCTCTCGCAAAAGAACTTACCCCCGGCGCAAAACTCGTCGTTTCCTATTCTAACGGAGAAACCGAAGAAGTCGACATTACCGACGACATGATAAGCGGATACACAAACGCGACCGTCGGCAGTGCCAAAGCGACCGTAACTTACAAAGAGAAAACCTGTGAAATCGACTATACCGTCAACGCTTACGACGGTACGCCTACGCTTACCGGCATTAAATACGGCTTATCGCAGGATGCAGGCAATCAGGGCGGCATCCTTGCCGAATTTGAAAGGACCGACGGAGATAACCTTAAAGCCCTCTGGGATATAGACAAGGCTCAGTCCGCAGTCTACGGCAAGACCAACGGCGACTTCGTGACCATAAACGGCGTTACCGTAACCGAACTCGTAAAAGACGGTAAAGTCGCCCGTATGTGGGCATACGGCAAATCTTTCGGTTTCCATATCGACGACGAAACGTTTATGGCTACCGTAAAGAACGGCGCGGAAATCTGCATTCTTCCCGGTTTTGCCTGGGTTTCCCGCAGTTCCGATGCGTGGGGTGCCGACAGTGCTCCCGCGACATATGTACCCATAGAAAACGCGGTCGTAACCAAACCAATGTACTTCTGTTTCAAAAACGGATCTTCGGCTAAGGTTATCGAAAGCGTCGGAATAAACGGCACTCCCAAGACCGCTTACTACAAGGGCGACGTAATCGACGTTGCGGGTCTTACCCTTTCGGTCAAATACAAAGGCTTTGACGTCGAAACGGTAAACCTCACCGCCGACATGTGCGAATACGACTTCACTTCCGCAGGCAATAAGACGGTTACCGTAACTTACGACGGAATGTCCGACAGTTTTGACGTAACCGTAGAAGACGTGGTTTTAAGCGGTATCGACCTCGACGCCGAACCCGCAAAGAATACTTACGACTTCGGTATAGACAACACTCTCGATCTCGAAGGTCTCGTCGTCAAGGCTCAGTACAGCAACAACACCGTACAGGAAATCAACCATGAAAGCCTTACCGTTACCGGTTTCGACTCCCGCAAGTTCGGCGTTCAGACGATAACCGTCGCTTACGGCGATTTCTCCGTGACGTTTGAAATCGAAGTCAAGAATATTTCTTCGGGCAAGTACCTCGGCATCGACTATGCGTCCGCGGCTACTTCGTACGAGGCAACTCAGCACAACTCCCTCGTCATAACGTTCACGCTGAACGGCGTCCGCGAAGAACTCAACAGTTTCTGGGGCGCGCATAACCTCACTTATATCTCGAACTATATGCTCATCAACGGTCATAAAGTCAGCGACCTTATAGCGGCAGGCAAAGTAACCCGTCTTGCAGTATGGGCATCGCAACTCGTAATTCACCTCGACACGATTTACCTCGTACCCGCAACCTGGGTCGATAAGAGAGACGCGGATCATCCCGACGCCATTCACTACGTCGAAGGCACTTCCGAAGTCGTCGAAACCGTAACCTTCCTCCCCGGTTTCCAGTGGTATACCGTAAACGGCGTACTCTCCGGCGAACTTTGGGGTAACGACAACGCTTACAAAGACGCTACGCCCATAGAAGGAGCAGTTCTCAAAGAGACGATAACGTTACACAACGAAGACGGCTACGGCTGGACCAGACCTTTGAAGAAGAACGGCGACGCCATTGCGGACGACGCGCTTACAATCGTTTCTCTTCCGACTAAGACGACTTACACGGTCGGCGAAAGACTCGAACTCAAAGGCATGCAGGTACTCGCGAAGTACGAAGACGGCGGCGAAGAGATACTCGTTCCAGGCGCAAGCGAAATCGAAGGTTTCAAAAAGGACGTCGCGGGCACTCAGACCCTCACCTACACCTACTTCGACAAGACCGTCACCTTTGAAGTGACCGTCGAAGAACCCAAGGCTGAAAAGAAGAGCGGTTGCGGCGGCTCGATAAGCGCGGCAGGCATCTCCGGTCTCGGACTTCTGGCTTTTGCTTTTGCCTTCAAGAAAAAGAGAAAATGAAAAAAAATAAAATGAAAATCGCAAGCGGTCTGCTCGCATGTTCGCTTGTTGTTTCCGCCGCCTCGTGCGGCGGAAACAACTCGGACGCCGACCCGAGCATTCCCGGATACGACGAAACTCTGCGCGTCGAAGACACGCGCGACATTACGGATAAAGAGTACACGATGCTTAACGTCGTCGGAACGGACGATTACGGCAGAAGTATAGTAACCGTCGACGGCAAGACCGACGACGAAACGTACGTCGGAATGTTCTTCTTCCTGTCGCTCGGTCAGCACCAGAATCACCGGGGCATTTACGACATAAGCAAAATCACGCAGGACGGACTCGACCTCGACGCGTTTCAGGGCAATACGAGGTCTTCCCCCTCCGGCGCGGCGCATTTCTGGGGCGAACCCGTGTTCGGATATTACAACTCTTCGGACGAATGGGTTATCCGCAAACAGATAGAAATGCTTACGCTTGCCGGCATCGACTTTATCGCTCTGGACACTTCCAACGCGGTGACTTATCAGTCGGTTACGGACGTACTCTTCCCAATAATGCTCGAATACTACAATCAGGGCTGGAACGTGCCTAAGGTAATGTATTACATCGCGAACAACAACGCCGAAAACACGACCTACCCCAACACTCTGCGCGAAGTATACAACTACTTCTACGCCGACGATACCTATAAAGACCTGTGGTTCTGCCCCAACGGCAAACCCATGATCACCCGCCACGAACTCGCGTCGGATAAATTCCTGCAGACTTTCGACGGCGGCAAATATCTCGATTTCTTCGAGTTCCGTACCCGCCAGTGGCCGATCAGCGACTATGTTAAAGCCGACGGCGCGTCCTGGATGGAATTCATCTATCCTCAGATTCTTCACACCGACTGGCTCAGCATTTCGGTCGCTCAGCATTACAGCGTCCGTTTCAGCGACACCGTAGGCACTCACGGCAGAGGCTGGAACGAGAAAACCCAGAAAAACGACCACGAAAACTACGGCAAAGGGCTTAACTATCAGTCGCAGTGGCAGACGGCGTTCGATTATCAGGCAGAGGGCGAAAAGGTCAAATACGCCTTCATCACCGGCTGGAACGAATGGGTAGCCGAAAAAATGTACGACTCGTCGACAGACACTTACTTCACCGTCGACACGTTCAACGAAGAATATTCGAGAGACATCGAACCGTGCGTAAACAGCAAGGTCGCGGATAACTTCTATATGCAGACCATAAGCAATATCCGCACGTTCAACTACAATGCGGCTAAGCACTACGTCTATCCCAAACTTACGATAGACACGTCGAAAGACGATTCCAAGTGGGATTCGGTACGCGCTTTCGTAGACTTTACGGGCGACTGCAAAGACAGAAACTCCAAAGCCATGGTCGCAAGCATTACCTATACCGACACTTCGGGCAGAAACGACATCGAAACGGTTAAAGTCGCGCGCGACGACGAATATATGTACTTCCGCGTGACCACCGCCGAAAACGTAACCGCTTATCAGAGCGGCGACGACAAGTGGATGAACATACTCATCAAGACCGACAACGCCAGAAATCAGTGGAACGGATATAACTACGTTATAAACCGTTCCGTCGAAGGCAACAAAACCGCGGTAATGAAAGCCGACGGCAAAGGCGGTCTTACCAAGAAAGCCGACGGCGAAGTATACGTCTACGGCAAAACCATGATAGTAAAAGTTAAACTTTCCGACCTCGGATTGTCGTCAACCAACTATCATATCGAATTCAAAGTCGCCGACAACGTAACGGCATACGATCACGTCGAACTTTATCGTTCGGGCGACGCCGCGCCTATCGGCAGACTTAACTACTCTTACGGTTATTAAATTACGGAAGATCGCCGCGATTATCTCATCGGATAACCGCGGCGAAACCGAACCGGGAAAATCCATGAAAAAATTATCGTTTATTTTTATATTTATCCTCGCGCTTTCCTGCTTTACGGGTTGCGCGTCGGACAGCAAACAAAGCGACGAAACCAAAACCCCGCAAGGCAGTTATAAGATCGCTTTTTTAGGCGACAGCATTACCGATAAAAACGTATATGCCGACATCGTTACGACGCACTATACCGAATATATTTACGAAAACTGCTCTTTCGTTTCATCTATACAGAACGTAGGTTACGCCGGGTCGTGCATAGCGGGGTTGCCGAACAAACAGGGCGTCAACCCGTCTTTCACGACGAGATACAAACAGATAGTAAAAGACGCAGACGTCGTTATCATTCTCGGCGGAACGAACGATTTCGGCTACGGGTCTTCGGCTCTTCCGAACCCTTTGGGCGAATACGGCGACGACACTGCCGAAACGTTTTACGGCGGACTTAAAGTCCTTATCGACGAACTTGCAAACGACTATCCGTCCGCAAAACCGATATTCGTGACTCCGCTTTACAGAAAAGAGCAGGAGGCCAACGGAATTCCCAACAAGAACAAATACGGGTTTACGCTTGCCGAATATGTCGATGCGATAAAACTGACGTGCGAAAATCGCGGTCTGACCTGTTTCGACGCGTTCAACGACCTGACGGAAATAAACGCTTTCACATATACCGATTACGAGGTCGACGGACTTCACCTCAACAACGAAGGCAACATACTTTTAGGCAGTTACATCGCGGGTAAACTTACCGCGACGCTTGATTAAAGGAAAATCATCATGAATTACAAGTTCAACGACAAAAACGGCATTTTTACGCTGTATAACCCCGAAACGGGCAAAGACTGGAGCAACCACTTTTTCAACGATTTAAGTTACATCATGAGCGTCACGCATACCGGCTCGACTTTTTCACTCTATGTGGATACAAATTCGGTACAGGTAACGCTCGATTGTCCGCTTTCGTCGTTTTTGTATCTTCGCGACGCGGAAAGCAAAAAATACTGGAACATCGCCGGGTATCCCTCCCTCAACAAAATAAAGAATTACAAATGCGAACACGGTCAGCAGTTTACGCGCATTTCGTCCGAGGCGCATAAAATCGCGGCGTCGATAACCTATGCGATCGCGCCCGACGACACCCGCGAAGTGTGGAAAGTCACGCTGAAAAACAAAGACGACAAGCAGAGGACGATCGACGTCATCCCGATAACCGCTTTCGACCTGAACGGATTCGCTCAGCCCGTATATTACAGTTCGGTAACCACTTCGTTTACCGAATTCGTCGGCGAGGCGAACGCGATTTTTAACGAAAACCGCGACCCGTACCGTCCGCACGCGCTGTCCTCGGGATATATCGCGTCGAGCGAACCGGTATTTTCTTACGACGGCAATTACGAAAAATTCATCGGCACGATGGGTTCGCAGACAAAGCCGTATATACTCGAACACGGGCTCGACTGCGGGAAATCGACCGCGACGGTCAGAACGCGCGGCGGAATACTTCAGAACCGCGTCACGCTCGCGCCCGACGAAACAAAAACCGTATATTACGTCCTCGGGCTTATAGAGAGCAAGGACGAACTCATAAAGAGGTATGCCGACATCTTCGCGGCATGCGAAAAAATCATATCCGACGCCGAAAACGGCGAATCGCGTTTCGGCAACCTCAGAACGAAATGCCCCGAACCGCAGTTCAACCGCATTCTCAATTTCTGGGCGGAACATCAGGTTTCTTACTGCATGCTCGGCAAAAAGGCGGTAAGAGACAACGCGCAACTCGGTATGGCGATGCTCAACTTCAACCTGCCGCTTGCCAAAAAGACGATAGACGAATGCGTCGCGCACCAGTATAAAGACGGTCACGCAGTACTCACCTGGTACCCCTATTTAGAGCCGAACATTTACTCCGACCCGTCCGCCTGGATGATTTACGCGGCATGCGGATATGTAAAGGAATCGGGAGATTTCGGTTATCTCGACCGCGAACTCGATTATCTCGACGGAGGAACGGCGACCGTTTACGAACACCTTAAACAGGCGATAAAATGGTTCGAGCGCAAAGACAACTACGGCGCGCACGGACTGCCCAGAATTCACCACGCCGACTGGAACGACGCGCTCAATATCCCCGACGACAAAGCCGAATCGGTGCTTATGGCAATGCTTATCTGCAAAGCCTACGACGATATGATCGAACTGACGTCTTACGTCGGCGATAAAACTTACGCCGACACGCTTGCCAAAGCGAAGAAAAAACTCGTTAAAACGACAAACGAACAAGCCTTCAACGGCGATTATTACGTCCGCGCGTTCTCGAAATTCGGGGTCGTAGGCGATAAGTCCTGCGAAAACGGCGGCAAGATTTACGTCAACACGCAGAGTTGGTCGATTCTTTCCGGCGTCTGCCCCGAAAACAGACTCGGCAAGGTGATTTCCGCCATGGATTCCACCGAAACCGACGAGGGTATACCCATGTGCGTACCGCCGTATAAGACCTACGACGAAACCGTCGGAAGAATGAGCGGAATGCTCCCCGGCGTCTACGAAAACGGAGGTATATACAACCACGCGGGTTGTTTCAAAGTAATGGCGGACTGCAAACTCGGCAGAGGCGACAACGCCGTGAACGCGCTTAAAAAGATCGCGCCCGACGGCAGGTTCAATCCGTCGTCGATTACCACCACCGAGCCTTACGTATTCACGAACTGCTATCTGAAACACCCGTCCGTCGACATGCAGGTAGGTTTTTCCTGGCAGACCGGAACTTCCGCATGGGGACTTATGTGCTATTACGAAGGTATACTCGGATTACAGCGCGGCTACGACGGACTGCATATCTCGCCCGCCCTTCCGTCTTCCTGGAAGACCTGCGAGGCGTACAGAAATTACCGCGGCAACCGCCTGCACATAAAATACTTCAACAAGGGCGGCAAAAACGTCAGACTTACGGTTGACGGAAAGAAGATAAACGGCAACGTCGTTCCGCTTTTCGACGACGACAAAGAACATTCCGTCGGGGTCGAATTGGTTTAATGTATAAAAAGTATCTCGTCATGAGCCTTGACGACGGCGTCACTCAGGACGAAAAAGTTATTTCGGTTTTCAGAAAATACGGTCTGACGGCGACGTTCAATCTCAATTCGGGCAGACTGGGCGAACGCGAAGAAATTCCCGTACCCGCTTATGACGGAAACCCGTTAAGGCACGACAAAGTGTCCGCGAAACAGGTGATAAACGGCTTATACAACGGTTTCGAGGTCGCCTGTCACGGGTTTACGCATGCGCTGTTGCCGAGCCTTACGCCCGACGACATCCGCAAGGAAATCGACGACGACTACGCGGAACTCTTCCGTCTGACAGGCAAAAGACCCGTCGGAATCGCCTATGCCGGTGCGACGCCGAATTATAACGAATCGGTTTTGCGGGTGCTGAAAAGCGACGGCAAAATTCTGTACGGCAGAGCGATAGACGAAACCCACGGATTTTCGATTCCGACCGATTTTTATCGCTGGAATCCCACCTGTCAGTTCCGCGGCGACGAATTGCTGCCCCGCATGAAGGAATTTTTCGATCTCGACCCGAAAGACGGCGACGCGCTGTTTTTCGTTTGGGGGCATTCTTACGAATTCGACCTGGGGATCGAATGTTGGGACAAACTGGAATATTTCTGCAAAGAAGTCGCGGCAAAAAAGGATATAATCTGTCTGACATGCGCCGATTTTTACAAAACGATTGTTTCACGATGAAAAAATTCATAAGTCTTTTACTCGCCTCGGCGTTGTCTTTCGCCGCGGTCGGGTGCAAAAACAGAACCGAAAACGAAATGACGGAACCTAAAAAATATTTCACGCTGAGTTTCGACGACGGAACTTACGAAGACGAAAAACTTATAACTCTGCTCAAAAAATACAACATTCCCGCAACGTTTTGCATAAACACCGGACTTATGGACGGCAACGACGTCATCGAAGTCGCGGGCAACTGGCGGCGCATGGATTTCGGCTATGCGAAAGACAACGCGGTATACGACGGTTTCGACGTTATTTCGCACGCGTACAAGCACAGGGAATTCACCATGCTCGGCGACGACGAAATAGTCGCGCAAATCGAAGACGACAGCGTGAAAATCGAAGAACTGACAGGCAAAAAGCCCGTCGGCGTCGCATATCCCGGCGGAACGGCTTATTACAACGACCGCGTCGTCGGAACGCTATTGTCGATGACGGACATACGATTCGCAAGAGACACCGACGACACATACGGATTTGCTCTGCCCCGTAATTTCATGGCATGGAACCCGACATGCAGTTTACTTGACGACAGGCTTATGGCTGTGGCGAAAGAATTCGTCGAAACGCCGGCAACCGAAGACATGCTTTTTTACGGATGGGATCATCCCTGGGCGATCTCGGCGTACAACGCATGGAAAAAGGTCGAGGAATTTTTCGCATATATTTCGGACAGAGACGATATAGTTTACGTCACGAATACCGAATTTTACGAATTATATAAAAACAAAATAGCGTCAAAAGGACTTTTGGAATGAAAAAATTCATAAAAATTTTCACCGCCGCATTGATTATCGCCGCGGCATTGCCGCTTGCCTACACGTCGGTCAAAGCCGAATGGTTCCCCGACGACACTCTTGTAAACGAAACGACGGTCGAATGCAAACTCAGTAATCCGCCGATAACGATTGCGGACGTGACGTCTTCGGCAATACTCGAATCGCTTAAAGGCGATGATCTGCCCGTACAGGCGATACTTACCGTCGGCGACGACGGCAGGGCGCAAGGCAAAAACGGCGAAACTCTATGCGATTTATCCGTCGCTTTGGACGAATATCTGAGAAAGAAAGCCCTTCCCGTATTCCGCATAACCGATTCTTCCGCCGACGCGTTTCTGAACTGGATGAAAACCGACAGACGCATAACCGACGCATCTGTCGCATCGTCTTCCCCTGCAGCGATCAGGAAGATCAAAGACGAATTTTCGTCTCTGCGCGGTATAATCGAATTCGACGAAAACTCCGACGTAAAGCGCGCCGCCCGTGTCGCAAACGCCGCATACGCACAGATATGCGTCCTGCCCGAAAGTCTGGCGTCTTACGATAACGTGAGATATATTCAGGCAAGATTCAAAACCGTATGGGCGAAAGCCGACGACGATGTGTTTTCGATAAAAAACTGCATCGCAAGCGGCTGTTTCGGCGTGATAAGCGAAAACTTCGCGCTGACGAATTCGACGCTTAAAGAATATTCCGGAGGAATTACCCGCACGCCGTACAACGTCGCGCACAGGGGTCTGCCCGAAAGTTATAACGAAAACTCGGTCAGCGGAACGCTTGCGGCGATACGGGCGGGCGCAACCCATGTCGAACTCGACTGTTATCTGACGACCGACAACGAAATCGTGTTTATGCACGACGCCGGGCTTGCGAGGACTTCGACGGGCAGCGGCAATATCGAAACGTACACGTCGGGGCAACTCGAAAATTTCAGACTTAAACAGTTCTCCGACGAAAAAATCCCGCTTATAGAAGATATAGCCGATGCGCTGAAAGACAGCGAAGTCATACTCGTTCTCGAAATAAAATCGGCTAAAACCGAACTCGTAGACGTTCTCGCCGAGAAACTCGCGGGCGAAAAACTCGCCCGTCTGAAAGATTATCTTACCGTAATATCTTTCGATAAAAATCAACTGCTTAAAATGAAATCCGTTCTGCCGGAAATTCCGACGGCGGATCTCAACGGCAAATCGTCGGACGACTTAAAGACGATCGTCAAAAGATCGGGCGAATATAATTCAACTGTCGATTATAATTACAACGCGATTGATAAAACTATGAATAATCGCCTTATCGCAAGGGGATTTATCCCATGGACGTGGACGTATAACGGCGAAGTCACGATCATCAACGGACTTGAAACCGGAATACCCGCGATGACGAACAACAAAGCCGATTCGCTTACCTCACTGCCCGCGAAAGTCGAGATAGAATCTGCGCAGACAGCCGCACCCGCCGTCGGCGAAACGGTACGACTTAAAGTCACCGGATACGACGGCGAAGAAAAAATTGCCGACGGCGTCGCGACCGACGTCAGAGTCCTCGACGACGGCAGTTACGAAGTAATCGCGAAATACGACCCGTCGGAATACTATCTCTCTACATCGATGTACACGCAAAAGCAGACGGTTACCGTCGCACGCGCCGAAAAAGGTTGCGCCTCGTCGGCGGGACTTTACGCGCTTATACCCATAACGTTATCTCTGCTTTTCGTCGTCGCCGAAAGGAAATTTTCAAAATGAATCAGACAACTTACGTTTTACCCGAAAAAATAGCAATAGTCAACGGCGACGTATCCGATGCGGAATCGCTGCTGAAAGCGAAAGTCATGCAGACGGGGCTCAGCGAAGACGACGTAGCCGTGATAAAAGGCGACGCGCGTATCGTACTGGATTTCGGTCGCGAATTATGCGGCGGCGTGCGCCTGCTTACGCATTATATAAACGACGGACAACCCGTCGGAATACGTTTCGGCGAATCTCTTACCGAGGCGATCACTCCGACAGGCGTCAAAAACGCGACCAACGACCATTCGCCGAGAGACTTCCTGGTCGGAATTCCTCAACTGTCCGATCTGCGTTTCGGTCAGACGGGATTCAGATTCGTCTGTCTCGAATTTCACGGCGGAGAATACAGACTGAAAAGCGTTCTCGCCGCAAGCGAAACCGAATACCACGAAGTCAAAGGATCGTTTGAATGCTCTGATCCGCTTGTAAACGATATATATGCGGTAGCCTGCCGCACGCTTTCGCTCTGCCTGCAAAACGACATGATATGGGACGGCATAAAGCGCGACAGACTGGTATGGATAGGCGATCTTCACCCCGAAACGCTCGGGCTTTTATACACCGTCGGCGGCATAAAAAATATCGAAAACTGCCTTGACTTCGCAACCGAAAAAACTCCGCCGACCGACTGGATGAACGGACTTACCGCATATTCTTTCTGGTGGATAATCGTCTTATACGACTACTATTGTTTTACCGGCAAAACCGACGTTTTACTCAGACACGCCGATTATCTCGACGCGCTCGTCGCAAACACCGAAACACTTATCGGCGAAGACGGTTCGGCGGACTTCCCGAGCGACTTTCTCGACTGGCCCACAAGCGGCAGCAAGGACGCCGCCGAAGGCGTAGCCGCGCTGTGCAAAGCGGCATGCGACAGAGCCTCGGTCTTACTGCGCCTTGCGGGCAAAGACGCCACCCGCGCCGAATACGCATCGGCAAAGATCGCAAGACGGAAAAAGATACCCCTTACCTACAAACAAGCTGCGGCGATGCGTTACCTCGCTTTCGGCGACGATTCGTCCGCGGTCGGTAAACTCCTTACCGAAAACGGAGCGCGCGGATTGTCTACGTTTATGAGTTATTATATTTTGTCCGCCGTGAAACGCACCGTCGGCGCGGAAAAAGCGTTACGGATGATGAAAGAATATTACGGCGGAATGCTCGACAAGGGCGCGACGTCGTTCTGGGAAGATTTCGACGTCGAGTGGATAAACGGCAGCGGCAGAACAGACGCTTTACCCGAAGTCGGGCAGAAAGATATTCACGGCGACTACGGCAAATACTGCTATACGGGGTTCCGCCACTCGCTCTGCCACGGCTGGTCGTGCGGTCCGATAGAATTTCTTGCCGAATCGGTACTCGGGATAACCGTATCCGACGTCGGTTGCAAAAAAATCACAATCGCGCCCGATCTCGGCGGACTGCAATACGCGAAAGGTAAATTCCCGACGCCTTACGGAATAATCGAAATCTGCCACACTGCGACCGAAAACGGCATAGTTACCGAAATAACCGCACCGAAAGAAACGGAAATCGCGACAATCGGTTGCACAGCCGAAATCAAACGTGTATAATACCGATATGAACATAGATACCGAACTGTTGAAATATCCGACCGCGATATACCGCGGCAAACCATTCTGGGCATGGAACGGCAAAATCGAAAAAAGCGAAGTCGAACGTCAGGTAAAGGCTCTTAAAAAGATGGGATTCGGCGGAGCGTTCATTCACTCACGCACCGGGCTCGTCACCGAGTATATGGGCGACGAATGGCTGTCCGACGTAAAATTCGCAGCCGAAAAACTTTACGAAAACGGTCTCGAGGCATATCTGTACGACGAAGATCGCTGGCCGAGCGGAACATGCGGCGGGTACGTCACCCGCGAAAAACGTTTCCGCGCCAAGCACATGATTTATAGCGAAGTCTCTGACGATTACGAAAAGCCCGAAAATTTCCTCGGGCTTTTCGCCGTTAAATTCAAAGGCGACGCGGCGGAGAGTTTCCGCACTGTTTCTTCCCCTGCCGAAAAAAACGACGGCGAAAGGGTGTTCGTATTCTACTACGGCTACATGCAGCCCGACACATTTTATAACGGGTACACATACGCCGACACGATGAACAAAGACGCCACGGAATATTTTCTTGCCTTAACGCACGAAAAATACTACGCGGCTTTCGGCGAACTTTTCGGTACGGCGATAAAGGGCATTTTTACCGACGAACCCCATCGCAACCCCTACCTTAACGGTTTCGGCAGAAAAGAACCCCGCGCAGAAAAAGAAATCCCCTACACCTACGCTTTGTTCGACGAATTTGAAAAACGCAAAGGCTACAAAATACAGGACCGCCTGCCGCTTTTATGGTTCGGCGACGCAAACAACGAATTCTGCAAAGAGGCGTACGATCTTATCGAAGTCGAACAGGAACTGTTCCTTGAAAACTTCGCCGTTCCGTACCGCGATTGGTGTCACGATCACGGAATATACGTTACGGGGCACGTCCTGCACGAAGACAATCTTGCGGCGCAGACGACCATGTGCGGCAGCGTGATGAGATATTACGAATTCATGGACATGCCCGGCATGGACAATCTCTGCGAAGACAACTTTGCCGTAAACGTACCGTCGCTGGTCAGATCCGTGGCAAAACAACTCGGCAAAAAGTTCGTACTCGACGAATTATACGCGGCTACGGGCTGGAAAATGACTTTTGCCGACTACAAACGCACGGGCGACTGGCAAAGCATGGGCGGAATAAATCTCCGTTGTCCGCACCTCAGTTGGTACACGATGAAAGGTCAGGCAAAACGAGACTACCCCGCAAGCATTCTCACCCAATCCGCCTGGCACGAAGACCACGACTACCTCGAAAGTTATTTCTCGCGCCTGCAATATCTGTTGACGGAAGGCGAAGAAGAAGTCGATACCGCGATAATCAACCCCGTAGAATCCCTGTGGGGGCTTGTGAACGAACGTTCTTTCGTAAACTGTTTCGGGTCAGAAAACGGAACGATAATAAAACTCGAAAAGGAATACCGCGAACTGTTTGAATATATCCGTCTCAACGGCGGAGCGGCGGATTACATCGACGAAGGTATCTTCGCGGAACACGGCTATGCCGAAGACGGCAGAATAGTCGTCGGCAAAAAACGCTACGACAAAATAATCTTAAACGGAAACATAAACCTGCGCGGCTCTACGCTCGACGCGTTGAAACTATTTATAAAGGCGGGCGGCATGCTTATAGTAGCCGGCGACTATCCGCGATACCTCGACGGCGTAAAACACGATTTTTCGGAAGATTTATCGGGTTCGGTCGTGGTCGGATACTCGCCTGAAAAAGTCCTCGGCATAATCAGAAAAGACGGCTATAAGGCGAACAGCGACAATATAATAGTCGAAAAACGCAAATTCGGCGACGGAGATTGTTATTTCTTCCTTAACCGTGCCGAAGGGCAGACAACCGCGGAAATAGTTATTGAAAACGATAAAAACCCCGTCGCGATAAACCTTACCGACGGCGGTTTCGAGCCGATAAACTTCACGAAAAACGGCAACGTCTGCAAAATCGGAAAAACTTTCGCCCGCGGAGAACTGCTCGCGTTGTATTTTTCCGACAATCCGCCGCAGAGGATAAAAACCGAAACTTACGAAAAAGTCTCTCTGCCGACGGAATTCGACTACGAACTTTCCGAACCGAATATCCTTCCGCTCGACTCTGCCGAATGCTATATAAACGGAGAATATTTCCTTAAAGACGAAATACTTGACATAGACGACAAGTTGCGCGACAGATTTTCGCTGCCGAAACGCCACGGCGAAATGCTGCAACCATGGTTCAAAAACAAGTTCTATCCTATGCCGGACCCCGTCTGTCGCATAACGCTGGTTTTCGCGTTCGACGTCGCCGAAATCCCCGAACGCATATATCTGATGACCGAAGACGAAACCGCGGACATAACCGTAAACGGCAACCCCTTGACAAAAGACGTTTCGGACGGATATATAGACGTCTGTTTCAAAAAAATAGCAATTCCGTGCGCCATGCTTAAAACCGGGCGCAACGAAGTGACGGTGTCGTTCGATTTTACCGACCGTTACGACATCGAAAGTCTTTACCTTGTCGGCGATTTCGGGGTCGGCGAACGGAACGAACTGATTGCCGTGCCGAAGAAACTTCGCCGCGGAGATCTCTGCGCGCAGGGACTTAAATATTACGGCGGCAGAGTAAAATTTACCGCACCCCTTGCGAACGGCAATTACAAGGCGGAAATGAATTCGTTGCCTGCGGCGATCGCCTACTTCAACACCTCGCCCGTAGCATTTTTGCCGTACGGAACGGATTTCACGGTTACCGACGGAACCCTTACCGTCGAAGTCGTACTGACGCGTTGCAACACGTTCGGAACGACGATTAAACAAGGTAAACGCGAAGGTCTTATCGCTCAGGGATTACCGGACGATATATCGCTTAAAAAACTCGTTCGGGAACAAAAATAATAAGCATATAACCGAAACCCCCGACGAGAGTTTATATCTCTCGTCGGGGGTTTTTGCGTAATTTCCGTACTCCGGTTTTATGTCACGGAAGTCTTTTTCGCCGTTCGTCAGTCACGGGCGATTGCGTTCGCCTGACCTGTTTTTTTTATAAAATACCCGTATAACCTATCCGCAATGAGTTTCTGACCGGCAAAATTCGGATGAAGACCGTCCGCGGTAAATTCGTCGCCGTCGGCAGACTGCGGCATAGGGAAATACCCCGTCATATCTATCACGTCAATGCCGTTTTCCCCGGCAACGCGCCTTATCTGCTCTCTGTATGCCGAAAGAGGCTTACCTGCTACTTTCTTGCAGCCGCGTTCGCCGTAAGGGTCGTCTTCGTTGTATCTCGGCAGTGGCAGAATAAAACACAGTTTATCTCTGCCGAATTTTTTAACCAGCGTTTCCGCCAATAAATTGCACGCTCCGCAAAACGTATACGGGGTCTTATCCGAAGGCTCGCCGAACGGAGCGTCTCCGTGACCGTAATCGTTCGTTCCGCCGAACACGAACGTGAAATCCGCAGTCGCGTCGAGATCGTCCGCTCTCGACAAAAAATCTCTGTCAAACCCGACATCGGCGGACGGCTTTGTCTGACGCGCGAACCTCGTTCCGCTTATTCCGTAATTATTTTCGGTCGCGCCGATTTCTTCACACAGAATACGGGTGTACAATTCGTTTAACGAATTTAATTTTGCCCCGGCGGTTATACTGTCGCCCAAAAAATTTATCTTCATATAATTTACTCCGGATATGCCGATAAAAAATAACCGTGATCGATGTTACACGTTTCCGTCATCGTTCGCGACGAGTTCGGTAGTTGTAAAACGTGATTTTATTTTGCCCGATAAATTTGTATTTGTCAAGAATATTCCGACCGATGAATAAATCTTTTGTCGGAATCGATCTCATGCCGGACAAGAGTAAATATCCACCCGCATAGCGGGTGGCTTTTCTTTTTCGGGTATAACCCTAA
>ERZ808246.1572-NODE-1572-length-16267-cov-4.920121_pt1 | contig 16267 bp, 13 predicted proteins | sample MGYA00521083_ERZ808246 | MGnify/ENA primary metagenome ERZ808246 (study PRJEB31516, sample SAMN03275577) | gut metagenome | biome: mammalia-associated habitat; material: feces | host: Papio cynocephalus | place: Kenya | collected 2012-07-07 ...
TCGAGAAGGCCCATGAGGATGTGTGGAACATCCTGCTGCAGATCCTGGAGGACGGTATCGTCACCGACTCCCAGGGCCGCCGGGTGGACTTCAAGAACACCATCATCGTCATGACCAGCAACGTGGGCGCCCGGAACATCACCTCTGCCGATAAGCCTCTGGGCTTTGACGGCCGGGAGACCGAGGCCGATGAAAAGGCCCGCTTCGACCGCATCAAGCAGGCCGTGATGGAGGAGCTGCGCCGGACCTTCAAGCCGGAGTTCTTGAACCGTATCGACGAGACCATCGTGTTCCGTCAGCTGACGGAGGAGGACATCCGCCACATCGCCCAGCGCATGCTGGAGATCACCGGCAAGCGCATGGCGCAGCAGGACATCACCCTGCTGGCGGACGACGACGCCGTCACCGCCCTGGCCAAGGATGGCTTTGATCCTCAGTATGGTGCCCGTCCCCTGCGCCGGGCCATCCAGAACGAGGTGGAGGACGCCGTGGCCGAGCTGATGCTGGAGGGCAAGCTGCAAAGCGGCGACACCGCCCGCATCTGCCTGCGCGACGGCAAGGTCACCATCGAGAAGGAGGCTTCTCCCGCCAAGGAGGAGCAGCCCGAGGGTGCCGCCAAGGCATAACGGCAATAAGAACAGGGAGGTTCCCACTTGAGAACCTCCCTGGAGACTGTCTATAAAGTGGTGCGATTTGCGATAACGGTAAGGAAGGGAGTGTGAGGGAAACCCAAGAAGGGTGTCCCTCACCATTGAAATCAATAGCTTTTGAAACTTTTTCAAAGTTTCAAAAGCTTAGGCAGCGGGGCGAAAAGCCTTTTTCGACACGCTGCAGTGAGGTTCCCAAATGGGAACCTTACTTTTTTATAGGATTTGCTGCAGCAGCGTCACCAGGCCGCTGACGCCCACGCCGATGTACACCACCTGCCGGGCCACGTCCCCGCTCATGCGGCGGCTTAGGGCGTTACCGATGACCATGCCCAGCACCACAAACACGGCCCCCACGGCAGTAATGGGCAGATATTCCGCTCCATACAGCCCCCGCCAGGCCCGCATGGCCAGGTTGATGGCGTTGGTGGTGACGAATAGGAACTGCATGTTGGCCACATAGCTCTCTTTGTCCCTGGCAATGGCCACGAAATACAGGGCCATCATGGGCCCGCCGATGGTAAACGCCCCGGCGCAGCAGCCGGAAAAAGCGCTGCACAGCATCCCCGCCGCCGGGCTGGGCCGCAGCTGCACCCGCTTGGCAACGAACAGGAAGTACGCCGCCAGCAGCACCAGAAAGCCCCCGAACACCGCCGTAAGGACGTGCAGGTCCATCTTCCCCAGCAGGCTGATGACCACCAGGGAGCACACGGTGTACAGGGCGATGGGCGGCAGGATCTGCTTTAGGTCAATACTCCGCCGCCGGGACCAGGCCATGATGCCCGACTGCACCACGCATATGGCCGCCGCCACGCTGGGGGCCACGGTAATATCAAAGAAATACTGGGCCGCCACCATCAAGATCACCGCCGAGCCGAAGCCCGTCAGGGGCTGGATGATGCCCCCGGCCAGGGCCGCCAGGGCCATAACAACATAAGCTGTCATCGCTTTTCCTCCGCGCGAAAGCGCCCACACCTCCACAGGTGTGGGCGCTTCTTTTTTTACCGGCGAAAAATCCTTTGGATTTTTCTGTCAAAAGGCTTGCAGCCACCTCCGGGCAGCAAACTCTGCAAGGCCCTTTTTTGTGTTACCTCTTGCTCTTGCCCAGATAAGCCTCTTTGATGGACTCGTCCGCCAGCAGCTCCGCGCCGGTGCCGAACTTGGTGATGGTGCCGGTCTCCAGCACATAGGCAAAGTCCGCCACCTTCAGAGCCATGTTGGCGTTCTGCTCAATGAGCAACACGGTAACGCCCTCTTTATTGATGGTGCGGATGATGTCAAAGATGCCCTGCACCACCAGAGGCGCCAGGCCCAGGGACGGCTCATCCATCATCAGGACCTTAGGCCGGCTCATAAGGGCCCGGCCCACGGCCAGCATCTGCTGCTCGCCGCCGGACAGGGTGCCCGCCAGCTGCCAGCTCCGCTCCTCCAGCCGGGGGAACAGGGAGTAGACCCACTTCAAATCCTTCTCAATGCCGTCCTTATCCTTGCGCAGGTAGGCGCCGATCTTCAGATTCTCCAGCACCGTCAGGTTGGCAAACACCCGCCGCCCCTCGGGAGACTGGGCGATGCCCGCCTCCAGGATCTTGTTGATGGGCTTGCCCAACAGCTCCTGGCCGTCGTAGGTGATGGAGCCGCTGTCGGCCTTCACCAGGCCGGAGATAGTGCGCAGGGTGGTGGATTTACCCGCGCCGTTGGCGCCGATAAGGGTAACGATCTTGCCGTCCGGCACCTCCAGGCTGATGCCCCGCAGGGCCTTGATGCCGCCGTAGGACACATGCAGGTTCTCAATCTTCAGCATCTTCAACCACCCCCAAATAAGCGTCGATAACGCGTTCGTTGCTCTGGATCTCCTCAGGCGTACCCTGGGCGATCAGCTTGCCGAAGTCCAGCACATAGATGCGGTCGGCAATGTCCATGACCAGGTCCATGTGGTGCTCAATGAGCAGGATGGTCATATTGAAATTTCTGCGGATCTCGCCGATGAAATGCGTCAGCTCCAGGGTCTCCTGGGGATTCATGCCCGCCGCCGGCTCATCCAGCAGCAGCAGCGTGGGATCCGTGGCCAGGGCCCGGGCGATCTCCAGCCGGCGCTGCTTGCCGTAGGGCAGGGAGGTAGCCAGCTCGTCCTTCACGTCCTCCAGGCCCACCAGCTTTAAAAGCTCCAGCACCTCGGAGCGCTGCCGGGCCTCCTCCTTGCCGTTGAGGTGGAGGGCGGCGGTAAAGAGATTGCTGGTGCGGCGCAGGTGCTTGGCGATGAGCACATTGTCAAACACCGTCTGGCTCTTCCACAGGCGGATGTTCTGGAAGGTACGGGCCATGCCCAGGGCCGTGATCTTATCCGGCGTCGGGGCCAGGATATGGTCGGAGAAGGCATACTCATCCCGCTCCTTCTGCTCCTGCTTCCAGGCCTTCAATGCCTCGTCCTCCAGGGTCTCCTCCGGGGCAAGCTGCGCGGTATACATGGCGGGGTGCTCGCCCTTGTAGGTCTTTTTCATCTTGCCGGTGGGGTGATTGCGCACGATGCACCTTTCGTTGAAGCACACCCGGCCGTTGGAGGGGGCGTACACGCCGGTGATGACGTTGAACGCAGTGGTCTTACCGGCGCCGTTGGGGCCAATGAGGGCCACGATCTCGCCCTCGTTAACGTCCATGTTCAGATTATCCACGGCCACCACGCCGCCGAACTGCATGGTGACATTTTCCAGCTTCAGTACGTTTTTCATTTGGAGGCCACCTCCTTCGCGGATTTATCCTTCTTCTTAAAGAGCTTTTGGAAGAAGCGGATGATCCCATCCCAGGAGAATTCCCGGTCGCCCATAATGCCCTTGCGGAAGAACAGCACCACGATCATAATGACCACGGAGAACACCAGCATCCGGAAGCCGGGCCGCATGAAGGAGATATTGATGTGCAGGTACGGCGCGGGGTCGTCCAAAAACCGCAGCCACCACTCGGAGCAGGCGATGTAGAGGAACGAGCCAATGATGGAGCCGGTGATGGAGCCGATGCCGCCGATGACCACGATGAGCAGGATCTCATAGGTCATGGTGGAGGTAAAGGTGTTGGCCTGGACGCTGGACTGGAACATAGCCAGCAGCGCGCCGCCGATACCGGCGAAGAAAGAGCTGATGAGGAAGGCCTGCATCTTGTGCTTGGCCAGGTTGATGCCCATAGCCTCGGCGGCGATCTCGTCGTCCCGGATGGCCTTGAAGGCCCGGCCGTAGGTGGAATTGATGAGCAGCACGATAAAGCCGATGCAGATGGCCGACACGATGAACGGGAACAGGATGGAGTCGAAGTTTGCAAACTTCTTCAGCAGGTTGGAGGCGTTGGTCAAGGGGCCCACCTGCTTCCACTGGATGATGGCGCGCATAATTTCGGCAAAGCCCAGTGTGGCAATGGCCAGATAGTCGCTCTTGAGCTTCAGCACCGGCAGGCCGATGAGCCAGGCGAAGATGGCCGGCACGATGCCTGCCAGGATCAGACCCACGATCATGGGCACGCAGAACTGCACGATGCCGCCGTCAAAGTACTGGTACACGCCGGCGCGATCCGCCACAGGAATGGTCAGGATACTGTAGGTGTAGGCGCCGATCATCATGAAGCCCGCCTGGCCCAGGGAGAACAGGCCCGTGAAGCCGTTGAGCAGGTTCAGCGATACCGCCACCAGGGAGTAGATAGCGCCCTTTTTCAGAACGGTGGCCAGCATGGAATAGTGCTGGAATTTGTCCACATACAGCAAAAATGCGATGCAGACGGCTGCCAAAATCAGCGACAGCAGCAGATTTCTTTTCTTGTTATTCTTCATAGCTCACACCTTCTCCGTCAGTTTCTCACCGAACAGACCGTTGGGCTTGCACAGCAAGATCACGATCAGCAGGGCAAAGGTGAAAGCGTTGCTGAACACGGCGATGGTCTCATTGGCCTTGATAAAGGACTCGCAGATACCGATGATGAACGCGCCGATGACAGCACCGGGAATGGAGCCGATACCGCCGAACACGGCAGCAACAAACGCTTTCAGACCGGGCATAGCGCCGATCATGGGGCTGACCTGGCCGTAGTTGGAAAAGTACAGAATAGAGGCCACGCCCGCCAGGAACGAGCCGATGACAAAGGTCATGGAAATGACGCTGTTGATCTTGATGCCCATGAGCTGCGAGGTCTCAAAGTCCCGGGACACGGCGCGCATGGCCATGCCGATCTTGGTTTTTTGGATGAGGATCACCAGCACCACTACCAGGGCGATGGTGAGGATGGGGGTGATAATGGTAATGCGCTTGATGCTTAGGCCGCCCACGTTCATCACCTGGGTGAAGAAGGGGATGTCCGGGTAGGCCCGGGCGATACCGCCGGTAATGTAGTTGGCCAGGTTCTGCAGCAGATAGCTGACGCCGATGGCCGAGATCATCACGGACATACGCGGCGCCGTGCGCAGGGGCTTATACGCCGCCCGCTCGATGGCCACGCCCAAAATCACCGTCAGCAGCAGCACCAGGGGGATAGACACCGCCAGGGAGCACTCCGCGGAAATATACACCATGAAAAAGCCCGCCATCATGAAGATATCGCCATGGGCGAAGTTAATGAGGCGCAGGATGCCGTAGACCATGGTGTAGCCAATGGCAATGAGGGCGTACAGACTGCCCACCGTGACGCCGGAGAGCAGCAGCTGAATATAGTAAGCTGCGTCATGCATAAGTACGGAAACCTCCTTTAATATGAATCTTGCGCTTTCCGCATACGGGGAAGCGGATGCCCCTCGTCTGCCGAAAACGCAAGAGTCATCAAAGTACAGAAATCTCAAATCGTGAGGGGAGCACTGCTCCCTTCTCGATGAAGCGCGTCAAAAAGTCTCGCAGAGTTTGCCGCCCACAGGCGGCAAAGAATTGAAATCATTTTCTCTCGCGACATGTGCGTGAGAGAAAATACTTCTCAAGCTGCCAGTGTGGAATTTTGAGCCAAGGGCTCAAAATTATGCGCGCAGCAGACTGCAAGCCTTTTGTCGAAAAACCCGCAGGGTTTTTCAACAGTCTCAATCGTGAGGGGAGCCAAGCTCCCCTCACGATGAGGTTCTATGTCGTTTTTTAGAAACGCCGTGCGCTTATCAGCCGTTGTAGGTGCTGTAGTACACGATCTGGCCGTCCTTGATGGTCTTGATAACGGCGTAGTTCTTCACGGCGTCGCCGTTCTCATCGAACTTCAGGTCGCCGGTGACCAGGCCCTTGACCTCCAGGGTAGCCAGTGCGTCGCGGATAGCGGTGCCATCGGTGGAGCCGGCCTTTTCAATGGCGTTCACAGCGGCCATGTAGGCGTCGTAGCCGCAGGGGGTCACGCTGGAAACGGCCTCGGCGGTACCGCCGTTGTTCTCGATGCGGGTGCTGTCCTCGGCGACCCACTTGGTGAAGCCATCCACGAAGGACTTACCGGCGGCGTTGGATTCATCGGCGGCATCGAAGAAAGCGGAGAAATAAATGTCGGTAGCCTTGTCGCCGGTACGCTGGGCGATGGAGATATCATCCCAGGTATCGCCGGCCATGATGGGGCAGGTGACGCCGCTGTCGCGGGCCTGGCTGATGATCATGGCAGCGGTCTCGATGGACACAGGCGCGAAGATGCCGTCATAACCGGCGGACTTGATGGTGGCCATCATGGTGGAGAAGTCGGCCTCACCCTTTTGGAACTCCAACACGGTAGCCTTACCGCCCAGGCGCTCCATTTCCTTCTGGAAGTAGTTGCCGAAGCCGGCGGAGTAGTCATCGCCGGACTCAATGATCAGCGCGCAGTTGACGCTGCCCTTTTCCTTGTTGGCAAAGTTGGCCATCACGGCGCCCTGGAAGGGATCGATGTAGCAAACACGGAAATAGAAATCGTTGTCCTCGGTCACCTGGGGGTTGGTGCAGGAGGTGCCGATAGCGGGGATCTTAGCGGACTTGAACAGGTCGCCGGCAGCAATGGCGCAGCCGGAGCCGTAGGTACCGATGACCACGGACACACCGCCGGAGATCAGTGTCTGCGCGGCAGCGGGTGCCTTGGACGCGTCGGACGCGTTATCAGCAGTCTGCAGCTCGACCTTGTACTCCTTGCCGTTGATGGTAACGGTGGGCTTGATGGAGTGGGCGTACTCGATGCCCAGGATCTCCTTCTTGCCGCCGGCGCCATTCTGGCCGGAGGTGGGCTCGAAGATGCCGATCTTCACGGTGTCCCCGTCAGTGGAGCCGCCGTTGTCCTTGCTGCCGCAGGCAACCAAAGACAGCGCCGTGACCAGGGCCAACAGCAATGCAATAAACTTTTTCATCTTTACTTCCTCCTAATTGGTTTGGGTCACAGGCTCTCCATTCATCCCTGTGACTATTTTCATATTTTATTAAAAAATTCCCCCGATTGCAAGAGAGAATGTTGCATTAAATTTCCGCCGCGATTCCGGTTTACCCGAAAGAATCTTCCGCCTGTTATTTTTGTATCTGTCCGTTCCACGAGGACAATTGCGTTTATAGGCCCCCAATGCCGCCAATTTTTCCATTTCCTGTCCCCCATTGGCAGACAGGGGCCTTCGTGATTTTGCACAATGCCTATCTGTAGGTGGTCAAAATAAATAGTCCCCTTTGCTGCGCAAAGGGGACTATTTACAACATTTTTACGCCTTTTCCGCCTGGAAAACGGCCTCAAACTCCTCTGCGGTCATGGTCTCATGCTCCAGCAGGAAGTCTGCCACGGTCTTCAGCTTTTCCTGCTCCCGCTTTAGGATCTCCGTGCAGCGGGCATAGCCGTCCGCCAGGATCTGCTGGATCTCGTCGTCCATCTCGGCGGCGATCTTCTCGGAGTAGGGGCGTGTGTGGCCCATGCTCTTGCCGATGAACACCTCGTCACTGCCGGCATTGAAGGCCACATGGCCCAGTCGCTTGGACATGCCGTAGGTGCCCACCATCTTCCGGGCAATGGTGGTGGCCCGCTGCAGATCGTTGGAGGCGCCGGTGGAAATATCTCCCAGCATCAGCTCCTCGGCGGCCCGGCCGCCCAGCAGCGCCACGATCTCGTCCTCCATGTACCGCCTGGACAGGTACGACCGGTCCTCCTCCGGCAGGCTGATGGTCATGCCGCCGGCCTGGCCCCGGGGCACGATGGTGATCTGATGCACCGGATCCTGGTCCGGCAGATCGTGCATCACCACGGCGTGGCCGGCCTCATGGAAGGCGGTGAGCCTGCGTTCCTGCTCGGGAATGACCCGGCTGTGCTTTTCCGGCCCGGCGATGACCTTGATGATGGATTCCTGAATGGTCTTCTGCCGGATCACCGGTTCATTCCGCCGGCCGGACAGCAGCGCCGCCTCGTTGAGCAGGTTCTCCAGATCCGCTCCGGTGAAGCCGGCGGTGCCCCGGGCGATCTCCGCCAGGTCCACATCCTCCGCCAGGGGCTTGTTCCGGGCGTGGACCTTTAGGATCTCCTCCCGGCCCTTGATGTCCGGCAGCCCCACATACACCTGCCGGTCAAACCGGCCGGGCCGCAGCAGCGCCGGGTCCAGGATGTCCACCCGGTTGGTGGCGGCCAGCACCACCACGCCGGAGTTGGCGGTAAACCCGTCCATCTCCACCAGGAGCTGGTTCAGAGTCTGTTCCCGCTCGTCATGTCCGCCGCCCAGTCCGCTGCCGCGCTGGCGGCCCACGGCGTCGATCTCATCAATGAATACAATGGCGGGGGACTGTTTTTTCGCCTGGTCAAACAGGTCGCGGACGCGGCTGGCGCCCACGCCCACATACATTTCCACAAAGTCGGAGCCGGAGATGGACAAAAACGCCACGTCCGCCTCCCCGGCCACGGATTTGGCCAGCAGGGTCTTGCCGGTGCCCGGAGGGCCCACCAGCAGCACGCCCTTGGGGATGTGTGCCCCCAGCTGCAGGTATTTATCCGGATCCCGCAGGAACTCCACGATCTCCTGCAGCTCCTCCTTTTCCTCGTCGGCCCCGGCCACCTGGTCAAAGGTCACCCGATCCTCGCCCCGGCCGGGCATCTGCACCCGGGCCTGGCCGAACTTGGCCATTTTGTCCTGGGCCGCGGCGCCGCCGCCGCTCATGCGGCCCATAAGCCGCACAATCAGCAGAAAGCCCAGTATGCCCATTACATAGGGCAGCAGCGTTGTCACCCAGTTGGTGGCGTGAACGAAATCCTGCTTCTGCACGGTGCCGCTCTGCACCTGCTGCTGGATCAGGCCGTCCATGTCGCTGTAAAATGTCTCCACGCTGCCGATGGTGCAGGTGGCCAGGGTGCCGTCCTGCAGCTTGGCCTTGAGCACATCGCCGGTGATGGTGAAGGACTGCACCTTCTCCTCCCGGAAATAGCTGCACATGTCGCTGTATGCAACGGTGCCGGAGCCGCTCATGCCCCGGGCCAGTATAAACGCGCACACCACCAGCAGCAACAGCAGCAGGCTGCCGGGGCGTATCCTTCTTCTCTCAGTCACAGACCCATCTCCTTTTAAGAAACCACCCGAACGCCCCGCCAGCTGTTCCCCTTTAAGAAGGATATGCACACCAGCACATGGGAGCGCACCTTATCCACCGGGATGTACGGGTTATCCCACAGGCGGGCGTCCTGTGAGTTGGCGCGGTTGTCGCCCAGGAAGAACAGGCACCCCTCCGGCACCACATATTCCTCCTGGTTGCCCGCGGCGGTGACGCCCTGCCGGGGCAGGTAGGATTCATCCAGCTTTTCGCCGTTGATATACACATAGCCGTTTTTAATGGTTACCGTGTCCCCGGGCAGGCCGATGACCCGCTTGACCAGGAGCTTGCCCAGCTCCTCGCTCCGGAAGGTCACCACATCCCCCCGCTGGGGCGTGGGGTCGGCGAACACATAGGGCATCTGCCACGACAGCAGCAGGGACCGGGTGGGCAGGGTATCCTCCATGGAGCCGCTGGGCACCCAGGCGATCTGCAATATCACCTTGAACAGCAGCAGCATCACCGCCACCGTGATCGGCGCAAAGCCGTAATCTCTCCACAGTCTGCGCGCCGTGCTCTCCTTCTGCAGGCGGCGGCCCGGATATCGGACGGTGGAGCCGTCGTTCGGAAGCTGAGGCTCTGCCGGCTGCAGTCCGTCCTTGTTCTCGTCCATGGGTTCCTCCTTTCCCGGTCTCTGTCCCCGCAGGCTCACTTGCTGTAGACCTCGGGCTTCAGCACGCCGATATAGGGCATGTTCCGGTATTGCTGGCAGTAGTCCAGGCCGAAGCCCACCACGAACTCATCCGGCACCTCGAAGCCGGCCAGGTCGGGGGTAATGGGCTTTTCCCGGCGGGAGGGCTTATCCAGCAGAGTAACGATGGTGATGGACTTTGCGCCCTTGGCCTTCAGATAACCCTCCAGGAAGTACAGGGTGTTGCCGGAGTCCAGAATATCCTCCACCACGATGATGTCGCGGCCCGTGATGTCCCGCTGCAGATCCCGGGTGATCTCCACCACACCGGAGCTCTTGGTAGCGTTTTTGTAGGAGGACACGCTGATGAACTCCACCTCGCTCTTGAGCTGGGTAGCCCGCACCAGGTCCGCCATGAACACGAAGCAGCCGTTGAGCACGCCCACAAACATGGGATCTCTGTCCTTGAACCGGTCGAACAGCTCATCGCCCATCTCCTGGATGCGGGCGCGGATCTGCTCCTCGGACAGCAGCACCTTCAAAATGTCCTGATTCATGTTGCTTTTAGCCATTGCTATATCCTCCTGCAATTTCTCTGTTGATCTGAATGATTATCATCTCGCCGTCGGTTTCCCGGGGCTGAAATTCCTCGTCCACACCCAGCGGCCATACCGCCGCCAGGCTCTCGCCTGCATAAAACGCAGGCAGCGCGTCCCGCCGGTCGGAGGCTATGCCCCTGTCCGCACACAGCCGCTTCACGCTGCGCCGGCCCCGGCTGCCCGGGAGTCTCAGCCCGTCCCCGGCCCGGCATGCCTGCACCAAAAGCGGACACTCCATTATATCACGCCTCAGGGCCATCTCATTCGCCCCGGGCAAATAGTCCCGGTTTTCCGCCCGGCAGGTGACGGTAGATTCCCCCCACCAGTTCGCTCCCAGGGCCAGCACCGTCCCCGGCGGCGTCTTTTTCACCGTTTCCAGGGCAAATTTCCCGTCTCGGCACACGGCCGTTAGGCCGCCGGGCAGGGAGATGCGCCCGGTGCAGCCGTGGAGCAGCGCTTCCATGGCCTCGTAGTGCGCCGCCCCCAGATCCTTCCGGCCCGCCCGGGTGCGCTCCGCCAGCGCCCGCAGGACCCGCAGCCGCAGGGCGCAGGGCAGTCTCAGCAGGTCTCCCCGGTCCATCTCCGTCCCGTCCGGGGGCAGGACCGCGTCCACCTGCGCCTGCCAGTATTCCTCCTCCCGCCGCAGGATCTCCGCCGTGCGGCAGATGCTTCCCTCCGCGCCGGGATAGAGCTCCTTCAGCAGCGGCATGATGTCCAGCCGGAGGCGGTTCCGGGTCATGCTGGTGTCGCCGTTGGTCTCGTCCTCAATATGGCCGATGCCGTTTTGCTCCAGATAGTCCTCAATTTCCTGCCGGGAGGTCTCCAGCAGCGGCCGGATGATGTTCCCCCGCACCGGCGGGATGCCCGCCAGGCCCTGGGGACCCGTGCCCCGCAGCAGGTTCAGCAGCACCGTCTCCGCCTGGTCGGCGGCGTGGTGGGCCGTGGCAATGCGGTCTGACCGGGTCAGCTCCGCCGCCCGGCGGAAGGTCTCATACCGCAGCCGCCGCCCGGCCTCCTCGATGCCAACGCCCCACTCCTTTGCCTTTTCCGGCACGCTGACCCGCTCCGTCACGCAGGGGATACGCCGCTCCCGGCAGAAATTCTGCACAAACAGCTCATCCCGCCGGGCCGTGTCCCGCTGGCCGTGGTTCATGTGTACCGCCGCCACGGTGAAACCCTCTCTCCGGCCCAGCTGCCACAGGTAGTGCAGCAGGCACATGGAGTCCCGTCCGCCGCTGACGGCGCACAGGATGCGTCCGCCCTCCTCCGGCAGCATATCCCACCGCCGCATAAACGGCAGCAGGTCCAGGTCTTTACTCCTCATAGCGGTTTTCCAGGGTGCTGAAGGCGGTGTAATCCGGCATCCAGCGCAGCTCCACCTTGCCGGTCTCGCCGTGGCGGTTCTTGGCCACGATACACTCGGCGATGTTCCGCTTTTCGGAGTCCTCATTATAATAGTCGTCCCGGTACAGGAACATGACGATGTCCGCGTCCTGCTCGATGGCGCCGGACTCACGCAGGTCCGACAGCATGGGCCGCTTGTCCTCGCGCTTTTCGTTGGCACGGGACAGCTGGGACAGGCACAGCACCGGCACCTGCAGCTCTTTGGCCATGATCTTCAGCATCCGGGAAATATCCGCCACCGCCTGCTGGCGGTTCTCGCCGCTGTAGCCCTTGCCCCCGGCGGAGGTCATCAGCTGCAGATAGTCGATGACCACCAGGCCCAGGTTCTCCAGGCGGCGGCACTTGGCGTTCATGTCCGCCACGGTGAGCAGTGGATTGTCATCGATGCGGATGTTGGTCTGGTTGAGCACGGAGGCCGCCTGGGCGATCTTCTCCCAGTCGCTCTCCCGGAGGTTGCCGGTAGAAAGGCGGGTGTTTTCAATGAGTCCCTCGTTGGCCAAAAGCCTTGTCACCAGCTGCTCCTTGGACATTTCCAGGGAGAAGATGGCCACCGTCTTGCCGGAGGACTTGGCCGCCGACAGAGCCACGTTCAGGGCCATACTGGTCTTGCCCATGCCGGGTCGGGCCGCCAGCAGCAGCAGGTCCGACTTATTCAGGCCGTTGATCTTCCGGTCCACCGCGGACAGGCCCGTGGACAGGCCCGGCGGCTCGCTGCCGGCGGTGAGCTTGGCCAGCTGCTCCATAACGTCGTTGAGCACGGCGCCCACAGTGGTCATTTCCTGGCTGCCCCGGCCCTGGCGGATGGCGTAGATCTTCTGCTCCGCCGCCGTGAGCAGGTCGCCGGCGGTGCCCACGCCCTCCTGCACCATGGCGCTGATGTCCCCCGCCGCCTTGGCCATGGCCCGCAGCAGGGCCTTGTCCCGGATGATGTCGGCGTACTCCATCACGTTGGCGGAGGTAGGGGTCACCTCCATGAGCTGGAGGAGATAGGCCCGGGTATCGTCCCGGTATACGCCGTTTTTCTCCATTTCCCGGGCCACGGTCACGCCGTCAATGGGCCGGGAATAGATGAACATGGAGTAAATGGTCTCGAAGATCTCCCGATTCTGCTGCAGATAGAAATCCTGGGGCTGGAGCTTATCCATCACGTCCTTGATGCAGTCCGCGTCAATGAGCATGGACCCCAGCACCGCCTGCTCCGCCTCCGGAGAGTGGGGCATGGCCCGGCTCAGCAGCTCATCCATAGGCATGGGGGAAACCTCCTTTCCGTATGATCCGTTCTCTTACTTTTCCTCCGTCACGATGACATACACCGTGCCGCTGATCTCAAAGCCCAGCTTGGCCTTCACCTGATAGCTGCCGAAGCTCTTGATGGGCTCGTCCAGCACCAGCTTCTTGCTGTCGATATCCACGCCGTGCTGCTCCTTGAGAGCGGCGGCGATCTCCCGGGCCGTCACGGCGCCGAAGAGCTTGCCGCCCTCGCCGCCCTTGCTCGGCACCTTTACCTGCAGGCTCTTGAGCTTCTCCGCGATCTCCGTGGCGGCGGCCTTGGCCTCTGCATCGGCCTTGGCCTTAGCCTTCTCCTGCAGGCGCATGGTGTTCATGGCGTCCGCCGTGGCCGGCACGGCCAGTCCCTTGGGCAGCAGGAAGTTCCGCGCGTAGCCCTCGGCCACCTCGATCATCTGGCCCTTTTTGCCCTTGCCTCTCACATCGGCTTTCAGAATAACTTTCATTTATTGGTTCCTCCTTGGTTGGGTTTTTCGTAGTATTTGTCAATGGCTTCCTGGAGCTTTTGGCGCACCTGATCCACCGTCACACCGGGCAGCTGTCCGCCGGCACTGGTGGAGTTGCCCCCGCCGCCCAGGGCCTCCACAATGACCTGCACATTCACCTCGCCCAGGGACCGGGCGGAGATGTACACGCCGTCGTCCTTGGGATAGAACACGAAGGATGCCTGCACGCCGCTGAGTGTCAGCAGCTCGTCGGCGGCCTTGGCGGCCGTCACCCGCTCACAGGGCTCGTCAATGGCGGCGATGGCCAGATCCTCCCGATACAGCTCCGCCCGCCGGATAATGGCGTAGCGGTCGATCATGGACTCCAGATCGCTCTGGAACATCCGCTGCACGTCCTGGGTGTCGGCCCCGGCTCGGCGCAGATACGCCGCCGCCTCAAAGGTGCGGCCGCCGGTGCGGTTGGTAAAATTCTTGGTGTCCAGCACGATGCCCGCCAGCAGGGCCTCTGCCTCAGTCTTCAGCAGATCCCCCGTCTCCAGCAGATACCCCAGCAGCTCCGTCACCAGCTCGCTGGCGGAAGAGGCGTAGGGCTCGTGGTAGTTCAGCGCCATTTTCTCAATGTAGCTGCTGCCCCGGCGATGGTGGTCGATAACGGCCACCCGGTTGCAGCTCTCCAGCAGCGGCTCGGACTCCACGCTCTCCGGCCGGTTGGTGTCCACCACCACCAGGAGCGTATCCGGCTGCACCCGCAAAAAGGCGTCCCCGCCGCCGATAAACACATCCTTGTATTCCGGCAGGGCCCGGAGCTTTCGCAGCATGGGCCCCACGGAGTTGTTCTCCACGTCCAGCACGATCCGGGCATGCTTGCCCCGCTTGCGGGCAATGGCGCATATGCCCGCCGCGGCGCCCAGAGTGTCCATGTCGGCGTACTGGTGGCCCATGACGTACACATGCTCCGTGTCGTCCATTAGGTCGCCCAGGGCGTTGGCCATGACCCGGGACTTCACCTTGGTGCGCTTTTCCGTGGTCTTGGCCCGGCCGCCATAGAATTCAAAGTTCATCCGGTCCTTCACCACGGCCTGGTCGCCGCCCCGGCTCAGGGCCATCTCCAGGGCAAGGCCGGCGTTTTTATACAGGGCCTCAAACCCCGCCGCCTCCCGGCCCACGCCGATGGAGAGCGTGGCGCACACGCCCTCCCCCGCCTGCACCGTGCGCACATCGTCCAGGATGGAAAAGCGCCCGGCGGCGAATTTTTCGTATCGTGCCTCGTCCAGGACCATCAGATAGCGGTCCCGGTCGGATTTCATCAGCAGCGCGCCGCTCTCGCCCCGCCACTGGTCCATTTTCTCCTCCACGGCCGCCCGCACGGCGGAGCGTTTCCCCTCCGGGCATGCGCTCATAAGGTCCTCGTAGTTGTCGATCATGATGATGGCCACCACAGGCCGTGTCTCGGCCAGGGTCGTGCGCATGTGCTCCAGCTCCGTCACATCCATCCAGTAGGTGGTGGCCAGCACGCCCAAATGGCCCTTTTCCTCGGGCCGGGACAGGCAGCCAAACACCCGGTAGCACCGTCCGTTCCAGGTGAACAGCCCCGGATACTCCGGTTTTCCCTCCAGGATCCAGTGGGTCTCAAAGCCCTCCACCACGTCCCGCACCCGGGACTCGAAAATATCCTTGCCCACCCCCGGCAGGTCCATGAACAGGTCATTGGCCCAGAGCACGTCGTCGCTCTCGGGGTTAAAGACCATTATGGGCATGGGGGCAAAGAGCATGTTGCTGTTTTTGGCGGTGTCGGCGCCGCCGGCAATGCGCTCCACATACTGGTGCAGCTGCTGCTGCACCACCTTGCCGCGGCGGCGGCTGATGTACCACACCAGCAGGGCGGCGGCCGCTTCGCCGATGGCCAGAGGGAGGGATACCTTCGCCGTCACCCCCGCAAACAGGAGCAGCAGCAGGATATACGCCAGCGTATTGGTGCGCACAAGCTTTCGGATCCTCTCGTTCATGGTCTGCCCTCCCTTGTCGTATGCAGATAGTGACCCAGTTTGCTGATTTTACATTATACCATATTCCCCCGGGGGGTACAAGCGTTTCTTTGTCCCCATAGGTCACTTTTTTCCGCCCTGTCGAAGACCGCGGAAACCCGGCGCACGGTTGGGGGTGTACAAGTGGTAATAAATGTGCTATACTATGAAATGATCGGAGGGAAATCCCCCCCACCGGGCAGCGCTCCTATAAAGTGATGCGCTGTCGGGCGGTGCCCATGGGTGCCGCCGCCCCGCACCTCTTGTCATGTGTCATTGCGAAACCAGTGACCGACGTCACTGGTTGTGGCAATCCGTAACCCTGCACGCCAGATTCTTGTTGTGCATCCGTAGGGGCTGATGCCTGTATCGCCCCGTCGGTAGGCGGTAAAAATTCAAATCCCCTCGGCAGAAAAATCACAGATTTTTCGCCAGTTATATGTGTATCTTTTCGCGGGCGATGTGGACGCCGCGATGCGATAAACGGGGCTTATCCCCCGAAAAATTCAAATACGGTCACGGCCGGGCGGACCTCCGCCGCCGCGCAGGGCGATGCAGGGCCCGGCGCAGGCGGAGCGCCTTTGTTTTCCTGCGCATTTTTGCGCCCCTTCTCCGCCTGCCGCGGCCCCGGATCAAAAAAGGAGAATCAATAACTTTTATGGCAGAAAAACTGAAAATCATCCCCCTGGGCGGTCTCAACGAGATCGGCAAGAACATGACCGCCTATG
>ERZ808246.1573-NODE-1573-length-16264-cov-6.575915_pt1 | contig 16264 bp, 5 predicted proteins | sample MGYA00521083_ERZ808246 | MGnify/ENA primary metagenome ERZ808246 (study PRJEB31516, sample SAMN03275577) | gut metagenome | biome: mammalia-associated habitat; material: feces | host: Papio cynocephalus | place: Kenya | collected 2012-07-07 ...
CGTCACCTCGTGGATCGTGTAGGTATAGGTCTTGCCCTCGTCGGCGTCGCTCAGCACAACCTCGGCGAACTTCGCGTTGCCGTCGGCGTCGGTCGTCGCGTTGCCAAGCTCCGGCGCACCTTCATCCGCGGACGTCGCGGAGAACTCGAACTCCTCGCCGGCAAGCGGGGCCTCGCCGTTCACGGTCTTCGCGAGGCCGAGCTGGAACGAGCCGGAAGCCTGCTCGTACGCGTTGTCGAACAAGGCCGCGGAGGCGTCGCCATCTGCGCGGTCGCCGTAGTCGACGGTCGCCTTGAGGGTGCGATTCGCCTCGTCGCGCTCGACCTTCACGGTCACGGTCGCGTCCTGCGCGTTCGTCCAGCCGGGACCGGAGTCGGACGTCTCGTGGATCGTGTACTTGTAGTCGCCGGGCTCGGTATAGCTCAGCTCGCTGAAGCTCGCCTCGCCCGTGCCCTTCACGGTCGCGCTACCGGCCTGCTTGCCGTCCTCGTCGAGAAGGCCGAACGCGAACTCCTTGTCGGCGTAGTCGCCGGACTTCTCGCCGTTGACCTTCTTGCTGACCTTGATCGCGGCCGACGCGGAGGCGTGCACGTTGTCGAACACGGCCGCCTGGGCGGTCGCGTCGCTGCCGTAGGAGACGCTCTTCACCTCGAGGTCGCGGCCGTTCTGGGCATAGCCGACCTCAACCGTAACGGGGACATCGGGGGCGTTGAACCAGCCGCCGCCGAGCTCCTCCTCATGGATGGTGTACTTATACGTGCCGGGCTTGCTGTAGCTCAGCTCGCCGAAGCTCGCCTCGCCGGTGCCCTTCACGCTCGTCGCGGCGATAGTGTCGCCCTGGTTGTTCTGGAGGTCGAACTTGAACTCCTGCTGCTCGTCGGAAGCATCGGATCCGTTGATGCGCTTCTGGACCTTGAGAGTCGTCGAGACGGGAGCAGCCTTGAACCCGTTGTCGAAGCGCGCGACCGAGGACTCGGCCTCGGAGTCGCCGGCATTCGAGCAGCTCACCGTGGCGTGGAGCTGGTTGTTCTCGTCGCGCTGCGAGACCTTAACCGTGGCGGTCACGTCGGGCGCGAGGGTCCAAGTGCCGTCGCCGGGCAGGTCGTCAGCGGACGTCACCTCGTGGATCGTGTAGGTATAGGTCTTGCCCTCGTCGGCGTCGCTCAGCGCAACCTCGGCGAACTTCGCGTTGCCGTCGGCGTCGGTCGTCACGTTCGCAATGGCGGGCGCGCCTTCGTCCGCGGACGTCGCGGAGAACCCGAACTTCTCGCCGGAGAACGGTGCCTCGCCGTTCACGGTCTTGACCAGGCCGAGCTGGAAGGAGCCGCTGGCCTGTTCATAGGTGTTGTCCATCACGGCAGCGTCGGCACTCTCGTCCTCGTAGATAACCGTCGAGGGCGCGAGCGTGCCGTCGCCCTGGTCGTCGCCGACCTGCACGGTCACCGTCTGGTCGGCCGCGTTCGTCCAGCCAACCGTGGCGGGCGTTACCTCGTGGATGGTGTAGACGTGGGTCTGGCCAGCGTCGGCAAGGCTGTATTCAAGGTTGTCGAACGCGGCGGCGGCGGAACCGTTCGTGGTAACGGTACGGATGACCTCGCCGTCCTCGAGGAGCTGGAACTCAAAGCTCTTATTGGTGTCGGCGCCGTTCACGGTCTTGCGCACGCACACGGTCGCCGTGCCGCTCGCGTCGTAAGCGTTGTTGAAGACGAGCGAGTCCGACCCGTCCGGATACTCGACGCTCGCCCAGATGTTCCCGTCGGCGTCGAGCTCGGAAGACACCACGAGCTTGACCGTCTGGTCGGATGCGTTGGTGTAACCGGGCAGCTGGGACTCCTCGTGCACCGTGTAGGTATACTCGTGGCCCATGTTTGCCTCGGCAAGCGTTGCCGAGAAGGTCGCGTTGCCCGCAGCATCCGTCGTAACATCGCTGAGCTGCGGCGCGTTTGCGTCGCCGGACTTGGCCGAGAACGTGAACGTCTTGCCCTCAGCCGGCGCGCCGCCGTTCACGGTCTTTGCGACCGAGAAGGACACAGCGCCCGAAGGAGCCGTGTAGAGGTTGTTGAACGCCGCGGCATCCTGAGCGTCGTCGGCCTGGCCCACGTAGCGCACACTCACGGGAAGGACACCGTTGGAGGAGTCTTCCATGGAACCCATGGTGACCTCTACCTGCACGTCGTTTGCGCGCGTCCAGCCAAGGCCGAGGTCATCGGCTTCGGAGATCTTGTAGTTATAGGTCTTGCCTGCGTCTGCCGCCGAGAAGCTCAGCGTGCCGAAGGTCGCCTGAGCACCGCCGAACGTGGAAGTGGTTACTCGCTCGGGCAGGGGCGCACCCTCGGTCTCGGCGGACAGCTCAAAGTCGAACTTCGCGTTCGCAGCGGGCGCAGATCCGTTCACGGTCTTCTGGACCGCGAGGGTGGCGGAACCGGTGGCGGTATAGGCGTTGGCGAACTCAGGCGCGGCATCGGACTGCGTACCGTAGTCGACGGTGGCCACGAGCTGGCCCGCGTTGTCCTTGTTCTCGACGTTCACGGTCACGGTATAGACGGAATCGTCGTAGTCCATGCCGTTCTCGGCAGAGGCGGGCTTGACCTCGGAGACCTCATACTTGTATGAGCCAGGTTCGGCGAGGTCGATCTGGCCGAACTGAACCTTGCCGTCGGCATCGTTACGAACGGTCTGAGCCTCGCCAGGAGCGCCATCGACCGGGTTCAGTCGGAACTCGAACTCGCCGTCCTTGAGCGTGCGACCGGTAAGGGTCTTCTTTGCCTCAAGGGAGACCGTCGTCGACTTGACCTGATAAGAGTTCTTGAACTCGGGCGCGGCGTCCGAGCCGTTGTCATAGGAAGGCGTGGCCACGAGCTGGCCGTCCTTGTCCACGACGTTCACGGTCACCTTGTGCTCGGCGGTATCGTAGGTCACACGGTCCTCGGTGCCCTTGACCTCGGAAATCGTGTAGGTGTAGGTACCCGCAGCCGTGTAGCCGATAGCATCGAAGGCCACGCTGCCAAACGCGTCGTTCGTCTTGGTCTGGAGCACGTTGCCAGCAGCGTCCTTGAGCTGGAACTCGAACTCGCCCTCCTCGAGCGCGCGGCCATCAAGGGTCTTGCGCGCCACGAGCTGGGCAGAGGAACCCTTGGGCGCATAGGTATTTGCAAAGGCAACAGGGCCATCGTCGTAGGCAACCTCGGCGATGTACTTGCCGTCGGCCTCGGTCACCGTGACCGTCACGCCGAAACTGGCGCCGTCGTAGGTCACGCCGGCCTCGTTGCCCGCCACCTCGGTGACGGTGTACTGGTAGGTACCGGGCTGATCATAGCTCAGGTCGAAGGCGAACTTGCCCTGGACGTCATTCGTCGCGGTCTGCTCATCGCCGGCCGTGCCGTCCTTGGGCCTGAGCTTGAACTCGAACTCCCCGGCCTTGAGGTCGCGGCCGGTCAGCGACTTCGAGCCCTCGATGGTCGCCTTTACGGCGGCGGGCTTGGTGTAGCCGTTCGTGATGGTCAGCGGGTTGTCATGGCTGCAATCGCTCGAGGCCACGAGCTTGTTGCCGTCCTTCTTCACGTGGACGACGACCCGGTGGGCAGCCGTGTCGTAGCTGGTGTTCACCGCATCGCCGGCCACCTCGGAGATGGTGTACGTGTAGTCGCCGGGCTCGTCATAGTTGATGGCATCGAAGTCGACCGACTGGTCCTGAGAAGAGACTTCCTTCGTCTGCAAGACGGTGCCCTGAGCGTCCTTGAGCTCGAACATGAACGTCTCGCCGTCCTTGAAGTCGCGGCCCTCGAGGTGCTTCTTCACGGCGAGCTGATGGCTCGTGGCCGCGGGGGCCGTGTAGGTATTCGCGAAGGCGAGCTGGTCGGCAGCTGCGTCGCCCTTCTTGTAGACGGGCGTCGCCACGAGCTGTCCGTCCTTCTCGGCGACCTCAACGACCACGGTGTAGACGGTCGGGTCGTAGCTCACGCCGTCCTCGCTGCCCGCGACCTCGGAGACCGTGTAGGTATAGGTGCCCGCAGCCGTGTAGTCGATAGCGCCGAAGGCCACGTTGCCGTCGGCGTCGTTCGTCTTGGTCTGGAGCACATTGCCGTCGGCGTCCTTGAGGTCAAACGTGAACTCATCGGCCGAGAGCGCGCGGCCCTCGAGCGACTTGGTCGCCGTCAGCGCGAGGCTCGTGGGAGCGGCGTTGGTCTTCTCGTCATAGGCGTTGTAGGACGTCGCGGTCTTGAGGTCGATCGTGGTGTTGAGCGCCTGGGCAAGCTGCTCGACCTTGGCCTTCGCCGAGTCGAACTCGCCGCCCTTCAGCATAAAGAAGTGCTTGGTCCCGTCGAGCTTGTATCCCTCGGGTGCGGCGCTCTCCTGGTACCAATACAGCGTATCCGATTTGAGGGGCGCCGCTTCGGAGCCGAAGCTCGCCTGGCCGGACTCGGAGGTCTTGGAAGAAGCGACGTGCTCGGAAGTCGTCGAGAGGTCCTTCCCCGCAATCGCAGCGTCCATGTCAACCGCATAGAGATCGAAGGTTGCGCCGGCGAGCTTCTTGCTCAGGTCTGATTTATCGAGCTTCGTGATGGTAATGCCGTAACCGGTGCCCTCGGTGGAAGCCGAGTCGCGCTGGATCGTCCAAGTCTTCGAGTGCTGAGAAGTGCCGCCCGCAACACCTGCGAGGCTTGCTTCGTTCGTCAAGCTCACCTGGTCGCCCTGCTTGCCGGAAGGCTTGACCTCGTAAACGACTTCGAGCGGCGTGGAGTCGGGCAACTCGAGCGTGAGCTGGGTCTTCCCGCCGGCCACCTCATTGGCCGTAGCCTTGTACTCGCTCGCGGCGAGCTCAGCTCCCCGCTGCCCGTTCTCGAGCCTATAAATCTTGAGCGTTGGGGGGAGGAACGTGCACGCAGAGTCCATCGTGTCCGTCAGGGTCACGGTATCGGAGTCGGACACGAGGTCGAGCGCCGTCTCGTTCACCTTGATGTCGTAGCGGATTGCGGAGCTGTTGGCGACCTGCCAGGCGTCCTTGGTCAGAACCTTGTTATCGGCCTCAACGGTCTTGGAACCCTCAGGGAACGTGGTCTTGCCCGAGCTGGCCTGCGCAGCGTTGGTGAACTGGGCTTTGCCTTCGGTCGAAACGGCCGACGCCTTGGCGGCGGTCTTATAGGTCAGTTCGACGTAAACGGGATTGACCGAGCCGCCGGCCGCAGCAGTCGGGATACTCCAGGAAAGCGTTCCGTCCTGGTTCGTGGGCTCGATAATCTGCGCCGCTCCCATAGTCTCCCAAGGCCTGGTCTTAAGAGATGCCTGGGAGCTTCCGCTCACGTAAACCATATTGCTCGGGAGCACATCGCTCACGTTCACGGGTTGACCGCCCAGGTCCAGGAGGCCTGCCCAGTTGTTTTCCTTCTTGTACGCGTTGACGAGGACGGTCCAGTTGGCCACCCAAGCGCCCTTATCGGTGGTGCCGTCGACGGTCGACCAGTCGAAACTCGGGTCCCACGTGAGGTTGCCGTCCTTCTGGACCTGCGGAGCGTTCTTCACGGTGTAGCTCGCGGTCGCCGTGGAGGTCTTGACCGTGGCTTTATTTGTATAAATGTCGTTTGCGTTATTGGACTTCGTACGATACGTAACCGTGATGTCCTTCTTGCCCAGTAGTTCGCGAATCTTCTGGGTGTCCTTCAGCGTGACGCTAAATTCATTCCAATAGTTATTGTCGGAGACTGTATAGTCCTCGCCACGAACCAGGTCGATACCGTCGGCAGAGACTTCAATCTGGTCGATTGCCATTTGCTGATAGAAGGTCCCGTCAATCCTGTCTTTCAGTTCCACCGTCGTTGGGTCCGTACTTGTAGACATGTTCGACGTGAGAATCGTAGACTTCCAGCGCAGGTAGCCGTCGCCGTCGTCGGCAACAAACTCCTTCTTAACGTACTCATTGTTGTCCTTGGGCTTAAAGGTGCCAACGCCGCTACCCTCCGGGCCCATACCGTTCGAAGGCTTGACCTCTGCGGTGTTCGTCACAGAGTCGAGCAAAGACGCGTCCTTCATCTGCGTGTGGTAAACGATGGTGTACTGCTGCTTGCCCGCATCCGAGGGGAACTCGTACGTGAAGCTCGAGCCGTCGGAAGGAAGCGAACCAGTTTTAACCGTCTTGCCTGAAGCATCCTTAACCTCATAGCTACCCTTATAAGTCTGGTTAGCATCGAGCGTATCTCTGAAGATGTAACCAGCCATGTCTGCCTTGAGGCTGCCGTTGTTCAGCGTGGCGGTCCAGGTAATGTCCTCAGGCGTGGAGTCGCCGGAAGCAGACTTGGAGACCATGCTGTAGCTCAGACCACCGTTGGGAGGATCGACGTTCTTCTCCTCCGAAGTTTGGCGGTTGTTGTCGCTACCCCAGGACCATTGGGCCTTATTGCCCGCATCCGAGAGCTTATCGCCGTTCTTGAGAGAATCGAGGGCGGATTGCTTGATTGAGGTCGTATAGGTGAGCGTGTGGCTGCCCTTTGAAAGGTCGCCGAGCGAGAAGATCGCGTTCTGCCCGTCGATGCTCGGGCTCACGGTCTGACCATCGAGCTTAAAGGAGCCCTCGACGTAGCTCAGGTTGTCGCCAAGAACATCGTTGAGCGTGACGTTCTTCGCCGTAGACGCAACATTGAGATTGATGGTCCACGTAATGGTGCCGTCAGAGTTCGCCTGACCGCACTTATCGCCGTCGACTTTGCCGTCCTTCACAGGAACAGTCACGGTCGTACCGGTGCCGGGGAACGCGATGGGAACCTCGTCCCCGTCCTTGAGACCGTTACCGTTCAAGGTGAAGTCGAAGTCCGCGCTCGCCTTGATGCCGGTAGGGTGGGCCTTGATCCAGGAATTGTTGTAACGGAAGTAGAGCCTGTTATCACGGATCTCGTAGGTGCCGGCCTCGTTTCCGTCGGCATCACGAAGGACCTTTTCCCCGCTGGTTATCGTACTCACGTTGTCCGGGAAGACATAAATAACGGTCTCTTTATTCGTAGAGGGGGTCTCATCGCCGGCGAAGTCGATCTCGAGGTGCGCGTAAATGGTCTGGTCGGCCGAAACCGCCTGATTACCCAGAGGTTGAGTGCGGTTCGCGTCCGTAAAGAGGCCGACGGCCACCTTTGAGGATGCCGGGTTTTCGATGACGATTTCGCTGGACTCCTTAGGAGTGTCTTCATCGATTTCCCGTGCCGAGACATCGGAGACCGCATCCGCCCGATCGTCGACGGGCTGCTCGTCAGCTGACTGCGGCACTGCCATAGAGACGGGAGCCTCGCCGGCAGCGCCCCTGTTTGCATCAACGGTCGGATCAGCAGCGCCGTTGGTTGATGGTGCCGTAGTCGCATCAACAATCGTAGCGGAGTTTGAGTCTGTCGCGGAAGAATCGTCCTTGGTCAGGGACTCACCCCCCCCGCCTGGTCTTCTTGCTTCTCAACGGCTATTTCCTGGTCGCCCTCACCCGATGCGGCATAGGCGGACTGCACAGGCATGGCGTAGCTCTGGGTCACGAGCATCGCGGTCATGAACACCGACAAGACCTTCTTGCCCAGTTCGGCCCTTCTCATGTCTTCTCTCCTCTCGTCGCGCGAAACGCAAAAATCCCCCAGGCGAGCGCCAGGAGGACCCAACTCGGAGCGAGCTCCGAGACGATGTTTGGTTATGGAACTGCGAAGCGGCACATCGGCCGTGCATCGGGAAGGCGATGGAATCCCAAGGAAACCCTCGAGTCAAAAATGAATCGCGTCACTTCCTCAACGTATGCACAGCAATGCCTCATTTCTTTCGATGGAACTGTTCGATGGGCCGAATTCTACCTCCAAGTCGCTCTTAACTGAAGACTAGCGACAGATTTGCTGAAAATGTTGCGCAACATTTGCCATAGTCAGTCTTTTTCCACCATCAATTTGGGGTCCGACCCCAAATTGCTGCTGCCGAAAAAAACGAGAGGTGCGTCCGCCGGGGCATGCACTCCAGCAAGACGCACCTCTCGCACCCTCAATTTGGGGTCTGACCCCAAATTGCTAGTTCTGGCGACGGCGGCGGCGTTCGGCGGCGGCAAGGGCCGCGGCAGCCACGGCAGTCGCACCAAGAGCGGCGATAGGTGCAGCGTTCACGCTCTGGTCGCTCGTCTCGGGCATGCCGGTCTCAGCGTCCTTCTTGGTATCGGAAGGCTTCTGCTTCCCGTCGTTGGACGGCTTGGTCGTCGGAGCGGCAGGAACAGGCGAAGCGTTCTTCTTGAAGACGGCCACGAGCTGAACCTCGGAGTCGCCCATCACGAACGTGGTCTCGGCCGCAGAAGCATCGGCGAGCTTAACGTCGCCGCTTCGGACCTCCCAGCCCGCGAACGTGTAGCCGTCGGCAGGCGTGGCCTTAACGGTCACGGTCTGACCCGCATACGCCTCGGACGGGTCGGCGATAGCGGTTCCGCCCTCGCCGTCCTTGACGGAGACGTTCACGCGCTGCGTCGGCTTCGCGGCAAAGACGGCCTCGACCTCAGTGTTCTTCTCGCCCACGGTGAGCGCAGCGTTGGCAGCATTCTCGTCGTCGACGGTCGCGTCGCCCGAGACGACCTTCCAGCCCTTGAACTCATACGCGTCGCTCTCGGGCGTGGCGGTCAGGTTCAGGGCATCGCCCGCGGAAGCGCCGTAGTCGACGCCGTCCTCGGCCATCTGACGCTCGCCGGAAACGGAGACGCTGCCGTGCTCACCGGCCGTAACCTTCACGCGATTGAGCACCTTGAGCGTACCGGCCACGGACGTGGGGTCGCCCGCGAGGTCAACGATCTGGAAGTTTCCGTTGGCCGTCGTGGCGGTCACGTCGTAGATGCCGGGCATGTCCTTCGCATCGGCATCGCGCGTGTCGCCGAGAGAAACGGCGAGCTCGTCCTCGATGCTGTTCGCGCCGGCCCACGGGGTCTGGCCATCGGCGCCGTCGGTGACCGTGGCCACATAGGCCGGGTCGCTATCGCCGGAGACGATCGTGTAGTCGCCGCAGCTCACGGCAACCTGACGCTGAGCGATCGCAAGGGTCGCGGCCGCGGAAGCGGGCTCGAGGTTCTTGTTGCCGAGGAAGCTCGCTTTGACCTCGTAGCTCCCCGCGTCCACGGGAAGGACATCGGTGCCGTTATAGGTGTACGTCAACTGATCGGAGAGATCCGTCTCGCCGAACGCCGCCGTACCCTTCAGCTGGTGCTCCGCACCGTTGTAAACCACCGAATCGCCGTCGAGGGAAACCGTCACCGCGGCCTTCTCGATCACGAGCTCGGCCTTCACGGCGGTGGGGTTGATGTTGTCGTTGCCCGGGAAGGTGACGACAACCTCATAGCTATCGGCGTCGGTGGGCTCCTCGTCGTTGCCGTTGTAGTGCATGACAAGCTGGTCGGACACGTCCACGGCGCCGTCGGCGATGGTCGCCGTGGCGGTAAGGCCGTGCGGGTCGCCGTCATAGGTCACCGTGTCGTCGTCGACGGAGATCGCGGCGTCGGCCTTATCGATGTTGAACCACTTGGTCGCGCTGCTTGAGCCGTAGAACGAGTTGCCCAGGCAGGTGACGTTGACCACGTAGCGGCCGGCCTCGGTGGGAGCCTCGGAGCTCAGGTACATCTTGCCGCCCTTGGTCACGCCGCTGTAGAGGTACGTGAACTTAAGGGTGCTCAAGTCGATGAGCGAGCCGTCCGAATCGAAGACCGTAACGGTGGGACGCTGCGGAGAGGCGTTGTACGTAAAGTCGTCGCCAGCGAGCACGACTTCGGTCTCGACGCGATTGATCGCGAAGAAACGGCTGATGGGCTTGGCAAAGTAGTTGCCGCCGATCACGGTCGCCGTCTGGGTGTAGGTGCCGGGCTCGGTCGGGGCCTCGGAGCTCAGGTACGCGTCGCCGGCGGTCGTCACGCCGGCATAGGTCACATGGACGTTCGCCGCATCGGTGATATCGGTATCGCCGTCGTACGCCTTGACGCCAAAGTCGAATCCCTGCGCTTCATCGTAGGTCAGCGCAGTGTGAGGCAGCTCCTCGGCCCACTCGAGCGAGACGTCGGCGGTCTTGGGGGCGATGGTCAAGTAGCCAAGGTCAACGGCGGTCTTGTAGTTGCCGCTCGTGGTAGCGGCGGCGACCACATAGACGCCGGCCTTGCTCGGCGTACCGCCCAGTGCAATGGTCGAGTTGTCCAGGCCGTACTTCTGCAAAGAAGTGAGCACGGTCTTGAGAGCGTCGATGATCTGGTCGGGATTCTCGACCTGCGCCAAATTCTTAAGTGCCCATTTGAGAGTGGACATCGTCACATCGTTGTTCAGGATGTCGAGAAGCCCGCTCATCGAGATACCCTGGTCGAGATGGAGGTACTTATTAAGAAAGCCCTGAACCTCCGGGGAGTAGTAGCTGAGGTCGATCGAGAGATAGCCGGACGCGTCGCCGTCGATGCCGGCGATCACGGTGACGGGCTTGGTCTCATCGACGCTCGGGTCGGAGGAGACGAGGTCGGCGATGGAAACGGTCTCGCCGTAGGTGAGGTTCGTGTTCGCGACCTTGACCTTGGCGGGAGCCTTGGTCACCGTGACGGTCACGTCGGAGGTGCTGCAAGGCTGGTAGCCAAGCTGGGAGCCCTCGCTGTTCGTGCCCTTGAACTTGACGGTCACGCCCGTGTGCTCGCCGGCGTCGGCGGGAAGGTCGAGGCCGTCGAACTCAAAGGAGTCGGCGGAAAGGCCGGGAACGGTCGCGACCTCGCCGTCGTCATTGATGTAGGTCACGCTCGGGTTGAGCTTGTTGTAGAGCTCCTCGCGCATGGTCGCGGCATCGGCGTTGTACTCGATGGAGACGTTGGAGTTGATCGACATCTCGGTCTTGTAGCGACCGTCGACGATTCTGACGGTGCAGGTAGCCGTCTTGCCTTTGTAGGTGAATTGAACGGTCTCGGTATCGTAGCCGTCCTCGCCGAAGGCGTGACCGCCAATGGCACGCTCGGCCGCGCTCGGCTCGTCATCAAGGTCCTTCCAGGCATCAAACCCAAAGGCCGTATAGGACAGGTACTTGATCTCGAGGTCATCGACCGTCAGGTCGTCCGGGATGCTGTCCTTGGCATCGAACGCGGCGTCGAAGACGATCTGCTTGTAGTCGCCCGACTGACGGCCGCGCGTCGCGACCTCGGCACCGTCGTTGAGCTTGAGCGTGATGGCGGCGATCTGCACGGTCTGCTCAGCCGAGACGGACGGGTACTGGTCGCTGCCCTTGTAGGTCACGCGGATGGACTCGGAGTCCTCGGCCCCAAAGGCGTGGGCGCCACCGAGGCTTGCGATCCAGTCCGGCTCGTAGCCGAGCTGCTGCCAGCCCTTGGAGCCGCCGGCGTTGTACTCGATCGTCACGTCGTTGAGCGAGATGCCCGCAGGAACGCTCGCGCTTGAATCGACCAGCGCATCAAAGACGATCTGGTCGTACTCGCTCTTGTCGGCCTTGATCACGTTGATGGTGGCGCCCTGCTTGAGGACGAGCGAGGCCTTGACGGTCTTCACCTTGAGGGTATAGTGGCCGTCCTTAACGAGGGCAGGCACGTTCGCGACGGTTGCGACGCGGTTGGCGAACGTCGCGTTGCCGACCTCGACCGTGCTGCCGTCGGCATCGTTCACGAGCTCGACGCCAGTGACGGCGTAGCCATCCTTGGGCGCGGCGACGATACTGCCCGGTTTCTTGTAATTGACGGTGATGTTGCCGTCGGCGTCCTGCTCGGCGCCGCCGATGGTCACGCTGGCGAGGCCCTCATCGCCCTCAACCGCGACGGCCGCCTGAGTCGCGGCCTTGTAGGTGACGACGATGTTGGAGTCGGCGTTGCTGGGGATGGTGTAGGAGCCGTCCTCGTTGGGCGTGAGCTCGGCATCGCCGTTCTTGACGGAGACGAGGTCGTAGTCCTCGACCTGCTTGACCGTGAAGGTCTTGGCCGCACCCTCATCGATGTCGTAGCTGGTTGCCGCGGAGCCATCGATAAGCACGCCGCCGTCGGAGCAGCCGTTCGCGCCGAACTTAGCGGTCCAGTAGCGCTGAATAGAGAAGGAGCCGCAGTCAAACCACTTATACGTGGGATTATACCAAGGCCCTCCGGTCTTCTTACGTTCCTGCACCGAATATGAACCAGGTTCGAGGTCGGAGTCTTGGTCCTTAATGATAACTACGTCCCAACCGGTGATCTCTTCCCAATCAGAAGTTCCGGCCTTGGCAATACGTAGTGAGGTTGCATCTCTCACGTTGTTCTTCACATAGTCGGAAACGTCGCCTTTTTTGAGGACGCTGCCGCCGTAATAGCGCAACGGCGTAGTCGCCTGCACGGCAATGAGGTTGTTCGCGCTCTGCTCGGCGGCGACGTCGGTGCTGACGGTGGTGTCATCGAGCTGGGCCTCATCACTAGAGGAATCCTGTTGCTGGTCAATTGCCGCGGCTGCGGTATCGACGGCATCGGAATCGGCATCGTTCGCCGCGTCCCGATTCGCGTCAGCGGGCGCAGCGGCGTCAGCGTTCGCCGATGCGTCGCTCGCATCGCCGCTGACGGCGTCGTCGGTCGTCTGTTCCTGGGCCGTCGGACTCGTTGCCTCGTTCAAGGCTTCAGCGAGCGCCGGCGCAGGAACTTGGCCCAGAACCATCGCGAGCGTCACCGCGCCCGCGATGCCTTGGTTCAGGTGTTCCTTCTTCATAGGAATCCTTTCTCAGGGTTCATTTGCATAAGTAAGCGAGGCCAGGTGCGGCCCCGCGATACAGACATACAAGCTAAGTATATGTGCAAATGTTCCCCCTCCTCACTTCAATGGGTAAATAGGCGCCCCTTTGATGAAAAGAGGTGCATTTCTCGCAACCGTAAAATGCCAAGAAGTGCATTCACCTGCCGAGAAATACGCGAGAGGTGCGTCCGCCGGAGCATGCACTCCAGCAAGACGCACCTCTCGCACCCTTAATTTGGGGTCCGACCCCAAATTGCAACTCGCCCGTCCAAAAAAATCAGGTATGGTCCCATTCGGAACAGACTAGGCATATACGCGCCCACCTTCATAGGCGAAGCGCATGATGAGCGGCGCGTTGTTACGCACGAATTCATCAAGTTCCTTGAGCTGAGACTTGTTAAAGCCCTCGTTGCGCACTCATTTGAAAGAAGGTAAAACGCACTCGGCGGTGTCGAAGCCCCAATCGCGTGGGCGCTCCACCGTCACGAGGACCGTATTGTCGTCCCTTACATCCGAATAAGACACTTGCGTCTCATCCTCGAAGCGCACGTATTCCCACATCATAGAGGCCTTTCTTCCTGCAGGCTGAATGCAGCAAGTATACCCGTGAGGTACACGCCCGCCCGTAGCGAGACGCCAAGAATAACGCGAGAGGTGCGTCCGCCGGAGCACGCACTCCAGCAAGACGCACCTCTCGCACCCTTAATTTGGGGTCCGACCCCAAATTGCTACTTCTTGACCTTGCCGTTGCGGACGGCCCACTTGCGGCGCTCCGTCTCGTTCAGGATGCGCTTGCGCATACGGATGGACTCGGGGGTGATCTCCACAAGCTCGTCGTCCATGATGTACTCGAGCGCCTCCTCGAGCGTGAACGTGCGCGGCGGGGTGAGCTGCACGGCGATGTCGGCCGTGGAGCTGCGCTGGTTGCCGAGCGACTTGGTGCGCGCGATGTTCACGACCATGTCACCGGGCTTGGAGCGCTCGCCCACGAGCATGCCCTCGTAGCACTCGTCGCCGGGGGCCACGAAGAGCTGGCCGCGCTCCTGCAGGGTACCGAGCGCGTAGGCCACGGCCTTCTCGGTGCTCATGGAGATCATGGCGCCGTTCTGGCGGACGCCGATCTCGCCGGCGTAGGGGCCGTACTCGAGGAACGTGTGGTAGAAGACGGCCTCGCCGTGGGTGACGTTCAGGATGCGGTTCTTCAGGCCCATGATGCCGCGGGTCGGGATCTTGAACTCGAGGTGGGTCTGCGTGGTGCCGGTGTCCATGCTGGACATGGTGCCGCCGGCGTTGCCGAAGACCTCGATGACCTTGCCGGAGTACTCGCCCGGGCACTCGACGACGGCCTGCTCGACGGGCTCGACGGTGTTGCCGTTCTCATCCTTCTTGAAGAGGACGCGCGGGCGGCCCACCTGGAACTCGAAGCCCTCGCGGCGCATGGTTTCCATGAGGACCGAGAGGTGCAGGATGCCGCGGCCGGAAACCTCGATGCCGGTCTTGTCGGGCAGCTCCTCGATGCGCATGGTGACGTTGTTCTCGCGCTCCGTCATCAGGCGCTCCTTGAGCTGGCGGCCGCCCACGATGTCGCCCTCGCGGCCCACGAGCGGAGAGGTCGAGGGCTCGAAGATGATGGAGAGGGTCGGCGGGTCGATCTCGATGGGCTCGAGCTCGACGGGGTTCTCGGGGTCGGTGTAGACGTCGCCGATGTCGGTGGACTCGACGCCCACGACGGCCGCGATGTCGCCGGCAACGGCCTCGGTGCACTCCTTGCGGCCCAGGTAGTCGAAGGTAAAGAGCTGCTTGACCTGGCTCATGGCGCGGGAGCCGTCGTTCTTCACCACGAGGATCTTGTCGCCGTCGTGGATGGTGCCGGAGTAGATGCGGCCGATGCCGATGCGGCCCACGTAGTCGGAGTGGTCGATGGTGACGCACTGCAGGGCAAGAGGACCGTCGGGGTCCACGTCGGGGGCGGGCATGTCGTCCACGATCATGTCGAGCATGGGGAACATGTCGCCGTTGCCGTCGTTGGGGTCGAGGCGGGCGAAGCCGTTCACGGCGGAGGCGTAGATGACGTGCTCCATGGCGAACTCGAGCTGCTCGTCTGAGGCGCCGAGGTCGGCCATGAGGTCGAGGCAGTCGTTGTAGGCCTTCTCGGGGTTCGCGCCGGGCTTGTCGATCTTGTTCACGACAATCATGACGGCGAGGCCGGCCGCGATGGCGTGCGAGAGGACGAAGCGGGTCTGGGGCATGGGGCCCTCGGCGGCGTCGCACAGGAGCAAGGCGCCGTCGGCCATGCGCAGGACGCGCTCGACCTCGCCGCCGAAGTCGGCGTGGCCCGGGGTGTCGATGACGTTGATCTTTATGCCCTTGTACTCGATGGAGATGTTCTTGGCCAGGATGGTGATGCCGCGCTCGCGCTCCTGGTCGTTGGAGTCGAGGACTCGCTCCTCGACCTGCTGGTTGGCGCGGAACGCGTCGGTCGCCTTCAGCAGCTGGTCCACCAGCGTGGTCTTACCGTGGTCGACGTGCGCGATGATGGCGACGTTCCTGATGTTCTCCTGGCGCATATATCCCTCTCGTTGCAGTTGGCCTGGAAATTAGGTAACTGGGGGATTATACAGCGCAAACGGCTTCATCACGCAATATAAGCAATTTGGGGACGGACCCGAAATTAATTTGGGGACGGACCCGAAATTGCAGGCGCTAGAGGAGGGGCTCGACCTCGCCGGCGGGCTGAGGCTCGGTCCAGCCAAAGGTGTCCTCGTCGCCCGTAACGTCTACCAGGGAAAACGCCGAGTAGCTGCGGTAGCCGCGCTCGCCGAACTCCAGGATGACGGCGTCCTGGTAGGCGCCCGTCTCGTCGGCGATGGCGCCGCGGTAGGCGATCGCGTAGCGCACGGCGTCGGCGGACTCGGCGGCCTTCTTGTGCGCGCCCTCGAGACACTCCTCCGGGCCGTCGTCGGCGAACTCGTAGCTCGAGACCTCGCCGTCGGCGGCGGCCACGGCAAGAAGGACGTCGAGCTCCTCCCCCACGGCGAGCACGTCCAAGGCCTTGCCAAGAAGCTCGCTCGCGAGCTCGTCGGTCTTCTTGGACACGCCTTCGCGGCGGGTATCGTTGGGTTCTGCGCTCATCGGCGGCCTTTCTCGCGGTTTCACGTGCCCCATGATACCCGCTGGCGGCCGCGCGTCGCCCCGTCCGTCTTCGCCCTCCAAAATCCCCTGCAAAATGAGACATAAATCGGGCGCGAGACGTCTCATTTTGCAGGGGGACTACAATGCAGAAGGAACACACATAGAAAAAAGCCGCCGGGCGCGCGACCCGACGGCTTAGTGAAATTCATGGTGGAGACAATGGGGTTCGAACCCACGACCTCAGGCTTGCAAAGCCCGCGCTCTCCCAGCTGAGCTATGTCCCCGATCGGCGTTACTCTCTTCTTTAACAGAATAACCGCCCCAGCGGCGACTCGGCTAACGCTGGGGCGGCTATTGCCAAGAAAAAAGTGGTGGGCCTGACAAGGTTCGAACTTGTGACCTCCCGGTTATCAGCCGGACGCTCTGACCAACTGAGCTAC
>ERZ808246.1577-NODE-1577-length-16234-cov-2.580382_pt1 | contig 16234 bp, 21 predicted proteins | sample MGYA00521083_ERZ808246 | MGnify/ENA primary metagenome ERZ808246 (study PRJEB31516, sample SAMN03275577) | gut metagenome | biome: mammalia-associated habitat; material: feces | host: Papio cynocephalus | place: Kenya | collected 2012-07-07 ...
GTATGCGTCTTCATCAGACGGTCCAGAAGCTCCGTATCGAGCATCGACTGGAACCGTACATTGACCAGTGTCACAGGAATCTGCTCCGCCTCTAACCGTTCCACAAGGCGGTCTGCTTCCTCCATCATATGTCCACAGGAGAACACTGCCACGCCAGATGCCTCCTGTATCACTTCACTCTTTCCATAGACGATCGGTGTCTGGATATCCGCATGCCCCTTATAGGCACTGCCTCTTGGATACCGGATTGCAATCGGTCCGTCATACGCATAGGCATAGTCAAGCATTGCCTCTAACTCATACCGGTTCTTCGGAGCCAGCACGGTCATATGCGGCATATGTGACAGATACGCCAGATCATAAATGCCCTGATGCGTCTCTCCATCCTGTCCGACCAGTCCGGCACGATCAATTGCAAAAATCACATGCAGCTTCTGTAAGCACACATCATGCAGGATCTGGTCATATGAACGCTGCAGAAACGAAGAATAGATTGCCACCACCGGCACCATACCCGCAGCCGCCATACCTGCGGCAAATGTCACCGCATGCTGTTCTGCAATTCCCACATCGAAAAACCGTTTCGGGTACGCCTCTTCAAATCGTACCAGTCCGGTTCCCTGTGCCATCGCCGCCGTAATCGCTACGACATCCTCATGTGACTCTCCAAGCTTTATCATCTTCTTTGCAAAAATATCGGTATAACAGCTTGTCTTTTTCGCGGCAAGCACCTTGCCGGATATCCGGTCAAACGGCGCAATTCCATGGAAATAATCCGGGTGCCGCTCTGCATAGCCATAGCCTTTTCCTTTTTTTGTCTTCACATGGATAATGATCGGTTTATCCAGCCGGAATGCATGCTGGAACGTCGTGATCATCTGATTGATATCATGTCCGTCAATCGGTCCGACATACGTGATTCCAAGCTCCTCAAAAAACATACCCGGCACAAAAAACTGTTTGATATTATCCTTTGAGCGCTTCAGTACCTTTGCAATCTTCTTTCCGGTCTTAGACCCCATCAGACTGCTCTCCACACCAGTTTTTAACTCATTGTACGCATTTCCAAGCCGGATCTCATTCAGATACTTGGACAGACCGCCAACGTTTTTCCCGATTGACATGTTGTTGTCGTTGATGACAACGACACATCCGGTTTTCAACTGTGCAAGCCCATTTAACGCCTCATACGCCATACCGCCAGTCAGCGAGCCGTCACCGATTACAACAGCAACCTTCTCATCGCCGCCACGCAGATCTCTGGCAATCGCATAACCCATCGCCGCCGAGATACCGGTAGAGCTGTGTCCGGTATCAAATGCGTCACACGGACTCTCATTGCGTTTCGGGAACCCGCTTAAACCATTATACTGCCTTAGCGTCTCAAACGCGTCCTTCCTGCCGGTCAGAATCTTATGTGTATAGGATTGATGTCCGACATCAAAAATCAGCTTATCTTCCGGGAAATTCATCACTGCATGCAGCGCCATCGTAAGCTCCACCGTACCAAGATTGGACGCCAGATGCCCGCCATGTACACTCACCTTCTCGATCAAAAAATCCCGGATTTCCGCTGCCAGTGCCGGATAATCCTGTTTATCTATCTGCTTAATATCGTTTTCTTTTGTTATCTTCTCTAACATATGCATTGCCTTTACCTGTCATAAATATGCTTATGCGATCAGGTTAATGGTCCCGGTTGATCAAGCTTTTCACAAGCGCGATCATATCCGCTTTTGCCCCCTCATCCCACGCTTTTATATTCTCCAATATGTGGATCGCTTTCTCAGACATCTCTTCCACGTACTGCTTTGCAGCATCCATTCCGTGCAATGTCACATAGGTCACCTTATGGTTTTTATCATCCGAATGTAACGGTTTGCCAAGCAACTGCTCGTCCCCGACCAGATCTAAGATATCATCCTGTACCTGAAAAGCAAACCCGACTGCATACGCAGCCTCCTCTAACTGTGCAACAACGGTATCCTCCGCACCGGCAAGATACGCGCCACACATACAGGCTGCCGCAATCAGTGCACCTGTCTTATTCTCATAGATAAACGCAAGCTGGTCTTCATCCATCGGCAGTCCGGCACGCTCCACATCGAGCACCTGTCCACCGACCATGCCATAGATACCAGCCTTTTTTGCAAGCACCGCAAATGCCTTCTCCACATTGACATCGCCCGGCTTGACTGCAAATCCCTGACACGCCGTCTCAAATGCAAAATTGAGCAGTGCATCTCCGGCTAAGATTGCCATATCCTCACCAAACTTGACATGCACGGTCGGAAGTCCCCGACGCAGCGCATCGTTGTCCATCGCCGGAAGATCATCGTGCACAAGAGAATATGTATGGATCATCTCCATTGCCGCCATAAATGGGCGCACAAGTGCCTCCTGTGGCTCCTTTGCAAACATCTCATAACACAGACGGAGCATCATCGGACGCAGACGTTTGCCGCCTGCGCTCACTGCATAATTCATCGCCGCAAGCACAGTCTTCTGATGTCCGGTTTCCTCCGGCAGATATACTTCTATCATCTCTTCAATTGCCTTGGCATCATACTTCATCTAATATCTTTATCTCCTTTTCCACGCCCGCGAGTTCTTCCTTACAGGCATTTGCAAGCTCCACACCCTCTGCATATAATGTCATGGAGTCCTTCAGATTTGTATCAGGATTTTCCAGAAGCTTGTTGATCTCTTCCAGTCTGGCAAATGCTTCCTCTATATTTAATTCCTTCTTTTTCTCTGCCATGTTGTTTTATTCTCCTTGTACACCATTTGTATCTGCTTCCACAGAAACGACCGTCGCATGAATCCTACCATCATGCAGGGTTACACGAAGCGGATCGCCCGCCTGCATCTGTCCCACCGACATCACAGGCTTTCCCTCGGATTCAAGATATCCAAATCCACCGACCAGCTTGGCTGTCGGTGCATTGCCATGCAGTCTTGTTAACAGCAGATGCAGTTGATGTTCATATTCTCTGTACCGAAGCTGTATCCGGTTTGCAAGACGTTCTCTGCTTTGCTTCAGCTTTTCCTGCTGTTTTTCGAGCTTTGCTCTCGGATTCAGCGACGCCAGCTGCTGCATATACATCTGCAGCTTTGTCTCTTTCTCCTGCAGCCGTCCCTGCATCCGAAGCCGCAATTCCCGTTCGCAGGAATCCAGACGCGTCTGATAATTCTGTTTCTTATTTGCCACGTGCTGATTCATCGCCCGTAGCTGAAGTTCGATTGTCCGTAAAATATCGTCGATCAATGGCACGGCTGCCGTTGCTGCTGCCGTCGGTGTCTCCACACGCAGATCTGCCGCGTCATCCGCCAGCGATGTATCACCCTCATGTCCGGTTCCTGATATGATCGGCGTCTTCGCCTCATAGATTGCACGGACTACTGCCTCATCGTCAAAGACCTCCAAATCTTCTCTCGATCCACCGCCTCGTCCAATGATGATCGTATCCACGCCCATTTTGTCGAGTCTGCGGATGCCCTGCACAATCAGCTCGCGCGCATTTTCTCCTTGCGCCCGCGCATCACAGACGATCATCTGCACATAGGGATTCCGCCGGTGTGAAACACTCATGATATCCTTATACGCATTGGTGCCTATGGATATCACAACGCCGACTGCCCGCGGATATTTCGGAATCGGCTTTTTGATTGCCGTATCGAAGATACCCTCCTGTCCCAGTCTGCGTTTCAACTCTGCATAAGCTTCGCCATGCCAGCCGCGCTCTTCGCGCCGCTGTACAGACACAGCATTGACGCTGTACTCGCTTTTTGCATCATAGGTGGAACAGCTTCCCTTCACGATCAGGATATCGCCCTGCTTGACCGTCGTCAGATTGAGCTTTGCCGCAACACTTTTCCATACATTCACACGCAGAATCCCATTATATGGCGCACCTTCCGGCAGATCGCCCGGTGCCGTACAATCCTTGAGCGTGATATACAGATGCCCGGTCGGACCTTTGCTGAAGCTTGACACCTCACCCTCAAAACAGATGTTTTTTAACAGATAATCATTTTTTATTATATTGCCAATATACGAATTGACTTCCCGGACAGAAAATACTTTCCTTCCATTTTCTACTCTCATGGTTCCTCAACCTTTGCCAACACTGCGTTGATAAATCCGCTTGCATCCGGATTACAGTATTTCTTCGCCAGTTCTACCGCCTCATTGATCGCTACACGGAATGGAACTTCTTCATCATAAAGCATCTCATAGAGTGCCAGACGCAGGATTGCAAGCTCCGGCTTGCCCAGTCTGCCGATCTGCCAGCCATCGGAGATCTCACTGATTTTCTCATCCAGCGCCGGAAGCATGGAAAGAACCTTACGGGACTTGTCTGCAATGTATGCAAGATCCTCTGGATCTTCCTCCGGTTCTTCAATCTTACTGATTGAATATCGGATCTGTTCTTCCATCTCTTCCTGATTGTTAAATTCTGCCTTAAATACGATCAGAAAAATATTTTCTCGTATGCTTCGTCTTGTCATAATTAACCGCCTTACTCTTTATTCATCTTGATGCCGGATACGACAACATTTACCACGCGGACATGCAGTCCGGTCATATTCTCGATTGCCTGCTTTACCTTCTCCTGCACGCCCTCGGATACCTTCTTGATGCTTGTACCATATTCGACTTCCAGCGAAACGTCTACGACTACATTTCCATCTGTGATCTCTACCTTCACACCATTGGCAAGATTCTTCTTACCAAGCTTTGCAACAAGCTCTTTTGAGATATTTCCAGTCAGTTTGGAAACACCTTCCACTTCGATGGCTGCAATCCCCGCGATGGATGCCACCACGCCGTCTGCTATACTGATTTTACCGATTTTTTCTTCTTCATTTATCATATCGCTCATAATTGCCTCCTTATCTTTTCCTTCCTGATTTTATTACATTGCATATGTAAAATATTATACCCAATTTATGCATATTATGCAACTAAAAAGCCTTGCAACTGTGCAAGGCTTTCTACTGATTTCTACATTTTTACTACTGTGCCAGCGTGATAACAATAGCATCCACCGTACATCCGGTCTTTCTTGTCACGACATCCTCGACCTGCGCCCGTTTCTCATCCGGCAGATCCGTACAGTTTAAGATAACATCGACACCGGAATCGCCGATCGACACGATTGCCTCTCCGAAGCCCTTTGCCGCAAGGATTGACTCTGCTTCCTGTTCTTTCTCCGCATCCTCAGTCAGCTTCACATACGCATCGGTGGCTGCCTGTACTGCCTGTGCATCCATGCCATCCCCGTTGATGATCTCCAACAGTGTCTCCTTGTTCTGGCTGCGGCTCTGCTCCCGGTTTAATTTGATCGACACGAAATTATTTGCCGTATTTGCCGAAGTCAGCACCGCTTCCCCGATTTTTTCCTCCTCCGAATTCAGCTCGATATACTCATCCTCCGGAAGATCTGAAACTGTCAGTTCCCCGGATACGATCTCCGCAGGCTTTGCATCTGTCACCGTCTGTTCCTCCGCAAAGGCAGATTCGGTCGGTTCCAGCTCGCCCGGTGCCAGATCCATTTTATTGCCGGAAAAATTTATGTAGCCTGCTACGCCAAGCAGCACTGTGAGTGCTCCGATAATAATCTGGTTTCGTTTCATGGTTTTTTTCTTCATAAAAACCTCCCTAATTTTTTACCAAAACCGCCACCTTATGTGCCGGCAGATCAAAGAGCGCGCATACCGCCAAGGTAATATCTGCAACCGTAGTCCCTGTGACCGCTTCCTTTTTAATCGTGATCAACACGCCCGTAATCGCCTCCGTGCTGCCAGATCCATAATAGGTCTGCGTGTGATTCCCGGCATAGATCAAAACATCCACCATGTCCGCACCGTAGGTATCCGCAAGCAGCGCCCGCAGACGCTCCTCATACGAAGCGGTTGTATCAGACGAAGAACCTGTCTGCCCCGTCACGGTCTGCACCGTTTTCTGTGGCATCACGATCACAAGCAGCAAAATCCCGCACAACACAACCAGAATTACCTTGTTCCATTTTTCATTTTTCTTAAATTTCCACTCCATATTCTCACCGTCTTACTACATATATACGAGCATCCTCCAGATTATAGACATCCGAAATGTATTTTTTTATTTCTTTTTCCATCTCTGCTGTTGCCTTTGCTTCGCTTATATAAATCGTGCATTGCAACAGCGTTCCATCAGTATCTGTAATGATTGCAACATCCTCCACCGGATAACTGCCAAGCTCTTTTTTGAGACCTTCCCGGACTCCCATACCATAATAATCGGTAATACTTCCACCGACACCTGCGACGGACTCCTGTCCCTCCACATGTTCGATCTCCTGTAACAGCTCCTGCAGATCTCCGCTTCCAAATTCAAACAGGAATTTGAGCGGACTTGCGAGCAGCACGATCACGACCAGTCCGATGAAATACCGGATATATTGCTTATATTGATTGGACGGTGCCATATGCGTCACAATCGTCGCAAGTAACAGATAAAAGATCAGACTTTTCATCCAGCCAAACAGCATAGCTACCCTCCACTTCCATTCGTTGCCCCCGACATAATTGCAAGGGTTATGATAAATAAAACAAGCGCACTTGCCAGCGCCTGCATCAGCATCCCGATTCCATTTGCCAGTGCCGTTGTGCCATCCACATACCGTCTGTCCCCCATTGGCTGAATCAGCGCTGTCGTGATCCGCACCGTAAACATCAGCAGGAAAAGCTTGATGATCGGGATCAGACAGATAAAGGACAAAATCAGAATCCCAGCGATACCAATACTGTTTTTCACGATCATGCCACAGGCAAGATATGTACCTGCAAGCACCGATACCACACTCCCCGGAATCGCGGTCAGTGCACGGTTCACCGCTGTTTTTCCAAGGATGTCCATCTGCGGTTCCAGCAAGCCCTTGATCACATTTAACCCGATCACAACAACAATGATCGTCCGCAAAATCCATTTGATCAGGCTCTGTACAAGTTCACACAGCTTCGAAAAGCTGTCCTCTTTTTGCAGGTTGTTCACAAGTGCCACAATCACATAGAATTCAATAAGCGGCAGCACCAGCCGGATAATCACCGCCTGTATCAGCCAGATTCCGATCAAAACCAGATTGTATGTGCCGCCCGCCGTTGTAGCATGTCCGATAAACTGCAGCACGAGCAGAAACGCCGGGACTAACAGCCTTACCGCAACCAACACTTTGTCGAGTGCGGCAAGCGTAATCGAATATGCCATCGAAAAGGAGGTAAGTAACAACGATGTCATCAACATATAGGTAATATAAAATCCATTCTCACTGATAAATCCCCCCGCAAAGGAATTCGACAGATTCACAAAGATGCTTCCGATCAGGACGATACCGACCAATTCCAAGAGCAGTCCTTTGTTCTGCGACAGCTCTCCGAAGAAGACACTGCTGATCGTCGAAAGTAATGCAGATAGCACCGACTTATTGTCACCCTCCACCTGCTTTTTTACCATCTCCGTAATTGGCATAGCCGTCTGAATGCCCTGTTGCTGCAACGCGCGTTCTATCTCATCCAGATTGAGTTCCTCGAAGATGGAATTATAAATGGATGTTGTTGTCTGCAAATCGTCTGATTCCTGCGTTGTTTCTGTCGTGGTCGCCTGTCCACTCTGATCCTGTGTGGCTTCTGCCGTGGTCGCCTGTCCTCTCTGCTCCTGCGTGGCCTCTGTCGTGACTGCCTGTCCTCTCTGCTCCTGCGTAGCTTCTGTCAGTTCCTGCGCCCGCGCAGGCAGTATATAGACACATGAAAAAAAGAAAATGGCCAGTAATATTACCAGCCATCTGCAAGTGAAATATGTAGTTGTATGTGTGGTTTGCGGATTCATTCGGCGGTTTCCTCCATCAATTGATCAACGACAGTACCGTCTGCACGACCTGCATAAAAACCGGGAGCGACACGACCAGCATCGTAAGCTTTCCAAGCAGTTCGATCTGGGATGCAACCGCACTGTATCCGGCATCCTTGCTAATACTCGCCGCAAACTCACAGATATAAGCGATCCCGATCAGCTTGACCAATATCACCAGATAGGTACTGTCCATCCGAATCTTGTCCGTCAAGGCTTCAATGCCAGAAAGCATTACGCGCATCCGCGACACGCAGATAAACAACAACACAAGGCATACCGCCACACTGATAAATGTGCTGTACTCTGGATTCTTGGATTTCAAGGACAATGCCAAGATCACTGCCACGATTGCAAATACCATCGTCACTCCCAGATTCATACTCTGCCCCCTCAAAATCCAAACAACGTGTTGATATCCTGAAACAACTGATTGACATAGGGAATAATCCACGTCAGTACGATAATCAGACCGGCGAGACTCACCAGATATGCCTGATCGTCCCTGCCCGAATGCTTCAATACCTGATTGATGAGTGCCACGACAATTCCAACGGCTGCAATTTTAAAGATCAACTGAATCGTCATTTTCATTCCCCTGCATCTGCTAAATCAAGATTATAATCAATAACACACCTGCAACACTTCCGACCACAAATGACAATCGCATACGATCCTTCGCCTCTGCCTCCAGCTCCCGGATATGTCGCCCCAGATCTGCCTGCAGCAATGCCAGTCCTTCTTCCTGTGCCTGTACGTCCAGATATCCAATGGTCTGTCCCAGGTTATATATATATTCCATATCCTCTTGTTTTAGACCGGAACTCTCATACAGCTTGTCTGCATGTTCTATCCAGATCTGATCAAAATCGGCAGCCGCTTCCGTGTAAGAATATGCCTGTCCCTGCTGTGCTTCTGTGAGTGCCTGCGAAATCGTCGACAGCCACGCTGCATATGGAGGGCGGCATTTTTTTGCAACACGTGCAAATACCTGCGCCAGAATATCTCTCCGATACCGAAGCTCGGCTGTGACAACAGAAAGCACGCGTGCATATTCCTGCATTTCCTTCACGCGACGGCGGATTGCCATCGCGCGCAGGATTCCCATTGTCACACAGCCGCCAAGCACACAGGTGATTCCAATCAGTTTGCAACCGACAGTGAACCAATGTATAACTCATTTCCCCTCTCGTCAAAAATCGACTCCACGGTTCCGATCCCCGCACTTCGTCCAAGCACGATATAGCGCTCAAACACCTTCTCCTCAACCAGCTTCCGCAGCACCGGGCGCGTGCGGATATCATCAATCGAATCCCCATGGATCGTCGCCAGGATCCCACAGCCACAGTTGATGACATACGAGATTGCATCGATATCCTCCCGGCTGCCGATCTCATCGACCGCGATCACCTTCGGACTCATCGACCGAAGCAGCATCAACATCCCTTCCGCCTTCGGACACCCATCTAAGATATCCGTACGAAGTCCGACATCATTTTGCGGAATCCCCATATAACAGGCAGCAAGCTCCGAACGCTCATCCACCACGCCGACATTCATTCCTCTGCAATAACTGTTCCCATCCGATATCAGCCGCACCAAATCCCGCAGGATCGTTGTTTTTCCGCAGCCCGGCGGCGATATGATGAGCGTGTGTAACAGCCTGCCATCCTTGATCACATATGGCAGCAGGCAAGTCGCGCACCCCTTAATCTGATGGGATACCCGAATATTGATAAACGATATATGTTTCACGTTTCTTACTCTCCCATGCTCCAATACAACCTGACCGGCAACACCCACGCGATGCCCGCCACACACTGTCACAAACCCCTGTCTCACTTCATCCTCATATGCATACAATGAGTAATCGGTCACAGCGTCAATAATCCCCCGGATATCATCCGCTGTTACACGATATGCTTTTTTTCGATCGAGTGTCAGTCCCCCACAATTCTGCACAAAGTATTCTCCCTGCGTAAAGACCAGTATCAACGGCTCGCAGATCCGAAACCGAAGCTCTATCAGGGAATTATAATCTATGTCAATCTGATTGATTATGTACCGAACACAAGGGGGGAGTAATTTCAAGATTTCATTTTTCACAGCATTCACCCCTACCATATATATATGCGGGATACGGAATTATATGATTGGAAATTGTAGATTTTATCTGGATTCCTATCGCGCAAAAAGGCACGCCCCTAAACGGAACGTGCCCTTAATCATTCTGATTCGATTCGTAATTTTCAAATTACTTTGCTCTTGAAAGATACTTTCCTGTACGTGTATCAATCTTGATGATCTCGCCCTGGTTGATGAACAGAGGAACATTCAATGTTGCACCTGTCTCAACTGTACATGGCTTTGTAGCGTTTGTAGCTGTATTTCCTGCTACACCTGGCTCGCACTCTGTAACCTCAAGCTCAACAAAGTCTGGACCTTCTACTGCAAATACATTGCCCTCGTAGCTGGAGATCTTACATGTCATACCTTCCTTAACAAACTTCATAGCATCGCCGATTACGCCCTCATCAACAGGAATCATCTCAAATGTCTCCTGATCCATGAAGTAGTACAGGTTACCATCTCTGTAAGAGTAGTCCATATCCTTACGCTCGATATAAGCAGAATCAAACTTTGCTGTAGGGTTAAAACTTGTCTCTCTGATTGCACCTGTGATAATATTCTTATACTTTGTACGAACAAATGCAGCACCCTTACCTGGCTTTACATGCTGAAACTCTATTACCTGACAAGGCTGACCATCACATACAAAAGTCACACCATTTCTGAAATCACTTGCTTCCATAATTATCCTCCTAAAATAACATATACGTTCGAAATAAATACATTCAGTATTTTTGTTATTCTAATATACCTAATAAAAATTTTCAATAACTTTTCTTGATTTTTCCAAATTTTTCAAAAAAATCTATTAAATCCACTGTTTACGCTTCTGATTCTGTTCAATTTTGCTGCATTATTCGATGTGTTTTATATTCAATTTACATTTTTTGTATATTGTTCACAATTTGTTCACGGGAAATGGTTTGCCAAAATATAGAAATTATAGTATGCTAATATACAAGTTATCGCAAAATCGTGATAAACATATAGTATAAAATGCTCATATATCATATATGCGCGATTTTCAAACTGTGTCATTATCTATCGGCATATACTTATTGCTTTGTACCGCTTCTATAGTTACAGCGTCTGCAATGCATCATAAAGAATATCAAGTAAGGAAGTGAATACATGAATCAACAGGAATTTTCAGCAGTCACACCGGAATTTGAGCGTCTCGCCAAATTATGTGAAGGACACGATGTGATTGATCCCGAATTGTATACAAAATATCAGGTAAAGCGCGGACTTCGTGACTTAGATGGTAAAGGTGTCCTGACCGGACTGACCGAAATCTCAACGATCATCTCCTCTGAGGAAGTCAATGGTGTTACCGTCCCGATTGACGGTCAGCTCTACTACCGCGGTATCAACATCTACGATCTGGTAAAAGGATTTACCTCTGAGAAACGGTTTGGATTTGAGGAAACGGTCTATCTCCTACTCTTCGGCGAACTGCCAAATAAAAAGGAACTTGCAGATTTCAACACACTGCTTGGTTCTTACCGGAAGCTGCCACATCATTTTGCAAGAGACATTATCTTAAAGACTCCAACACCGGATATCATGAATGCGCTTGCGAAAAATATCCTGGCTCTTAGTTCTTACGATACAAACACATTGGATATCAGCATTCCAAATGTCCTTCGTCAGAGCATTGAGTTGATTGCAAACTTCCCGGCACTTGCTGTGTACTCGTATCTGGCATACCGCCACTACGATCTTGGAAAGGGACTTTACATCCATCAGCCAAAGCCGGAGCTTTCTACCGCCGAGAATATCCTGCGTCTCCTGCGTCAGGATAAATCCTATACAGACACCGAGGCAAAGGTACTCGACCTGGCACTTGTGCTCCATGCTGAGCATGGCGGTGGTAACAACTCCACATTTACGACGCACGTTGTTACTTCCTCCGGTACAGATACCTACTCTTCGGTTGCCGCTTCCCTCTGCTCTTTGAAGGGACCAAAGCACGGCGGCGCCAATGTCAAGGTAAAACGGATGTTTGATGACCTAAAGGCACATGTCCATGATTGGAATGACAAGGATGAGATCCGCCAGTATCTGTGTGATATTCTGGACAAGAAAGCATTCGACCGTTCCGGACTGATCTACGGAATGGGACATGCGGTTTACTCGATCTCCGATCCACGTGCGAATATCTTCCAGTCCTTCGTTGGAAAGCTGTCTGAGGAAAAGCACAAGGAGAAAGAATACAAGCTTTATATGGATGTTGCTGAGATTGCGAAGGAAGTCATCGCAGACAAACGTAAAATCTACAAGGGTGTCAGCCCGAATGTCGATTTCTACAGCGGCTTCGTCTACACCATGCTTGGTCTGCCGGAAGAACTCTTCACACCAATGTTCGCCGTTGCCCGTATCGCTGGCTGGAGCGCACACCGTATCGAGGAGCTGATCAACGTCAACAAGATCATCCGTCCGGCTTACAAGTCGATTGCAGAGAACCGTGCATATACACCAATTGCAGATCGGTAAAGATAATAAATGCAATGGTAAAGGGGAACGATTTCTCGTTCCCCTTTATTTTTGCTATTCTTCTGTCGCTAACATACCCTTTCTTTTTATCCCCATGCGGCAACCGTATGTAAAGGAATCTCCTCACCATTACAAAGCATTGTATATATATGCGAGTATGCCGCAGATGCATCAATGTCTGGTTCTGCAGGTCGTTTAATAACCTCACGTGTCTGAGCATCAATCACTAATTGAAAAAATTCACCATCTTGACTGCCTCTGTGGCAATTTAATGTGATAAATGAGCCATTTTGAGCAATATCAATATATACCATAAAAACTCCTTTCCGCTTTATTATAGATTTATCTCGGTGTCATACACAAACCCACATTTACAGGTCACAATTGTCCGTTCTCCTCGCGGAGTTATAATGATTCTTGGACTTTCTTTGCATCTCTCGCATATCACAGTTGTCGTTCCTGAATCCTGTAATTCTTGTCTTGCTCTTTTTGCCAGCAAGTGCGACTGAGTATCATACAATATTTTTTCCTCCTACTATTTCTTTATCTGTCATATAGCAATCCCATCCTTGGATATATTTTTATACAGTGCATACCAACTTTTTTTCTCGACATATTCCCTGTATGGAATACATAAGAAATTAACGATGGCAAAATATTCCATTGCAATATCTGTGGCTTCTGTATGCTGCATTTTCCTCTCTTCCGGTTCTTGTTAGAATCGCGATGTCAATATCTGAATCCTCGTCGTAATCTCCACGCGCACATGAACCAAATAAAATGATATTTTCAACGTTATCTCCCATTAGCTGGCTAACAAAATTCCTTATCTCCACTACGATTTTTCTTATTGTTTCTTCGTCTAATCCAAAATCATCCTTTATACAAATCACCTTCTCTATTCATACGCGTATTGTCGTTCTTGCCTTTATTAGTTCCTGTTTACAATCTTCAATATTTCCATTCACATCCAATAATATCTCATCAAAATAACTCATAAATTCTTCTGACATATGAACTGCATACCTACCGATTGCTCCCAGTGCATATTCACCATCCATAGAGAACACGCCATACCCTGTCTCAGTTATTCCATATTTCTTCGCATGTTCACGCATAGGCTCCAGAAGCTCATCCCTTGTTTGTCCAGATACTTTCACCTTTTCATCATTAAATACAAAGCTTAATGTAACCATTTTTTCTCCTTTGCTTAATTCGTCTCCAATGGAGTCTAATTTATGTTTCCTCATTGTTTTACAAACCTACTGCAATTCTTCTAACAAGACAAAATTAAAGAAACGATATCCATTCACACCTATATTACCTACATCATACAAATAAGTCGTATGAATATATTTCCACTCATCATCCGTTATATTTCCCTTGTCTCTTTCATCATCCATCTGCATAATAATTTCTTTTGCCAACTCCTGCCACTCACTCGACCATCCACTGTAGCCCAAGGACACCAGTTGTTGAAACTGCATTTGTAACTTCATTGGAAATTTTTCTATAATCTTATCCTTCACCAATTCAAAACTCCTTATTTTACACATTTTTTCTATTCATCTATTGATAGCAATAGAAAATCCTTAATTACCTTTTCACCTTCACTTTTGTTTACGTTATCATTCAAAAATACCTTTTCAACGCTTTCCCTTTCATTTTTTGGTAATTTTACCAATATTTTTATGATTTCTGTCAACAATGCAGCTTCCTGTGCTGTATACAATTTACCATGCGTATTATAAAATTGGTTTCGCATATCTTCAAATAATTCTACTAATGTTTTTTCCCTCTTCTTTGCTTCCACTACAGCATCCCCCTTATGTTACTTCCTAATTTGGGAAATGAAATTCCAAGAATATCCACCAACGCCTTAAGTGCCTCATACTCTGTACTTCCTTGTTCTGCCTCACGATTCAAAAATCTTTGCATTTCTTCTTTCGTCATTTCTTCCATACGTTCCTCCCATTCTAACTTTTGGTCCACTGGACCCGAAGTTCCATTTTCTATGAATATACCATAAAATTTTTCAATATAAAAATGTACAAATTTCTCTACAAAAAATTCGACGCCACTGGCGCCGAATTTTTATATTGCATATTCTTTTTTCCTTAACTAACTTCGTACCCAGTGGAGCCAAAGTTAAAATCAGACGCTTTCTCCCGTTTCTACAACCCTCGTTCTTTAAGCTTTGATACAAGCTGCACATAGAATTCGCGTACATCAAATCCCGGAATATCCTCGCGGTTCAAGTCGATCACATCCCCGTGCGAGATTCCCCGCTTGCCTTTTACTGTCAGAAACTGGTAATCTTCTCCCCACGCAAAAGACTTCTCTCCAACCAATCCGTCATTTGGTCCGTCAAACCGCTTTACAAGCAAGTACGACAGATTGAGCGGGAAACGTCCAGATGATGGGCGATTCAATTTCGAGCCAAAAGACTGGTAATAAATTCCCGGCGCATCCTTCACCTCTTCATTGAAGCTTGCACAGTTCGTAGAAGTGAGATCATGGACAGCCGCCATGAAATCGGGGTTCGTATCTCCAAGCTTTTCTGCCCCTGCATTGTATGCCTTTTCAATCGCCTTTTGCTGTGCCTCCGGGATATTCTCTAATAAATAATCAGCAAATTCACAGCCCCTGTGTGGCGTGTTGATCGTCGTAAGTGATGCAATATAATCCCCCGCCGAGGTAAGTGCAATTGCGGCTCTCGTGTCAAGTCCACCTTTGGAATGAGCGATCACATTTACCTTCTCACAGCCAGTTTCCCGGGCAATCTGCTTGATACGAGCCTCTAATTCCTTCGCGCTGTCCCGCACAGCCGCTGCACTGTTATGGTTGCCATAATAGATCTTCGCACCATTTTTCTCCAGCTCCGCCGGTATTCTGCCCCAGTAATTTAGGTGTTCAAAATCCCGGAAGAACACGCCATGCACCATGAGTATCGGATATTTTGTCTTACAGATCTGCTCGTCAGCCCGCGCTGCATTTCGCTTCGCGCGCAGCTTCTCGAATTTCACTTCCCGTCTTACCGTCCGGATAATGATATGCAGCATCACCAGATGTGCAATTGGAATCCAGCCACATATAAGTCCCAGCACACGCCAGCGGATTCCCAGCTGCTGTGATGTCAGATACACACAGATCATACCAATCCAGAATATCGTAATCTCAATCAGGAAGATGATACATAGACGAATCAGCCAATATTTTTTCTCTACGGTAATTCCTGCTGGACCATTTGCAAACCATCGCTCATAGAATCCGCAAAAGCCGAGAATCAGATAAATGGCTGCAAGCAATGTTGTCACATAAAATATCTGCAACATGTTCTTACCGAAATTACATATCTTCAGTTTTCCTGTCATTGTTTTCTCCTATCGGCATCTATGGAATACACTAAAATGCTATAGTCACCTATCAGCAATGTAATATATCATTTACTTTATGCTTCTACAGATACTCTCCTTGCCTTGTGTTTATCCTTGAAGTCCTGCTGACTGACGAATCATATCCTCGACAACAATATCATAGATCTCGCCAACCGTGTTGCAATATTTCAGAACCTCCCACGGCTCATTCGTATGGAAATGGATCTTCACCAGATCCTCGTCACCAGCCGCGATCAAGCTGTTTCCCTCAATATGATCCGTGATGTAATCTGCGATTTCATCCTCATCTAAATCCTTATCTCTCCGGTCGATCAACAAC
>ERZ808246.1579-NODE-1579-length-16212-cov-2.560314_pt1 | contig 16212 bp, 15 predicted proteins | sample MGYA00521083_ERZ808246 | MGnify/ENA primary metagenome ERZ808246 (study PRJEB31516, sample SAMN03275577) | gut metagenome | biome: mammalia-associated habitat; material: feces | host: Papio cynocephalus | place: Kenya | collected 2012-07-07 ...
GTATTAGGAAACATATCATATAAAGTAATATCAACTAAATCATATTTATTTTTTAATATATTAATATCTCTAGCTAATGTAATAGGATTACATGATACATAAACTAATTTATTAATATTACTATCCATAATTTTATTTATTGTTATATTATCAAGGCCGCTTCTAGGAGGATCTACTACTAGTACATCACTTTCTATCTTGTCAATTTCACTTGCTTTCTTACATATAAAAGAAATATTATGAATATTATTAATTTTCTTATTTAAATTAGCTCCTTTAATAGCATCTTCATTTTGTTCAATTCCTATAACACTATTAAAATTATGAGCTAAGTAAATGCCTATTGTTCCTGCTCCACAATATAGATCGAGTAATTTATTACCAGTACCAGCATATTCAAGTACTTTATCATATAATTTGTCAATCATATTAGTATTAACTTGAAAGAATGAGTCTGCATATATTGCATAAGAATAGTTTCCAATATTAATTATAATATGATCATTCCCATATACTTTTGAATTATTAATAAATATAGAGTTAACATTATCTTTTAGAATATTAATAACACTAGAACTATTAATATCTCCTTTAATAATAACCATAATATCATCGGTACCTCGAATAATAACTTCTTTAACACCATCTAAGCAAATACTGTTAAGAAGTTTAATGATTTTATTAATGTTATTATTAACTAAGTAACAGTAATCAATATTAACAAGATTATCTCCAACTAAAGAAAGTTTTCCCTCCTTAACTCTTAAAGTTATTTTATTACGATAATTATAAATGTTATTGTTATCATAAATAATAGATGGTTCAATATCAATATTACAGTATCTTTTAAAGATATCTTTAACTATTTCTTTTTTATATATAACACTTTTATTGTATGAAATATGTTCTGTATTACAACCACCACAAATATCGTAATATGGGCATCTTGGTTCTATTCTATCTGGACTTTTCTCTATAACACTTACTAATTTAGCCTCATTTATTTTCTTTTTTTGTTTTATTAATCTAATATTAACTATTTCATTAGGAAGAACTTTATCTACAAAAGTTACTTTATTATCTATTTTTGTTATACCTCTCATCTCATGAGATAATTTATCTATTTTTACTATCATACACATCACATGTTAAGTATAACATAAAAAGAAAAAGAAGTCTATGACTTCATCAACTCAGTTATTATATCTTCCATAGTTATTATACCTAAAAATTTATTTTCTCTATCTGTTACTACTGCCATATGGGCTCTAGCAGCCTCAAGAATTTCTAAACATGAAGCTAAATTAGTAGATTTGCTAACAGTGATAGGGTCTTTCATATTTCTTTTTATACTTATTGACCTATTATTTAATATTTCATCTAATAAATCTACTTCATATAATATTCCCATGACTTTACCTTCTCTATTTATAATTGATATGCGGTCATGTTTATCTCTAAATATACAATTCTTTACTTTTTCAGATGAATCTGTATCATACAAAAATGACACGTCTTCACTTGGAACCATTACATTGTTTACTTTTAATTTCTTTAATAGAACAGCTTTTTGTATAAAAATACTTTCTTTTTCTTCAATTACCCCTTCTTCTTTTATTGTTTTTACTATTTCTACTAATTCATCTTTAGTAGCAGTTACCTTGTGATTATTTTTTACCTTTTTTTCAAATTTTCCTATTACTTTTGTTAGAGGTAATAGAAGTTTTACCATCCATTTTAATAGATTACATAATTTTAAAGCAAAGTCTTCAGCGTATTCTCTTCCTATTATTTTAGGGGTTATCTCAGTAAAGGCTAATATTATTACTGTTAAAAGTATTGTTACTATAGGTATTATTTTATCACCATATAAATTTGAGAAGTAATATGTAGTTAGTGAACTTACTAGTATACTACATATACAATTTATTACTAGTATTGTAGTTAGTGTCTCTGAATAATTAGAATATAATTTATATACTATTTTAGCAGATTTATTACCAGAATCCGCTAGTCTTTTTATACGAATAATATTTAAACTAGTAAAAGAAACCTCTAGTACTGATAATAAAGCTAACATTAATAATAATAACAAGATTATTATAATCATAATACCATCCTTTCTCTTGGTTTATTAAATTCTTCATTTTGATATAAACCAATTTTTTTATTTCTTATATTTTCTATCAAATAATCATACCCTAATTTAATGAATTTTCTTTTATTATAATTATAACTATAGTAGAAATCATTATAGCTAAAAATTAAAAAGTGTTCTTTATCTAGGTTTTCTCTTAGATAGAAATTGTTTATTTTGAATTCTTGATTTGGAAAGTGTCTATTAAATATTTTTCCATAAATTAGTAATAATTCATATGGCTTTATGTTATCAATATTAATTACTTTTTCGGTTATGGTTAATACTTGTAATAATAAATCATTATCATTATAATTAACATTTTTTAATTCTTTATCTAAATAATATTCTGTATAATTATCACTTATATAATTTATTTTCTTATCTAATTCTATATCATTATTATATTTATCAAAATGTTCTGTTGAAAAGCCAGCTTTTATATTGGCTATGTCTTCAAATAAATTTACTATTATAAAGGTATTATCTACATAAATTTTATTAGCCATATTACCTTTTATGTTTGTACTTACTATTTCACTTTTTATACCTATTTTTGAACAAACATATAATAAAATTTTAACTACTGATAATTTAGTTATACTTTTTTTTGATAAAGCTCCCCATATATTATTTAAATTAGTTATTTTATTTAATGATAATATTTCGTTTTTTGATGATATTGTATTTATATCTATATTTAATACTTTACCTAATGTAATATATATATATCTAATTTTTTCAATATCTGATAAATTATTTGGTATACTTTTTACAATACTGTCTATTAATAATTCACCATTTTTAAACATGTTATAATCTATATAAATAAAGCCATCTTTACCATTGATACTCTCTGAATATGAATAATCTACTCCATTAACTAAAAAGTAATTATTAATATTACTTTCTACTTTATCTATTGGAATATTTATATATTTTGTTTCTTTAGTTATTTTAGTTATATCTTCTTCTTTATTTATACTTACTATGCTGTTCATATTATCACCATAATAATTATACTATATAAAATTGAAAAAAGAAAGTAAATAAACTATTAGTTTACTTACTTTTCTAAAGATCTGCTTCTACTGTCGAATCAGCACTAATTGTTGCACTAAAAGTCTTTCCAAACATTTCATTGGTTATTAAGCTATTATCTAACCATATATAAATAGTAAATGTTGTATAAGATGATGTACTTGTTAAACTATAGCTGTCTACTACTTTAACTTTTGTGTTTGCTGCTACATTCTTGAAAGTTCCTGTTTTATATGCAACAGCATTATTATTTACATATACTTCGTATTTTAAGGCTTCATTTGTATTTAGACCTTCTATATTTTTTGGAGTTACATATATATTAAAATTTCCCGCTAAACTGTTATCACTTAATTTGGCTTGTACTTTACCAACTAATCCACCGCTTTTTGTAGTAGAAGGTGATAAGCTTGTAGCAGTTATATCTTGAACAATTTTATAATCAATACTGAATTTTCCGGTACCCGTTGTTAAATTACTCTCTGTTTTAATTACTAAATAAGCATAAGTTACTCCCGCTACTAAAATGATAAATAATACTACTCCTAGTACTGTTCCTATTACCTTTGCTTTATTTTTCATAATTTACCTCTCTTATTTCCTATATACAGAACTTACTTTTATTAAACCAGAAAAAGATTTATTCATTAAAGCGTTTTGATCACTACCTGTTTCTTCTAACCATAATCTCAGAGCACAATTGTATGTTTTTGAAATGCTGAAGGTACTATCTTGAGTACTTAATGTACCTATTTCTAATTCTGTACTAGTAAAGTCTGCTCCTGTTCCTGTTTTTAATGTGGTAGTCGTACTACCATCATTACATTTTAAATCGTATTTAAAATCACTTATTTTTAAACTACTATCTATTGTTATGTTTGTTATGGCTATTTTTACAGCAACATCATAACCTTGTAGTTTTGTTGCATCTGGTACTAAAGTGAACTTTGAAGTACTAGCATATTTATCTACTTCTGAAGAACTTATAGGAACTCCTGTCTTTAAATTTATATATTCACTTTCACTAAATACTACTGAAACATTAGCATCAAAATCTCCTGTTGTAGCAGTTACTGTTGTTCCTTCTGTTAAAGTGTGGTATGCATATGAACTACCTAACATACATGCAAAAATAATAGATGTCGTAATAGTTAAAACAAAAATCATATGTTTAAATTTCATTTTGTATCACTCCTATCTATTATTCTTATACTATTATAATACCATATTTTAAAATTATTATCAATATTATTTTTATATTTCTAAGTTGTGATAAACTGATTGTACATCATCTAAATCGGTTAATGCATCAATTAGATTTGTTACTTTCTCAGTAGTTTCTTCATCTAATGACACATAATTATTTGGAACAAATGTTACCTCACTAATTAAAAATTTATCTATTCCTTTTTGTTCAAGGGCATCTTTTACTTTGATAAAATTATTTGAATCTGTATATATTACAAAACTATCTTCTTCTGATATAAAATCTAATATATCTAAATCTAAAATATCTTCCATTAATTTATCTTCATCATATACTTTATCTAGTACTATTACTCCTTTTCTCTCAAATAGGTAACTTACTGAACCATCAGTTCCTAAATTACCACCACGTTTTGTTAATGTACTTCGTACAAATCCAGCAGTTCTATTTTTATTATCAGTAAGACAGTCTATCATTATTGCTATTCCACCTGGACCATATCCTTCATATCTTACTTGTTCGTAATTTTCACCAACACCTTGATTTTTAGCCTTGTTAATAGCAGATTCGATATTTGCTTTTGGCATATTTTCTGATTTAGCTTTTTCAACTACCATTCTAAGTGATGGATTATTTTCAGGATTTGGATCTCCATTTTTAGCCGCTACATAAAGTTCTTTTGCTAGTTTTTGAAAAACTTTACTTCTTTCACTATCTATTGCACCTTTTTTTCTTTTTATTGTTGACCATTTACTATGTCCTGACATGTTATTTCCTCCTTACATATTACTTATTTATAATACTCTTTTTATAATAGTTTTGTCAAGTAGATTTATTATACTTTATTATTTTATATAACTTAATATTGCTGGTCCTAGTATTATTAATAATATTAATGGAATAAAGAAGAATACTGATATTATACTTATTTTAGTAGGTATTTTAGAAATAGTAGCTTTTACTTCCATTTTTCTTTTTTCTCTTAAGTAATCTACTTGATTATACATAGTACTTATTATACTACTTCCATATATATTTGCTTGGGTTAAAGCTAAAATTATATTATTAATACTATCAGAAGGTATCCTGCTCTGCATGTCAGTCAAACTCTCTGTTAAACTTTTACCATACTTAGTTTCTCTAAGGGCTTCTTTGAATTCAAGAGATAACTCATCATCAACACTACTTGTGGTTACTAATATTGCTTCAGATAAATTTCTGCCTGTCTGCAAAGACAATGTTAATACTTCAAAAAAGTAAATTGCTTCAATATCTAATCTTTTTCTTCTTTTGTTTATTTTGCTATCTAACACTATTTTTTCTAACAAGAAATAATATAAAATTGAAATTATTATAGAAAATATATATCCATATTTATATTTTATTAAGATAAAAAGAAATATTATTATAGTTGTAATTAGTCTTATTATTAGAAATTTTTCTGCAGTTAAATTTGAAGATATCCCTAATAATTTTATTTTATTATTTATTTTATTTATAACTCTTTGGTTATATATTTTTTTAGATATTTCTTTATTCTTCATAATAATTTCCCTTCTTATACATCTATTTTTGTTATTTTATTTAGTAATATTACATAAATTATGAACATTAATACTATTGTTATTATAATCATATATCCTAATGTTGATGAAAATAATGGTGCAAAATATGATGGATTTAATATGTATATTATTAATGTAAATACAATTGGTATTACTAATAGTACTCTAGTTACCATTTTAGGGCTTGCAGAGATGTTTTTTAGTTCTTCATTTAATTTCTTTTTATCAAATAATGTTCTTTCTATAGATGAAAATACTTCAACAATATTTCCTCCTGTTTTATTTAAAATAGTAAGTGATGATGATAAAAATACTGCCTCCTCTAAATCTACTCTTTTAGCAAAACGTTCAAAGACTGTATCTACTGATAAACCATACTTCATATCAAGATACATTTTTTTGAATTCATCACTTATTGGTTCTGGTAATTCATTAGCCGCTATATTTAGAGCTTGTAAGGTACTTTTACCTGATTTAAAGGCATTATTCATTACTATTATTGCTCTTAATAGTTCATTTTCTATTAGTTTTGTTTGTCTTTTATAATATATCTTTAAAAATATATCTAATAAGTAGTAGCCCACTATTACATCAATTACTATAGCTAAAACATTTATTCCTGTTGTAAATATACTTGAAATAATAGCTAGTAGTACAAATAGTATCATTATTATTATTTTATTAGTTATAAAGTCTATAGCAGACACTTTATCACGATGCCTATATTTTATATACTTTTCATATTTCTTTGATTTTCTTTTGAAATAATCTATTTTTAATAGTATTTGTCTGTTTTTTTTGATAAATAATAAATATTTGTTCTTTATTTTATCGCTTAATGGTATACCGGCATCTTTTAATGGTTCTAAGGAATAAAAAGCTATTCTTTTTTCTTTTCTTTCTGCTATTGCTTGTCTTAACAATATGATGATAATTATAAATATAATTACCACTACTAAGATTTGTATTATTTTATCTATATTCATAATTATCACCTTTCTTTTATTCGAATATATCTTTTATTTTAGTAAAACCTTTTCTTAAAATTTTATCATATACTTTTGGTTTTCTTTTATATAAACCAAATTCTCCTACTACATTTCCTTCAGGAGATAATCCTTTTTGTTTATATGTGAAGATATCTTTTACTATTATTTCCCCATCTTTGATACCTTCTAATTCACTTATAGAAGTTATTTTTCTTTTGCCATCTGATAATCTATCTATTTGTACTATAATATCAATGGCATTCTCTATATAACCTCTAACTGCTGATACTGGTATTTCCATTTCATTCATTAATATCATTGTTTCTAATCTATTTAATGCATCTACTGGATTATTAGCATGCAGTGTTGTTAATGATCCTTCGTGACCTGTATTCATTGCTTGCATCATATCGAAGGCCTCTTTACCTCTTACTTCTCCTACTATTATTCTGTCCGGTCTCATTCTAAGTGAATTTCTTACTAAATCACGAATCGTTACTTCACCTTCACCTTCATAATTAGTTAGTCTAGTTTCTAGTGATATAACATGATTTTGATGTAATTTTAATTCGGCAGCATCTTCAATTGTTATTATTCTTTCATCTTCACCTAGAAATCCTGATAAGATATTAAGCAATGTTGTTTTTCCTGTACCTGTACCACCAGATATTATAATATTTAATTTGGCTTCAACTGCAACTTCAAGAAATCTGGCCATATTTACAGTTAAACTACCACGGCGAAGTAAATCATCTATTGTTTCTAATTTCTTGTTAAACTTTCTTATTGTTAATATTGGTCCTTTTAAACTAAGAGGAGGTATTACTGCATTTAGTCTTGAACCATCTCTTAGCCTGGCATCAACCATGGGATTAGCTGAATCTATTGTTCTTCCTAATGGTTGTACTATTCTTTGTATAGTTCTTATAATGTGTTTGTCGTTTATAAATGATACTGTTTCATCTTTTACTATCTTACCATCTATTTCAACATATATTTCATTTGGAGCATTAACCATGATTTCTGTTATGGCATTGTCTTCAAGTAATGGTGTTATAGGGCCATATCCAGTTATTTCGTTTTGTATTAGATTAAAAACATGATTTCTTTCCAAATTACTTAAATCATATCCGACTAAGGCTGAATCTATCTCGTTATTTATATAATCTTCTGGTAATATATCTTCTGGTATGTTTTCTTCAATTAGATTTTGAACAATTTTTACTCTAATACTTTCAAGCAAGCCTTTATCTCCAAATACTTCATAATCTTTTACATTTTCGTTATTTATATCTATTTTAGGTTTTACTTCAAATGCTTCAGTTAAACTTTTTGTACTCATTTTTTTGCCTCCTTACCATGACTATCATCTATTAGGTCAAGAGCCATTTTCTTCATATTATTTATATCTTTGGAATGAAATAAATTAACACTGTTATTTAATGTCAATATTTCTCCTGCCATTATATATTTATCGATGTTTTTTATATAATAATTTTTAGATAATGTGTAATCAATATTATTTTTTATTATAGTCCTTATATCATATAGACTCAAATAATCTTTACCTGTGTCTCTAGAATTATTTAACAATACTAAATAGTTTTTCTTATCTGTATCTTTAAATATACTAATCAAACTCTTCATATTTTTTAAATCTACAATATCATTTGTTATAATAAATAGTGTCATATAAGAATAATCTAAAGCTGTTAAATTTATCTCATCTAATATGTGATATGTATCTACTAATACTACATCATATTCTTTTTTGGCTAAATCAAATATTAATGGTATATATCTTCCTGATACTTTTGCCCCCATTCTTGGATCTTTTGGGCAGGCTAATACATCTATATTCTTGTTATATGTTGTTACATATTTTTTTAACTCAGTAAATCTATTGTTAGCCATGCTATCCATCATCGTATATATATCTTTGGTATTTTTTACATTAAGGCTTGCTGCTATTCCTCCTGAGTATAAATCTAAATCTATTATTAATACTTTTTTGTTTAATTCACAATATATTCCAGCTAGATTAAGAGTCATAGTTGTTTTTCCAACTCCACCTTTAACTGATGAAATAGTTACTATCTTCCCAGCCATAATTACACTATCCTTTCTATTTCTTTTTTATCATTAATAATTTTCCCTTTGTAATAGCTTTTAATTTCTACTAAATTAAAATTAAACATTTTTCCTATAATACTTTTTACATCTTTTTCTATTTTTATTTCTATTTGATTATCTTCAATAGTTACATATATTTTTTTTACATTAGAAGTATTTTGCTCAATTAAATCTTTTAATTCATTTTCTGTTATTGTACCTATATTATTTAGTCCATATTCAATTGCTAAATAATTAGTATTTGATAATCTATCTTTTTCATATATGGCATTACCAACATCATATACGAGTGTTAATATAAGTAAAAATATAGGAATTATCAAGACAAACATTACTAAACTTTGTCCTTTATTGTTTATCTTCAACATTAGATATTTTCCTTTCTACTTTTACAATATATGGATTTCCTAATACTCTATTTAAGCCTGGTGTTATAATATTTACCTTGGCACTAATTTCTACTATTGTATATTTTTCTTTATTTGTTAGTTTTATATCTACTTTTGGATATTCTTTTTGTATTTCTTCTAGGTGGTTATTATTATTTAATAAATTAATTATATCTACACTAGTATTTTCTAATTCATTTTTCTTATTTAATATCATTCCAAAATCTACTATTGCGAATAATATCATAATAAATATAGGTAAAATAAGTACAAATTCTACTAATGCCTGACCCTTTCTATTCATATTGTTACTCACTCTCCCTATTTTCTATTTAATTATACCAAATAATAAGAAAAAAAGAAAGATTTTTTTATCTTTCTTTAATTTTTCTTATTTGTTTTCTTATTATCTGTTTTTTGATCTTTTTTAATTTCTACAGTTGCAACTTCTTGTTCATCTTTTTTGAAGATTAGATATAATAGACCAAGAACTACTAATATTATTAATATTATTATTACTACTTTTTCAGCAGTATTACTATTTCCTTCTATTTCTGTTAATGCTTCTTTCTTTTCTGCTTCTTTATTAACAGTTATTTTATATTCTCTTGTACTTCCATCTTCTGCTGTTACGGTAATAGTTACAGTGTTATTGCCTTTTTTGAATTTTTCATTTCCGGTAATTTCTACTCTAGCTCTACTATCTTCTGGAGTTGCTTTTATATCAAGAGAAGTAACATCACTTTTAACAGTTATTTTATATTCATTAGTTTCTTTATCAAATGTTATTTCATAACCATCTATTTCTAATGATTTTAAATAATTGTTTGATGAATAATAATATGTAACAGGTTTAGCAACATTTTCAGGTTTTGCCTCTTTAACTATATATACTGTGTATACTTTTATAGTGCCATCTTCTGCTACTACTGTTATGTTAGCAGTTGTTTTATCACCAGTTAACTTGTATTCAATTAATCCATCAACAGTACTGTTTACATCTTCTAAACTTCCTGATAGAATTACGCTTTCAGTATCATATGGAACAGTTAATGTATATACTGTTACATCTTTATCAAATGCTATATCAAAAGTACCAACACTAGCTTTTAATGAACTTAAGTTATTATTACTACTAATTTTTCTTATAACATTAATTTCAGTTACTAAACTTTCAAATTCTTGAATATTTTCATTTTTAGCAATGCTTCCACTTAATGTAATGGAATCTTTTCCTTCTGCAATAGCAGTAAATTCTAATGTTAATAGTACTTCTCCATTTGTTAAATCTGTTCCTGCTGCTACTAAAGCAGTATCTTTAAATGTACCTATTAAATTTGAATTGTATGTAACATTTGTTAATTTTAGATTGTTACCAGTAGTAACTAAAGCATTAATACCATTTATATAATCACTAGCATTTTCTGAATTTACTAGTACATTTAATTTAAAAGTATCACCAACATAAATTACTTTTGGTAATTCACCATATACTAAACCTAAATTTGTATTTGCATCTCCACTAGTAATAGGATTAAGTTCTGTATTTAACTTCATTATGTCTTCAAAAGTTAATAGTCCTTTTTCCTCACTATCACCTTTTACAACATCCATAGATAATACTTTATTCCCTTCTAAATAATCATCCATAGTAGGTTTCATATCATCTTTATTAAAATTATTATCATTAGTATTATCACCAAGTACTACTACTGTATAAGTAACTTCTGTACCTTTTTTAAATACTAATTTGTAATTATTTTTTACTTCACTATTTAATACATCTTCATTTGTTAAATCTAATAATGTATTATTTTCATCATAGATAGATAATTCTATGTCAGTATTGGCTAAGCTATCTACTATCTCTTTGATAGATGTTACTTTAGCAGAATTATTATAACTCTTAGCTTCTTCATATAAATAACCATCTTTAAGATTAAGACCAGTTAATTCTGATAATGCCTTATCATTATCTTTATTATAATTAATGCTTGCATTATAAGTATAACTCATTGTGTTTATTACTTCGCTATTTTCATCTAACTCTTCAATGGTAATAGTGTCAGTGGTTTTATATAATCCACCAAGTGAAGAAGTAGTATTAGTCTTAGAACCATCAAATATATTTTGTGCTATATCATTACCAGTCATTAATGTTTCTTTTTCACCTATTGTAACTCTATAATCACTATTTGGAGATAAATTGCCAGGTACTATAATTAAGTTTTGTGTATATTCCTTTTCTTCACTTACAGTATACTCTCCAGTTGATACTGCTCCTAATGTCTCATTAGTAGGTTCAAATTCTCCATTATTTAAAGTACCAACTAATCCACTTTTAACTGTGTTAACTGTATATGGAATACTTTCTTCATAAATAACTGATGCACTATCTTTTACAGTTATTTTTAAATTGAATTCTCCATTATAGTATTTATAAATTGGATCTATTTTTTGTGTATTTATTTCATTATTTAATTCAGAACCGGTTTTAGTTAATATTATTTTGTTACCATTTTCTGTTGTACCATCTAAATATTCAAAACTTGGTTCTAACTCTATTGTATATTCTTTTTCTTCATCATAATCTTGTTTTTCACTTTTATATGTTAAACTATACTTTTCAACATAGCCTAACTCTTCATCAGTGACTGCCGTTAGTGATGTTTCTAATGGTTTAGAAATAATTTCATCTGCTAAAACAGTAACAACTGAAGATAATTGTGAAAATATCATTGTAAGAACTAAGAATATTTTGCTTATCTTTTTCATTTTTTTCATTTTCATCATTCCTTTCTTATTTTGTATTTTTGTGTAGTATATTTTCCCCCGACTATAAACACCTCCATAAATGATAATAAGGTTTTACCTCCTTCTATCATTTTCAAAATAATTATAGCACATAAAACGACTTTTTTCTTATACTTTACACTTTTTTTACATTTTTTTAGAAATTTCTTATTATTTTAATACTTTTTTCTCCTAATTATTACCAAATATGTGATATTTATATGATAATTGTTATTTTTTTCTTGACTTAAAATATGATTAATTATATAATATTATTGCTTAGCAGCGGATACTATTTTTTTGTAATGTGTCATTTATAAGTAACTATAGCTGCATAGCGAAAGTATGCTAAAGACACCCTATAAAAATGTAGTATACTTCTCTAAGAGAAGGAGGAAATGAAGATGGCTAGATATACAGGCCCAAATAACAAAAAAGCAAGAAGAGTATCATTCTCTATATTAGAAAATGGTAAAGATATTGCAAAAAGACCTTATGGTCCAGGACAACATGGTAAAGATAGAAAAAGAAAACCTTCTAACTATGCTATTCAGTTAAATGAAAAACAAAAAGCTAGATTTATGTATGGTATTTCTGAAAAACAATTCAAAAAATTAGTTAATGACTCAGCTAAAATGAAAGGTGTTCATGGTGAAAACTTACTTATCTTATTAGAAAGTAGATTAGACAATATCGTTTATAGAATTGGCTTTGCTACTACTAGAAGAGGAGCAAGACAACTTGTTAACCATGGTCATATTACTGTTAATGGTAAGAAAGTAGATATTCCTTCATACAGAGTTAAACCTGGTGATGTAATTGCTATTAAAGAAAATTCAAGTGATCACAAAGGAATTGAAATAGCACTTGCTAATAAAGTAAAAAGACCTGATTTCATTAACTATGATGAATCTAAGAGAATTGGTACTTATGTTAGATATCCTGAAAGAAGCGAATTGAACGCAGATATTAATGAATCATTAATCGTTGAATTCTATAGTAGAGTATAATTATTTACTCTACTTTTTCTATATAATAAAAGATGTAACTAAAAAGAGTTGCATCTTTTAACGCAAAATAAAAATCCTTATAACTAAGGATTTATTTCTTTCATCTGGTGGCTCCAGCGGGAATTGAACCAGCGACACAAGGATTTTCAGTCCTCTGCTCTACCGACTGAGCTATGAAGCCAAAATAAATGGCGGTTCCGACGGGAGTTGAACCCGCGATCTTCTGCGTGACAGGCAGACGTGATAACCACTACACCACGGAACCATGGTTGCGGGAGCTGGATTTGAACCAACGACCTTTGGGTTATGAGCCCAACGAGCTACCGAGCTGCTCCATCCCGCGATAAAATTAATAAACAAATATGGCGGAGGAAAAGGGATTCGAACCCCTGCGCCACTTTCGCGACCTCCTGGTTTTCAAGACCAGTCCCTTCAACCAGACTTGGGTATTCCTCCAATAGATTGGTGCCTGAGGTCGGACTTGAACCGACACGAGGGTTAAATCTCGCAGGATTTTAAGTCCTGTGCGTCTACCTATTCCGCCACTCAGGCATTGTGTCTTTTTGCTGTTGACTTCTTAATTATATAACATTTTTTTAAGTTTGACAACCTTTTTTTGTAATTTTTATTAAAAATATGCAAAAATATTGAATTTTTTAATTTTTTAGTATATAATATCAATGTATCTCGAAGAAATGCGCCCATAGCTCAACTGGATAGAGCGTTTGGCTACGGACCAAAAGGCTGTGGGTTCGACTCCTACTGGGCGCACCATTTTAATAACTAATAGGATTAACTATCCTATTTTTATTTTATAATAAATAAAACTAAATTTGTAAGACTATATGGCTTACAAATTCTTTTTGAAGACAAATGGCTTCAAAAACACTTGCAAGACCTGAGGCTTGGAAGTAATAATAAGCCTACACCATAATTATATTATCGAATAGAATATTTATGATTAAGGAGGTTTATATGAAAAGAACATTAGTTAGTATTATATTATTTTTAATAGTAATAGCTGCTGTTATAGTAGGTGTTGTTATGAAAAGAAATAATGATAACTCAAATCTTACTAAAGTAAAAGTAGCAGAAGTAGCTCATAGTATCTTCTATGCTCCTCAGTATGCTGCTATTAGTAATGGTTATTTTGAAGAAGAAGGATTAGATATAGAATTAATTCTAACACCAGGAGCAGATGCTGTTATGTCTTCAGTATTATCAGGAGATGTAAACATAGGCTTTTCTGGTACTGAAGCTACTATCTATGTCTACAATGGTGGTGAAGAAGATTATCCAGTAACATTTGCAGCTCTTACTAAAAGAGATGGTGCCTTTCTAGTATCTAGAGAAAAGATAGATAATTTTACTTTAAATGACTTAAAAGGTAAAACTGTTATCGGAGGAAGAACTGGTGGTATGCCAGAAATGACATTTGAATGGGCTCTTAGAGAAAATGGTATTGATCCTAAAAAAGATTTAAATATTGATACATCAATAGCCTTTGCTGCTATGCAAGGAGCCTTTATAGGTGGTACAGGAGACTTTGTTACCCTATTTGAACCAAATGCTACTTCAGTAGAAAAAGAAGGCTTAGGTTATATTGTAGCCTATGTAGGTGAATTAGGAGGAGCTGTTCCTTATACTGCTTACAATGCTAAAAGAAGTTATATAGATAATAATCCTGATATTATTAAAGGCTTTTCTAGAGCTATAAATAAAGGATTAAAATTTGTATCTGATAATGATGCAGAAACAATAGCTAAAAGTATTATTAGTTTCTTTCCAGATACTGCATTAAATGATCTAATTACTATGATAGATAGATATAAGAAAAGTGATGCATATAGAGAGACTATTAGTATTAATGAAGAAGAATGGAAACATATTCAAGATATTATGATAGCAGCAGGTGAATTAGATGAATATGCTCCATATGATAAATTAATATATGGAAAATATTTCAGCGAATTCGAATGATATATTAGTAATTGATAATTTATCAAAGATATATCATACTAATAATAGTGAAATAACCGCTATTAAAGATTTAAATTTAAATATTAAAGATGGTGAGTTCGTAGCTATTGTCGGTCCTTCAGGTTGTGGTAAAACTACTCTACTCTCTATCCTATGTGGATTAGAAGATAAATCTAGTGGTAATATATTATTCCCTAAAGGTAAAGCTAAAATGGGATATATGCTGCAAAACGATACTCTTTTTCCTTGGCTTAATATCTTAGATAATTCTTTACTAGGTCTAAAAGTACAAAAACAAATTACTAAAGAAAATAAAGATAAAGTAATAAATATGCTTAATACTTATGGTTTAAAAGACTTTATCTATAAATATCCTAATAATTTATCCGGAGGTATGAAACAAAGAGCCGCTCTTATTAGAACCCTTGCTATTAATCCTGATATTCTCTTACTAGATGAACCCTTTAGTGCTCTCGATTATCAAACTAGATTAGCGGTATCAGATGATGTCTGGAAAATTATTAAGAATGAAAAAAAGACCACTATTATGATAACCCATGATGTCGCAGAAGCTATCTCTATGGCTGATCGTGTTATTGTTTTATCTGATAGACCTGCTAAAGTAAAGAAGATTTATACTATTGATATGGATGATAAAGGTACTCCAACACATAATAGAAATTTAAAAGAATTTAGATTCTTCTATAACGATATATGGAAGGATATTGATATTCATGTATAGTAGAGAACATAAATTATATCTAAGAAAAAAGAAAGTAAGAAAGATATTAGTTATATTTACCCAAGTCCTATTAGCAGTACTTTTAATTACTATATGGGAATTACTTGCTAAATATAAAGTTATTAATACTTTTATTACTTCTTCTCCTAGCAAGGTTCTAAGTACTATTATATCTCTATATAATGATAATAATCTATTTAATAATATATGGACCACTATTTACGAG
>ERZ808246.1580-NODE-1580-length-16199-cov-5.782458_pt1 | contig 16199 bp, 18 predicted proteins | sample MGYA00521083_ERZ808246 | MGnify/ENA primary metagenome ERZ808246 (study PRJEB31516, sample SAMN03275577) | gut metagenome | biome: mammalia-associated habitat; material: feces | host: Papio cynocephalus | place: Kenya | collected 2012-07-07 ...
TTTCCTAAATTACAGTCCCATCATTTCTTTAACTACTCCTTAATTAAAATTAACCGCCGATGATTTATTCAAAGGCGGTATGTACAGATAATTTTGGGCAATAAAAAAAGACCGAGCTTTTCAAAATAGATTTCTGAAAAATCCGGTCTGAATTTATGTATATTTTATTGTATCAATGATTGTTGTCAGTTCAAATCCCTATCGAACAGGAATTTGTCAAATTGTTCGCCTTTGGGAACACAAAGAAAATTCACCCCTAAAAACAGCGAAAACCCCTGATTTCTCAAGAGTTTTCAAACCGTTCGTCATATAGAGACGAAATGATGGCGGAGAGTTAGGGACTCGGCTCACTTCGTTCGCCGATTAGTTTGCTTCGCAAACTGTCCTATTATATTTTCTTTTGACAAGACTTCGTCTTGCAAAAGATTGTATGGGTTCGAATCCCTAAGGCATAAAAGAGCCAAACAGACACGGTTCGGCTCTCTTATGCCTTAACAAGCTACAAAAAAATAGCGGCACAGTGTTTTAAACACTATACCGTTATTCTGGCAAAGAACCGTAATTTTGATAGAAACCCGTTAAGAGGGTGCAGCATTATCCTGATGTAGTATTACCCAACCAAAACGTCGCAATAAATCGGAAGTTAATGTTTTCTTGCTAACTGTAGATCAATAGTATCATAAATAGTGATTATACCACCATGGTTATTAATTGCTTCTTTAATTTTTGCAAAGAACTCTGTTCTAATACTTTCCTCAATTGCAATATGATCTGAATATGTTCCAAGAAGTTCAATATACTCGTTTGCGGAAAATACACGTTCTCGATAAAACAACTCATATTTAATATCGGAAAAACCATATTTGCTTGCGATCATTGCCCGCTCTTTTGCCTGCTGTTCCGTGTATTCAGATATTGTTTCATGTTCTTTATTGTAATACTTATTGTAATACCGGTCATAAATCTCATCTATTTCTTGTGAAAGCGCGGGATTTCCTTTATCATGGTACGGATGGTTCGCAAAACGTGCAAAAACACCACCATTTTTCAGCATAGAAAATACTTTTTCATATCCGGTTTTCTCCGGCACCCAATGAAAGGCTGACGCAGAAAAAACTAAATCAAAGGCATTGTCCTCAAACACTGTATCTTCAAATTTACCTGTAATGACTGAAAATTTTTGATACTCCTTAAATTTATCTTTTAGCAATTCAGAAAACCGTTCTCCATATTCTACTGCTGTCAAATGACATCCGGTCGCTAAAATCGGAGCCGTCGCTTGGCCTCCGCCACTTCCAACCTCAACCACATTGCTGTTTTCGTTAATAGGAATATAGTCAAGCAATGTCTGATACAAATCTTTTACATAACCGGGACGTAGTTTTTCATATGTAGACGCTACCGTATCAAATGTCCATTCTAATCCTTTCAAAGCCGACATCGTAGCGCACCTCCAAATCCCGATTTGTCAAACACAGTATAACATATCTGCATAGAAAAATCCACCGTAATTCTATCAAAATTACAGTGGACTTATGGCGGAGAGTTAGGGATTCGAACCCTAGAAGCCTTTCGGCTTACAGCATTTCGAGTGCTGCACCTTCGACCACTCGGACAACTCTCCGTATTTTTTGCAGTGCATAAAACGGGCACTGCAAAATTACGGTCATCATTTTATCAAAAAACAAACGAGTTGTCAAGAGAATTGATTATATTTGATTTTGCGAATTTACAAAAAGTCAAGCGAAGGAAGAGCAAAGAGCAATGCAGCTCAGAAAGACTGTTAATTACCGGCGCTGTTTTTGCCGCTATCTTCGTTTAGCAAAAGTCTTTTTGCTTTTGAAAACAGTTTATCGGAGCTTCTTATTAAAAACAGAAAGCGCAGTTCGTCATCAGACAAGTCGCCGAGTTTAATCTGACTTAAATCTTCGGCACCGCCGCTGTCAATTTCTTTCAAAGAAGTTTTCCTCCTTAATCATATTAAATTCCATCTATCATGCATGTTCCGAATTCTCTTCGGGTTTCGCCTGCCATTTCTCTTTTTGCAATATCCGCAAATCTTAATATAACTTCCATATTTGTCGGCCGTACATCGGTATTTCCGAAGCAACGGATGAACGAACTTCTGTTGTCATAATATGCGCGCTCTATTGCAACCCGCATTGCTCTTTCAACCGCAGAAACCGTTGTTGAAAACTTTTTTGCGAGTTCGGGATAAAAGCGTTTTGTAATGTTTTTTGAGAAGCTGCTGTCAGAGATGATAAGCTTTATTGCTTCTTTAAGGCACTCAAAGCCTGTGTAGCGCATTGAAAGCCCGGCACCAAGAAGCAAGTCGGTTATTACGGAATCGATATTTTTCATTGTTGTCTCCGATTGTATTTTTCTTTCCGGCATTACGCCGATTATTTTTCTGTTTAAAAGCAAACTTACGCGTTGGAGCACCGTAATCGGGTCAACGGGTTTTAAAAAGTAGTATTCGACGCCGCTTGTCATTAACGCCCTCTCAAGCCGTGGATTGTCGACTGCCGAAACGGCAAAAATCATCGGATGCTTTTGCGGCATTTGTTTGTTCAGCCTTTGAGCTATACCGATTATGTCGACATGCCGCATAAAAACATCGCAAATCAAGACGTCTGCACCGAAAGTTTCGAGCTGATGTAAAACATCCCATCCGTCACGCGAACAAATTCTGACATCAAATGAGTTTGTTCTTAAAACCGACGCGATGTTCAGCGTTTCGCCGCACCCGTCATCCGTTATAAGGATTTTAATTTTCTCACTCATTCAAATCATATCCCCTCATTTATTTAATTTTGATAGCATTATACCACTTTGCAGGAAAAAATCAATAGCAAAGGCTAAAAATATACAATTTTGACACCTGTTTTTGGTCATTTCGACCAAATTAGACTAATTTCGACAAGTTTCGACAACAACATCCGACTGCATTCGACACAAAAAGGAAGAGTATTTAGAAATGTCAAATAATAAGCTTTTAATTTTTCGACATATCAGCTTAAAAGTCGGATTGAATTCCAAGCCTTGCGGCTGTATAATATAAAAAAACCTCGGAGGAGCATATGGCAACAGGACTTCCCACAGCATACAGATATATACAAAGAAATCAAAAACCGCTTCGCTTTCGTCCCGATGGCAAATTTCGGATTCTTCATCTTACCGATATACACGAAGTGCCGCTGCCGACCCTTGACAGCAGTTATAATGAAGCGGAATTTGAAAAAAGCCGCGAATCAATCAATGTTATAAAAAGCTGTATCAAGCTTGCAAAGCCCGACCTTATTATCCTCGGCGGCGACAACATAAGCGGCTTTCGTCCGGAGAGCACATATGAAATGATGCGCGCCGCAATAAAGCGTATTTTAAAACCGATTGAAGAAAAAGATATTCCGCTTGCGGTCATTTTCGGAAACCACGATTCGGAATCGGTATATTCTCAACCGTTTGTTCAAAGAGAAAATCAGCTTCTTATTTTTGCCGAATACAAAAATCTGCGAAGCACATTAAACGATGAGGACATTTTCGGTTGTGCAAACTGCGCTTTGCCTATTTTGGCGTCGCGCTCTGACCGTATTGCGTGGAACATCTGGTGCGTCGACTCAAACGACTATATAAGAGAAAGCGACTTTTCACGCCCCTTTGACCGCGGATATGATTTTGTGCATAGCGACCAGCTTTTGTGGCGCGAGCGCGCCGCCGAAAAGCTGAAACTGAAAAACGGCGGAAAGCCCGTACCGTCGCTTCTGTTTCAACATATCCCCGTTTTTCAGGAATACGACCTTTTTGAAGAGACTTCAAAAAACGACCCCGACGCATTTGAGAAATTCGGAGAATATTTTAAAGTACCGAGCGGTGCATTTCTTTCGGGCGATTTGCTCGAGCCCCCCTGCCCGCCGGAAGGGCACCGCGAAGAATTTGAGAGCTTTAAAAAGACGGGCGATATTGTCGCGGCTTTTTTCGGCCATGACCACCCGAACGATTTCACGGCACAGCTTGACGGCATAAAGATTGTGCAAACACCCGGCGTAAGATACCACGCAAGCACCGGCACACAGGGCGGCAGGCTTATTGTACTCGACGAAAATATAACGGACGGCTACGAAACCGAAATATATAGAATACCGCGCCTAAAGAAGTGAAAAAGGGCTGTGACGAAACTTTGTCACAGCATGATTTTATTGTTTACAATTTAAACCGTTTTTTGCCGATATTGCTTTTCTTCTTCAACGCTACACGCCCAAAAAGTAAAAGCCGTTATATTCTTTTTCTGCTTTTAAAAGCCACGAAAGAAGCACGGCGCTGTCCTCCGATTTTTCTTTGACAGCGCTGAGGCGTTTAATTATTTCACCCGTTTTTTCGGGTGAATACCAATTAATTCCGAAAATATCAAGCGCGCCGCTTTTCAGATTATTGTAAATTCCGCCGTCAAAAAAATTTGAATACGTTTCAAAAAAGCTTTCAAACCGTTCTTCAATAACAAACAAAGACGCTTCATCTTTGAATTTAATTTTTTCGACGGAAACTATTCCCCTTTCGGGAGTGCCCTTTTTATATTTACAGTATTGAAGTTCATAAAAACAAGACGTATTTTTCGGTACTGCGTTAAATTCACTGAATATCAATTGCATCCTCCAATCACAAAGCCGTGCCATTTTTCGGTTTGAAAAGCCCGCGCATATCAGCCTTTTCAAGCTCTAAAAGCTTTATTTTTTTGTCAATGCCGCCGGCATAGCCCGTAAGGCTTCCGTTTGTGCCGACCACCCTGTGACACGGAACAATAAGCGAAATTTTATTGTGCCCCACAGCTCCGCCGACAGCCTGTGCGGACATTTTTTTAAATCCTTTTTCAGCGGCAAGCACCCGCGCTATTTCGCCGTAGGTAACGGTTTTGCCGTACGGAATTTTTAAAAGCTCCTCCCACACCGCAAGGCGAAAATCCGAGCCTGTCATGTGAAGCGGCGGTGTAAAGCCGGGCTCTTTTTTTGAAAAATAAATATTGAGCCAACGCTCCGCTTCAAAAAGGACGGGCGTCTCTTTTTCTTCGTATTCTTTCGGCAAATCGGCGCCGAAATATTTTTGACCGTCAAACCACAGCCCGATTAAACCTTCGTCGTCAGCCGCCAAAATAATACCGCCGAGCGGCGACATATAATGCTTTGTATATACCATTGCCTGCACCTCAGGCAAATTATATCATTACACAAAGTAATAATCAATAAGCAATGCCGTTCTTATATTCATAGATTAAAAGCACAGCTTTTAACGCGAAGCTGTGCTTTTGTTTTTTACAGTTTTTTCAATACTTGAAAAACAAGGTTTCACCGTCGCTTAAACTTTAAATCTTAGCTTCTATCGCTAACTCTGCAAAAACCTTTTTCTTGCAGGGTCTTTTCCTTGTACCTTTTGGGCGGTGAGTTCTTTAATCCTTTCACGCTATATTCCTCCGTAATTTTTATTGTTGAGCCGTTCTGTTCGGCTGTGAGTTTATTGTACAGTTATACAGTGTTTTTGTAAAGTAATCACATTTTTGTGGTGTAGTTACCCAAAAGAAACCATTGCGGTTTTACGCGTGTTTCGGTGCAGTAAAAAATCCGAAACGCCGAAAAATCACCTTATTATTCTTGACTCTTTCAAATGGCATATGCTACAATATTAAAAAAGTAATATTGCGGAGGTCTTTTTATGAACGAAGCTTCAAAAAATCTGCCGGCTTGCCCCGTGGAAACAACGCTTACGCTTATAGGCGACAAATGGAAGGTTCTCATTCTGCGCGACCTTATGCCCGGCACAAAGCGCTTCGGCGAATTGAAAAAATCGGTCGGAAACGTCTCACAAAAAGTTCTGACGTCACAGCTGCGCGATATGGAGGCAAAAGGTCTTGTGCGCCGCAAGGTTTATGCCGAAGTTCCGCCAAGGGTCGAATATTCGCTGACAGAGCTCGGCAAGAGCCTTGAACCCATTCTTGACGCCATGCAAAGCTGGGGCGAAGAGTATAAACGAAAGTGTGAAGCAACAGAAAAATAACGCCTGCCGATACGGCAATATTCCGCAATTTGCCTCACCCGAAATTTCATAACACCCGAAAGCACAAAGAGTCAAGAAAATACGGCGCGTTTGCTGTAAAGTATGAGTCACAAAAGAGCAAAACGCTCTTTGTAACCGCGATTATCAAAAGCGGGTGTGGACTCACAGAAAGGAAATCAAAATATGGACTGGATACAGGGAATACAACGGGCGATTGACTATGTTGAAGAACACATAACCGAAGAAATTGATATTGAAGATGTTGCCGCGGCGGCATATTCGTCACCGTTTCATTTTCAAAGAGTATTCGGTATTTTGTGCGGTCTTTCGCTCGGCGATTACATCCGTATGAGAAGGCTTTCTTTGGCCGGCGAAGAGCTTTCAAAGGGCAATGCAAAAATTATTGACATTGCGCTTAAATACGGCTATGACACGCCCGAAAGTTTTTCCCGCGCATTCACCAGATTCCACGGCATTGCGCCGAGCGAAGCAAAGCACAGCGGCAATGTCAAAATATTTACTCCCTTATCTGTGAAATTAATTTTATCGGGAGGCAATAAAATGGATTACAGAATTGAAAAAAGAGACGCGTTTAAGGTTGTTTGCAAAAGAAAAAAGGTCGGAAAGCCGCAGGCAGCCAATGCCACAAAGGATATAACCGCAATGTGGCAGGAGTTCGGAAAAGACGGCACAATTAAAAGGCTTGTTGCATGTCTTCCTCAAAACCCCGTAATGAAGGGACTTTTGGGTATATGCTTTTCATCGGAGCTTAGTGCAAAACAGTTCCCCTACGGCATAGGCGTTGAATATGACGGCAGAAAAGTTGACGGTGATTTGGAGATTGTCGAAATCCCCGCAAACACATACGCGGTGTTCACAAGCAAAGGCAAAATGCCCGACGCGTTTATAGACACCTATAACAGAATCGTTACTGAGTTTTTCCCGCAGAGCTCGCAGTATGAATACGCAGAAAACGTTGAGTTTGAAGTTTATTCGTCCGAAGATACATCAGACCCTGATTACCAATGCGAAATCTGGATTGCGGTAAACGAAAAAACAAAATAAACCACGGTTAAATAAAGCGAGCCGAAGCGCCGAAAACAGGCGCCGAGCGGCTCGCTTTTTATTTTAAATATTTTAAGTATTCTGTTGCAACGCTTCTTTCAGCGTTCGCCAACCCAGCACCGCGCACTTGACGCGCGCGGGCATATGCGCAATATCGCGAAGTGCGGAAGCCTCTTCAAGGCTGTCAATCTCTTCTTTTGAAGCCTCGCCCTTAATCATTTTCAAAAAGACTTCGCCCATTTTCAGTGCTTCGTCTTTCTTTTTTCCGATAATCATACCGAGCATAATATCCGCCGACGCCTGTGAAACGGCACACCCGTCGCCGACAAACGCGCCGTCAGCTATGGTGTCGCCGTCAAGCTTCAATTTAAGAAATATATCGTCGCCGCAGCTCGGGTTCACGCCCTCAAGCACAATATCGGCATCGGGCAGGTCGTGCTTAAAATCCGGATGCAGATTGTGTTCTGTAAGAATTTCATTGTAAAAGCTTCTATTTTCCATAACCCATTCGCTCCCTTAATTCGGAAATACCGTCAATCAGGCGGTCAACATCGTTTTCGGTATTGTAAAACGCCAGGCTTGCCCGCGCGGTGGACGGTCGTTTCAAATAAGCGTGCAGCGGTTGTGCACAGTGATGCCCCGCGCGGATTGCAACACCGTCGGACGCAAGAATTTCGCTTATGTCGTGAGGATGAACGCCATCAACCGTAAAGGTGATAATACCGCAGTGCTCCTCGGGGTTTTTTGAGCCGAGCATATTGACATACGGGATTTTCCCTATGCCCTCCATCGCCCTGCTTGTTAAAGCGACTTCGCGGCTGTGCATTTTTTCAAAGCCTATACTGCGCACATAATCAATCGCCGCGTGAAGTCCCACAGCGCCGGCGGCGTTCACCGTGCCCGCTTCAAACTTGTGCGGAAGCTCGGCATACGTTGCCCCCTCGCGCGTGACGGACTCAATCATCTCGCCGCCCGTAAGAAACGGCGGCATACTGTTTAAAAGCTCCTCTTTGCCGTAGAGCACGCCGATTCCCATGGGGCCGTAAATTTTGTGACCCGAAAACGCGAAGAAATCAGCGCCCAACGCCCTAACGTCCACAGGAATGTGCGGTGTGCTTTGCGCGCCGTCCACAACCGTAACCGCACCGACGCGGTGCGCAAGCGACGCTATCTCGCTTATGGGGTTCACTCTGCCGAGAACGTTTGAAACATGCGTGCAGGCTACAATTTTTGTCTTGTCTGTGATGAGCGCTTTAACCTTGTCAAGATTAATGCTTCCGTCCGCCTCGCATTCAATAAATTTAAGAGCCGCGCCCGTACTGCGGCAGACGTTTTGCCACGGCAGCAGATTGCTGTGATGCTCCATAACGGACACAAGCACCTCGTCCCCCGCTTTCACATGAGTAAGCCCGTAGCTGTAAGCCACAAGATTCAATCCCTCGGTGGTGTTTCTCGTAAAAATAATTTCGCGGCTGCTTTCGGCATTAAGAAACACGCGAACGGCGTCTCTTGCGCTTTCATAGCTTTCTGTCGCGGCAACGCTTAAAGGATACAGCCCGCGAAGCGGATTGGCGTTCTCTTTTGTATAAAACTTTGTTATCGCGTCAAGCACGCACTGCGGGCGCTGTGCCGTTGCGGCGTTGTCAAGATAGGCAATGCCGCTGTTTTTTAAAAGAGGAAAGTCGTCACGGTATGTATGTTCCATTTTACAAGACCTCCTCCATTTCGGCAAAAATCTCATCCTGCGCCGTTTTATCGTCAAGCGCACGAACGAGCCGTTCAATAGCGGCGCGCGCCATAATATTTTCCGCTTCTTCAGCCGAAATGCCGCGGCTTTCAAAATAGAAAAGCGTTTCTTCGTCAAGCTCGCCGATAGTCGCGCCGTGATTGCCGACAACGTTTTCCTCGGCGCACAGAATAAGCGGCACAGTTTTGTTTACAACGCCGTCGCCAAGCATAAGAACGCTTTCCTGCTCATTGCCGACAGAGCCGGCAGAGCCTTTTTTAAAGTCGATTGTTCCGCGGAAGATTTTTTTCGCACTGTCCTTCAGCGCGCCGGCGGCGTTTATTTCGCTTGCCGTTTTTTGTCCGCGCTGATTCACCGCAAGGTTTATATCGACAGTTTGGCTCTTTTGACCGAGATAGCCGATGTCGGCATTAAAGCCCGAGCCGTCGCCGTTAAGGTCAAAACAGCCGTCACTGTACACATCTCCGCTGCCAAGCAAAATTTGTATAAGCTCAACCCGACCGTTTTCAGAGCATTCGCCGCCTGTTTCAAGGCGAACAACAGAGCCTTCTGCCGCGTTTTGAATTTGAAGGAGCCGCACTTTTGCATTCTTTTCAACGTGAAGCGCTGTGCGCACAAAAAGGTTTTTTTCAGCCTTCAGCGTTTCATACACCGTGACTGTCTGTCCCTCTTTCGCGTGTATATCAACTGTTTTTTCGCTGTATTCGGCGTTGCCTGAAATTTCAATACGCTCGGTTTGCCCTGCCGCAATAATATGCTCCGTTCCTAAATCGTCGGACGTTCCCCAAACAATTGCCGTTTCGTTAACGCCGAGCCTGTTCCATGTGCGGGTCGGGAGCTTGTTTATTAAAATTGTTTCACTCATTTTCAAACTCCTTTCAGCCAATGCTGCCTTTCATTTCAAGCCTGATAAGGTTATTCATTTCGACCGCATACTCAACGGGCAGCTCCTTTGAAACATTGTCCGCAAAGCCGCTTACAATCAGCGCGCGGGCGTCCTCCTCGCTCATGCCGCGGCTCATCAGATAAAACACCGCCTCGTTGCTGATTGCGCCGATTTTGGCTTCGTGGCCGACAGCCGCGTCTTTTGTGCGAATGTCCATAGCGGGTATTGTGTCTGAGCGGGACTCGGAATCCAGCATCAGCGACTGGCACGACACGGAGGATTTTGCGCCTGCTGCGCTTTTTTCAACCGCAACGCTGCTGCGGAAAGTGCTGATGCCGCCGCTTTTGCTGATTGAACGTGTGTTCATATAAGAGCTTGTGTTTTTGCCCACATGAACGACCTTTGCGCCTGTATCAAGGTTCTGCCCCGCGCCCGCAAAGGTAACTCCTGTGAACTCCATACGGGAATTGTCGCCTTTGAGAATGCTCATTGGGTACAAACAGCCCACATGCGAGCCGAAAGAGCCCGAAACCCACTCGATTGTGCCGCCCTCTTCAACCAAAGCGCGTTTGGTGTTAAGGTTATACATATTCTTTGACCAGTTTTCAATTGTGGAATAGCGAAGCTTTGCGCCTTTTTTGACATACAGCTCCACACAGCCGGCGTGAAGGTTTGCAACATTGTACTTCGGTGCAGAGCAGCCTTCTATAAAGTGCAGGCTTGCGCCCTCGTCCACGATGATAAGCGTGTGTTCAAACTGACCCGCGCCTTTGGCGTTCAGCCTGAAATATGATTGCAGCGGGATTGAAAGGTGCACGCCTTTCGGAACATACACAAACGAGCCGCCCGACCACACAGCGCCGTGAAGCGCCGCAAACTTGTGGTCGCGGGGCGTTACAAGCTTCATAAAATATTTGCGGACCATATCCGAATACTCGCCCTTCACGGCGCTTTCCATATCGGTATACACCACGCCCTCGGCGGCTACGGAAGCTTTTACATTGTGATACACAAGCTCCGAATCGTACTGCGCGCCCACGCCTGCAAGCGATTTGCGTTCGGCCTGAGGTATGCCGAGCCGCTCAAACGTCTCTTTTATATCTTCGGGCACATCTTTCCAATTGTTTCGCATTGCGGTGTTCGGGCGGACATAGGTCGCAATGTTATCCATGTCAAGCCCCGCTATCGACGGTCCCCAATCCGGGATTTTCATTTCATTATAGATTTGAAGGGATTCAAGCCTGAATTGCTGCATCCACACGGGGTCGCCCTTTTCTTTAGAGAGCTTTTCAACTATTTCGGGCGTTAAGCCGCTTTCCATACGGTAAGCGTCGTGCTCTTCGTCGCGAATGTCATAAACACTGCGGTCAACGTCCTCAACATATGTTTTTTCTTTAAGTTCTGCCATATCGGAAACCTCCCGCTCAGTCGTCTTTCAGACTGCCGAAGCCGTGTTCATTGATTTCTTCAACAAGCTCTGCGCCTCCGCCACGAACGATTACGCCGTTCTCCATCACATGAGCCGCGTCTACATGCAGTGCCTCTAAAATGCGCGTGGAATGGGTGATTATAAGAAGCGAGCCGTGCGTGCGCTCGCGAAACAGGCGCACACCCTCGCTGACGGTGCGAACGGCGTCAACATCCAAACCCGAATCCGTCTCATCCAAAATGGCAAGCTTCGGCGCCAGCATCAGCATTTGAAGGATTTCGGCTTTTTTCTTTTCGCCGCCCGAAAAGCCCACATTCAAGTCGCGCTCTGCATAGCTTTCGTCCATATTCAAAAGCGCCATTGTTTCTTTAAGCTTTTTCTTAAAATCCCAAAGGCGCAGGCGGCTGCCCGTTTGCTGCTCAAGGGCACTGCGAATGAATGCGCCGAGGGTCACGCCGGGGACTTCAAGCGGGTTTTGAAAAGACAGAAAAACGCCTTTTTTTGCCCGTTCATTCACGGGAAGCTGTGTTATATCTTCACCGTTAAATATGATTGAGCCTGATGTGACGCTGTAAGCCGGGTTGCCTGTGACGGCATAGCCCAAAGTAGATTTTCCTGTTCCGTTCGGACCCATAAGCACATGGGTTTCGTTTTGCCCGACCGTTAAATCAACGCCGTGAAGAATTTCTTTTTCTTCAACAGAGACGTGAAGATTTTGAATTTTTAAAAGTTCTTTATTCATAAATTTAATCACCTTATCTTTTTCTTTGCCGCAAAAGGGATAAGCATAAGAGGGCCGATGTACTGTCGGCGGCAGATGCTTTCTTCGGCATTCTAAATTACCTACCTTTTCGGTAGGAATTATACCGCTTAATTCCTACCGTGTCAATAGGTATTTAAGAAAAGTTATGCGTCCGACACCGCAAAAACCTGCTGCGCTCGTTTAAACGGCTGTAAATTTAATATTTAATGCGGACTTGCGGCGGTTTTTAATTATTGTCAAGAGCTTCATTCTGTGATACAATAAATAAAAAAATATTTGCCCCAAGGTGACATAAATTATGGTTTATTTGGAAGAAATTAATCCCGATAATTGGCGGCTGGGATTAAAAGTCTCAAAAGAGCAGGAAAAATATGTTTCGTGCGATTTTCGTATTTTGGCGCGCGCATATGCCTATCGCAATTTCAGAAGCAAGGCGTTTGTTATATACAGCAGCTCAACGCCTGTCGGCATGGCAATGTATTATGACTGTGATGAATTAAAAGCATACGATTTCAGCCAGCTTTTTATTGACGAACGGTATCAGGGCAAGGGCTTCGGCTATGCGGCGGCAAGCAAAATAATCGAAATGATGAAAGCCGACGGAAAATTCAACAAAGCAATTCTTTGCTATATCGAAGGCAACGAATCCGCAAAAAAGCTCTATGAAAAAATCGGGTTCTTTTGCACCGGAGAGTGTGACGGCGACGAAATAATAATGCAAATGAATTTTTAAATTCTTCAAGGCGCTCGGTCTGTGCTTGCAAATTAAAACAGGTAATTTTACACTTCTTTTATCTATAGTCGATTTTTCATTTCGGCTCTTGCCTGAAGCTTTATTAAATGATACAATGGTTTTAACATAATTTGTCTTAATTACAAATTCGGCAAATTAAAAACATTTTTGCAGGAGGTTTTTATATGGGTTTTGATGATTTAACTTGGCTTTGCGGAAAAGAAGCCGACTTTGACATGGACGGCAAAGTCAGTTTTTCAGAATATCTGATGGAAACGGAAATGAACGAACGCATCTTCGGCAAACACGATGATGACGATGACATTCCCTCTTTTGACTTTTCTCCCACCGCATTCAGCAATAGCTTTACGGATGACGGTTCGGACGATGACTTCAATAGCTTTGACGACGGTTCAGACGATGACTTCGACAGCTTTGACGGCAGCTTTAGCTACGGTTTGGACAACAGCTTTGACGAAGAGGGCGAAACGCCCGCAGAAGAAATTGAAGCTTCGGACAAAGAGAGCGAACCCGAAAGTTATTACGCCTACCTACGCAGAATGCAGCCCGTTTTGGCAGAAGCGGTATATAACCAATTCCCCGCGGTTCCCGAAAACTTCACAAAGCAAGAGGTTGACGATGATTTGCTCCGTGTTCTCATAGAAGTATACTACTTCGACAAAGCCATGGGGCTTAAAATGCTTGTCTGGATTGTTGAAAATTTCAGAGAAGCCGTTTGCAAAGGTGCCTTTGACACCGAAAGTATAATAGGCTCAATGTTTTATCGCGACGAAAAGACCGATGACGACGTGATTTTAAAATATATTTACGAGCACCCCGAATTTGAAAAAATCGTCCTCGGCGAACAATTCGAGTCTTCAACAACAGGGATTTATTGGGCTACTGACAAATACTGTTATTATCTTTGCAAAAAGCACGATGTTGACAGAATAATAACTGTTTACCGCCTGGTGTGCAACAACCCGAATATAGACAAGACTGAATATCCGAAAGAAAAGTTAATAGACTCTATTATTTTTGCGTTCAATATAAAAGGCGTACGCTACGCCGATAAAAAGCTTTACGATTTTTTCAAGGAAGAGATAGAATCCGTCGGCAAACCGATAATTGTCAATAATCTTACGAAAAAATTGAACGGTGAAGAAAACGGCAAGCCGTTCTTCAACAAAAACGCCAACGGTACGCTCAGATGCATTTATGCCGACGACGACAACGAAATTGCGCCGGTAAATTCGGCAAACAATAAAGAAAGCGACGATAAAAAAGCAGAAGCCGCAAAATCTGCCGCCGACGAAAAGAACGACGATTCCGAAGATGGCGGAGATTCTGAAGCGGAGCGTGACATTCCGCTGTCCATTGCTGTAAAAATTTCGGATTTGCAGAACCGCCTCAAAGAAGCCGAAAGAAAAATCACGTTTCTTATGAATATGCTCGGCGTGGCAGAAGTTGATTCTGCGCCGTCATTTATTTACAAAGCACCGCAGCCGACCACAACGCCGCAAAACGAGAACGATATTTTTGTTACGAATACTCCTGTTGCGGGAAGCAAATATTCCGATAAAGACACCGTTCAAAGTGTGAAAGAGGGTGACATTGTGACGTTTTTGCCGGAGCCCGAAAACACATATGACAAAAACGCCGTTCTTGTTCTTGATAAAGAAGGGCGAAAGCTCGGGTATCTTCCAAAAAGAGTGAACAAAAAGCTTCTGAAAGATGCTGTTTACGGAACGGTCAGCCGCGCTTTGGGCGACCAAATGTTTATAGCGATTGACGTGTGGAAAAAAGCAAATACATAATTTGCAAGTCCGCAGCGCAAGAATGTGTTATCCATATTGTCGCTGAACGTATATCAAAAAAACACACGCGCAATAAAGTTTTATAAAAGAGAAGGTTTTGAAATCCGGTGCGAGGGCTTTGACATCACTGCCGGCGAAAAGGACTATCTAATGATGTGGCAGAAGCGGCATTAGCTGTGTCGAAATATCCCATAATCCAAGGCAATAACGAGGACTGTAAAAGGTTTTTTACAGCCCCATTTTTCATTATTAAGTGAACAACTGCAAAAAATGTGTTAAAATACAAAAAATATTGAGATATTCCCTTTTAAAACCGTAGTATAAAGTTGAGACGGAAAGGAGTAAACCAACAGTCGGTTTACTCCTCATAAAAAAAGAGATATAATTAAAGATGGAAGGAGGGAAAAGATGGATGCTAAGAAAACCGGTAAGTATATTTGTGAGAAGCGGAAAAAACAGGGTTTGTCTCAAAAGGGACTGGCGAGCAAACTAAATATTACGGATAAAGCCGTTAGCAAATGGGAACGTGGCATATCTTTTCCCGATATTTCAATGCTAATACCCATTTCAAAAGTATTGGAAATTAGCTTATATGACCTATTAACAGGAGGTGAAGATGATGAACAGAAATGACGCTGAGTCTATTATTAAAAATACAATCGAGTATGCAAATAATGAAATAGAGAAAAACAAGAAAAGGAGTCGTAGAATTGTTGTTGCGGCACTTGTTTCCGTAATTCTTATTACTGTGCTTCTCGGAAGCTGTTTAATATCATATGCCAAATATAATACAAGAAATCCATTTTCTGTTGTCAGTGGCTATTTTCAAATTACTGTTTTAGATAAGGAATATGTCGAAATTCAAAATTCGCCAAAAGTAGTTCTAGCTCAGCCAAATGGTGAGATTTTTATAAATTATATGGAATCACGTGGTTTTATAGAGGTTGAAGATGAGCGAATGGGCGCAATGCTAGTTTTTACAAACGGTGAAGAAAAAGAGTTGATTTTCTATTCTGTAAATGGGTATTATTCAAAATGGTGTTGGGAGACTTCTTAAAATCTTGTGTAAACCTCCGAAATGGTATAGAATAAAAATATCATTTTGGAGGTTAAGATTATGCCAAAGTACAAAGACAGCCCGGAGGTAAGAGCGGCAAAGAAGGAAAGAAAAGAAAAGTTAAGAGAATTTCTTCAATTACTTGATGTAGAAGATTACAGCGACCTGCGTTCGGTATTCAAAGAAATGGTCGGAGAAGTTCTTGAAAACGGACTAGAAGCAGAACTTGACGATGAACTCGGATACAGCAAGTATAATTATCGAAACAAGAATACCGAGAACAGCAGGAACGGATACAGCCGGAAATCAGTCAAAACAAGTGCCGGTTCAGTTGAGATTGCAGTACCGCGTGACAGAAACGGCATCAAATGTAAACGGCGTGAAAGTCAAGGCGGGCTATTTTACCACAAATAAAGCCGTCATTTATTACGCCGCATTTAAACTCGGCGAAAGCACGGTGTATATTGAAAACGCCGGCAATAAAGGCGAAAGCGAAAATGCCAAAACCGAAATCGCCTCAGCCGTTCAAAGTCTCACCCTGCTCAAAGATTTTAATATTAAAATCATTGCAAAATAAAACACGATAAAAGCAGATTTGTAAATCGCGAGACTTTTTAAAATCTTGTGTAAACCTCCGAAATGGTATAGAATAAAAATATC
>ERZ808246.1582-NODE-1582-length-16176-cov-2.955276_pt1 | contig 16176 bp, 12 predicted proteins | sample MGYA00521083_ERZ808246 | MGnify/ENA primary metagenome ERZ808246 (study PRJEB31516, sample SAMN03275577) | gut metagenome | biome: mammalia-associated habitat; material: feces | host: Papio cynocephalus | place: Kenya | collected 2012-07-07 ...
CGTTCATCCGGTCAATCCGCGCAGCCGCCTTTCTGGCATCACAGCAAGGTCCTTCCAGCAGATGCCCGCCGATTCCGCCATACAGATTCTCGATGCAGATCGTGATCCCCATCTCCTTTGCCAGAGGCGCAATCGTATCCAAAAAACGTTCGGTATAACCCCATTCTGCCTCCTCCGAGCCAAGGAACCGTGCCAGTTTAAACCCATGCACGACAATATTTTTACATTCTAAGAAATTGCAGATCTGCATGCTCTTAACTGCCACTTCATTCCAAAGAAAATCATTGATTTCTTTCGGTCCATCCGGAATATAAATCGGATATGGCATATGCATCTGATTGATCCGGATTCCTGCCTTCTTTGCGCCTTTCTTATGTGCCAGGAAATGCTGTTCTAATTCCGAAATCGACCGGCTGAAAAATGCATTGACCTTTCCGGCATATAAATCTGTGTTAGTAAGATAACTATTCAAGCTAAAATCAGCACAGGAAAATCCAGTATCCTTCAACATCTGAAATCCTTTTTCCGGGCACTGATCTTCCACTACATTTTTGCTCTGCACGCCAATCTCAAGCATTATTTTCTCCCTTCGTCCGTCAATCGCTCAAAATGGAACTGCGGTAAATATTCATCGTTAAAATAAACGATTGGATTCCGAAGTCCCATATCCCGAAGCTGCTGCTCAATCTCCCGGTAATAAATGTTGCAGATAAAGACTGCGGTATCGTTGTCCAGCTTCTTCAAATCCTCCGGATTATGAATCTCCAATCCATCCAGTTTAGTTCCCCACAAATGTGGGTTATTATCACAGGTGTATAGCGGCGGATACTTCTCACCATAACATTTCAGATAATTCCGGCACATATTTCCTGCTCCGAACAGCACACGACTTTCATATCGGGCAAGTGTCGCTTCGATCTCAATCTGCCACTTCAAGTAATCGGCTATCTGCTTCGCATACTGTAACAGCGCAGGGCGAAGTAACGGCGATACGGCAGATGCCGTATCTTCCAGATTCAGAACCAGAATCCCATCAAATGTAATCCTTCTTAACCCGCGGATCAACCCAAGCCAGTCTGTCCGCGAAGACTTCTTATTCGCCGCGGTAAATGGAAGCAGTGCCTGCGCTTCATTTCCATTTCCATCTTGTAAGATCACCGCTTTCACCCGATTTCCAAGCGGCGTAATATATTCATTCAGGTTCTGTCCGCATACATTGCAGACTCCCATATCCACGCAGAAACCAAAGCGTTCTTCTCCTGTTTCCGCATTTAATGCGTCTACCCATGCAGCCGCTTCCGACGCATCCGAGCATACGCCCCGTATGAAATGTCCACCAACATTCCGACACATGTTTTTCAGTAAGATTTTCACATTCCGTGCTCTAGCTTCATCGACCAACGACAGATAATATTCGCGGTTGACTGTCCATAGCGCATCTTTTTCCACGTCCTCTACGATTGGTTCGACAATCCGATACTCACACGCCGCATCGCCCCACACATCCGTCTCATCCTCAGAAAGTCCACAGATTACACCCTGAGCCTCAAATCCAGCATTTGCAATATCCATGATGCCCTGTCTTGGACGATCAAAATCTACGATTCCATTTGGTGAACAAACTATCTTCATGATTTATCTACCTTTCTAATTTCTTTCGAATCTCCGTAGAACTGATTCCCTTTGTATAGTCAAAGAATACGAGGTCTGCTCCATGCTTGTTCAAATATTCCTTCTCCGCAAGCCAGCCTCCATCCGCTCCATGATCGTCCCCCGAAAACTGCACATCGAACTGGAACATTTTATAGGCATCACGGATTCCACCAAAACCTGTCGGAAGTGCTTCCACCTGATCTGCATACCGGCATGCCTTGACAACCTCAACACGATCCGCACAGGAAATCACCGGATATTTGTTCTTCTGCCGGTAACAATCTTCATCCGACACTACACCAACGATCAGATAATCACATAGCTCCTTGGCTCTCTGTAACAGACGCACATGTCCTGTATGGAACATGTCAAATACGCCCGCAACATATCCGATATGGTATTTCTTCTTTTCTATTTTTTTGACGTCGTCACTTTTCGTGTTAGCTCCTGAATCTGTCTTTGGAGCAATCGATTCCTGTCTATATACCGGCTTCGCATACGAACGGCTTGTATCAAAGATTCCATAATCTGTAATCCCCATCGTTTCCAACTGCTTCGCCACCGACAAATAGTTCTTAATACAGATCAAAACCTTATACTCTTCCTTTGAAATCTCCTGTAAGTACGCCGGCGACTTGATTTCATATCCGTCCAACCGCTGCCCCCAGCGACTCTCATTGTTGTCCAGAATACATGCAATCTCGTAAGATTTTCCATACATAGCAATAAACCGCTTTGTAAATGCACCAGATCCAAAAGGATCAGCTTCCGGTCTCCCAAGTTACGGAAGATCTCAACAAATTTGCGCTGGTATTCTTCCTCGGAGTAGTTCATGCGCTGTCGGTTAGCATTGACGATTTCTGGGTTGCGGCGGTGTTTCCCATAATAAGTCGCTAATTCTGTTTCTTTTCTCAATTTTATCAAAAAATTATTCGCAACCCATCTTAAATCGCGTATCTGATTCTCTTCAATTTCATATCTCGTATAAAAAAATCGTCTTGGCAATATAGTTTCAATTCCAGTATCCCCATAAATAAAATCTATGAGGCGTATAACAATCGAATCGATCGGACAATTCTCTATGCAAAATTCCTGATCATAAAACAAATATTCACCATCTACCACAAAACAATTAATCGGCACAAGATCTATATATCCTTTTTTTAAACATTCAACATCTTTGTTCCATCGCTTTATTGTGACATGCTCTGAAGACTTCAAAATCATATTTCTAAAATCATCCATCTTCTGTACGAACTTATTCACATCTGTATGTGCTAAATTCTGTAAATAAACAAGAGCAATTGGTGCATCTATAAATGGCATTTTGTAAGAATCGCTCTCTATACTTGCTTGCACAGTTTTCACACCGTGTGCATTTAAAACTTCTGTGTTTTGATACATCTCCTTCAGTCGGTGTATGCCTTCTTCGTATACCGCTCTTTTTTCAACAATTCCATTATTATGAATAATGGTAAATAATGCATCTTTTTTTCCACGATCCAGTGACATCGTAACATGTTCAACATCTGAGCAATCACATGTTTCATCCTTATAACACTCAATCAAAAATGCATTTGCCATTCTATGAAACATACCGTTTTTTATCAAATCCGAATACAAAAATTCCTCTTCCAGAAAAACGGTATCAGGATAATAATATCTTGGAAAACAACGCGTATTCAGCTCTTCGTTTGGAATATAATCTTCTGCAAATATAAATGAAGGTGCATCCAAATCGGGGAAAACCGAATAAAACTTCCTATTTGTCCACCCCGCAGCATTAAGCATCTTCTCCAACTCTGCTTTATCATAAGCACGTCCAGTGAGCACATCTTCTTTTTTCACGAAATATCTTCGATAATTTTCGATGCCATCAAAATTACGATCTGTATATGGATCTCTGTCTCCACAAAAATACCGGATTCCAAATCGGTTATTCATCCCCAGCAATAATCGACCATTTTTTACAAGCAGTTTCTTCCACATACCAAGTACTTTAGTGGGATTTTCCGCTTTCTCCAATTCCTTAACCGAAACAAGGCAATCAAAATAATTTCTGTATTTCTCACACCAATCTGATTGAACAACCTCTTCCAGACTCACACATATTACATCATATCCCAATTCTACGAGTGCTTCATAATATGCATCCGCCCCGGAACCTATGTATATAATTTTCTCTTCTCTTGAAAATGGAAACCACTTCAGCAACCCCTTTGGCAATTCCCGAATCAATGTCTGTGTATCAGTCATGGATTATTTCCTTTCACGTATGTATGCTCATTTTCGACTTAATTATTAATGATTTTTCTATACAATATCTTTTTCTTCTACTCCTGCCTTTATCAATTGTTCTTTGATTTCTTCTGAATAATATTTACTTGCAACAACAAAACAAATCTTCTTTGATTTCTTATACAATTGAACAGCTTCCATCGGAGATAAAACAGGAATATCATACTTCTTTGTTCCCCACAATGCTACCTTATTATCACTTATCGCAACAATAGGAACTTCTTTCTCCAATAGTAAATCAATATAATAATCACCACGAACACCTGCGCCAAATATAATAACTTCCTTATTATCAACATTATCAACACAACTAATTATCTGGTCTTCGCGTATTTGCTTTTCAAAATTTGATTTTCGCAAACTATCTATAAACGCTTCTATATCATCTACGATCTGTTTTACCTTACAAACTAAATCTGTGCTTGCTAATTGTTCTGTAAACATTCCCTGTTCTATCGCAAAATTTAATTTCTCAACAAACCATAAAACATACGGTTTTATATATTCTGATTCAAAATTATAATTTTCCATACCCAAAATCTTACAAAATTCTACTACAAAAGATTGCCCCATATGATAATAAAATCCTGGTTTATATTTTATTTTCTTCCAAAGTATCTCTGTATTCATTAAACGGTAAAATTCATTGTAGGAATACATAAGTCCTTTTTTTGATTTTACGGAAGCGCCATCTCTGTCACATCTGTATCTGTAAAAGGATTTATTTACATAATATCCTCTTTTCGCACATGCATGCACCTGCTCCGAAAATCCTATATCCTGAAATGCCGCCCCTAGAGATTCGTTAAAACGAATATCCTGCTCCTCTAAAAAGCTTTTTCTATAAATACCTTTCCAAATATTTAAATCATTTGCATACAAATATGCATTCTCTGAGAAATCACGAACATTGTTATATAGTGGACTTTCCTCTTCAAAAATAGCGACCGTTTTTCTTTTTACGTACCCATTTGCCATAGTTACCACCCGGTCAAAATCAGCTGTTACATAATCAAGCGTATATGATTCCGCTAACATATAAAGTTCCTCATACATAGATGGCTCTACATAATCATCGGTTTCCAAAATAGCAACATACTTTCCTTCTGCCGCAGCAAGTCCCAAATTGACCTGATAACCATAACTTCTCTTATCGCTCTCTAAGCACTTTATTGTAATACCCGGGTATGTCTGTTCCACATATCCATGTATTTTCTCCAAAGTTCCATCGGTCGATCCTGCATCCACACATATGATTTCCAAATCACCCAGTGTCTGATTAATTGCTGACATAATACATTCATCAAAATATTCCGCAACGTTGAGTGATGGCATAATAATTGATAGTTTTTTCATAAGCAGTCCTCCCTCGTGGATTTGACTAAATTAAGATACGAGTCCATAATTCTAATACTTTTTTATAATTATATTTTTCTTTAATTGTTTCACATGCATTTTTTCCTAATATAGGCAATACCTTGCGATGCTTATCCAAAAAACATATTTTATCAACAGCCGCTCCTATATCCCCAACTGGAACAACAAATCCATTTTCCCCATCTATTACGTCGTCCCGTACCCCAGATACATCTGACAGAACAGGAACCGCCCCTTCTGCCATAGCCTCACACTGTGTAATACTATGTCCTTCCCAATCAGAACATGATATCATGACATCCTGTTGACTCCAAAACTCTGACATTTTCTCACGAGGAATGCAGCCCCAAAAAATCACATACTGTTCCAATTGCTGCCTCTTCACTTCTGTTTTTAATGTTTCAAGATAATCCCCCGTACCTGCGATATTCATACAGAAATTCACATGCTTTTCCACTAATTGTTTCACAATTTCAAGCATACGATCCATTCTTTTCTGTGTTATCACAACTCGTCCAGCATACCCCATTTGTAACGTATCTCCATCATTGGAATATCGACGGTTTAACGTACCTTTTACCGGAATTTCCCATGTTAAAAATTCAATCTTTTCTTTAGGGAAACCAAGTTGACGCAATTTATTATAGATTCTTTTACTTATGACCAGACACTTATCAATATATGCCTCCATCTGTAAATAATTGTCATAATAAACTTCTTCATCGTTATGAATTACACACACATGCTTTACCGCATCTACATACAAACTCTTCATATAACATGCAACAATAAAGTTATTTGATATAAAATTACTCACTATTACACATGGCAGTTTACCAGCAAAAAAAAGTTTTGCCTTATCAAAATATTCTCTTGAAAAAATATCTGTCGGCATCTCAATGATACAGGCTTCATCGTAAGGAATATCATTTGCTGTCTTTTCTGGTATTTGAAAATAACAATCAAATCCCTGTCTCTTTAACTGTTTTGCTGTTTGAATACTCCACGATTCCACGCCACCTAATACTATTCCGCCAGCCAGGTCAAAGAAAATAGATGGCTTTTTATGGATTTGATTTTCCAAAAGAAATTTTGTTATCAAGGTATTTGTATTACATAAATTTACGGCTGATTTCTCAACCCCCAAAACTTCCACCTGTTGAAGAATTTCTTTCGCGATTTTACAGCAAACCAGAAGATAAAAACTATCTTTTTCCAAATCCGTAAGATTAACTGGTGGCAGAACAGGAACTCCTCCTATTTCTGTTCCCCACAAAGATTTGTTATTATCAAATACAGCTTCTACTTGAATTTGATATGAAGTGAATAACAATACCGCCCTACGTCCAAGCGTGCCTGCTCCAAATATATATATTTTTTTTCTTTGATTTTGCATGGCTTATTCCCTTCCTATCAACAACACTGCGTTGCATTATCACATACTTTCTAGAAATTCATCATAATAAAGTATTTTATCAGTTGATACTCCTAAATACTCCAAATTATTTCTTGCAATTTCTCTCTGTCTTTTATCCGCAATTGTAATGATTATAGTATCAAACTCTTTCTTAATCGCTTCTTTGCATTCGATAACCGGATATTTATGTTTTATATATTTATTAAAGTCAATATCTGTCCACGCAACTACTTTATAATTCGGATGTGCTTTCAGATGCGCATACAGAGCTTTACCATTTCTACCCGCTGCATAAATCACTATTTTCTTTTTAGTTTCGCTTCTCTTGACACAGCCAATCTTTATTCTATGTATACATAATCCTATAGCAGACAAATAATGTTTTTCGAAAAACACTTTTCTATTCTGCCATTTTTTATTCGTTCGTCTAAGCGACATATTAAGGTTGACACCATTATAAAATGTATCCAAGGGCTCAATTGTGCGCCACATATAAATATCAAATATATCTTTTTTGCTCAACGGGGGTGCATATACAGTTTTCTCACTCTCAATATTTTCACAATGCGGTATCTCTCCTAAAAAGCGTAAAACATCTTTATCCTCCGTCTTTTGACAATATTCAACCGCAGTTTCAGAAATCTCCGTTCCATTCAATAATTCAAATATACTGCCAAATGATGCCAATAGGCTACACGATAATTTTATCCCTCGAATATATTCATCTAATCCTGCCATATGCCATACGGATTCATCAATTGGATGCATAACAGGACAAATATGTTCTCCTTCTTTATATCCTATCGTAGCTCCATGCGGAGCCCGGCAAAACACCTCCGCCATCCCGGAGTGATTCGAGCAAAATGAAATCATCTCACATTTTTCGTTCAGATTGTTCCGAAGCAAATCATAATAAAAGACCTTTAACTTCCCACATAATTCGCCTTCCAAAATATCTGCTACATACTCCATTGTCACACCCGTTCCATGCAAATCAACGAGCGCAAAATGATTATCAGACAAATCTATTTCCTGTTTTAAATATCTTAATAAAGTCTGTCGTTTATCCACTTCCTCCTTCTCTAATCTCCACGCCTTTCGTGACCCATAAATATAATATGTCTTTATATTTAATTTCTGCTGTTTAATGATAATATCTGCAACAGTTTTTAATACATACCCATCTCTTGCAATGAAATACAATCGTTGAATCTTTTTATATGAGCACTTTTTTAATAACCACTGAACATACGGATAAACAACCATCGCGCCTAAAGAAGCCCCGATTTTTGCAGCCATTGTCATTGAATATTCCAACGACACAATCTGTGATGCTCCAACATAATATTGTAATAATAAATTTTTTTTCAATAATAATTGCGAGGCAATATCACGTTCCCAGTTCATCATCTTCCTGGTGTCTACTAATTCCGAAGTTATTCCCAACATACTTGGGATCTGATAATCTGAGTGTACATTATCACCAAAATGCTGCCACGCAGTTTTATCTACATGTTCCAGCTCTTCTACCAATAAAAATAACGAACCTGTACTTTTTGTCTTTTTATAATCACAGGATACATAAATATGTATATTTTCAAAAATACTATCTACATTTACCAATATATTCCGAATTATTTTTTCATCCAAATACATATCTGAAATTAAAACAACTTTGTCCCCTGCAGCAATATACTTTTTTAGTTGATTAATATTCTCCTGTATAGGATATGCCGCTTCAATCTCTGCTTGTATTTCCAATGCCATTACATTATCTAAATTCTGATTCATTCGCACAGAAAGCAAATCATATATATCCTGAAGTGTTATTTCCTCTATTCCCTGATTACTTGCATATAATCTGGCATCTTTTTCTGCATTTATTCTCATCTGCACAAACTCATCCGCTAAATGAGCCCTTTTTTGCACATACAAAAAAACCCCCATCGGTGTTACCATTTTTCTTGTAATTAATGTATCAAAGATATCGAAACTAACCACTATTCCTACTTCCCATTTTTATTATTAAGCAAACATTCCTAGACATACCAAGCCAATAAAGTTCTCACTATTAGAGAAATTTTATATTTCTTGACCATAGATTTACACTTGGATTTGCCCAAATAACTTTTTCTTTATCAACAAATTTTGTCAATTCATTTTTGATTGACTCATATAATGACTGACGTAAAACCGCAACCACTATTACATCTACATCTTCATTTATTATATCTGTACTTTCTATTAAGATGTCTAAAGATTTCTCGCCATTTTTATTCTTATCTACCCACCGAGGGGTTACTCCTTGTCTTAACAATGTTTCAACACAATCTTTGCCAACTTCTCCAGCACCATATACAATAACGTTTTTTCCCTTTATGTTATTTATAAACTTTGAGTCAAAAACATATTGCTTTGAATAACATATGCCATAAGTATTTCTTATTGCCATTTCTAATAGATGCACTATATATTTTTTAACCTGTAAATTTAACATATATTTTACAGGATATCTTGAAAATTTATTTATTAAATACTGTTGAAACGCTTCTATCCTCTCAAAAACAAGTAAATCTTTTTTTGTACACATAGAACCATTTCTAATTTGATAATGATAATAACACTGATCCGATATACAAATAGACTCACACGCCAACAAATATGGAAAAACAAATGAAGCATCTTCTCCCAATGTAATTCTTTCATCAATATCTTCCGATGTTTCTAGTAATATTTTTTTCTTAAACAATTTACCACACATAGATTGTATTATGCTTGGTTGCATATATGAATCATCAAAGATTAATTTTGAATACATTGATTCCAACATTGATTTATCATAAACACCTGGCTTCATAATATTTTTTACCATTTGTGAACTATTTTCTTTATTCATAATATAACCGCAAACAACAATATCTGAATCACTATCAATCATACGTTCATACATATATTGTATAGCTGATTCATCCATGTAATCATCACTATCAATAAATGCAATTAACTCATTTTTTGCGACCGCCAATCCTGCCTTTCGAGCTTGAACAACTCCTTGATTATAATTATGTATAACCGTTATTCTTTCATCTAAAGCAGCATATGTATCGCATATTGAACCACTAGAATCTGTAGAACCATCGTCTACTAATATTATTTGTAACTCTCTAAAAGTTTGATTACAAATACTTTCAATGCACTTTGCTAAATATTTTTCTGTATTATATATTGGTACTATTATCGAAACTTTACACATATATTTCCTTTCTGAATGCATGCCCTTCAAATCTTCATTTTAAATTTCCTGCATTGCATCATTTAACACTTCTGCCAATGAAATTTTATAATTGTTCGTACCTCTTAAGTTATTCACAATCTCATTTACAGACATTATTGGTGTAATAATCAAAAAATTCTTTTGTACGTGCTCTTTATAAGTCTCTATATTCATTATTCTTCGCTTACTATCCAAAACAACATTTTGATCAATAATATTGCACACGGAGATTCCGATTTTATCTAACACACTTTCCAACCTTTTACCAAATACACCATATCCATAAATATCCACACATTGCACATTTTCTTTTTCAAAATATTTCTTTAATAGCCTGTTATTCCGTTCAATAACTTGCATATTTTCTTCCAATTTTTTATATTCCGTTTGTTTCTTTATCTTGTCGTCCGCTCCTGTTATAAAACTGGTAACATTATCGTCTGCGAGAAGTTCATTTCCCAAAACAATGTTCTTCATTTCTTTTAACGCCATCGCATTATTGCCCCAATTGAATGATGTATTTTTATCTGTTTCACAATGGTAGTACAAAATCTCTTTGTTGACCTTAAACTTTTTATTATCGTTTTTCATCAATACCCAAAGTAGCGCATCGTCGCAATAGTTATTTTTCATAATATATTGTGTCCATCCTACCGGTATTGCCGTTCTCTTTATTAATGCCTGTCCCGGAGATACAATCGAATCCAAGTGTCCAATGTAATATGTTTTATCTTCGACTTTTCTATATGCCTCCTCATTTTGCATTATCGCTCTATCATTTCTAAATATTCCATTACAAATAACAACATCATAATCCCCTATGCATTTCAATTGTGAAATAAGATAGGATGAATCAAGTTTATCATCTTGATCTAAAAAAACAACATAATCCCCTTGCGCTTGAGCAAGTCCACGAACTCTTGAATAATGAATTCCTCGGTTTCGATCATTATTCAAAATAACAAAATCAACATTTGTTGAAGTAATTGTAATTTTTTGTTTCGGGCTGTCATTTACTAGAATTACTTCAACTTTACAGCTATTTTCGTTATATGTTTTTTCTGCTATTTCCGATAGATTTTCTAATAAAGAATTTAAATACTTTTTTCCATAATAAACAGGAATAATAAAACTTACTTTCATTTTTCTCCTTATCAGTACTATTTTAATTCTGTTACTAATATTTCCTGTATTTCCTTTGGTAATACATATTCACTTCGATTCATATCATTAAATGTAAGTATTTTATCTTGCGGCACCCCTATCTCCCATAACAACTTTTCTATATTCTTCACGATTTTGAAATTTATCACTGCGATAAAAATATAATCAAATACTTCTTTGTCTATTTTTTCTAATATTTTTTTATCCGCGCTATCAATCCATGCTACAAAATGGACAACAGTGTTTTTTTCAAATGCTTTAAATATTTTTGTCCCAATACTGCCCTTTCCATAAAGAATAATCTTCTTACCTTTTGCTATTTGAGGAAATGCCTTGCTTTTTCCAAAATCATCTACAGAAAATAACATCTCTGGATTACATAACAATAAATTATAGAAGATATGTTCAACAAAAATTTTTCTTGCTCTTATTGAAGGTATTTCCTTTTCTATAAATATATCTGTCATACATTTTATATATGTAATAAAACTATCATACTCCCTTCTAGTATTTTTAAACATTGCAGACCCCGGCCTACTTCTATAATGATAATAACTTTTGTCTATAAAATATGTTTTTTCTGCGTTAATCAAACAACTATGTGATAATAAAGCATCCTCTAATATATTTAGTTCTCTTGGTATTTTCTTTTCATACTTTTTCACTAAATCTGTTTTTATAACTTTATTACATAAACTCTGCGATATAAATGGTGTATAGAAAGATTGATTCTCCTTTAAACATCTTTCATAATCTGTATATTCATAAAGGCCCTCAGAAAATTGTTCTTTTATTTCTTCTGAATAAGAGTTATATTCTTTATAATAATTATATATAATTATATCTGGCGCATACGCATAAATAATACTAACTATCTTGCTATATGTATCTATTTCCAGCCAATCATCAGCATCAACGCAAGAAATATATTCCCCTTGTGCGTATTCAAACCCTACTCCTCTTGTATATACTACTCCCTGATTTTTTTTATTTTTTAAAAAAACAATTCTAGAATCTTTTTTTGCATATTTTTCACAGATCAACGCACTATTATCTGTCGAATTATCATCGATTAGAATAATTTCCAAATCTCTGTATGTTTGATTTATAAGGCTCTTCAAGCATTGTTCCAAGTAAGCTTCCACATTATATATTGGAACTACTATTGATATTTTCATGTATCACTACTCCAATTATCATTTAACCTTCATTGCTGTTTCTACTTTTCATTAAAGCACAATTTTACTCACCGGATGCACTTTCCGCTCTCCTACCGGTGGCAATGTCATGTAATCTCCATATAGTCTCGTCAGATACAAGTCATATTTTTTGAATATCTTGAAATTATATCCCTCAAAATCCTTCTCAATATATTCATCAAAACATTCTCTTGGCAATCCATATCGACATTCTTTTCTGTATGGATATGTCATATGACGCACAAGCTCTGTCCGCTTTTGATTTGTTTTTTTTGCAATTTTCTCTAACAAACGAACATATCGATTTCTGGGAATCCTGTTAATTATTTTATACCAACATCTAAGCGCTGCATTTGGTGCACTCTTTTTCCCAACTTCCGAATACAAACCTTTCCGGATACAATAACAAACAAATAAATGAATCCGTCTAAGCAGCTTATTATCTGGCACCTGATCGTATACAAAAATATCAATAAACACACTTTGATTCCAATTACCATGTTCCTGTCCTTCACGTAAGAACACAGTCCCATTTCTGCGCATCTTCGAATAGCCCCAGCGGTAATTTTCATCTGTCCGAAAATCCTGTAAGAAGAATCGCTCCGTATCTAATTCTTTCTTACATGCTTTATAAAACTTGATATATTCAGATCGAAGCATCACTACATCCGCATCATCATCCCACGGAATAAATCCATCATGCCGTATCGCACCCAATAAGGTCCCTCCATCCAGTGAATACTTTATGTTGTATTTTCGACAAATTCTGTCAACTTCTTTCAGCATTTCCAGCTCTGTCATTTGCAATTTTCGAAGTGTTTTTTGATCTAATTCAATCATATATCTTTCTTCCCATATATTTGCATATAAAAACCCCCGCATAATTCTATGCGAGGGTTCACTGTTTTTCTAACTCTTCTGTATCCGCGACTCCGTTCGCACAAGAGCAAATTCCATTTTGCTCACATTATACGTAATATATCACATGTCACCACGCGATAGCGTGATGACCTACGCACGCATCAGCGTGCTTCATTATATCATATATTATATCGGATATCGCGATTAAAATATTTAGTTGTTTTTAAGAATTCCAATAGTTTTCCACTATTTCCAATGCACGTTCTTTCGGCAGATTACAGATCTCTGTTAATCTTAAAACAGCTTCTTCCTTTGGTTGCTTGCTTTCCTTTAACTGCTTAATTATATACAGTTGCAAATTCTCTATTTCCACCCGCTGATTCTCTATTTCCGCCTGCTGATTCTCTATTTCCACCTGTTGGTTTTCTATCTCCGCCTGCTGCTGTTTAACCAGTGCAGCATGTTTGTCTGACATATAGCGGAACATATTATCATCCATCACTTGTAATGCTTCTGAAAACATCCCTAACACCTCCTCTGGATCATGGACATACTCGGAGATTTCCTGAAAAATCTCCTCCATCCAAGGATATTTGCCACAGAGAAACTCTGCTTCCTCATATGTATCGGTTGCAAGTAATGATAGCCATGCAGTAAGCTCGCTATCATCTTTACCATATCCAACTTCCTTGAAGATGTCAAGGGAAATCAAGAAGAACTCCTGCAAAAAATCCAACGAAAGTCCAGTGTCAAAATTTGTTTTCCCATGATGCAAATATATCTTTGACATAGCCTCTGTATGAAACGCCTGATATACTGACTCGCTTGTCGTTTGGGTATCCGTGTTTTCAAATATAACTATCGTATATACCTTGTTTAAGGAACCATATGTAAAATTGTCCTTCATCCGTGCTTTCACTTGCTCATATTGACGCAATAACAGATCCGCAGAATAACAAGACATGCGTTCAGCCGGAAATGCAGCTGATATTTTTTGTATTTCTACATTTGTGATAGAACCATCTGCTAACCGGACTACAATATCCATAATCATGAGAGAATTTCCTTTTACCAACGTGTCTTCACTGGATAATATCTCTGTGACAATAACCTCCTGTCCAAGAATCGCTGATATCAATCTGGAAAGCCGGTCTGAATGAATATCCGGATTAAATATCCGTTTAAAAAACGGATCATATGTAAGCGGTAACGTTCGTTTGCTTAAAAAGAAATCTTGTATAAACCGTTTTGCCTCTGGTTTAAACGATTTGTATAACGCATTTGCCCCCGGATATTTCGCAATATACCCTTCTACAGCTACAACGTCAGAAAATTTAATTGTTTGAAACATATAAGATCCTCCTGTGTGAATTGATTTATACATAACTATGCGACTAAAAAATAATGGTAAATAAATAGATTAAAAAGATATAACTATAAAATAATCAGACTGTTACCGAACTACGCCAGAACAACGATTCTCGACAACAACATAACCATACCATAGAAAAAACAGGCTGTAAATAATTTACAGCCTGAAATCACATATAATTCACACTTTGAATTTATACTGCCAAATACACTTCCGGTTCATTCAATATAATATCTGTAATCCCCTGTTCCTCTAACGGTTTAAAATCAAGTCTTGTTCCCGTTGGTTTCTCCGGATACAGATGTCCGGACATCCATGCACGAACTGTAATTCCATCCAATTCCTCTTTCGGGACGTCAATGCCTCTCCAGAACGGATGCACTGCCACCGCTTTACATCCTCCCTTAATCTTGTATAAACAATCGGATACATGCACATCCAAGATTCCAAGCTCTGCTTCTGGATCGATCCCTGCTAATTTCTCCAATGATTTTGCATAGAATGTAGAATACACGATATGCTTCTGCAATCCTCTTTTGTGAATCAGTTCCACAATCTTTTCTTCCATACCCGGATATGGATATACGGAGTTCTTCAATTCGATATTCAGCTTAAATGCCGCGTCATCCCGGATTCGATCTTCTATCAGATCCAATAGTTCCTCGATACACGGAATCCGCTCGTTCTTTCCATCTCCGGCATCAATGCGCAAATGTCTTAATTCCTCATATGTATAGTCCCGCAGAAATCCAGTTCCATCTGTTGTGCGATCTACCCGTTCATCATGAAAAACCATCAGATGTCCATCCTTCGACAACTGGATATCCGTCTCGATTCCTGCAAGTCCCGGAATTGCACACGCCTTCTCAAAAGCAGTCATCGTATTCTCCGGGTAGTTCTGACTGCAGCCTCTATGTGCCCATATCTTCATAGCCTTTTCCTCGACAATCCCTTACTTATTCCTTCTGTAAAAACTTCTCAACTATATTCTTTTATATTTTCATTGTTCCGTTTGCAAGGTCTTCTGCTACAAACGGAATAAAGTAGAACGGCACAGTGAGTAGCTTTTGTTCAGAATTGTAGCCATAGTTATTTTTTGAAACCTTAATCGCATACTCAAACTTATTATGGTTTGAGAATTTTTCAAGGGAGTTTAGTGTTCCTCTGCCCTTTTTTACATCCAACGGGTACAATTTATTATTTGACTCAATAATAAACTCAAGCTCTGCAGATGTTCTACCTCGCCAGTAATACAATTTATGTCCTTTTGCAATCAATTCGTTCGCCACAAAGTTTTCAAAGAAAATCCCGGACAAAGTGTTATCCCTCTCATTTGATATGAATGATGCTGCGTTGATACCACTTTGATACGAGAACATACCTATATCTCCAAGAAACAGCCGAAAATTACTTTCGCTGTCCGGCATCAGTGGCATTGTTATATGTTCTTTCAACTGAAAGGATTGATTTACAACGTGTGCCATTGTAAGCCATTGTATAGAGGTCGCATAATCTCTTGTTTTACTCTTTTCTGCAATAAGTCCGGGAGAAAAATTTTTTG
>ERZ808246.1583-NODE-1583-length-16173-cov-5.376846_pt1 | contig 16173 bp, 11 predicted proteins | sample MGYA00521083_ERZ808246 | MGnify/ENA primary metagenome ERZ808246 (study PRJEB31516, sample SAMN03275577) | gut metagenome | biome: mammalia-associated habitat; material: feces | host: Papio cynocephalus | place: Kenya | collected 2012-07-07 ...
ATATTTCAAGATTTAAGGAGGTTCGAGAATCGTTCAAATACGTCCAATATTCATGCAAAAAACGGATGCTTGACTTCTCTAATCATGCATCCGTTTTCCTATAAGCAATATTTTTCCTTTACTATTACTTCTTTACAATTTTCTCAATTTTGCAACTATGCACTTTAGTTTGTTTGTCATAGTTGATACCTACAAGAATCACATCACCTACATAGTGCATCAAAGATTTACCATATCCTTGGCGCTTAATTTGACCGATAGCTGCATCAGCATCCTTATCCCACTTCAGTTCTAACACAATAGCAGGTGCATTTACATGACGATAAGGCAACAGCACAATATCTGCAAAGCCTTTGCCTGTCGGCAGTTCACGAATCATCTCGTAACGATTTCTTGCTGTGTAAAATGCCAACGAAAGAACACAAGCCAAAGAATTTTCATCATTATATTTCAAGATACTGGTATTTTGTTCATGAACCTCAGCAACACTTGCAGCCACATCTTCCTCATCGCCATTAAGCAAATGCGCCATTAAGTTTTCGGAATGTTCCAAGGCACTCGTTACCTCTTTCCAACTGGTATCGGCAATAGCCGTCTCAAATTCCTGTCGAACTTCATAGTTAGGAATGCAAGCACACTTGGTATCGCTATTGTAAGAAAGATAGCCCAAATGGCAAAGAAGTGTCAGCACATCGTCCTTGCACTCTACCTTATGCATATCATTGCTAAACCGTAACGCTTTTACCCTTACAGGAACATCATTGAGAGCATGGACTATGTCATCCTTCAAACCATCAAAATTCATCGTGATATAGCGTTTGAGGCTCTCGAATGTATTGGTACTTGTCCAAAAACTCTCATACGACCTACGCTTCAAGGCTCGCATGACAGCATAAGGGTTGTACATCGCTTTCTCCTTACCAAGCTCATAACCATCATACCAACGCTTCATCTCATAAATATCCATTTCTCCATCGGCACATAGACCTTCCACTTCCTTCTCTGTAAAGCCGAAATAAGGTGCCAACTGGGCTGGACTCAGCATCGTGTATTCATCAAAGTTATTCAATGCTGATTGGGTATTATAGCGCTTGATAGGAAGAATACCTGTCATATAGCAACATGCGAAGGCATATTCCGTCATACTTCCCTTGAAGAGACGACGCAACAAATCCACGTACTCATCCATTTGCCTCTCCTGTCCCTCCCGGCAAAGAGCATCCCATTCGTCTATCAAACAGATGAATTTCTCTCCTGTATGGTCAGCGATACTAACTAGCAAATCCATCAAGTCATCATTGGGTTTCATCGTCACGCCCTCGTACAAGCTCAGTAGCTCTTCGCAAATATCACGCTTGATATACTCTACGATGTGTTCATCCTTGCCATATTTAGTTACAAAATCAGTCATATCCAAATAGAGTACAGGATAATGATTAAGATGCTTTTTGAAATCTTCATTCTTACTGATAGCCAACCCCTTGAACAATTCACGAGAATCACACGACTTGTCATAATAGGCATTGAGCATCTTTACAGCCACAGACTTACCAAACCTCCGCGCACGTGTTACACAGAGGAAGCGATTCTCTGTCATCATCACAGAGCTCACTTCCGCTATCAACATGCTCTTATCCACAAACTTAGAGTTTCGAAGCGATGCAAAGCCGTCATTGCCTTTATTTATATAATATCCCATTTTCCCTATAATATTATTTCATATTTGCTATCATTCGAATGTTTTTGGCAAAATTACAAATTTAATTTGTAACTACCAAATATTTTTATCTTCAATCCATCAAAAAAAGAAGGCAACATCCACTATTGTTGCTACCCATAAGAGCATGGATACCGTCTTACTCCTCTGAATCTTACAAGAAGGATACAACTCATATACGATTGCATACCATGGAACCAAAGAATACGTTGCGAAATCGGAAATCTCCCAATAATAAAAACCATAACATTGGGTGACAAGAGTATAAAGCAAAACAAATAGTGCCCAGATTCCACCTGCCACAAGTATGTATTTGATATAGCCAGGAACATCATAGTTCAATTCCATCTTCAGTTCCTCTTTCTTGATTTTTCTTTCGGCAAACCAATAACAGATATGCGTGACAAGTGCCAAGGCATAGCCCGAAAGATAAAAGCTTAAGAAATCTCCTATTTTTAGTTTCCAATGCAAACAGCAAAAGAGAACGGTCATGGATATTTTATCGAGATTTCTCAACAACCCCTTTCCAACCTCCCATTGATTGATTTCACTTTTGTCAAATATGGAAGGCCAAATAGAATATTTGCATGACAGTAGGAAAAGGCATAGTGCCAAAAGTAATTGTAAATATAGTGACATCTTGTTTAGTATTTAATTTACCTAAATTCCGCAACACAATAAATTAATATTTTTTATAAGCACCTGGACAACAAAAAGTTGTCCAAAATTTTGCCATGTCAGAAATTTCACTTATCTTAGTGCTGCATTTAAAAACAAACAAAATTCTGAATGACATGGCAAAAATACGAATAAAATCTGAGAAACTCACTCCTTTTGGAGGAATATTTGCAATTATGGAGCAATTTAATGCTCTTTTGTCCCAAACGATAGACTCAACATTAGGGCTGCGTAGTAAATTCTACGGTTACCAATACAGCGAGATACTTCGCTCTTGGATGTGCGTATATTTCTGCGGTGGCTCATGTGTAGAAGATGTAACAACTCACTTGATGAAACACCTGTCTTTGCACCCAACTCAAACTTACCAAGGAAGCTACGCTCAGGATTGTCCCCCAACAGTTTCATTGCTGAGACAATTGGCAACTTTACTTGTGACTATAGACATGCATAGCCTACTATAAAAATGACTAAAGTTTAATGAGTCAACGTAAATTATAAATAAGTAATAATTTGGGTACGGATGATTGTTTTGTACAGACGGATAAGGTGTATATATTTCAATGAAAAAACGCAGGGGGATGTCATGCATCCCCCTGCGTTTTTTCTCTTGTAAGCTTTACCTAAAAACTTGCAGCACTTTAAAACGGAAAAATGAATAATATTGACAAAATCGCCTTTTCCCCCTCTAAAAATGGTGAATTTTTATCTTTATCTATTGTTTCCCTAAATAATGAAATTATACAGTTTCTTCTTAACAAACTGAAACATAATTGGTTAAAGAAATTGTGAAAAAATACTCTATTCTTGCTGAATCTATAGACGTACAACCATAACACCTATAGTCGTACAACTATGGACCTAGAGTTGTACAACTATAGTCTATAAGGTCGTACAACTATAGAAAATAAATCTTGTGAATTACGAGGAATAAAACCAATTCTAATAGCAAATCCATACTCAAAGTCTTCTGGATGATGACTTGAGTATGGATGAGAAATTTTTGTACAAAGTTTCAAAAACTATTTTTTAGATGAACAGGCTTCCGATTTGGAAGACCAGTGCCGATACTATCCATGCCAACAGCGTGGTGTAGCCTGCGGCGAACCCAGCCCATTTCCAACTTCCAGTCTCACCCTTGATGGCTGCTATCGTAGCGATACAAGGGAAGTAGAGTAGTACGAAGAGCAAGAAGCAATAGGCGGTGAGCGTTGCCTTCGATTCTGCCTCGGCATCGTTGTATCCGTATGTCTTCTTCAGGTCTGAGGTCATCTGCTTCTTCAGTACCTCGTACTTGCCGTCTTCGTCATTATAGTCTTGGTCGTCTGAGAAACTGTCGTTGTTACTATAGAGCACACCCATCGTTGAGGCTACAATCTCCTTGGCACCTACGCCAGATACCAAACCTACGTCGAGTTTCCAGTCGAAACCTTGTGGAGTGAAGATTGGCTCTATGGTCTTGCCAATTCTGCCGATGTAGCTCTGTTCCTGCTGTGCCTGGTTGTCGAGTTCCTCGTTGTGAGGGAAGTAACCGAGCGCCCAAACGATGATACTTGCCACGAGAATGATACCTCCCATCTTCTTCAGGTATTGCTTGCCTTTCTCCCAAGTATGGCGACCAATCGCCTTCCAAGTAGGGAAGCGGTAAGGTGGCAACTCCATTACGAATGGGGTGTCCTCGCCCTTGATGACGAACGAAGAGAAGATGCGGCTCAAGATGACGGCTAGGAAGATGCCTATCAGATAGAGCGAAATCATGATGAGTGAACGGTATTGCAAGGCAAAGAACGTTCCGATGATCATGATGTAGATAGGCAGACGAGCCGAACAACTCATCAATGGCAATATCAGCATGGTGATGAGGCGGGAGCGGTGGCTCTCGATGGTTCGTGTAGCCATTACTGCTGGCACGTTACATCCGAAACCCATGATGAGCGGGATGAACGACTTGCCATGCAAGCCCATCTTGTGCATCAACTTATCCATGATGAAGGCGGCACGAGCCATGTAGCCCGAATCCTCCATATAGGAGATGAAGAAATAGAGAATGAGAATCTGTGGCAAGAACACGATGACGGCTCCCACACCACCGATGACGCCATCTACCAACATATCCTTGACAGGTCCGTCTGGCATGGTCGTACTGATGGTCTCGCCAAGCCACGCCACGCCGTCCTCTATCCATCCCTTAGGAATCTCGCCCAGCACGAAGGTGGCTGAGAACATGATAAACAAGAGGAGAATGAAGATAGGGAAACCTACATACTTGTTGGTGAGCACACGGTCTATGAGGTGAGTAATCTGGTAAGTGTCCTTCGCCTTGCCTGTCTCATAACCAGCTTCCTGCAATGCACCATGTATAAAGCCATACTTGGCATCCATGATGGCGGTCTCGCTATCCTCCAGGGTCTCTTCCTTTACACGCTTGGCTGCCTCGTCGCGAGCGGCGAAGATTTCCTTTGCCGAGTTGAGGTGGCTCACATATTCCTCTGCATCCTTGTCGTTTTCCAACAGCTTGATGCTGAGGTATCGGGTAGAGTAGCGTTGGCGGATGGAGTCATCTGCCTTCAGATATTCCTGAATATGTTCGATGCCATGTTCTATCTCATGTCCATGGTTGATGTGGATATGACGATAGTGAGGGTTGGTGCCCTCCTTGCTCTCATAGAGGTCTATGATGGTGTCGAAGAGTTGGTCCACGCCACGACCGTTGGTAAAGACGGTAGGAATCATGGAGATTCCGAAGAGTTCTCCGAGCTTGTCGTAGTCGATGTTGTCGCCTCGTTTCTCGGTCTCGTCAAACATGTTGAGGGCACAAACCATGCGGATGTGCATGTCTATCAACTGGGTGGTGAGGTAAAGGTTACGCTCCAGGTTGCTGGTGTCGATCACGTTGATAACCACATCAGGGGTATGTTCCACCAACTGCTTGCGCACGTAAAGTTCCTCAGGCGAATAAGCAGAGAGGGAGTAGGTACCAGGGAGATCGACCAAGTTGAACTGGTAACCTTTGTATTCTGCATGTCCTTCCTTGGCATCTACAGTTACACCACTGTAGTTACCCACACGTTCATGGGCACCAGAGGCAAAGTTGAAGAAGGAAGTCTTGCCACAATTAGGGTTTCCCACCAATGCCACGTTGATGACGTGGTGCAAGCGGTCGGCTTCCTGTTCGGCAAGAGCCTCGCTGCTTTCATCAGCCTTCTTTTCTGCTACGAGCATTTTGTCTCCCAAAGCCTGCTCGTCGGCATCTTGGGTATCTATCACTTGAGAGTTAATTACCTGTTGGCGGTCTTCTGCATCCGCCTTGCTGAGTGTAGCGTCATTCTTTGCCTCGTTGAGCGAAACAACCTCCACATGGTCAGCCTCGCTATGGCGGAGCGAAACCTCGTAACCCATAATCTTGTACTTCACTGGGTCTTGGAGAGGGGCATTGAGGAGAACATCCACACGTTTGCCCTTGATGAATCCCATCTCGATAACTCTCTTACGGAAGCCACCGTGACCGGAAACCTTGACGATAACGCCACTTTCACCTGTTTTAAGTTCTGATAATTTCATATTATCTATTTCTGTTTATCTTGTTCCTAATCTTTTTCTTTCGTGTGCAAAATTACTAATAATTCTTTGCAACTCGGTAGTAATGATGTTATTATATATAAAAATACCTAGAAATGATGAGAGTATCATCAAATCTAGGTATTCTTATCATAATTTCTTGTTACTTAGATTTATCTATGTAACCAATATGTTTTTACAAATTTCTGCCGTGGCAGTTCTTAAATTTCTTGCCGCTGCCACATGGACATGGGTCGTTTGGACGTGGCATACGCTCGGCACGGTATGGAGTGCGGTTAGCCTGAGCTCCCTCGCGAGTATCTTGGTTGGCTGCGCGTTCCTGTGCCTCACGCTCAGCGTCGATGTCGACCTTACTTTCAACGTAGTTCTGCGGAGTATGCTGCTCAGGTGCTGCCTCCTGTACTGGTTGCTGCTCCATTACTGGAATCTGACCACGCATCAATATGCTGGCAATGCGGTCGTACATGTCGTTGATCATGTCGTCCCAAATCTTTGCACTCTCCAACTTGAAGATCAAGAGAGGATCCTTCTGCTCGTAGCTGGCGTTCTGTACTGAGTGTCGGAGTTCGTCGAGTTTGCGCAGGTTCTCCTTCCAGTCGTCATCGATGATATGGAGCACCACGCTCTTCTCGAATTCCTTCACCACGCTCTTAGCCTCGCTGTCATAAGCTTCCTGCAAGTTGCATGGGATGTTGTACATGCGCTTTCCATCAGTGATAGGTACCATGATGCGCTGATACATTGCACCCTGGTTCTCAAACACCTGCTTAATGATTGGTAGGGCTGTGGTCTGGATGCGGTCAGTCTTGCGCTTGAATGCTGCCATAGCCTCCTGGAAGGCACGCTCTGCTAAATCCTCACGGCTACCATTCTCATATTCATCCTCTGTGAATGGTATCTCCATGGCTAGAATCTTCAAGAACTCTTCCTTGGCGCCTTCGAAATCGTTGTTGTTAACGATATTGATGCAGCGGTCCCAGATGATGTTGGCGATGTCCATACCGATACGTTCACCCATCAAGGCGTGGCGACGCTTCTCGTAGATAACGGTACGCTGTCGGTTCATCACGTCATCATACTCCAAGAGGTGCTTACGAATACCGAAGTTGTTCTCCTCGACCTTGCGCTGGGCACGCTCGATGCTTTTGCTGATCATCGGACTCTCGATACGCTCGCCATCCTCGAAGCCTAAGCGGTCCATCACCTTGGCGATACGCTCTGAAGCGAACAGACGCATCAACTTATCCTCCAAGGATACGTAGAATACAGAAGAACCTGGGTCTCCCTGACGACCGGCACGACCACGGAGCTGACGATCCACACGACGGCTCTCATGACGCTCTGTACCAATGATGGCAAGACCACCTGCTGCCTTCACCTCTGGAGTCAACTTGATATCGGTACCACGACCAGCCATGTTGGTAGCGATGGTTACGGCACCCTTGCCATTGGTAGAGCGACCTGCCTCTGCTACAATCTGAGCCTCCTGCTGGTGTAACTTGGCATTCAATACATTATGAGGAATGTTGCGCATCTTCAACATTTTGCTCAATAACTCAGAAATCTCGACAGATGTAGTACCCACCAATACTGGGCGACCAGCATTACGCATCTCCTCAATCTCGTCGATGACAGCACGGTACTTTTCGCGAGCGGTCTTGTATACACGGTCGTCGAGGTCCTTGCGCTGGATAGGACGGTTGGTAGGAATCTCCACTACATCAAGTTTGTAGATGTCCCAGAACTCACCAGCCTCAGTACTTGCGGTACCAGTCATACCTGCCAACTTGTGGTACATACGGAAGTAGTTCTGCAGGGTGATGGTAGCGAAGGTCTGTGTGGCAGCCTCCACCTTCACGTGCTCCTTGGCCTCGATAGCCTGATGCAAGCCATCGCTCCAACGGCGACCTTCCATGATACGACCTGTCTGCTCGTCTACAATCTTCACCTCACCATCCATGACAACGTATTCATCATCCTTGTTGAACATAGTGTAGGCCTTCAAGAGTTGTTGCAACGTGTGAACACGCTCGCTCTGCACGCCATAGTGAGCCAGCATCTCGTCTTTCTTGTCTAGACGCTCTTGGTCTGTCAGGTCGGTGCGTGCCTCTAGCTCACTCATCTCTGTTGTGATGTCTGGCAAAACAAAGAGCTCCTTGTCGTTCACCTGCTTAGCCAACCAATCAGTACCCTTATCGGTAAGATCTGCAGAGTTCAATTTCTCGTCAACAACGAAATACAAAGGCTCGATGGCCTTAGGCATCTCGCGGTTGTTATTAGCCATATAGTATTCCTCTGTCTTCAACAAGCCTGCTTTGATACCTTCCTCTGAAAGGTATTTGATCAATGGTTTGTTCTTAGGTAGTGCTTTGTATGAGCGATAGAGTGCCAAGAAACCTTCGTCAATCAACTGCTGGTTCTTTGTTTTGCTGCCCTCGTTGATTTTCTGCTTAGCCTCGGCGAGCAACTCTGTGGCCTGTTTGCGCTGTACTTCATAAAGGCGCTCAACCAATGGCTGGTATTGCTCAAACATCTGGTCGTCGCCCTTAGGGATAGGGCCTGAGATAATCAAAGGAGTACGAGCGTCGTCAATCAATACAGAGTCGACCTCATCGACGATGGCGTAGTTGTGCTGGCGCTGTACAAGGTCGGCTGGACTAGTAGCCATGTTGTCACGAAGATAATCGAAACCAAACTCGTTGTTGGTACCGAAGGTGATATCTGCCATGTAAGCCTTGCGACGTTCGTCTGAGTTAGGACGATGCTTGTCGATACAGTCTACCGAGAGGCCGTTGAACATATAGAGAGGTCCCATCCATTCAGAGTCACGCTTGGCCAAGTAGTCGTTCACTGTTACCACGTGAACACCATTACCAGTCAAGGCATTCAAGAATACAGGGCAAGTACCCACGAGGGTCTTACCTTCACCAGTAGCCATCTCGGCAATCTTACCCTGATGGAGAACGACACCACCGAAGAGCTGAACATCGTAGTGAACCATTTCCCACTTGAGGTCATTGCCTCCAGCTGTCCAATGGTTGTGATAGATAGCCTTGTCACCATCGATGGTGATGAAGTCGTGGCTAGGGTCGGCAGCCAATTCTCGGTCGAAATCGGTAGCTGTCACAATTGTCTCCTCGTTCTCAGCGAAACGACGAGCAGTATCCTTCACGATGCTGAAGGCTGTAGGCAAAACCTCGTTGAGTGCAACCTCATACTTATCGAGAGCTTCCTTCTCCAGCTTGTCTATTTGGTTGAAGATGCCTTCACGTTCGTCTATAGGTGTGTCTTCAATCTTAGCCTTGAGCTCGGCAATCTTAGCCTTTTCCTCATTGGCATACTCTTGTACATACTTTTGGATTTCCTTCGTCTTCGCACGAAGTTCGTCATTGCTCAAAGCCTTGATTTTAGGGTATTCTGCCTTGATTTTCTCTACGATAGGCTGAATAAGCTTCATGTCACGGGTTGACTTGTTACCGAACAATGACTGAAGAATTTTGTTTAAATTCATTGTTATATTTATTTTTATTGTTATTCGATGTGATGTTTATTAGTGTGCAAATCTTTTGCAAATGAGCGCAATGAAAGTGCGCTTTCTTATTGCCGAGTGCAGCTAAAGATTCTGCAAAAATACAAAAAATATCTGTAAATCAGCAATAATTCATCAAGAAATGCCAAATCTTAGGCCATATTCCTAGATTTTACTTACTTTTTGCCCTAAAAACAGTTTGGACCTCGAATGACGATACTCCCGTATGGAGCTTTGTGTCTATGCTCGATAACGGGGTGAAAACAAATATGTTGATGATTTGCTGTCAGAATGTCAGCATCGTCAGCGACAAGAGTTGCCGAAAGGAAATGATGGTGCTCTGCGATGCTTTCATCTTCGTTGGCAGCCTTGAATGCCTTGAGCACACAGAGTATGTCATCCTCCAATGCCTTCGCTTCCGGTTGCTGGATGAATTCATCGTAGGATATATCCGTGAGCGCAAACTTCAGCGCCTGCTGATAAGTCTGCGCCTCCATGCCAGTTGCCGCAAGGACAACCAATAGGGCGGTGATATATCTGTTTACTATCATTTATTAATATTTCTGAATTGTCTTCTTCTTTGATATCTGAATTGTTTCTTGATGTAGCGGCTCGGCGTGTGTCTCTTTGACTGGAGATTGGCGAGGGTCGCTTTCATGGTGTATCTTACGAGCAAAGATAATGCCAAGATGCCCATGCCTTCTGCGTACTGCTGCCATATTTGCAGGAACAGTGCCAGAAGAAGCAGTATTCCCCATACTTCGTAGTACCAATAGAGCTTGCCTTTGCGCATCTTCTTGATGGTCTTCCAAACAAAGATAAGATTGAGTGGATTCAATATCAGTATTTGGAAATTGAGTTGCACCGTTGGGTGTTGAGAGAATATCATGGCGAGTAATATCAACCCAGGTATGCCTGTGAGTAAAAACAAAATTGCATCCATGCACCAGAAATTCTTCTTGGTGTAAATCTCGATGATTGAGACCACGATAATGATGAAGGCTATGGCAAGGAACACTTCTTGGGGAGTGATGCTTGTGTCATCCACCACTTGTGCACGAGGTGGTATCAGATAGGATGTGCTATCTATCATCGTGATGAATCCATGGGTTTGAGTTGCCTCGCTATTCCCGTCGACTGGTGTGTTGCCTATGAAATCGGTTCTGCCCTCTGTCTCGAAATCCTTGCTCAGATTGTCGGGTAGAAACTCCCATTCCCGTTGTGAGATGGGACGATCGGCGAGGTAACCAAGGAGTAGGTCGTTGCCAAATCTAGCCCAGCGATGGTTCTCATTGAGCTTGTGTATTTCTTCTCGATAGGAGGATACGGTAGGCTTGTCTTCAAAATTTGTACTGTTGGCCCCGATGTTGTCGAGTATCATTTCACGAGCTCTGGTTGTACAGTTGTCGTAGAAATAATTGTATCGATAGGTGCGATTCTCTGGCTTGTCGTTTTCTTCGATGGCGCGAAGAATGTTCAACTTCTCCTCGCGCGAAAGTCGAATGCGCTGTTGCTTCACCCATCTGTCTTCGCTGGCATATTCAGCGAGAAAGTCACTCATAGGGAATATGCCTATTTGATAGTCGGTGAGTCCGAACACAAATCGAAGCACAAAGCAACTTTGTTTGAAACTAAACATACCCCAGTTCACGGCAACGTCTGTGCCATGCACCTTGTCCTGTATGCGGAGGGCTGTATGTCCATAATACGACCAAACCTCTTGACCTGGTCCACATGTCAAGAGGAATATGTCAACTGAGTCTAGCCAGGCTGTGGCTTCCTCATTGGCACGAATATTCTGCGCAGAAATATCATTGGCTTGTTCGCCTGTGGATTCCTGTGCTATCACCTTAGTAGTTAAATTGGTTAAAATAACTGCTAAAATGACTCCAAAAATATACTTAAAACGTTTCACGATGCAAAAATACCTTATTATTTTGGATTATCCTTCTTTTTTCTCGAAAATTTTCAATACTTTTGCACTCTGAATATAATTTTGAATAATTATTTAATAATGAGAAAGCTTATCTTAGCAACCCTAATGTTGGGTTCAGCCCTTATGGTTAATGCCCAAAGTGGTACTAATTCACCATACAGTCAGTATGGTCTTGGCATCTTGTCAGACCAAACATCTGGCTTCAATCGTGGTATGAATGGAGTCGGTCTCGGTTTCCATGAGCATAATCAAGTCAACTATCTCAACCCTGCTTCTTATGCAGCCCTCGACTCGATGACCTTCATCTTTGATGCGGGAATTTCGGGGCAGGTGACCAATTTTGAGGAAAACGGTGTGAAGAAGAATGCCAACAACTCCAACTTTGAGTATGCTGTAGCTGGTTTCCGCTTGGTTCGCCATGTGGGTATGAGCTTTGGTATCCTTCCTTTTACCAATGTGGGGTATAACTATTCTACCACAGAATGGGTGAACAAGAATGACAAGGATGTTTATTACACCAATACTTATAATGGTGACGGTGGCTTGCATCAGGCTTATGTGGGTGCAGGTTGGGCTCCTATTAAAGGTTTGTCGGTAGGTGCCAATGTGTCTTATGTCTGGGGTAGCATTAATCGCTATATCTCCAATACGTATAGCAATTCTGCTTATAAGACACTCACTCGCAACTATTCTACGCAAGTGAACAGCTATAAGCTTGATTTCGGTGTGCAGTACACTCACCAGATAGATAAGAAAAATGCTCTTACCGTAGGTCTGACCTATTCACCAGGTCATAACCTAGGTTCTTCTGCTGATATGAACATCATATCCAATAATACTCAGGACAATACTTCTGATACATTGTCTTATTCTATCGGCAAGGCATATAAGTTGCCTACCATGTTGGGTGTCGGTTTGATGTGGAATAGAAACAACCAGTGGAAGGTAGGCTTCGACTATACTTTGCAGAAATGGGGAAGTCTTGAATATCCAACCTTCGATGGAACCAACTATGCCTTGACCAAGGGCGTGTATAAGAATAGGAGCAAGTTCAATCTTGGTGCACAGTATTGCTATGGAGAGAATAGCCGTTCTTTCCTCAAGCGAGTGATGTATCGTGCAGGTGTAAGCTACGCTACTCCTTATTATAAAGTTAATGGTGTAGATGGACCTAAGGAACTCTCGATAAGTGCAGGTTTCGGTATTCCTATTGTCAATGGATATAACAATCGCTCACAACTCAATATCAGTGGACAGTGGGTGAAGAGCTCTGCCAAGGATCTTATCAAGGAAAATTATTTCCGCATCAACATCGGTTTCACATTCAACGAAGATTGGTTTAAAAAGTGGAAGATGGATTAATCTTCCTATATATATAATAATGTGTAGAATTAAAAGTTCTTTAGTCGTCGCCATCTTGCTGTTCTTGGTTTTGGCTGGTTGCCAGAATCAGGTAGAGCATACTGCGCCTGCCATCCGTCCGCAGGATTCTGTGGCTATGATGACATCGTATGGCGTAAATACGCTGATAAGCGATTCGGGTGTCATCAAATATCGTATCGTTACCGAGCGTTGGGAGGTGAACACCAACAAGAATCCTTCGCTTTGGACTTTCGACAAGGGACTTTTGCTCGAACAGTTTGACGAAAAGTTCCATATCAATAGTTATATCCAATGTGATACTGCGTATTATTACGACCAACTCAAGATATGGAAACTATATGGAAGAGTGAGGATCCTTACCAAGGATGGTTTGCGATTCTCTAGTGAGCAACTCACTTGGGACCAAAACAAGCATGAGTTGTCAAGCAATGTGTTCAGTAAATTGGTCACTCCAGAACGTACCTTGCAGGGATCTCATTTCTGGAGTGATGAGAAAATGACCCGATATTTTGTGAGCAATTCCAAGGGTAGCTTTGAACGAGGTGACCTTACCGGTGGTGGAGGCGGTGCCGATAGTTTGGCAAGCCAACCAGATTCTGTGAAGGGCGCTGTTCGCCAGCCAGCTACGCCTCAGAGGGCTACTACAATACCGCTCATGCATTAATAATAGAATTTTGAAATGATGGAACAAGTTGATATAAGTCTTGTCGTTGGCATTATTGTCACGATGGTTTTCTCCGCATTCTTTAGTGGCATGGAGATAGCTTTCGTCTCTTCCAATCGTATGTTGGCGGAGATGGACAAGGAGAAAAACGGACTGACCCAACGATTGCTTTCTTTGTTTTATAATCATCCTAATGGTTTTGTGAGCACTATGTTGGTGGGCAACAACATCGCTTTGGTAGTATATGGTATCTTGATAGCCAAGCTTTTCGATAACACCATATTCCGAGGCATGGATGCCGCTTTCACCGTACCTGCTGATACGGTTTTGTCTACTCTGATAGTGCTCTTCACGGGAGAGTTTTTGCCCAAGACTCTTTTCAAGTCAAATCCTAATAGACTCTTGGCTATATTTAGCCCGATAGCCTATCTCTGTTACATTATCTTGTGGCCTATCAGTAAGTTCAGTACATTCTTGAGCAAGTGTCTCTTGCGGTTGATGGGTATGAAAATGGACGATGATGCTGGAGACGAGGGCTTCTCGAAGGTGGATCTTGACTATTTGGTACAGTCGAGCATAGACAATGCGAGCGACGACGAAGAAATCAACGACGAGGTGAAGATATTCCAAAACGCCTTGGATTTTTCTGATTGCAAAGTTCGTGATTGCATGGTGCCACGTACGGAGATTCAGGCTGTAGATGAGAATACGTCTCTAGAAGAATTGAAGCAAAAATTCATTGAGAGTGGTAATTCCAAGATTATCGTCTTCAAGGAAGACATCGATCATGTTGTTGGGTATATTCATAGCTCGGAAATGTTCCACAATCCTAAGAGATGGCAAGATCATATCCGCCAGTTGCCTTTTGTACCAGAGACGATGCAGGCTCAGAAACTGATGCAGACATTTTTGCAGCAAAAGAAATCGTTAGGCGTTGTGGTGGATGAGTTTGGTGGCACAAGCGGGTTGGTAAGTTTGGAGGACATTGTCGAGGAAATCTTTGGTGATATTGAGGATGAGCACGACTCAGCCAAATATGTAGCTAAGAAAACCGACGATGGTGACTATTTGCTCTCGGCTAGATTGGAAATAGACAAGGTGAATGATATGTTTGACCTAGATCTGCCTGAAAGCGACGAGTATATGACCGTTGGAGGTCTTATTCTTCATGAATATCAGAGCTTCCCTAAACTGAATGAGGTTGTGAAATTTGATAATTATGAATTTAAGATTATCAAGTCGACATCACGCAAAATAGAACTTGTGAAACTCCACATCATCAAATAGTTGTGGATAGAAAGGGAATTTTTCGTATTTTTTGTGCTGTTAGCCAAAAAAGATAACGAAAAATTCCCTTTTCTCGTATTTTCTTTGTATTTTTGCAGTCAATTGGCTACTTATGGGTAAATGCGCTCATTGGTCAAGCACTAACTTAAGAAAAAATAGAAAATAAAAATAAAATAAAAATTTAAACGTAATGGCAGCATTAGGAAAAATTAGAAAGAGAGGCGTGATACTGGTATGTATCATCAGTTTCGGCCTTTTCGCATTCATTGCCGAGGAAGCTTTCCGTTCGTGTGATTCTGCAAAGAACAACGAGCGCCAGCAAGTCGGTGAGGTGTTGGGCGAGAAAATCAGCGTGCAGGATTTCCAGAAGCTCGTTGATGAGTACACCGATGTGATTAAAATGCAGCAGGGACAGGACAACCTCCCTGAGGAGCAGATGAATCAGGTGAAGGATATGGTTTGGAATACTTATGTTCAGAATCGTATCATTGCCAAGGAAGCTGATAAACTCGGACTTACTGTAACCGACGCTGAGCTTCAGGACATCTTGAAGACAGGAACCAACCCTATGCTTCAGCAAACTCCTTTCGTAAATCAGCAGACTGGTCGCTTTGATGCTTCTGCTCTCCAGAAGTTCTTGGCCGACTATAAGGCACAGAAGGCTAACCCTTCTGCAAACGCCCAGATGATGGATCAGTATACTAAGATTTACAATTATTGGTCATTCATTGAGAAGACTCTTCGCCAGCAGACTTTGGCTCAGAAGTATCAGGCTTTGCTTGCAGGTTGCTTCTTGTCTAATCCTGTGGAGGCTAAGATGGCTTTCAAGGAGGAAAATGAGGAAAGTCAGATTCAGTTGGCTGCCTTCCCTTACTCTGACATCCAGGATGACAAGGTGAAGATTTCAGACAGTGACTTGAAGGCTAAGTACGATGAACTCAAGGCTCGTTTCAAGCAGCCTGTTGAGAGCCGCGACATCAAGTATGTTGACGTTGAGGTGGCTGCTTCTCCAGCTGACCGTGCAGCTCTTAACAAGGAGTTTGCGGGTTATCATACACAGCTTGCAGCTGCAGCCGATCCAACGGAAATAGTTCGCAAGTCTGCGTCTACAGTCGCTTATCTCGGTATTCCTGTAAGCAAGGATGCTTTCCCACAGGACATCGCTGCCGAGCTCGACTCTATGGCTGTAGGTTCAATTTCTGCAGTAAAGGCTAATGCTTCAGACAACACCTTGAACATTGTGAAGTTGGTTGCTAAGCAGGAACTGCCAGACTCAGTTCAGTATCGTGTTATCCAGGTTGCTGCTAACACAGTTGCTGAGGCAAAGACCAAGGCAGACTCCATCCATGGAGCTCTTGCTGGTGGTGCTGATTTCGAGGCTATCGCCAAGAAGTATGGTC
>ERZ808246.1585-NODE-1585-length-16165-cov-7.524705_pt1 | contig 16165 bp, 16 predicted proteins | sample MGYA00521083_ERZ808246 | MGnify/ENA primary metagenome ERZ808246 (study PRJEB31516, sample SAMN03275577) | gut metagenome | biome: mammalia-associated habitat; material: feces | host: Papio cynocephalus | place: Kenya | collected 2012-07-07 ...
GCTGTCCGTGACGGTATGCTGGGCGGCGAGTATAACGGTACGCCCTACACCGATGCCGACAGCACCGGCGCGGCTCTGGCGGCGCTGGCCTGCTATGCTGACAACAGCCGTGCCGGGACGCTGCTGACCACGCTGACCGCCGGGCTGAAGGACTATGTGGCCTCTGCCGGCTATTACGGCAACGCCAACACCGACGCCATGGTCATCCTTGGCCTTGTTGCCGTGGGCGAGGACCCCTGCAAGATCATCTGCGCCAACGGCCTGTCCGTGGTGGACGATATGCTGCGCTTTGCCCTGCCTGACGGCTCCGGCTTCGGTTACGCAGATAACACGGCGCTCAACAGTCTGGCCACCGACCAGGGCTTCCGTGCCCTGATCGCCCTGGCGAAGTTCCAGAAGACCAACAAGGCCTTCAACGCCTTTGATTTCAGCGGCACCGCCGTCAAGCCCACCCACGCCGCGGGCACGGGCGAGGGGGAGACGCCCAAGGATCCGGAGGATACGGAGGAAAAGATCACCGTCACCGTGACCATCTCCACCCCCAGCGGCACCTGGTTCAGCGGCAGCGTCGAGCTGAACAAGGGCAGCACCGTCTACCACGCCTTTATCAAGGCGCTGGAGGGCAGCGGCATTACGCAGGTGGGCGCGGCCAACGGCTACGTGCGCTCCATGACCAAGGACGGCGTCACCTACGGCGAGTTCACCGCCGGCAAAAACTCCGGCTGGCTGTACAAGGTCAACGGCGTTCTGCCCAACGTTCCGCTGACCCAGTACGGCGTCAAGAACGGCGACAGCGTCCTCTGGTACTACACGCTGGACTGGACGAAGGACCCCGACGCCGGTAAGATGGCCGACGAGGAGGTCACCGCCGCCGACGTCATCAAGCTCATCGACGCCATCGGCACCGTGAGCAGGAGCAGCGGCAACGCCATCGCCGCCGCCCGCACGGCCTACAACAAACTCTCCGATGCGGAGAAGGCGCTTGTCACCAACTACGACAAGCTGCTCGCCGCCGAGGCCGCCTACGCCGAGCTCCTGAAGACCCAGCAGGAGGGGACGCAGAGCGAAACGGTCACCGGCTGGCGGAAGCAGTATCAGGACGCCCTGGACGCCGTGAAGACCGACCAGCTGGCCTTCGGCAGCGAGTGGCTGGTCATCGCCCTGGCCCGCAGCGGCCGGCCGGTGCCCGACAGCTACTACGACAGCGTGGTCAAGGCCGTGCAGGACGCCAAGGGCCAGCTCAGCGACAAGAAGTCCACCGAGTACTCCCGCACCATCCTGGCCCTGACGGCCATCGGCAAGGACCCCGCCGACGTGGGCGGCTATGACCTGCTTGCCAGGCTGTCGGACATGGACGACGTGACCTACCAGGGCCTCAACGGCGCCGTCTTCGCCCTGCTCGCCCTGGACAGCGGCAAGTACGATGTGCCCGCCGCGGCAGAGGGCGGGAACCAGACCACCCGCGACGGCCTGGTGGCCTACCTGCTGGAGCAGCAGCTCACCGACGGCGGCTGGGCCCTGTCCGGCAGCAGCGCCGACCCGGATATGACCGCCATGGCCCTCCAGGCCCTGGCGCCCTACCGCACCGAAAACGCGGCGGTGCAGACCGCCGTGGACAAGGCGCTCCAGACCCTGTCCCAGCTCCAGCAGGCCGACGGCGGCTACAGCAGCTGGGGCACGCTGAACAGCGAGTCCTGCGCCCAGGTGCTCATCGCCCTGGCCGCGCTGGGCATCGATCCCGTCAAGGACAGCCGCTTTACCAAGAACGGCCTGACCCTGCTGGACGCCCTGCTGGCCTATGCGCTGGACAACGGCTTCCGCCACACCATGGACGGCACGGTGGACGCCATGGCCACCGAGCAGGCGCTCTGCGCCCTGACGGCCTATGCCCGTCTGCTGGACGGCAAGACGGCCCTGTACGACATGACCGACGTGCTGGACGGCCAGACGACGGACACCCCGGACGGTGATGAGACACCCGACGGCCAGTCCGGCCAGGGCGTGCCCGTGGTGGTATGGATCGCCCTGGGCGCGGTGGCCGTGTGCGGCGGTGCCGCACTGGTCGTCGCCCGCCGCCGCAGAGAGAAATAAGCCTATGCGTCGGCTGAAACGATTTTGGCTCCCGGTGCTGTGCGTGCTGCTGGCGGTGCTCACCGCCTGCGGCGCGCCCGCCGGCGAGCCGGAGCCGGAGCGCCCCCTGACGTGTACCGTCTCCGTCTCCTGCGCCGCGCTGCTGGACCATATGGACCTGCTGGACGAGAGCAAGCACGCCCTGGTGCCGGAGGACGGCGTCCTCCTGCCGGAGACACAGGTGTCCTTCGCCGCGGGCGAGAGCGTCTACGACGTGCTTCAGCGCGTCTGCGAAGCGTCCCGCCTGCACATGGAGGCGGAATTCACCCCGCTGTACGACAGCTACTACATTCAGGGCATCGGCAACCTGTACGAGTTCGACGCGGGCAGCCTGTCCGGCTGGATGTACGCCGTCAACGGCTGGTTCCCCAATTACGGATGCTCCCGGTACGAACTGCAGGACGGCGACACGGTCGCCTGGGTCTATACCTGCGATCTGGGCGCGGACGTAGGCGGCGGCAGCGCCGCTGCCGGCGAATAAAGCGAAAGAGCGCGGCGCCGCCGCGCTCTTTTTGCGCCGAAACCTGTTGCGTTCCGGCGTGTCCGTCTGGTATAATCGTGGTATCATTCTGCAAGGAGGTCGACCCATGCGAGATCTGAAGAACACCTGCCGCGTGGCGGTGGTGCAGGCCACCCCTGTGATGTTCCGCAAGGACAAATGTCTGGAGAAGGCCCTGCGGCTCATCGACGAGGCCGCCGGCGAGGGCGCGGAGCTCATCGTCTTTCCGGAGCTGTTCATCCCCGGCTACCCCTACGGCATGACCTTCGGCTTCACCGTGGGCAGCCGCAAGGCCGTGGGCCGCGAGGACTGGAAGATGTACTACGACAACTCCCTGCTGGCCGACGGACCGGAGATGCGTAAGCTCCTCCGCCGCGCCAGAGAGCTGGGCGTCTATATCAGCATGGGCTATTCCGAGCGCGACGCCGTCACCGGTACGCTGTACAACTCGAATATGATGCTCTCCCCGGAGGGCGAGGCCCTGAACCACCGCAAGCTCAAGCCCACCGGCAGCGAGCGTGTGGTCTGGGGCGACGCGGACCGGGACTACTTCCCGGTGATGGACACGCCCTGGGGCCCCATGGGCAATCTTATCTGCTGGGAGAGCTATATGCCCCTGGCCCGGGTGGCGCTGTACCAGAAGGGGATATCCCTGTACATCTCCCCCAATACCAACGACAATCCGGAATGGCAGGACACCATCCGCCACATCGCCATCGAGGGTCACTGCTACTTCATCAACGCCGATCTGGTCTTCCGCCGCAGCGACTATCCCCAGACCGTCAGCGGCACCGCCGAGATCGCGGCCCTGCCGGACATCGCCTGCCGGGGCGGCAGCTGCGTCATCGACCCCTTCGGCCACGAGGCCTCCGTCACCGTCTGGGACAAGGAGGACATCATCTACGCCGACCTGGATATGCAGAAGGTCCCCGCCAGCCGTATGGAGCTGGACTGCGTGGGCCACTATGCCCGCCCCGATGTGCTGGAGCTGCGCGTCAACGAGAAATAAAAAGAAAACGCCCTCCCGCGGGAGGGCGTTTTTTACGTTACAGCTCTCGGACGACGCGCTCCACCAGCGCGCAGAGCTTCTGGCTGCTTTCGTTGGCGATACGCAGCACCTCCTGATGGGAGTGCTTCTCCCTGGCGATGCCGGTGGCCATGTTGGTGATGCAGGCGATGCCCAGCACCGCCATGCCCAGATAGTTGGCGGCGATGACCTCCGGCACGGTGGACATACCGATGGCGTCGGCGCCCAGGTGTGCATAGGCCCGTATCTCCGCCGCCGTCTCGTAGCACGGGCCGGGGAAGATGGCGTACACGCCCTCCCTGCACGCGAAGCCCAGCGCCCCGGCGGCCTGATGGGCCTTCTCCCGCAGGCGGCGGGGATAGGCCTCCGTCATATCCGGGAAGCGGGGACCGAAGCGCTCGTCGTTGGGGCCGATGAGGGAGTTGGCGCCCAGCATATTGATGTGGTCCGACAGCAGCATCAGGTCCCCGGGGACAAACGTCCGGTTGATGCCGCCGCAGGCGTTGGTGACGATGAGCGTCTTTACCCCCAGCAGCGCCAGCACATACACCGGATAGGTGACCTCCTTCATGCTGAAGCCCTCGTAGTAGTGAAACCGCCCCTGAAGCGCCGCCGCCACCTGGCTGCCCAGCCGCCCGATGACCAGATTGCCCGCGTGGCCCGCCACGGTGGAGCAGGGGAAGTGGGGGATATCCCCGTAGGGGATGACGGTCTTGTCCGTCATGGCGTCCACCAGACCGCCCAGCCCGCTGCCCAGAATGATGCCCACGGTGGGTGTCTGGGGGATGTGCGCCCGGATGTACGCGGCGGAGGCGCTGACCTTGTCGTAAAACTGTTCCATAAACTGTCCTCCTGCATGGGATGTTGTGCCTATTGTACCACGGCGGTCGTCGCCGCGCCAGAGAAATCGCATATTTTGTGAACAAATATCGTGACTTCTGTGAACATTAGCACTCTCCTATTGACAGTGCTAAAATCGGCGTTATAATAAAGCCGAACCTTGAGAGAGGGGAACGGAAGCGAACCTCCGAGGGGCGATGAAATGTATACAAATCAGTGGCAGCAGCCCCTGTGCTGCGGCGGATGGCCGCAGCGCCCGGGCGGTGTTTCGAATGGAGGAATGACATATGTTGCCCAGCATTTTTGGTGAGAATTTGTTTGATGATTTCTTTGGCGATCCCTTCGGCATGATGCCCCGCGGCCGTGACCCGCTGTACGGCAAGCACGCCAAGAACCTGATGCGTACCGATGTCCGCGAGACGGAGGATACCTATGAGCTGGACGTGGACCTGCCGGGCTTCAAGAAGGATGAGGTCACGCTGGAGCTGAAGGACGGCGTGCTGACCATCCAGGCGGTCAAGGGCCTGGACAAGGACGAGACGGATAAGAAGGGCAAGTACATCCGTCAGGAGCGCTACGCCGGCGCGTGCAGCCGCAGCTTCTATGTGGGCGATGCGGTAGAGCCCGAGGACGTCAGCGCCAAGTTTGAGGATGGTATCCTGACCATCTCCGTGCCCAAGAATGTGAAGAAGCAGCTGCCCAAGAACAGCGCCATCTCCATTCAGTAACAGGAGCGTAACGCCCCGGTGCCGAAAGGCGCCGGGGCGTTTTTGCATGGCGGGGGAGGGGGGATATTTTCCTTGCCTTTCCCCGCTATATGCGCTATACTGAGCCCAACCTGACCCATAGGAGGATGCACATGGACCCGATTTTTGAGATCGAACTGCAGGACTGCCCCATCTGCCGCGGCGTGGGCGCCATGCAGGATGAGCAGGGCTGGTCCGTCTCCGTGGCCTGCATGGACTGCGGGGCCGAGACGGCCCACGCCGAGTACCGCACGCCTGAGGAGCGTCTGGAGGCCGCCCGCCGCGTGGCGCTGCTGTGGAACCTGGGCAAGGTCGTGCACACCGGCGCCAGCGATTGAACGGCTGCACATGAAAGGGCCGCCCCATCCGGGGCGGCCCTTTCCCGCTTACTGTGCCACCGGCGCGTCCGGCCAGTAGATGACGTAGCATTCCTGCATCTCTCCCATATAGAAGAAGATGTTTTCACCCATCTCGATGTGCACACCGAAGGTCAGATCCGGCACGAACAGCCGGCCGCTGGTGCGCTTTGGCCCCTTGATGGTGAAGCCCTCCGCTGTGGGGTGCCGCCGCAGCTCGTTGGCGGCCTCCGCCAGACCGGGAAAGTGCAGCGTCCGTTCCAGCTCCGTCAGCTGTGTTTCGCCGTTGATATAGACCAGGTGATTTTCGTCCTTGAACCAGTTGATATGCATGGTGGTGTCCTCCTTGCGGTCGTCCATATCAGTGTATCACATCTGGCGCGGCTTGTCACCCCCTATCGCCTCCGTATACCCGACCGGCAGGAGCGAAGCGGGGGGCATATGCGTCCTCCGGCGGCGGTGCGTCATCTGCGTAGCACGCGCGTACCGCCTGCATACCGCGTGTGTGCCATGCGCGTATCCCCTGCGTAGCATCTGTGTATCACCGAAGTATCGCCTGGGTATCACGTTTTCACCTATGTCCGCCGTCCGGGCGTTGCCGCCCTGTGTATAAGGTGTGTATAGATTTGTTATATTCTATGTAAATATCATGTAAATGTAAATGTAACGGTTTTCGCAAAAACTGTTTTCATAAAAATACCATTTTTGGGTCAAACTTGCACATAAACGGCACTTTTCATTTGTTAAATGTTATGTTTTTATCTTTTTCGGCGGTTTTGATATTGACATTGCGCCCCGCCCTTTGTATAATCGATACGACCATAGAGGTCCGGCAGAATGCCCCGCCGGACCGTGGCGGCCGCGTATGCTTCGGGCGCATCCCGACGGTATACAAAAACTATTTTTTCAGAAGAGAGGAACCAACATGAAAAAAGCACTTGCGATCATTCTCTCGGTCATGATGCTGATGTCCACCCTGGTGGCCTGCGGCAGCAAGACTGACGACAGCGGTGATGCCAACAATGACGCCGCTGTCAGCTACCCCACCAAAAATGTGAATGTGATCGTTCCCTTCAGCGCCGGCGGCAATACCGATATGTCTATGCGCGCGCTGCTGAACGTGGCGACCAGCCTTGACAGCAAATACACCTTCGTGGTGGACAACAAGACCGGTAATGCCGGCCTGATCGGCATGGAGGCTCTGGCTGAGGCTGATCCCGACGGCTACACCCTGGGCACCACCAACATCGACCTGCTGCTGCACATCTGCTTCGGCCGCACTGATGTGACCATGGATAACTACATCCCCATCGCCGCCACCATGGCTGACCCCTATGTGCTGGTCATCAGCGCTTCCAACCCCAACTACTCCAACCTGGAGGAGTTCGTGGAGTACGCCAAGGCTAACCCCGGTGTTGTGAAGATGGCTGACTCCGGTGTGGGCGCTGCCCCCAACGTTGCCGCCAAGGCGTTTGAGAAGTATTTTGACATCTCCTTCGATTTCTATACCTACGACGGTGCTCCCGAGTGCGTCACCGCTGTTGAGACCAACGAAGTGGATGCTACCTTCCTGCAGCCCACGCCCGCTACCGCCTCTGTCAAGGCCGGTACCCTGTCCATGATCGGCGTCCTCAGTGATGAGCGTCTGGCCAGCTTCCCCGATACCCCCACCATCATGGAGACCTTCGGTGAGGAGTACAACCTGGTTATGAAGGGCTTTGTGGCACTGTCCGCCCCCGCCGGTACCCCCGATGATGTGGTCGCCGCCCTGCGCGACCTGATGGGTAAGGCTGTTGAGAGCGACGAGTACAAGACCCAGATCGAGTCCCTGGGTATGCAGTACATCACCCTGTACGGCGATGAGTTGAACACCTTCATCAACGAGCAGATGGCTTTCTATAAGGATATCTGCGCCGACATCGATATCAACGGCTGATTTGGCTGCGGTATACTTCATCGCGTAAAATAAGAAGAGGTGCCTGCCGCATATATGTCCGGTAGGCACCTCCTTGTTTTATGGAGAGAGGATCCCCTATATTCTGGAGGTCATTTGTATGAAAAAATACAATTACATTGTATCCGTGGTGATGCTGCTGTTATCCGGATATATCTTTTATGAATCCAGTGGTTATACCGTTGGATCTTCGGCGCAGAAAAACCCCGCGGTGTGGCCCTGCATCCTGGCCGGTGCGCTGGCGCTGCTGTCTGTGGCGCTGATCATCGAAACGGCGCTAAAAAAAGAACCCGGCGAGGAAAAGAAAGCTATCGACTGGAAAAGCCCCGGAATGATCCATGTGTACATTATGCTGGGGATCATTGTGGGCTTTGTGGTGCTGATGAAGATCGTCGGTATGCTGCTGGCGCTGCTTATCATGATCCCTGCGATCGAATATCTGATGGGCTGCCGCAGCAAGGTCATGCTGATTGCGCTGCCTGTGGGCATGGTGGTCTTTGTGTACCTGTTCTTCGTGGTAGCGATGAAGCTGACCCTGCCCGCACCTATCTGGGCTTGAGAAAGGAGGAAAACAATATATGGATACTTCCGCATTGTCATTTGCTTTCAGCGCTGTTTTCACTCCGATCAATATGCTGGTCATTCTGGGCGGTACGATCCTGGGCATTTTCATCGGCGCTATGCCCGGTATGTCCTCTCCCATGGGCCTGTCCATCATGCTGCCCTTTACTTTCCAGCTGCACGGCTATGCCGGCATCATGATGCTGCTGGGTATTTTCTGTGGCTCCATTTACGGCGGCTCCGTGTCCGCTTCGCTGCTGAATACACCCGGTACGGCTGCTTCCGCCGCCACGTGTCTGGATGCTTACCCTATGTCCGTGCAGATGCGGCAGCCGGGGCGGGCGTTGAGCATATCCACATTCTCGTCCCTGTGCGGCGGACTGTTCAGCTGCGTGGTGCTGGTGTTCGGCGCTACGTATCTGGCAAAGGTTGCCTTGAACTTCAAGTCCCCGGAGTACTTTGCGCTGGCCTTTTTCGGCATCAGCATCATCACCAGTGTGTCCGGCAAGTCTGTGATCAAGGGTCTGATGGGCGGTATCCTGGGCCTGCTGTTTGCTACCGTGGGCGTGGATAACTTTACCGGCACATACCGCTTTACCTTCGGCAGCTCCTTCCTCAAGGGCGGTCTGGCTATGATCCCCATCCTGATCGGCGTATTTGCTTTCGCACAGGTGCTCAAGACTATTGAGGAGAAATACAACGAGCAGCCGCTGCATGAGCGCGTTAAGATCGAACGGGTCCTCCCCCGCAAGGATGATTTGAAGACCATCGCTCCTACGGTGGTCCGGTCCTCCATTCTGGGCACCTTCATCGGTGCCGTGCCCGGAACCGGCGGCGATATTGCCTCTTGGGTGGGCTATAACATGGCCAAGCGCTTCTCCAAGCATCCCGAAAAGTTCGGCCACGGCTCCCCCGAGGGTATTGCGGGCTCCGAGGCCGCCAATAACGCCATCGCCGGCGGCGCGTTTGTGCCCCTGCTGGCCCTGGGCATCCCCGGCGATGCCGGTACCGCGGTCATGATGGGTGCGTTGACAATGCAGGGCATAGCCTTTGGCCCGTCCCTGTTCACCGAGGAGCCCGGCAAGGCCTACATTGTGTTCATCTCTCTGTTTGTCGCCAATATCCTGATGGGCATCTGCGGCTTCTCCATGATCCGTGTTTTCGGCAAGGTCATCGATGTGCCCAGCAAATATCTGGTGCCTGTCATCATGACGTTCTGCATTACCGGTACCTTCGCGCTGAACCACTATCTGGAGGAAGTTTTCCTGATGCTCATCATGGGCGTGATCGGCTTTGTCCTGATCAAGCTGGACTTTGCCATGCCGCCCATCATTCTGGGCCTGGTCCTCGGTTCCCTGGCGGAAAAGAACGCCCGCCGCAGCATTGACCTGCTGGGTTCCTCCGAGACGATCTGGCAGCATCCCATTGCCATTATCTTCATCGTGCTGGCCATTGCATCTCTGGTGTCCCCCGCGATCAGCGCGGCGATCAAGAAGCGCAAGGCCGCCAAGGCTGCGGCTGCTGAGGAGAACTGAAAATAGACGGCGCAGCTTTCCTGTTCCGTTTATGCCGGCAGGCCCGGGACGGATGACCGTCCCGGGCCTGCCGCAGCAAAAGAACGGATGCTTTTTTACGGACATCCGTTCTTTCTTTTTCTTTGCTCAGTTTTCGTATGTTGCGGGCGGCACATCATTTATTGAGCAATGTCTGTACCACCTGGCACAGAGTGCCCTCCGTACCCACATTGCCGGGGAAGATGATATAGGGCGTGTGCGGGAAGGTGCTCTCCTCACCGGTCTCCCAAACGGGAACGCCGGGGGCGATCTGGCCCCGGACCCGCGCGCAGTGTACCCGCAGCGCCTTTACACCCACATCGCTTGAGGTAATGCCTCCCTTGGCCAGCACAAAAGCGGGACGCACTGCCAGGTCGGCGACCAGTGATGTGAGTGCATCCGAGATCTTCACGCTGATCGCCAGATTTTTTTCCCGCTGGTCGTCCTCGGAGCGCAGGACCATGCGGCTGGTGTACACCGCCACGGTCGTACCGCCTGCCAGCAGTGTGTTGGTGCGGTCCAGAATGCGCCGGCGCTCCGCCGCCAACGCGGCGTCGTCAAACACGGTGTTCACGTCAAAGCAGATGTACTCGATCTCCGGGCAGCCCCTCTGCAGTGCTTCCAGCTGCATCGTGGTCTTGCGGACGTGGGAGCCGACGATAATGATGCCGCCGTTCCGCTGATCGGCGCACATAAGGTCCCCGCGCCGCAGCAGCGGCTGATCGCTCACGGCGCCCAAGACCTTGACCACGGCGGCCGAGCCGCGGAACATGAACACCTTGCCCCGGGCCGCTGCGCGCAGATAGGCGGTAACGAACACGGCCACATCGTCATAGCACGCGGCGTTGACTACCACCTTGTTGAAGCCGGAAACGCCCATCAGCTTTTCGCAGACGGCGTCATAGTCGCGGCGGCGCAGCTCATCAAGTGAGATGGACACCATCTGCTCCGCAGGGTAGGCGCCGCCGGTTTTTTCCTGGCACCATTCCGTCAGATCGGAGGCGCGGTAGGCGAAAGTGGTGTCCCGGGCGAATTCCGTTTCACCGGCGGGCACCAGCGTGTCGCCTTCGCGGACATAGTGTACGTTGTCGATGGTATATCTGCCGCCCTCCAGGAAAAACGGCAGAAGTATCTCGCCGTCATAGCGCTCCGGCAGCAGCGCTTCCAGCTCTGTACGAAGTGTTTCCGTTTCCAGAGGGAAATGCCCGCGAAGCGTGGAGTCGCTGCGGCTGATGAGGACAAAGGGGACCCCTGTCTTTTGGGACGCGGCAGCCAGATGATCGGCAATCTCGCGATGGACGCGGGCCGTCTCTTCCGCGGAGAAGCTGCGGGAGTTGGTCAATACGAAAAACAGCCGATCGCTGCTCTCCAGGCCGGTGCGGAAGGTCTCCTCCGTCCAATCGGTATATACGCTGACATCATGGACGGTCTGCACACCGGTGGGGTCGTCATCCAGAACGACGACCTTTCGGTCAAAGCGGCGCAGCTCCTCCCGCAGCGCCCGGTGCACGGCATCGGTATCCGGCGCGGGCCAGCTGTCCAGCAGGGAGATAGGTTGGCGTTGTACGGCTCTCATGGCGCTTCCTCCTCAGGCGTTCTCTGCCTGAATTTCCTCGGGGCGGATGTTCGTCACCTGGCCGTAGATGCACAGGGCGTCCAGATAGCCGCCCTCTTTGTAGCCGAACACGTGCCACTCCAGGGGAGGGAAGTGCATCAGGTCGCCCTCATGCAGCTCCACCGTGTGCTCCAGAGAGTCCTTGCCGCTGCCCCACTTCACATAGGCGTCCTTACAGGACAGCACGACCACCGATTCCTCGGCGTGGTTGTGGGGCTCCATGGGACCGCTTTCGGCGGAGTAATGGCAAAAGCTGACCGTCATCTTTTCGCTGAGCACAGCGGAGTTGTGTCCCACGGCATTCTGTACGACCCGGCCGGGCAGAGCGTTTTTCTTGATGTCGTTTCTCTTGATGAAATCCATGTGGTTATCCTCCTGAGTATGAAATTATGGCAAAGGCTTCGCCTTCGTTGCAGTGGCAAAACCGCCTCAGCGGATCAGCTGTGCCAGCTCTTCGCTGGTGGGGATGGAAAAATGCGCGCCGAACCGACTGCCGCACAGATTGGCGGCGTCGTAGGCGATCTCGGCGGCCTGCTCCACGTCAAGACCCTTGATCCAGCAGGCACCGAATACGCCGGAAAGCGTGTCGTCCATGGCGGAGGCGTCCGTCATATGAAAATCCTTCGGCGCGTCCAGCGAGGTAAAGCCGCCGTTGGTAGCCGCCAGCAGGAAACGCGATTTCATGTGCAGCAGCACGGCCTGGCGGACGCCCCGCTTCAGCAGCATACCGGCTGCGATTCGGGCGCTTTTGAGATTGGTCACCTCCATATCCGCCAAGGGCAGCGCCTCGCGGGAGTCCAGCACGAGAATATCCACCATGGACAGCAGCTCATCGCTGAGGGGCCGGGATTGATAGGCCACCAGCATTACGGCGGTGCCGTGCTTCTGTGCCAGACGGATGGCCAGCACCGTGGAAGCATACGGTACGCCGAAGCCTACCACCAGCAGCTTGACTTTGGCGATATGGGCTTCCAATCCGCGGATGTATTCCTCGTCCAGACAGGCGTTGGCACCCACGATGTCCCAGTAAATATTTTCCTGTCCGGCAGAGGACAGGATCAGGGACAGGCCGCTGCTGCCGGGTACGACCCGTACCAGCTGGCTGTCGGTGATCTCCTCGTTCAGCGAAGCCTTCAGCTGCGCGCCGAAGGAGTCGCTGCCGATCATGCCGGCCAGCGCCACTGTAGCGCCCATCCGCGCGGCAGCCACCGCTTCGTTGTAGCCGTTTCCGCCGGGCGAAAGCGTGAAAGAGTCCGCGTAGCGCTTGCGGCTGGTCTGCTGAGAGTTCTTCTGCTCCAGGATCAGGTCCATATTCAGATTGGCGATCACAAGAATATCACAGGCACTCATTTTGTAGAACCTCTCTTCACCAGCTTGGGGGCCACGAGCTGCAGCGGTGATAGCGTGTCCCCACGGTCCAGATGATCTGTCAGGCATTTTGCGCCGACCATCCCCACCTGGTACCCGGTGGGCGCCAGCACCGACAGTGCCGGATCGGCAAGCTTTGCCAGCTTTGTGTTCTGCTGGCAGAGGATCTCGATATCCTCCGGCACCCGCAGCCCCTCGCGGCGCAGCAGATACAGCAGCTCCACCGCAGTCTCGTTGTCCTGCACGAACGCGGCGCGGGGACATTCTGGTCCGTGCAGCAGTCCGGGGAGCTGCTCCCGCAGCTGACGTATCTCGGCGGAAAGGCGGACCGTCATGCCGTTTTGTGCTGCCACCGCCCGTTCGAATTCCTGAAATACCGGGTCCTCCTCCGGTGCCGTGCATCCAGCGGAGGGAATGTACAGTATCGTTCCGCCCGCCGCCGGCAGCGTCTCCGCGGCCAAAGCACCGGAGGCGGCAGCGTCGCAGGCCACGACCGGGAAAGGCATAGGCACGGGTGGCGTGCTCTCCGCCAGAATGACGGCGGGCAGCTCCGGGAACTGTTCCAGGTCGGCCCTGGAAAGAATATCGCCGCAGCCAATAAACAGCACACTGGCGACCCGGAATGACAGCAGCGTCTGGATCAGCTCTGCAAACGCCCGGTCATCATTATCCAGATTGAACAGCAGGGGGGAGCAGTTGCTGATGCTCAGCACATCCTCAACGCCGCGCAGCAGGTCGATGTAATACGGCGATGTAAGATTTTCCATACATACAGCGGTGAGTTGGCTTTCCTTCCGGATCACGGGCCGGACAGGGGCAGCCGTGCGGTACTGCAATTCCTCCATAGCCGCCAGCACTTTTTTCTGCGTGCTGTCTGTCACGGCGGCGGTACCGGCCAATACGCGGGAAACAGTGGCGATACTGACGCCGGCGACCCGCGCGACATCCTTCATCGTGGACAAGCGATCTCCCCCTTTCGGACACACAGAATACATGGCGATCGAGTTATATATGCCCTATTATATACACGCTGTGCAGAGTTTGTCAATCGCAATCACATTTTTGTTTTCATAATGTAAAATGTAAATTTACATGAAAATGATAAAATTTTTCATGCGTGTAAAAGTTGCAAAAATCTGTTGACATACACGGAGAAAAGGCATATACTTGCGTTACAAGTTCCGATTATCTCTTCCCATCGGTCGCCGATCCGATCGAATATGTCACAGGGTACATCAGACAGGAGGGCTATTGCATATGAAAGAGTTGGACTGCCTGTTTATCGGCTCCAGCACAAAAGATATCCTGATGCTGGTGGAGGCGCCTCCCGCCAGCGATCAGCGCATCGCAGCCCGCCAGCTGGAGATCACCTGCGGCGGTGTGTCGGCTATTGCCGGTGCCGCGCACCAGAGTCTTCACGGCATTACCGGTGTTATCACCGCTTTGGGCGATGATGATACCAGTCATTTTGTAGAGGCGTTTCTGGCACGGCAGAATTTCGCCTACGCCAAGCTGTTTACCTTCCCCGGTCAGGCCTCCTCCACCAGTCTCGTTCAGGTGGAGGAAAACGGTAAACGCTGTCTCAGCTGTTACGGTGGCTGTATTGACCGGCTGACGTTTGATATGCTGGACAAAGAGGTGTTTCATCATACCCGCTATGTGCATCTCGGCGTGATGCGGCCCCAGCTCATGCTGGATATCTGTCGCTACTGCAAGGAGAACACGAACGCCATTGTGTCCATAGATTCCGGAAACCTGTCCCGCGAGAATACGGATCTGCTGCTGCCCTATACGGATATTTTCATTCCCGATAACAAAACGGTGGAGCGTACCCTGCACATGAGCGAGCCTGACGCTTGCCGTTATTACGTTGCACATGGGGCAAAAATCGCCTGCGTCACGGCTGCGGAGCGCGGTACCTATGCCTATGATGGCCAAACGATGTACCATGTGTCGGCGCCGGCTGTGAAGGTGCTGGATACGACCGGGGCCGGCGACAATTTCCACGGTGCGATCCTGTACTGTCTGGGCCGAGGTATGTCCCTTCCCGACGCGGTAAAGTTTTCCAATGTATTTGCCAGCCTTACCTGCGAGAGCCTGGGTGGTCACACAGCGGTCCCCGACGCCGGCCGGATCGAGGAAGTCCTCAACAGCGGAAGCATTACAGTAGATATCTTATAAAGCAACGAAAGGATGTAATGAAATATGTCTCTTGTTACGATGCGTGAGATCCTCCCCTATGCAGAGGAAAAGAAAATCGCTATTCCCGCCTTTAATATTGACACGATGGAGATCACCCAGGCCATTCTGGAGACCGTGGAGGAGGAAAACTGCCCCGCTATCATCGCGGTCGGTCAGGCAGCCATCAAGGACGGCAAGCTGGAGAGCCTGGCTGCCACGGTCCGCACGCTGGCCAAGGATATGAAGACCCCTGTGGTGCTGCACCTGGATCATGGGCAGAGCGTGGAGCAGGTCGTCAAAGCCCTGTGCGCCGGTTTTACCTCCGTGATGATCGACGGCTCCAAGCTGTCCTTTGCGGACAACATTGCCGTTACGCAGGAGGTCGTCCGCATCGCCAACGCTGCCGGCGCCTCCGTGGAGGCGGAGCTGGGCGCGATCCTCGGCTCTGAGGACAATATCTCTCACGATGACTCCAAGCCGTTCCTGGTCCGCGTGCAGGATGTGATCGATTTTACCGCCGCGGTCAAGGTGGACGCACTGGCTGTGGGCATCGGCAATGCACACGGTCTGTATAAAGGGCGTCCCAATCTGGATTTCCAGCGCCTGCAGGAGGTCCGCGATGTCACCGACGTGCCCCTCGTGCTGCACGGCGGCTCCGGCATCCCCGACGATATGATCCAGACCGCTATTGAGATCGGTATCCGCAAGATCAATGTCGCCACGGAGATCCGCATGGCCTATGTGGAAGGGCTGCTCAGCGGCTCCGCCAATGGCGACTATTACGAGATGGTCAAGGCCGGTAAGGATAGTGTCAGGGCCCGCGCCAAGTCCAAGATCGACCTGTTCCTGCGTAAATAAGTTACCTTCCTCCGCGGCGGCGCCTACTCCTTGCGCCCCGCCCCCTCCATACGAAGGACCGTCCCGTTTCCAACGGACGGTCCTTTTCCCTGTGCGGCCGGCAGACTGCGAGGCGCCGCCGCGGGATATATTTCCGCCGGGAATGGCATAGGATAGGGCAAAAAACGAAAGGGGCGCACGTTTTATGAGCAAGGTCAAAATACTCCTCCTGCGGCGCTGGTACATGGTGGGCGGTGCGGCGCTGATGGCTGCCGCGGCTATTTTTTACGCGGTGAATTACCCGGTATCCGTCAGCGCTGCTGGCACTACACGGCAGCTGCCCATCTACTCTGTGGAGCGCAGCCAGAAGGTCTGCGCCATCAGCTTCGACGCCGCGTGGGGTGATGGTAAAGTGCGGCAGTTCAGTTGCTGAACTGCCGCACTTTTGTTGGTGCCTTAAGGCGTGGAAATAAACCCCCGGTTCTACCGGGGGAAGAA